>Ga0181520_10007652_pt1 | contig 15778 bp, 17 predicted proteins | sample PEATcosm2014_Bin_29_FD_132451 | JGI IMG/M metagenome (GOLD analysis project Ga0181520, IMG submission 132451) | Peatland microbial communities from MTU Mesocosm Facility, Houghton, MI, USA - PEATcosm2014_Bin02_30_metaG | ecosystem: Environmental > Terrestrial > Soil > Wetlands > Peat | place...
AAGAAATTCGACAAGACTGCGGGCTGAAGTCCAAAACTTCGGAATCTGTCCGTAGGGCAAAGGAAATCTTTTATACCCTTGCATAGCATCTACCTAAAAGGCGACACTATGAGATACTCCCTTATCTGTTTGGAATGCAAAGCTGAATATAATTCAGACTATCCTCACCAGACCTGCGACAAATGTGGTAAGAAACTGACTGTGAACTGCAAGGACAAACCGCAATTCAAAAAAAGCAACGGAGAGGAATTCTGGGACTACGAAGCACTTCTCCCAGACGCCAAGTACAACCATTCCGAGATAGGCGGAACCAAGCTCATCCAGAGTCACGAATACGGCAATCTCCACCTTAAGCTCGAGATGGAGAATCCTACGGGATCATTCAAGGACCGCGGCTCTATAGTCGAGATAGCAAAGGCAAAGGAGTACGGCTACGATGCAATCACGTGCGCATCCACAGGCAACATGGCATATTCCCTCTGCTACTACGCAAATCTTGAAGGGCTGAAGGCGGAAGTTTTCATAAGCAATGACGCAAATCAGAGCAAACTGAAAAAGATCAGAGGCGTCGGAAATGCAAACATACACCGGGTAGACGGCGATTTCAACAAGGCCCTCGAACTGGCGTATGGGTCCGCAAAAAAGAGCGGATTCTTCCTCTCAGGCGACTACTGCTACAGAGAGGAGGGCCAGAAGACCCTCACCTACGAGGTGATGGACCAGCTTCCTTCCGTAACCCACATGCTCGTTCCGGTGGGGAACGCAACGCTGCTGACCGCTGTCTTCAAGGCCCTCAATGAGATGAAGTCAGTAGGGAAAATCAAAAGGTTTCCAAAAATCATAGGTGTCCAGGCGGAGAAGTGCAGCCCTCTTGTAAAGGCACTCGAGCAGAACAAAAACCTAAAATACGAAATGCCCAAGACCAAGGCCGACGCCATAGCTGTGGGCTACCCCATATTCGGCGAAGAGGGCCTAAGGGCGATAAGGGAAACCGGCGGCTGCGGAGTGGCGGTAAGCGAGAGCGAGATGGTCAACGAGCAGAAGGCTTTCAGCAGGGAATACGGACTTGTCGCAGAACTGGCAGGAGTCGCCACCCTCGCGGCGGTCAGGAAGCTTAAATTAGGCGACGAAGACAAGGCGATCGCAATAATAAGCGGGGGGAATGTCTAGCCCTGGGTCTTGTGCTTTGCACCCTTCCCAAGCATTTCATAAACGGAAAGGACCAGCAGGATTACGACTATGACATGGACTCCGGTGCACCAGGCGCAGATCTTCCCTATTATCCTCTCCAGGTTTATGAAATATACCACAGAACCTATTCCTATGAGGTTCCAGATCGTGATGGCGTCGAGGTTTCCTGTGTAAAGGACAACGAATTCTCCCAGAAAGAAGACAATTCCAATGACGGCTATCGGAATTCCCAGGATGTACGCAAGAGGGCTGTTCAGAACGCTTCCGCAGTTTATAATCCCGGTGTCCGAGCACACAAGAGGGATTCCGGCATAGTGATACAGTGTGAGATAAATGGAGATGGCCAAGCCTACTATCGCAGCTGCATACTGGGCTGTCCTTATCCTGCTGGGCATTTTATCAGGCTTGTCCTATGCTGTTCTCAAGCTTTTTGACGTACTGCTGGGAGCAGACACTTGACGGCGTATTGTTGTCGATGGCGCAGATTTGCGCTGTCATGAGGTTTGCGGCGCCGACTATCGCCTGGGACTGGACCGAAGACGTGTTCTTGAGCAGTGTAGCTATCTGGGTCCAGTTCTTTCCGTCAAGTACGCTCTCCGGATCGTAGCTTGCACTGTTCCAAAACGTCCTGTTCGCAAAGAGTATGAAAGGTATCTCTCCGGAAGGGTTGTACTTGGAGAAGAGGTAAAGTTCCGAGGCGTTAGGCTGCTGGAGCACGCTTCTGTTGTTTGTCGTCTCCTCCACCGAGACGAATGAGATGTACTGGCTCATGTAAGTGGAATTGTAGAACGTGAAGGTGGGCGAGCTCGGCGCGTAGTCGTTAGGATCCGAGGTCATGTATTTCAGATCTGTAAAGGTCCCGAATCTCATGAGTGCTATGACCATGGGCCATCTTTCCGCTGCGCAGAACGGGCAGTAATCGGCGCCTATGTAGAGTATTTCCGGCTTGCCGTTTATCCTAAGCACCGGTCCGCTGAGAGGCATTATCTCCTTGCTAGCCACTCCTATGCCTACGGTGCTGCTCACGTTGTTCGGTATCGAAAGCATCGAAAGAAGGCTGCTCGGCACTAGCTGGCCATCATAGCTTGTGAGCTTCGTTCCGCTAGCTTTCGGGACCGAGAGCACCAAAGCTGCGACCGCCACGACTATCACAAGTGCGACTATTATGTACAAGTACATGCGCTTCATTATATCTCCTACAATTAGCTATATCTCCTGAATCCTAAAATATATATCCTTTGTCATTTCCCTTTCTGCTCCAGATTTTCCTTAACTGTTTCTATAATTGACCTGAGCACCGTTTTCTTCTCCTGGTCGAGATTCAGTTTTATGCTCGCTGCATTTTTGTGCCCTCCTCCAGAATCTATGCCCTCCGCATAAAGCTCCTTCATCTTGCCTATGACTCCTGGAATGTCCACCACATCGCTTATCCCGCTGCTCACCCTCATCGATATAAACAGATTGAAATGCACTATCACCACCTCGGGCCTCTTGTTAAGTTCCTCTATCCTGCTTAGCAACCTTGACGAGAACCTTCCGGGAAGCGGATATTTGCTCTCAGCGCTTCTCATCTCTCCATAGTCCAAGACAAAGATATCCGCCTTCTCCGTCTTTATGGTCTTCACCGAATTTAATGCCGCATCGAGAGTCTCCTCCAACCTCATCTTGGCATAATTGTAAAGCTCGCCCCTCTTCTCACTGCTGTTCAATGCGGCATCTATCTCCGATGGAACTACGTTTGAACTCGACTGCGAAATTATCCTCGGATCGCTTGTTATCAGGTCGAGTATTGTAGAGGCCTCAAGGCCTGCATTCCCCTTAGGAACGAACCTGCTGTAATCTCCGACAAGCGAGGCGTTTTCCATCTCTTTTGTATCCGCATCTGCAAACGTATGTGAAAAGACACAGGCAAAAAGTCCTGCGGTGTAACTGGAATCTGCACCGAACTTCCACGGGTTCATGTAATTGGGCAGTCTCGCGCCCACGAATCCTTCCTCGATCGGATGATGGTCCAGCCAGATCGTCTCAAATCTGCCTTCGATTGCCTCTATGCCTTCGTTGCTTCCCGTCGAGGTGCCAAAATCTATTATCACAAGGAGCGGTTTTTCTATGGAACTGTACCCGTTCGCTATTAGCGTATCCCACTCTGAATCGCGCTCGCTGTAGGTCACTCCCCTGTGCATCAGCCAGACTATGTTCGGCTTTATCTTGACTTTCCAGGAGAGCTTCGCTATCCCCATGTAGAGTCCGACAGCCCCTCCTGCCCCATCCGCATCATTGTGGAAGCGTATTATTATGGGGGCTCCGAGCATCAACTTCCTAAGGAATAACCTTGACGCGGAAAGTAGGTCTTCCCACATCTTGGAGGTGGTCCGGTCTATTTCCTCTATCCCTGTCCTGTAAGGCTCTCCGACCAATATTCCTTCTATGGTCTCATCAATTGCCTTCTCGATCTTCTCAAGTTTCTCCTTCGGGTCAGAGGTGGTAACCGGCGCAGGGCCTTCCTCCTTTATCTCAACGACTTCTCCAGTGGCGAGTGAAAAATCGCTTTTCATCTCGAATGCTTCGAACTTTCCAGACTCTGCAGATAGAAGCGTATACGTATTGCTTGTGCTATGCCTTATGCACGAGACTATTCCCTCCATGAATAGGATTATGCGGCGTTATAATATATAATACCTTGATGGATCCGGCTACATACCACATCTTCAATACCGAAGAAAAACACCAAGAAAAAGAAGCCTACGAAGAATCTGGATCTGGGTTGCCAAATAACAAACAAAAAGTCTAATAATCACTAAAACGCATCCTTACCCATGGACAACAAAGTACTAGAGCATTATCTTGAGTTCTCGATGTATACAAATCCAGGTTTGTATAAAGACACTTTAAGGGAAAACCTACCTAACGATGTAAGAAAAATCGGAGAACTTGTCAGACGCAATCTTATACATAGGACAACACTCGCAGCAGGAAATGTCGGTACGAATGCCGATAAAAGATTCGGCGATATGAATAAAGTGCCATGGTACAGACAACCGGAAGATGACATTCTGGTAACTGCCTCGGCAATGATAGCCGAATTATATAGAAGGGACGGAAGAGGATTTATAAAAGATAGAAAAGAAAAGGACAAATTAATTCTAACTTGCAGGTTCGTTTCCATACTAATGGCATCGATATTAAAATCGAAAGGGATACCTTCCAGAGTAAGGTCTGGAAACGCCCCATATTTTGAGATGCCTAATAAATTGAAAGCCGTCAGTGCGGACCATTGGATAAATCAATATTGGAGCAGAGAGGATAATCGGTGGATTACCATCGATGTTGATGGAAGCTGGAGCCTTAATCAGAAGTTCGACCCCTATGATATACCTGATGGAAAATTTGACTTTCCTGCGGAAGCATGGCTAAATATAAGACAAGGAAAGGAAGATCCGCAAAGGTTCTGGAACGCAAAACCCGAGAGAGGCAAGATAGTCGTGATCTGGAGCCTATTCTACGATTTCCACTCGTTAATGAACAACGAGATAAACTACATGCAGGGGCCGACGCCAACAAGATACGATGTATTTCCAAATCTGACCGGAAAGCAACTGAAGGAGATAGACCATCTGGCCAGTTTGATGCAGAAACCTGACAAAAATTTTGCCGAACTGGAGAAAATTTGGGAAACAAAGAAGGAATTTAGATTACTTAAAGGAGGTCTTTTAGGCTAATTGACTGTTTCCCTTCAAAGAAAAAAAGACAAGCAGCTATTCCACAACATCATCGGTTCACAGTAAACAGATTCAATATCTCGGATCCCTAACTCTCATTATAATATATGTCATCCATGCAGGCCTGGTTGGCAGTTGCATTTTGGATATAGCCGCAGTAGGTCGTGTCATTGTAGGCATAGGCCATGGATGTATAGCACTGATATTCTAGCAAACTGTCTGTAATGTCGGCGCATTTGGTCAAGTTTTTACTGGTGACCGCCTCCACTATGTTGGACAAGGCTTCGCACGAAGTGAGGTTTGCTCCTGATTCTCCAGCGCACAAGTCCATCGGTACTGTGGCGTTCTGCGTGGCGTTGCTGCTTGTTGTTTGCTGGTATCCGTAGGTATTGCATAGGTCCCGCAGCGTTTCGTTACTGATCATGTAGCATGAGCTCGCATTGTTGGAAGCCGCAGCCGCGGAGAGGTAGCAGACCTCCTTCGAGCTGTAACCTCCTCCTGACTCTTCTATGTACTGCAGGGGGCCGAGATTCCCGAATCCCAGGGATTGCCCGGCCTCGCTCTGCAAGACCTTTTGAGCCAGGCTGACCATCCGGGAGACCTGGTTCTGGTTGTCCGTATCCTGCACAAGCGCGCAGTAGCTTGCGTTTTTCATCATGCTGGCATCCCCGAGGTATATTCCGGAGGAACAGAGCTCCTCCTCGGTCTGATTGGTTATCGCGTTGCAGGCGGTTGCGTTGTCGCGTTCGGATGCAAGAGACTCGATGCATGAGGAAGCGAAGCTGCCGCTTAGCTTATCGCAGGCCCTATAGGAATCTGTCTTATTTGCTATCCAGAGAACACAGCTGTAGGCCATGTTGTAATCGGCGATGCCCGTGCACTTGCCCGGGTCAAGGGTAAGCTCGGCTACATTGCTATAGCACTCATCAGAGAGGGGCTCGGCGACAGAGCCGCATATGGAGCTATTCTTCGTAGAGACCGCTAGCGAGTAAAGGCAGGAGTACCTGCTCTGTACCAACAATATGTCATTGCATCTTGCCAGGCTGCTGCTTGCATGCGGCTCGGCAAATGTGGCTATGAGGGCGAGCAGAACGAAGAGGACAACTATGCCAAGGTATATCCGAAGTTTTTCCTTGTTGTCCATCCCACTCCAGAAGTTTCCTCCAGCTTCGTTAGCCACATCATCAACCAAGAACTTTCTGCATTTGACAGAACATTATTCAGCAAGCTTATTATTCCTTCTTGGTTAAGTAAGCCTATTAATTGTGATGCGATGGACAGACGACTGTTTTTGCTTGGCGTCCTACTGATAGTAATAGGCATCCTCATAGCCTTCTCATACACCTACCAGGCTCTGAATGCATCGACGGTGGCAACAGGTTCAAGGCAGACAATCACCATAGCTCCAAACCGAATAGTATCATCTCCCATAAGCCTGAATTCCACCAGCATGGTTTACCTCGTCTATAACTCAAACGCGGTGCCCATAACCTTCTATCTCCTGAACAGCACGGCATTCGATTCACTCTCCCCCTATCTTCAATCCGGCAACCTTTCCTCAAACGTGCTCACAAGCCTTGAAAGCGGAGACCTGTACAAAAAGGCATACAACAACACCGGAGGAGTCTTCCTCCTGCAGGGATCCTCATCCGCACAGGGCCTTAGCCCGGCATCCTACAACCTCTCACTCGTCCTAGCCGGAGGGACCTACTATGCGATATACCGGAATCCCGGAAACAGCTCCGCGACGACCACCTACGGCTATGTGCTGCCAAACAGCGGCCTGATAACCGGAACCAACCAGATCATCTCATCGGGCCTCGGGCTCTACGGCGAAGCTTCAGCCATCCTAATCCTCGCCGGCCTAATCCTCTGCGTCTACTCGTTTGTCTTACCCGGCAGGAAGCCTAAGAATGCCTCCCGGCGCGAGGAGGCCATACAAAAACTCTACCTGAACATAGAGAAAAAGGAGAAGACGGCAGCGGAAAGGAAACCAGGGAAGAGGAAAAGGCGCTGATGACTGTTCAATCACCTTTCAATCCCTCCAACTGATATTTCAATTCGTAAGCATTCGTTTCCCTACCAATCTTCATTGTAACAGTTATTTCCGTATGGCTTTCATTCTTATCCCCGGCAATCGAAAATCCGTGAACTTCATGGGTCAAGGCAGCCCTCAACACGTCCCTCAGCGTCCTGACTGCCTTATCCTTATGTCCAATATCTAGAGACGGCACATCCTTTGATTTCCTACCTACTTTATCCAGTCCATCATCTCCAATGCAAAATTGCATTGGATTGGTATATAAAGATTATCTTCAACAAGGCTTTGTGACGCATCCTCAAACAGACAACGGTTCATCTGCAAATAGGACTCATTGGTAACCCGCGATCCAAGGTAAGCTATAAAGACATTGCAGATTTATAGATGCTTAGCGGGAAAACCGTCTGCTTCAGCAAGGGACGATCTCAGACGAAGTGCTTAAATGGCTAGAGAAAGAACACCTTCCGGAATAGGGGGCCTTGACAAGATGCTCAACGGAGGCATACCCAAGTCAAATCAGGTTGTCGTTGCCGGAGGCCCTGGCACAGGGAAGACCCTCATCTGCCTGGAGTTTCTTTACAGAAGTGCACTCGCAGGAGAGACCTCGATGCTCTTCTCACTGGAAGAAGAATCAGACATGATTATTGCAAACATGAAGGAGGCTTTCGGACAGTTCACCGAGATAGACCGACTGATCGCAGAGAAAAAACTTATAATAAGGGGCACAGAACAGGCCTCAAGCCTAATCCAGAAGGACAAGAAGGGAAACATCTTCACCTTCACCACAACCATAACCGACATAGAATCAATGGTGGCCGAGACTGGAGCCACAAGGGTCGCGATCGACTCGGTTTCGGTAATGAAGCTTTTCGTAAAGGATCCTTTCGAATACAGGAGCCTTTCATCAAGCCTTGTCACCATGTTCAGGAAGCAGAACGTAACCGCCTTCCTCACGATGGAGATAGAAACCACCGAGAAGGATAGGCTCCTCTTCGAGCCCGAGTTCTTCGTCTATGACGGGATAATAGTGATGTACCTGAGTGGAAGCGAGGAGGGAAACAGGGTGCCGAGCATCGAAGTGATAAAGATGCGGGGAACCCAGCACAGCTTCGCCACGGTGCCCTACGAGATAACTCCCAACGGAATAAACCTGCTCCTCATACCGCACAAGGAATAGCAAGTTGAGCCCTAAGCGGATCGATGTCTATCCGACTATATGTTATTGAGCCTGAGCTTGAGCTCGTCGGAATTGAGCTTGGTGGTGAGCAGAGGGATGTGCTCGATCTGGGCTATCTTGATGGCCAGTTTGTCCACCGTATCCAGGTTCTGTATGACGACAATCTTGGGCTTTATGGGCGCCACTCTCACAACGACCATCGGCGACCTGCCGGTGCTTACCTGGTCGAAGACGAAGGCGCGCTCGTTGGTGGTGCCGAAGAGCCTTGGGTAGTCGGAAGGCGAGATCTCGAGTATGACCCTCAGGCTGTCAAGAAGCGTGTATCCGAAGAGCCTTATGGTATCGAGGTAATTGGGGTTCGCTATTATCTTCGCGTCGATAAGCCTTGCGAAATCGACCCCGCTTATGGGCGTGGAGAAATCATGCAGGAAGAAGAACGAGCTGTCCTCCTTCGGCTTGCTGAACTTCTCGAGGTTCCTCGTGACCTCGCCGCCCTTCTGCTGGTCCATGTCTATGAGCGCGGCTATGAATCTTTTTATTATGCCCACTCCGGGGCTTGCCCTCCTGTTCCCCTCGTAGTCGCTTATGGTGGAGGTTGAGATCTTGAGGTACTTGGCAAGCTCTATCTGCGAGATGCCGAAGAGTTCCCTCCACTTCTTCATCGTGCTGCCCGGCGTGTCCGAGAGCGTTATCTCTCCAGCTATCCATTCTTGAAGCGAGTCCATTGTCATCCTCTGGTATTAATTGGTGCGGCAGGCTTTTATAGCCTACCCAAAAATAAACGAAGTAGGCTACGTCAGATGCAGGCTTTGCTAAAATATCTCTAATTAAATCTAATCTACGAGCAGACTTTAAAAACTATCTAAATCTAAAGGAAGTCTTTAAATATGATGTAAATCACAATAATCTTGTGGTAAAATGGAAATTGTAGCACGGAAGAGATTTGCAGAACAAGCCGATTACAATAGGATACTGTTATCTGCAGCAGAAAAACGTAGAACAACTATGGCCTATCATAATAAAGCATTGCTAACTGCAGCAGAAAGACGGATTGCAATGCGGGCCAACCTACGGGGTATTCCTAAAAGAAACTAAAGATGTAACTAAATTAGGTTACATCCTCAATTCATAAGATGTCACTTGTCAAGACTTTAGACTGAAACTGCTCACCCTTTCAGCCCTTTCTGATCACTATTTCCAGCTTTATCCCTTCGGGATCCTGGAAAAAGAACTGGTAGTCTCCTCGCGAATTCTGGTGCGGCATCTCGAGTACTTTTCCTCCTTGCTTCTCGACCTGGTCGGCAATCTCGTCCATCTGCTGCTTGCTCTCAAGAAGGAAAGCTATCTCCCTGATGCCGGACCTCCGCTTGTCGAACTTGTCTCCCCTGAAGCTTCCTTCAGGTTCGGTGAGCCAGACTCCTCCGCTCTTGGACCTGAATCCCGCAGACCTCCTTTCAGGCCTGTCGTGCACCATCTTCTCCCCATAGCCAAGCTTCGGCATCAGCCAAGAGTAAAAGCCCAGCTCCTTCTCGTATTCGTTGGCGTTTATCATTATGTGGTCTATCATCCAATCTCCAATACCTATCCTCAATCAAGCCTTTTATTGTTTTGCCAATCTCCGGAATCCTCTGATAAAGATATATATCTTGATAAACAGAAGACAAACAGGGAATGTTAATGGAGGCGGCAATGAGAAGGGCACCAGACATGAAAGACGGCACGATACGCCATCCAAAAACACCCGCTCTCGATGCGAAGCAGCAGGAGGAACTATACCAATTGAAGATCGAGACGCTGAAGGCTAGAAAGGAAAATCCGGAAGGCTTCAGCATGGCGGAAACAAGCCTGGGCAAAGCAACAGCCTACTTCAGCTCGATGCTGGGCATGCCCATCACCCTGATCGAGATACTGGTCGACAAACGACTCGAAGGGAGAAACTGCGCGGCGGCGTACAACCGGAAGCGGAATACAATCTCCATAAATCCAAAATCACTAAGCAGTGAAAACCGAGAAAGACTTCCAAGCGTAATGGCGCATGAGGACGCCCACGCAATCAGGGGAATGCAAAATCTCATTGCGGACATGAACCAGCCAACATACCATAAACATCCAAACAAATTCGAAGAAACAGCGGCGATATTCTGCGCTGCCGCCTTTGAAACGTCAGAAATAAAAAATCCTGAGGAAAGAATCAGAAAAATGGCAGCCAACCTCATCAATAACCCCACCTTTCGGAAGATTTCCACTCGCGATGTCGCTCTCGCCATCATAAAAAGTTTTGCAGAAGTCGATGCCAGCGAAAGGAAGCGTGTTGAAGAATCAAAGCGGGAGGTCGCAGCATTGACTGATACACAAAAAGCAGAGATGAAAAGGCTTAAGGATGAGGAGCCATACTACGAGATCAATTCCGACTACATCTCAACACATGTCTACGCTGCCAACCAAGTGGCCCTGTCCGCAATGGAGTTATCTGTTAACAGAATCCAAAACATGGTCAATGCAAAAGGTTGGAACCAAAGCTCCGTGCCATACATTTTCGGAGACGCAATCTCGCTGATTCTTGCAAGCGAAGGAAAGATCGACGATACTGTAAAGGCATTGCTAACCAGCCCAGAGTCGGAAATAACAGACCACATATCCCGCCTTATTATAAAATCTGGGGAAAGGATAAGCATGGCGATCGAATCGCAAAACCCTTCCTTGTGAAAGATTTATAAAATAATCAGTTGCATAAAATGTAAAGCTTGCGTGTGGTAAAATGGGATTTTTTGGATTGGGCACGGGAAAGATGGCGCTGGTTTTAAAGAGCCCTAGCGTGTCTCCTGGTGGCACTCTGGAAGGCACTGCGACGCTAACTCTCGATAAAGATGCGAAGGCGAAAGGGGTTTTTGCGCACCTCTATGCCAAAAAAGAGGAACAATATATGGGTCCGCAAGGTCGTTTGGAACGCAGAACTATCTTTTTATATAAAAACGAGCAGAAACTCGATTCCGAAAAGGTTTATCTTAAGGACCAGAGCCCTATGGCCTATAACTTCTCCTTTGTCATCCCTCAAATGGGAGCCGTGGGAAGGCCGCAGAATGAAACAGGAGGCGCAATCATGGAGTTCGCCCAGGAAGTTTCACTATTTAGCGGCAATATGGGTTTCAACCAGTTTCCAATACGCTGGTACGTCGATGTGAAATTGGAAATGACCTTGGCATTCCCTGTCGCCATCACGCAAGAAATAAATGTACTGATTCCTCAAAGCCAGCCGCCGCCTGCGCAAGCACCAGCACAATAAATGATATGTTCTAAAGAATATAACTGGAAGACTAAAAAGGATAGCGCCAGCTCTGCAAAAATGAAAGATAAACGGAGAATGTAAAGACATATAAATCAGGACAAAAGAGGTATTACTGTGAACTTTATGAGAACCATAGCCTTCCCAATGCCACCTGTAGCGCCAAGACCGCCTCTAATCGAAGAACAAATGCCAAAATGGAAGGTAATCAATGCAATGGAAAACGGCAAGGAACTCAAGCCATTATCTGTCGCATTGGCGGCAAACAAAGAGGGCTGGTTCTGGATAAGCGCTAAAGGTTCATTGGACCGTCCTGAAAATTATCGTGGCACATTCTGTGTCCCTAAAGAAGCCGAGGGGATTCACGCTTCCAGACAAGACGAGTCTATGAATGATGTTCCTCTGCTTCTGATTATCTCGGGCAATCCTGAAAACAGGGATGTGAAAGTTTGGGTCGGAGATGATACTACTACTTTCGCCAAAGCACTATGGAAGGAATCAGCACAAACAGACACTCAAGCCACCATTCATCAGTCCCTTACTACGTCTGATCCTGATCCAGCGCAAAGATGGATAGAAAGCGTACGTCATTAATAAAATCAGAACACAAGGAAAAAGGCAAATCTGTAAAGAACGATTCCTAAAACAGGCCAACATATGATGCGGTCTTCAAGGACGATGAGGGTAAGGAGAATCGAACTCCTGCTTACAGAATGTCAATCTGTCGTCCTACCACTAGACGATACCCTCATTCATACATCTATTTTCTCTCCGTCTTCTGCAGCTATGGTATTCCTGAATACCTTTCTCGCCTCATCTATTAATGGCTTTCCTGTCTTAAACCTTGTGCTTATGTGGACCAGGCAGAGCCTCCTGACATGAGCCTTCTTTGCAACAGTCGCAACCTCCAACGCTGTGGAGTGCTTCCTCATGATTGCCAGCTTCCTGAATTCGTCTGTGTATGAGGACTCATGGATGAGCAGATCAGCATTCTTCGCGGCTGCTATTGTGGCGCTTGTGGGTCTTGTGTCAACCGCGTAGACTATCTTCCTTCCCACCTTGAGCTCGGTGACGCTGTTGAGCGAAATTGTCTTGTTGCCTATCTTTATCCTGCCTTTCTTCGTGAGAACTCCGAACATTTCCCCCTCGATTCCCAGTCTCCTGCATTTCTCCTTAAGGAACTTCCTCCTGTCGTTCTCCTTGAAGACGTATCCGCATGTAGGTATAGTGTGGTTAAGCCTGAAGGCCGAGACCGTGAAGTCCTTGCCTTTGTAAATCACTCCTGATCCTACACCTATTATATTTATCTTGTAGCCTATGAGCGCCTTGTCAAACAAGACAAGAGTCCTGATTATCCTCTCCTGTCCTCTGGGAACGAAGATCGAGAGATCGTCCTTCCTGTTGCTCAGCGCCAGTGTCCTTACCAAACCCGCTATCCCTATTATGTGGTCTCCGTGGCTGTGGCTTATGAAGATGGCCTTGAGCCTGTAGCTGTTTATGCCGTACTTGAGCATCTGCATCTGGGTTCCCTCGCCGCAGTCGAAGAGGAAGACCTCGCCCTCATGCCTCAGTGCCACTGCAGGCATCTGCCTTCCTACTGCGGGGGAAGAGCCGGAGGTTCCAAGCACAGTCACTTCAATCATTCAATCAGATATTATCGTATATTCGTCAGCTATATTAAAGTGTCTCATTTCGTCAGCGTAATCAATCTAAAATCTTACTGAAGATATATGTATCTACATACTTCCCATTATCAAGCAAAAGTCCTTTTCTCTTTTTTCCTTCAATTTTAAACCCTAACTTTTTAGCTAATTTTAGACTTGCAATATTTTTAATTGCCGCTTCAGCTTCTACTCTCTTGATAGACGCTTTTTTAAGCTCTCTAATTGCATTTTGAACAAGTCTTGTCGCTATTCCTTTTCTGACATAATCGGGATGAACAAGCCATCCTAAATCAACACGATGCCTTGTTCTTCCTCTTTCATTACCACTAACAGAACACCATCCAACTATGGTATTCCTTTTTTTGTCAATAGCTAATAAAGTAAAATTTCTTTTGTCTTGCTTCATAAATCTTTGATTAGTTTTTATTATGTCCTTTCTTCCCTTAAAATAACCTCCACCATCATAAACAAAGAATTTTCTTCTTAGTCCTTCGTTTGAGAGTTCGATAAGAGGTTTTGCATCTCCATTTCTTGCTTTTCGTATATCTATACTCATTTTTTCACTCTTTCCAACCGACAATACCTTCACTCATCCAACTCTATCTTTACCATCTTATCCTTTAGATCCAATTCCTTTATCTTTATTCCCTCAAATGCCTTTCTGACCTCCTCCAGCTTTGCGTTCTTGTTCTTCTGGTGGTAATCTATCAGGTTGTTTATCTCGTGCATGTTCTCGAAGATCCTGCTTCCGGCCTTGGCATAGTAAGCAGCCTCGGCCTTCGTGCTTATGGCAAGCTCCTTCTGCGCCTTTATATTTGATATAATCTTGCTTCTAGACTCTGACTTTTCCTCGTCTATCGTCTCGCTCCTTTCGTTGATGTAAATCTCGTCCAAAAGTTCATTGAGGCTTGGGTATTCCACGCTTTCAAGGCCCTTGTATCTTTCCACATCCACAATCGCGAAATCCTTCGGAATCCCGTTCTCCACGTATATCCTCGGCTTCTCTTTCTTTATCCTTTCAAAGAACTTAACCGTTTCAGCAATCAGGATATCGTCAGACTTTCTGTTTTCAAGAACTCCTCCAGGGTCGAGTCCACTCCTTTTTATTATGTCCTCCAGATAGAGAGGTCCTATGTTTATGTATTCCGAAAGATACCTGATCAGCTTCTTGTCCTTCGGCGCAGCGTCAAAGATCCTTTGGAGCTCATTTTCATCGAAATCATCGAAGGAGATCGCATCGCTTTTTGGGAAATCGTAGGGATTGCCCGGGCCTACGCTTCTCTCCCTGTACCTTACTATCCTATAGCAGATCTCTATCCTGTTCTGGTCATTAAGGAGTATCATATTCCCCTTTCCGAACATCTCTATTACCAGTCTGAAGCCCTCCTTTCCAAATTCCAACACTATCATCCTGTCCGAATTCTGCTGCTTGATTGAGGTAAGTGTTGCATTTTCCAGCCTTTTCCTGATTCCCATAGCAAAAGTAGTCGCCTCTTCGGCACCTTCCGTGAACTTCGTCTCATTGAAGGTCCTTAGCAAACTGCAGAAAATGTGCACATTCCCTTCTTTCTTGTAGAACAGGAACCTGAAAGTACCGTTTCCAAGGTCATAAAACTTCCTGAGCCTGCTATCTCTAAGCTTCTCCTCGATCTCGCCTATTCCCTTGTATATCTCTATTGAAGTAATCTCTCGCATGGTTTATACTCGCCTAGTAAAATCTTAAAGATTTGCAATGGCATAAATGTCTTATACTCAAGTATATCTTAAGATATTCAAAAGCTTTTTATATACTAAAGTATATAGTTATGGTAAAATAAACTCCGAATCTAGACTAACTCTAATAAAATTAGAATTATAACCTAAAAGCCAGCCTAAAGCTAGGATAGAGAAGAAGACAAACTCGATTGGCCCGCAACCATTTGCGTAAGTCGCTTCGTGGGTGCAAATCCCACTCCTAGCACGCTAATAGCCAACAGGCTATAATCTAATTAGGGCAAATAAATATTTAATAGTTAGTGTTAGGATAATTTGTCTAGGAACTTGACATCTACATTTCATCACCTCGTCAAACCCCAAACTTTTACATATTATATCGCATAAGGTATGCGATCACGCAGGAAAACACGTGTATTTTGACCTTTTTCAGGCCAAAGAACCTGTTAGACTCAAGACTGAAAACCTCTTTCAACCTTGAAAATACGCGTTCAACAGACCACCTCTTACCATACTCAGGGTCTTTCGGGTCTTCTCGTTTCTGCCATCTGTTTCCACCAAAAGGGATCACAGGAATAAGATTATCGTCCCTTATTCTAGTCCTTATTCTTGAAGAATGGTACTGCGCATCCGCAAGATATTTGCCTTGATACTGCAAGACCGCAATCTTCTTTACCTTATCATATAAAGGATCGAAGAACTTTCTGTCATTTGTGTTTGCAGGAGCCACCACCACTGCGAGTGGAGTCTCTGTTTCCGCATCGACGATCATGTGTGGTTTGTATCCATAGAAGAACTCTTTTTCATTTCCTTTTTTGTAAAGAAGTTGTTCTTTTCTAGATGGTGTTCTATGCCCCCAATGCGCCTCCTTATCTTTCTCTGAATAAGCGGGAACATCAGTACTATCTTGTGCGATCAACCTTAATTGCTTCCCTTTGAAGAGATCAGAGACAATCCACAACTGCAAATCCTCCATTATCTGCGGATCCA
>Ga0181520_10007653_pt1 | contig 15775 bp, 13 predicted proteins | sample PEATcosm2014_Bin_29_FD_132451 | JGI IMG/M metagenome (GOLD analysis project Ga0181520, IMG submission 132451) | Peatland microbial communities from MTU Mesocosm Facility, Houghton, MI, USA - PEATcosm2014_Bin02_30_metaG | ecosystem: Environmental > Terrestrial > Soil > Wetlands > Peat | place...
CTTGGGTACGATCGTGACCTTTACCGAGGCTACATTCTGGAGGTGCTCGCGATCGAGGGCGTCGGCAAGGCGCAGGATGGCGGTGAGTACCTCAACCACGCGGCGGTCGCCTTTCGAAAGCGCGGCGAACGATTCGTGCCGCATCGCGGGTTCGCTCTTCCGGTGGTAGCGGGCGATGTCCGCGGCTATGCGAAGTTGCCGAAGGGCAAAACCGGGGATGTCGCTGTTGACTATGAGATAGTACGAGTGCTTGTGGTGTTTTTCCCGGCTGACAAACATGCCGATGTCGTGCAGGATCGCGGCGACCAGCAGCATGGGACGGTTCTCCGGACCGAGTCCATGCAACTCCTGCAACTGGTCGAACAGCGACAGGGCGATTTTTGAAACGTGCATGCCGTGCTGTTCATCGAACTGATACCGTCGGCCGACGGCGAGCGCGCCCGCTGAAATTTTACGGTCCATCTGGATCGCGTGATCCTTCTTTCCCACGATTTCATCGACGAGATCGAGCATGATCCCTTCCTTGAGGCCGACGAAGGGAACGATGAAACCCTTGACCTTTGCCATTTCAGCGAGCCGGAGAAAGACCATGGCCGCCGGGACGATGACGTCGGCGCGGTCCGGGTGCAGCCCGAGTTTGGTCACGCGCTGCCGGTAGGATAGTTTCGACAGGCGCATGACCACTGACGAGAGCTTCGCGGTGCTCAGCGAGGCGACGCCGTCCTTGTTGCGCGTCGATCCGCCGAGTCGCGCCAGAGCCTCGATATTGCCGCCGGTCGCGATGAGGCCGCTTATCGAGCGGAAGTATTCGGCATGCGGAATGCGCAGGGTGGAGATATATTCCGTTAAGAGCCGCTGAAACAGGTTGCGGTCTTCCTCCATGCCGGTGAGGGACTCGGCGAGCCGGATCGCTCCCATGGCGTGAGACTCGCTCCATAAAATGCCGGCATCGTCGATGAGCGACACCTCCAGGCTGCCGCCCCCGAGATCGGCCATGACCCACTTGCTGTTCCCCAGTGCGAGGGAGTGCCGCACCGCACGGTGGGCATACCGCGCCTCCTCGGAGCCGGTGATGATCTGGAGGGTAATTCCCGTTTCTTCCGCAACCCGCCTGGCAAACAGTTCCCCGTTTGCGCTCTCCCGCACGGCGCTGGTCGCCACGGCGCGATAGTGCCGGATGTGGTGTTCCTTCAGGTGCCCGGCGAAGGCACCGAAGGCCGCAACCGCGGCATCCATCGCCCTCGATTCCATGCTTCCCGAAATGAACACCGATTTGCCGAGCCGGACGGGGAGGCGTTCCGAGGCGAGCGGTTGCCATACGTCCGGGGCGGAGAACTCTGCGGCCTCGAAGCGGATGCCGTTCGAGCCCGTGTCGATGCTCGCAACGCGAAGGGGAAAGAGTTTGTTCTTTTTCAGTGGGGTGTTCATAGGGCGCACACTCATGGTGAATCAGCTTTCCATCGGTCAATAATGAACTGTTTTACCCGCCCTGCCAATCGCATCGCCCTTTGTGCCTCATCGAGGCCGGGGAGATAAAAATCATCGGGGTAGCGGGATTCGACGGCATATTCGGCCTTAACGACCCATTTGTTGACAACTTCGGCTACCCGCGGCTCCACAGGACTACCCCCTCCCGGGAAATTACCCTTGCAAGCGTGGGAAGTTCCTGTTCCGATAAAAAATCGGTCTCATTCTTCACGATAAAGTCGGCATTGAAACCATTCCGCGCCGCTTCCCAGCGAAGAACGGTCAGTGATGTGAGTTTTTCCTCACGTTCCAGGATTCTTCCGGTGAGGATAATGAAATCCATATCGCTCTCCTCGTTGGCGGTTCCACGCGCATAGCTGCCGAACAGGATGATGCGAACCGTTGACGGAATGTCTTTCCGGATAATGGTGCTTAACGCGCTTATATCTCGTTCAGTGTACATGATTTCACTACCTTTCGCCCCCTTAAAATTAAGTCTGCGGCACGGGAAAACAAACCATTTTTCTATTACAACCCCGGCGGATGGCTCAAGCGATCACCCTTCGATCCCATAAACCAACGGCCCTTAACCGCTTCGGTCAATGAGAACGGCGCTGCGATGTATTTTTTTCCCTGGAGAAGTTTTCATGGCTTTTACCGCCGGATATATCACCACAGCGTGCGTGTGACGGCCGGTACCCTCCTTTATCGGAACGGACCCGTATGCGATCTGAATTTCTTGTATTCGGCGGCCCCCTGATCGGGCAGGAAGAGATCGATGAGGTGGTCGACACCATCCGCTCGGGGTGGCTCGGCACCGGCCCGAAGACCATGCGGTTCGAGAAGGAGTTTGCCGGGTACCTCGGGGTCAAACACTGCATGGCGGTATCGTCGTGCACGGCGGCGCTCCACCTCTCCATGCTTGCGGCCGGGATCGCGCCGGGCGATGAGGTCATCGTACCGGCCATGACCTTCTGTTCCAGCGCCAACGCCGTGATTCATGCCGGGGCGAAACCGGTCTTCGCCGATATCGAACTCCCCGGTATGACGATCGACCCGGACGACGTCGTCAGGAAAATTACCCCCCGCACGCGCGCCATCCTCCCCGTGCATTTCCATGGGAGGCCTGCGGCCATGGAGAGCCTCCAGGCGATAGCGGACCGTTACCACCTGCTTATCATCGGCGATGCCGCGCATGCGATCGAGACGCAGTATCACGGCAGAACGACGGGTAACCTCGGCGATGCCGCCTGTTTCAGCTTTTACGTCACGAAGAACCTGACCACGGTCGAGGGCGGCATGGTTGCGACCGGCCGCGACGACTGGGCGGAACGGATCAAGGTACTCGCCCTTCACGGCATGAGCAAGGACGCCTGGGCGCGTTACTCGGATAAGGGGTACCGCCACTACGAGGTCGTCGAGGCGGGTTTTAAATACAACATGACCGATATCCAGGCGTCGTTCGGTCTCCACCAGCTGCGCGCCATCGAGAAGAACCTGCTTCGTCGCGAGGAGATCTGGCGCGCCTATACCGCCGCGTTTGCCGACCTCCCGCTCGTTCTTCCGCCCGGGCCGGCCCCCGACACCCGCCACAGCCGCCACCTCTATGCCGTGCGGACCTCGAAGGACTCGCCGCTTGACCGGGACGAGCTGATGCGGGAGCTTTACCTGAGAAACATCGGGACCGGGGTGCACTACACGGCGCTGCACCTGCATCCCTTTTACCGGAAGACCTATGGGTACAAGGCGGGAGATTTCCCGAATACCGAGGCGGTCGGATCGACGACCCTGTCGCTGCCGCTTTCGGTGAAGATGAACGATGAAGACGTCGGCGATGTGATAGGAGCGGTGAAGGAAACTCTCGGGGGGTAGGGCGATCGGGTTCGTTTTTCGGCACCCGAGCCGCGAGCGGGGATAAAAAAAAGGCCTGCAACAGTGTCACAGGCCCGCAAGTACCGGTAATTTTGAAATTACAGCGGTGTTACGTTCTGGGCATTGGGACCCTTCGCGCCATCGACAACTTCGTACTGCACTTTCTGACCTTCATCCAGTTTCTTGAAACCCGAGGACTGGATTGCGGAAAAATGCACGAAGACATCGCGCGAACCGTCGTCCGGAGAAACGAACCCGAAGCCTTTGGCTTCATTGAACCACTTGACAACACCTGTTGGCATACAGCAAACCTCTTCTGAAAAATGAAAGAATGTAGATATCACAAGGACATCCGATAACTATAAAAAGATATGTTACGCGCACGCATGAATACCAAATGTTTTATTTCGGACGAATTGGTTTTTTCGCCGACCGCGCTACCGGGGCCGGACCGATCCCCGGTAGGGGCTGAAACGACGGCAGTTCCCGCATTGAATCCGCCGTACGACCGCCCCGTTATCTATCGGGGAGCGGAGCCGTCGAACTCCCGGCCTGCCCGAATTCCCGCCGCAGGCGCTGAATCTTCTCCACCGTGCTTTCATTCCCGATGAGTAATATATTACTAATTCAAATTCTTTTGGATGGCCGAGCGCTTGCCGAAGGCAAGCATCGCCGACCCCTTCCGCTGGAAAGGGTACGTCGGGGACGCATTTCGCGGCTCCGACCAGGGGCTGGCTCTCATAACTGCCTTTGGGGCGAAATGGACAACCGCGTAGCGGTGTCTCCACCTGAGCAGCAGCAACGTATGCTCTTTTCCTCTCTCACTTCTTCCCTAAAATCACCACCGACTCCATATGGTATGAATTCGGGTAAAGATCGAACATCGCCGCCCGCGTAACGGCATAGCCCGCCTTCCCGACGAGAAACCCGACATCCCTGGCCTGGGTCGACGGGTTGCAGGAGACGTAGAGGATCGTTGCCGGCTTCAGCCCCGCGACGGCCTTAAGGACCTGCGGCGTGAGCCCCGGCCGCGGCGGGTCGACGATGAGGCAGGAGACCGGCTTTCCCCCGGCGAGGCGCGCCAAGTCTTCGGCCTTTCCCTCGACCGCCGTGACGTTTCGTATCGCATTGAGTTCGAAGTTCTCACGGGCCGCGGCGACATGGCCCGCCGCCGATTCGATGAGGAGTCCCTCGGCAAACAGATCGGCCAGCATGCAGGCGAAGAACCCGCTGCCGCCGTAGAGGTCGATGAACCGATCCCCCCGAACGAAGGGGCGGGCCCAGCGCCCGAGCGGTTCGAGGAGGGGCCGGTTGCTCTGGAAGAATGCATTGCCCGCGACGCGGAAGGTACGATTTCCGGCGGTAATGACCACGCTCCCGGCGGTCAGCGAATCGACGAACGGGAACGAGGCGACCGCCGCGTTGTCACCCGCGAAGGCCATGAGCGCATCGATCGGGGAGGGGAGCGACCTCAGGCGGCTGGGCAGCTTCGCCAAAAGAACATTGAGCGGATCGACGAGCAGCGTGCAGCGGTCGATCGGGACCACGGTAGTGGTCCGCTTTGCAAAGAAGCCGGTCTCGCCCCGCGCGTTGATCTTGAACTGCACCCGCTGACGCCAGCCGAACTCGCTCGCGGAAAAGACCTCGATGGGGGGGAACTCCCCGATCCGTCCGATCCGCTCCATGCACTCCTGCAGGATCGCGACCTTGGCCTTCACCTGGCCGGGGTAGGCGAAGTGCTGCCAGGCGCACCCGCCGCAGACCCCGGCAAAGGGGCAGGGGGGAGTGCGGCGGTAGGGCGAAGGGGTGAGAATTTCGACGGCCCGCGCCGTGGGCACGCCGCCGGTCTTCCCCGTCGGCTCGATGCGCACCGTTTCGCCGCCCAGCGCTTCGCTCACGAAAACGACGCCTCCGGCCGTCCGGGCGAGACCAGCACCGCCGAAGACGAGTTTTTCGACGGTGACGACCGACATCATGTCAGTACGACTTGGCAAATATGACTCGCTTCTCCGACGGTTCGCCGGAGATGACGCACCGGCCCTCTTCCTCTTCCGCATCGATCGGGATGCAGCGGATGGTCACGCCGAGGTCCTCCTGCACCTGCTTCTCGACGAACGACTGGCCGCTCCAGTGGCAGAGCGCGAAGCCGCCGTGGATCTCGGGTTTTGCGCCGTTCTTCGGCGTAAAATAGTTGTAGAAATCCTCTTTGGTATCGATGGTTTTCGTGTTGTCGTCGCGGAAATTCCGTGCGCGGTTGAAAAGATTTGCCTGGATGTCGTCGAGGATCGAAGTGACCGTTGCGATAAATTCGGCGCGCGGCAGCGTAAACCGTTCCTTGCGGGTCTTGTCCCGCCGACCGATGAAAACGGCGCTTGACGCGATATCGCGCGGGCCGATTTCGCAGTAGAGCGGGACGCCTTTTTTGATCCAGGCCCATACCTTTTCGCCCCCGCGCCCCTCGCTGCGGTCGACGATCGCTTCGAGAGGGCGGCCGTCATAGGTCACCGAGGCGAGTTCGCGGGAGAGCGAGTCGCAGTAGTCCAGCACGGCGGATTTCGTGTCGTCGCCGTGGATGACCGGCAGGATCACGACATGCGCCGGAGCCAGCCGCGGCGGCAGGATAAGCCCGTCGTCGTCGCCGTGGGTCATGATAATGCCGCCGATGAGGCGGGTGGAAACTCCCCACGAGGTGGTCCAGGCGAACTCCTCTTTGCCCGATTGGTCAAGGAATTTTATTTCGGATGCCCGTGAAAAGTTCTGCCCGAGAAAATGGGAGGTGCCCGCCTGCAGGGCCTTGCGGTCCTGCATCATGGCTTCTATGCAGTAGGTCGAGACCGCGCCGGGGAACCGCTCCTGCTCGGTTTTCTCGCCCCGTATGACCGGCATGGCCATGTACTCTTCCGCAAACCTTGTATAGACTTCGAGCATCCGCGTCGTTTCCTCCCGCGCTTCGTCGAGGGTCGCATGGGCCGTATGCCCCTCCTGCCAGAGGAACTCGGTGGTGCGCAGGAACAGGCGCGTGCGCATCTCCCATCTGACAATATTCGCCCACTGGTTGATGAGCAGGGGAAGGTCGCGGTAGGACTGGACCCATTTTGCAAACATGGCGCCGATGATGGTCTCCGAGGTCGGCCGCACGATGAGCGGCTCCTCCAGTTCGCCGGCGGGCACGAGCGTGCCGGCCGGCCCCTTTTCGAGCCGGTGGTGCGTGACCACCGCGCACTCCTTGGCGAATCCCTCCACGTGCGCCGCCTCCTTTTCGAGGAAGCTCTTGGGAATGAAGAGCGGGAAGTAGGCGTTCTGGTGGCCGGTGTCCTTGAACATCCTGTCGAGCACCCGCTGGATATTCTCCCACAGCCGATACCCCCACGGCTTTATCACCATGCACCCGCGCACCGGAGAGTTCTCGGCCAGGTCGGCTGCCTTGATCACCTGCTGGTACCATTCGGGGTAGTCGTCGGCCCGGCAGGGCGATATCGCGGTTTTCGGTTGTTGCGCCATTTCGGAAGATATCCTTTCGTGTCAAATTTCGTCTCACCCCGGCCCGGGGTAAGGCGCGTTAGTGATGGAACAGTCTGATGCCGCTCATGGCCATCACCATGCCGTATTCGTTGCACGCCTCGATGACCAGGTCGTCCCGCACCGAACCGCCGGGCTGGACAATGTAGCGTACCCCGCTCCGCTGCGCTCGGTCGATGTTGTCGCGGAACGGGAAGAATGCATCCGAGGCGAGCGAGACGCCGAAGAACAGGTTGATCCACTCGGCGCGCTGCGGTGCACTGAGCGTGTCGGGCGCCTCGGCGAAGTCGTCCTGCCAGGTATACTTCTCGGCCGGGGTCAGGCTCTCTTCGAGCAATTTGTCGACGGCGTTGTCCCGCTCGGCACGGCCGATGCCCTCCCGGAAGGAAAGCCTTGCGAAGAGAGGGTGCTGCCGGAGAAACCACTTGTCTGCCTTCGACGCCGCGAGCCGCGTGCAGTGGACCCGCGACTGCTGGCCCGCGCCGACGCCGATCACCTGGCCGCCCAGCGCGAAACACACCGAGTTCGACTGGGTGTATTTCAGGGTGATCTGGGCAAGGATGAGGTCGCGCGCCGCATCGGGCGAAATCTCTTTCGCTTCGGTGACGATGGTTTTCAGCGTATCGCCCGTTATCTTGACCGTATTGCGTTTCTGTTCGAACCGGATGCCGAACACTTCGCGCGTTTCGGTGTCCGGGGGGACGTAGCCGGGGTCGATTTCGACCACCGCGTACGTTCCTTTCTTTTTCGTACGGAGGATGTCGAGCGCACCCTCTTCGTAGCCCGGCGCGATGACGCCGTCGGAGACTTCACGCTTCAGGAGCAGGGCGGTGGGGATGTCGCAGGGCTCCGACAGCGCGGCCCAGTCGCCGAAACTGGACATGCGGTCGGTACCGCGCGCGCGGGCGTAGGCGCAGGCGAGCGGCGAAAGATCGCCATCCTCGACGAAGTAAATCCGCTTCAGCTCGCTCGTGAGCGGCACGCCGACGGCGGCACCCGAGGGGCTCACATGCTTGAATGATGCCGCCGCCGGGAGCCCGAGCGCCGCCCGGAGCTCATCGACGAGTTGCCACGAGTTAAGCGCGTCGAGCAGGTTGATATAACCGGGGGTGCCGTTCAGGATCCGGAGCGGAAGCGCGCCTTCGGTCGCATAGACCCGCGCCGGCGACTGATGCGGGTTACACCCGTAGCGAAGTTTTATTTCCCGGCTGTTCACCATGGTGCTCCTTGTACCCGAAAAAGATGGAAAAGGACGAACAAACGATTCACCGGTCACTCTTCTGCGGTAAAGCTGTCGAGTCCGGAAAAATCGAGCGTCGCGAAGTAATCGTCGATCGTTTCGGCCCGGCGGATCAGCAGCGCCTCGCCGTCCGGGCGCAGCAGCAGCTCGGCCGACCGCAGCTTGCCGTTGTAGTTGAATCCCATGGCGTGCCCATGCGCTCCGGCATCGTGGATGACCACGATATCGCCGATGTCTATTTCGGGCAGCATGCGGTCGATCGCGAACTTGTCGTTGTTTTCGCAGAGCGAGCCGGTGACGTCGTACCTCCGCGTCCGGGGAGCCTGCTCCTTCCCGAGCACCGTAAGGTGATGATAGGCCCCGTAGAGCGCCGGCCGCATCAGGTTCGCCATGCAGGCGTCGAGACCGACATAGTGTTTGTAAATGTGCTTCTGGTGGACCACGGTGGAGACGAGGTAGCCGTACGGCCCGGTCATGATCCTGCCGCACTCCATGTAGAGCCGGACCGGGGGGAGGCCGGCGGCGGTGAGCGTCTTTTCATAGGCGAGGCGGATTCCCGACGACACCGCCGTCAGGTCGACCGCGGTCTGGTCGGGCCGGTAGGGGATCCCGATGCCGCCGCCGATATTGACAAATTCGAAATTGACGGCAAGTTCGCGGGACAGTTCGGCGACCAGGTCGAAGAGCATGGCCGCCGTGGCGATGAAATAGTGCGGGTCGAGCTCGTTGGACGCAATCATGGTATGGAGCCCGAAGCGGCGCACCCCCCGTTCCTTCAGCATCCGGTACCCGGTGAAAAGCTGTTCCCGCGTGAAGCCGTACTTGGCATCCTGGGGCGTACCGATGATCGCATTCCCGCTTCGCAGCGGTCCGGGATTGTAGCGGAAACTGACGAGGTCGGGGAGGCCGGCATGCTTTTCTAAAAAATCGATATGCGAAATATCGTCCAGGTTGATGACCGCGCCGAGCTCCCGCGCCTTGATAAATTCGACGGCCGGCGTGTCGTTCGACGTGAACATGATCTCTTCGCCCGTGATGCCGCTCCGCTCGGCCAGGATGAGTTCCGGCAGCGAGCTGCAATCGGCGCCGATCCCCTCTTCATGGAACAGTTTCAGGAGATAGGGGTTCGGTGCGGCCTTGACGGCAAAATACTCCCGGAACCCTTCGGCCCAGGCAAACGCTTTCCGCAGCGCACGCGCATTCGCCCGGATCGCCGCCTCATCGTAGAGGTGGAACGGAGTCGGGAAGCGCGCCGCGATCCGGGTGATCTGATCTTTTGTAAACGGCAGCTGTTTCACGTTCATAGGGTGCGGGCCGGTCGTTTCGGGATCGGGGGGGCGGTCATCCTCCTCCGGCAGGCGGCAACCGCCGGCGAGGAGGGTAAAAATACGATTTTCCGCGCCGGGAAATCACGGAGAGCCGACGGTCGGGCTTACCGGTTCATTCCTCCGTAGAACTCCCACGAAACCATTTCCGCCAGCGGTTTCCGGGATTTACGGGCAGAGGCGCCGGGGCCGGGATACCCGAGCGGGGTGAAGGCAATCGGGTCGACCGTGGAGGGAATCATGAGCGCGGCCTTCGCCTCGGCGGCTTTGAAATTGGCGATCCAGCAGGTGCCGAGCCCCCGTTCGGTCGCGGCAAGGGTCAGGTGGTCGAGTGCAATGGCGACATCGACGTCCCCGTAGTCCCTGCCGTCGCTCCTGCGCCAGGCAAGGGTGCGGTCGCAGCAGGCGGCGATAATGACCGGGGCACGCAGGAACCACTCCCGGTTATAGACCGGCTGCAGCTTGTGACGGGCGTCCTCATCCCGGATCACGATAAACCTTGCCGGCTGGTTGTTGCAGGCCGACGGCGCCAGGCAGGCCGCTTCGAGGACCTTTTCGATGAGCGCGTCGCTCACGGGGGTATCCAGATAATTGCGGACCGAGCAACGCTGTTCGGCAAGTGCGAGGAAGTCCATGCGTCTCCTTTGATGAGGCGCATAAAATATAGGTTACTACGTAGTCGGGCATCAAAGGGAGGGGGAGCGCCCGGTCCATCCATTATTAATGAAGGTCCCCGACAAAAAAAGGGAGCGTTGCGACAACGCTCCCCCTCCCTCATGCACTACCCGGCATCATGTTAGCCTTTAATAAGTGTCAACACATTCTGCGGAGCGGAATTCGCCTGCGCGAGCATCGCCGTTGCCGACTGTATCAGGATCTGGTCCTTGGTATACTCCGTCGTTTGCTTGGCGAAGTCGACATCCTGGATCTGCGACTGGGCCGAGGTCTGGTTGGTGTTCTCGGTCTGCAGGTTGTTGACCGCATCTTCGAGACGGTTGACGTAAGCTCCGAGGTTCGCCTGCATCAGGTTGACGCTGTTGATAGCGGCATCGAGTGAATTCATCGCCTGGATCGCATCGGTCTGCGTGGTCAGGGTCGATGCGCCGAGGTTGGCCGGCGCGGACGCCGCGCCGGCGCCGAGGAAGTTGGTGGTCATGGTGTCGATGGTAATGGTGATGCTGTCGACACCGTATGAACTGTTGGCGTCCACCCATATCGCCGACCCCTGGCTCCCGTTCATGCCGCCGATGCCTAAACGCTCCGAAGAGGATGTCCCGGTGGAGGAGATCAGCTGCATGCCGTTGAAGTTGGTCACATTTGCGATCCGGTTTATTTCCGAGGTCAGCTGCGTATATTCCTGGTTGGTGTACTGCCGATCGCTGGAGGTCATCGTATCGTTGGCCGATTCCACGGCCAGTTCCCGCATGCGCTGCAGGATATCGGTAATCTGGTTCGCCGCACCTTCGGCAATGGTGAGTGCCGAAATGCCGTCCTGGGCGTTCTGGAGTCCCTGGGAAGTGCCGTTGACCTGGGTGGTCAGATTTTGCGCTATCGCATAACCTGCGGCATCGTCGGATGCATTGTTGATGCGCAGACCCGTGGAGAGCTCCTGCAGCGATTGCGACATCGCATTGTTTGCACCGTTGAGCGCACCCTGGGCGTTCATTGCGGCTATGTTGCTGAGAATAACCATTTAAAACCTCCTTGTTCGATGAAATGATGCTCAACCGTGAGACATCATTTGTGGTGACTGTGTGGTGTCCTTACCACGCTCCTGGTGATACGGGTACTCCTACTGCGGCACGTACCGCTGTCGCCGCTACCATCGTTGCCGGAATTTTATGCCGACCTCCTTTGAGAAGTAGTGCATGGATCATCTCCTATTCAGACTTATCGGCATCCTCCGTACCCCACTTTAACAACTTTTTTCAAATAGCGGCATTATCGGGGTGATTTAAGATGGAAGGTGGGTTGCATCCCCGGTTCCCCGCATGCGGCGAAGCCGGGACGGAGATCGGTTAATTTCGTGCCGAGGCCGCCTGAGGGTGGCGCTCCCCGCCTGCGGCATGACTGCCGTTTTCCGCGAGTGCCGTGCAGGCGGCGGAAAGATGCATGTCGCAGGCTTTCCTGAAATCCTCCCCGGCGTGCTCACGGTCGCCCGTCGCCGCGTAGGCGATTCCGCGATTGTAGTAGGCCAGGGAAAACCCTGACGGGTCGTGGAGGATCGCCCGGGAGTAATCCCGGATCGCCCGGGGATAATCGCTCAAGCCCATAAACGCATTGCCCCGATTGATGTAGGCCTGAATATAGGCCGGGTCGTGGGCGATGGCACGATTGTAATCCGCGATCGCATGGTCGTAGTCGCCCTTCATGCAGTAGGCGATGCCCCGGCTGTTGTAGGCAGGTGCCCGGCCGGTATCGCACCGAACGGTGCGGGAGTAATAGTCGATGGCATTATCGAAATCATTGAGGGCGAGGTACGCCTGACCTTTGTTGTAATACGCGTCCGGATAGTCCGGATTGAGCGCGATGGCGTGCGAATAGTCCAGGATGGCCTGTTTGAATTCGCCCATCGCGGCATGGGCAATTCCCCGGTTATAATAGGCCTTCGCGCTGCCGGGATTATGGTCGACCGCCTGTTCGTAATCGGCGACGGCATGTCGGTAGTCGCCCTTGGCGTACCAGGCGAGCCCGCGGCTGTTGTATGCCGCCGAAAAAGCGGGATTGCACCCTATCGCCGTATCGAAGTCGGCGATGGCGCGATCCGGATTGCCGGTTGCGTTCCAGGCGAGCGCCCGGTTGAAATATGCCTCCGCGTACCGTGGATTGCACATGACGGCCGAATCGTAGCTTGCGATGGCATAAGCATAGTCTCCTCCGGCAAAGCAGGCGAGTCCCCGGTAATTGAATGGGATCGACGAGGGAAATTGCCGGAGGACATTATTCCAGAGAGAAAGGCTGTTTCTCCATACTTTGCAGCGCTCATGAGCCGCAAGGGTGAGAAGAGCGATAATGCATACTCCCCCGATCCTTCCCGCTGTGCTCATCAGGGGCCGGCTGTCGCGCTGCCACAGCAGCCGGTCGGCGTAATGGGCGATTATGAAGGACAATCCGATATAGGGGAGGTACGAAAACCGGTCCGCGGTGACCGTCGCGCCGACCGGGATGAAATGCAAAATGAAAAAAACCGAGATCAAAAAGAAGAAAAACCCGAAAAGAAAAACGCGGGACCTTCTCAGAAAATACGCCGCTGCGGCGGTAACTCCCGCGAAAAGCGGCGACAACATATACATGAGCGGGAGCGCCGCCGGCCGCGAAGGGGGGTAGGGATAGAATGCGGAGAGCTTTATGGGGACCAGAAATTTGACGGTGTAGAACATATACGAATAGCAGGCTATGCAAACCCGGTCGATGAGCGAAAAGGCGGACGTGCGACCGATCGATCCTCCCGTCGCCTGTCCCTGTATGGCCAGCCCGCCAAGCACGATCGAAAACAGGAGCAAGGGGAGTTTCTCAACGATGATCTTCCGGGAAAAAGTCCTTTTCAGGTAATAATCGATGAGCAGTAAAATTGCCGGCAGGGTAACCGCCGCCGATTTTGAAAGCAGGGAACAGATGAAAAGCAGGAGCACGGCGCAGTACGGGATAATTTTCGCGCGCTTCCGCTTCTCCAGGTACCGGAGATACCCGATGAGCGCGGCGAGGAAAAAAAACGAGTACAGCACGTCTTTTCTCCCGGTAACCCATGCGACCGATTCGACGTGCATCGGATGAATGCCGAAGAGCAGCGCGGTCAGGGACGCGATCGAATCGCTGCGGGAGAGTTTCCGGACAAAAATGAATACCAGCAGGACATTGCACAGGTGCAGCAGAACATTGACGGCGATGTAGCCCGTCGGGGTGAGCTTTCCGAAGGCATAATTTATCGCCAGCGAAAGAATGGTCAGGGGCTGGTAGTTGTCGCTGACCGTGGTTGCCGGCGAAAAGATCCGGCAGAGCCGGTGGAGGGAGAGCGAACGGATCAGGGGATTGTCCGCTACGTACTCTCCATCATCCCAGTTGGTAAAGGTATCGTTCAGGCAGGGGGAAAATGCCAGGACGGTCAGCGCCAGGGGAATCAGATAATAGAGATAGAGATAGCGACCGTCGCCGTGCCGGACCGGCGCGGGCATTTTCCGTTGCAAGGCAGACATAGGCGATATTCTACTACCCGATGATGATGGATGGCGGTCGGCCGGACGCTTAAAACAGCGGGCTGAGCTTTGGTTTTGCGCTCTTGCAATACCGCGTATTAATCGAAGAAATTATTCCCGCGATCGCATCGTCCGTTTCGGTGAGAACCCTGATGGTTTTTTCCTGAACCGTGACGAAGGAAACATTTACAAGGGACCTGATCCACTCGACGTCGTCCTCTGAAAAACTGTTTTTTTCCACTACCTTGAACGTTCTGGTCTGTATCGCACCGGTATAATTCATCGCGGCCTCCCGAAATGTTAAAGAACCCGGACCGGGTAACTGCACCGGTAAAGATACATCATCCCCCGCTTTTTATCCCGTTTTTATCGCGAAGCACTCGTGCAGCGCCAGGTCGGCGGCGTAGCTCGTAACCGACCGGACGACGATCTGGTAGCCGGCGAGCGGAAAGGTTTCGCTTCCCTTGAGAAGGCCGGGAAGGGTGGCCTGCGTTTCGGCCAGATGCAGGAAGTCGGCATCGTGGGTGAGGATTACCGGTTTCTGCGCGGCCGACAGCACGACGGAAAACGGAACGATGAGGAACGGCTTTTTTGCTTCGACCGCCTCTGCCGCCGCTACGGCGGCTTCGCGCTCCTGCAGCTTGATCATGCGCGCCTTGGGCTCCGGCACGGTGGCGTCGATCGCCAGGCTTACCCAGTCGAGCAGCTGGTTGCGGACGGCATGAATATCCTGCGCCTTGATGATGGAGGAGATGTCGCCGGTTTTTTCAACCGCCTTGGCGAGGCTCGAAATCTCCTTCAGGTAGAAGTTCTTCTCCGAGTCCGGGATATAGTACATGATGACGAGGTGGACCTTCTGGGCGTCGGGCGATCCGTACTCGATGCCTTGCGGCGACCAGCCGATGGCGCACAGGAGATCGCCCTCGCCGGCGCGCCGGGCATGGGGACAGGCGATCCCCTTGCCGATGCCGGTATTCCCGGAGATCTCCCGCTTCTGCACCTCCTGGACGATATCGTTGCGCTGCGCGATGCCCGGGATCGCTTCGATGAGCAGGGCCAGGTATTCGAGCGCCTTGAGCTTATCGGTATCCGGCAGCTCCACGAGACGACCCTCATCGAGGGCGGTAAGAAGACTTTTCATGGTCAGACTCCGAAGCGGCGGTTAAACCATATTTTGACAAAATGCGTCAATGCAAAATAAATGCTGCAGAACCCCGCCATCCAGGCCCAGAAAATACCCGGCAGGGGCACGAGTCCGATGGCGGGGCCCAGGGGAGAGTAGGGAAGCACGATGGCCACCGTCATGACGCAGAGGGTGGTCAGCATGAGGCCGGTGCTCGGCCTGCTCTGCAGGAACGGGATTTTGTTGGTCCGCAGCACCCAGACGATCATGGTCTGCGTCAGGAGCGACTCGACGAACCACCCCGTATGGAAGAGCTTCTCGAAATGGGCATTCTGGGCCTTCTGGACCAGCGACGTTGCCGCCGGCGCAAAGAAGCGGCACTTGAAGAAGAAGAGCATGAGCGCAAAGGTGGCGTAGTCGAAGATCGAGCTGATCGGCCCGATGAAGATCATGAAGCGGCGGACAAAGCTGATATCCCAGTTGAGCGGTTTTGCGACGCTTTCCGGATCGACCCGGTCGGTCGGGATGCTGGTCTGGGAGATATCGTAGAGCAGGTTGTTCACCAGGATCTGGATGGGCGCCATGGGAAGGAAGGGGAGGAGGTAGCTGCCGCCCAGCACGCTGAACATGTTGCCGAAATTCGAACTCGCCCCCATTTTAATGTACTTGACGATATTCGCGAATACCCGCCGGCCCTCGATGATCCCGTCCTGCAGGACGAGGAGACTGCGTTCGAGCAGGATGATGTCCGCCGATTCCTTGGCGATATCGACCGCGGTGTCGACCGATATGCCCACGTCCGCGGCCTTGAGGGCGGGGGCGTCGTTGATGCCGTCCCCGAGAAAGCCGACGGTGTTGCCCTGATGCCGAAGCATCTCGATGATCGACTCCTTCTGCAGCGGGGAGAGGCGGGCAAAAACGTTGGCCTCCTTGACAGCCTGTGAAAACTGCTCCTCGGTCATGGCCGAGATTTCGCGGCCCAGAACGATCCGCGTCGGCTCGAAGCCGACGTTTTTGCAGACGCACCTGGTCACGA
>Ga0181520_10007656_pt1 | contig 15772 bp, 14 predicted proteins | sample PEATcosm2014_Bin_29_FD_132451 | JGI IMG/M metagenome (GOLD analysis project Ga0181520, IMG submission 132451) | Peatland microbial communities from MTU Mesocosm Facility, Houghton, MI, USA - PEATcosm2014_Bin02_30_metaG | ecosystem: Environmental > Terrestrial > Soil > Wetlands > Peat | place...
CCCGCACCTGCTCGTAGCCGAGGAAGGACGGCTCGGCCTTCAGGTCGCTCGTCTGCAGGGCCTTCCACGCGGCGGCGAATTGGGGATTCTTGGCCAGGTAGTCGCCGAGCCGATCGGCCGTGGACTTCCGTACCGGGAAGTAGTTCGATACGCGGACCCATTCGGCCTGCTGGTCGCTCTCGCTCATCCAGCGCAGGAAGAGCCAGGCGGCGAGCTGTTTCTCCGGGCTGGATTTGGCGACGCTGACCGACGCGCCGTATATATCCAGGACGGCTTTCGCCGTCGAGTGGGGGATCGGGGCGACGTTCCACGCGAATCCGCCGCTCGCTCCCTTCTTGACCGCCAGGTCGTAGAAGGGCAGGCCCGAAGTCGAGCCCATGGTAAAGAGCACCTTCTTGTTGGCGAAGTCGGTCTGGTCGCCGTACTGTTCGGCGATTTTCTTCGCGTAGCCCTCTTTGAGAATTTTCCGGATGAACGCGAACGTGGCTTTGATCTGCGGCGTGCTCAGAGTATATCCCTCGGCGCCGGGGGCCTGGAAATCGCCCCCGCGGCTGATGACCAGGGCGAAGACATTCGACGCGTCGAGGCTGAGGTCGCAGCCATAGGTACCCTTGGCGGGGTCTGTGGCCATCTTTACGTCGGCGTAGAACTCGTCCCAGGTCTTCGGAGGGGCGGCGATCCCGAGAGCCTTGAGCCAGTCGGCGTTGTAGTACAGGACCTCGACGGACCTGTTCGGCGGCCAACCGAGGCGTTTGCCGCCGAACTGCGGATTGATGTCCTGGGCCAGGAAGCTCGGAAAGAAATCGGCGAGCTCGGCCTTGGACAGGCCGAATTTCGGATCGGCGACGTAAGGAGCGAGGTCGACCAAGGCGTCGCTCAGCTCGTAGGTCGCGGCGTTGTTCTGGTAGGCGACGACCAGGTCCGGAGTCGAGCCCCCGGCGATGCCGGCGGTCATCTTGTTGGCGATGTCGCCGTAGCCGCCGGCGTATTCGCCCTTGACCGTGATCCCCCATCGGTTCGTCGAGTTGAAGCGGGCGATCATCTGCTTAAGGGCCGCTTCCCGACCCTGCGTATGCTGGTACCAGTATGTGACGACGGTGCCCTTCAGTTCGAGCTTGTCGAAGCCCTGGGCGCCGAGGGCCGCGAATGCGGTCGCGGCCGCGACAAGCGACACGGCCAGAGATCTCAGGGCACTCGCGCTCATGTGTTCCTCCGCTTCAGGCCTTCTGCCTATTCCTTGATGCCCGCGCCGCTGACGGACTCGACGATCTGAGCCTGAGCGGCGATATAGACTAGCACGATAGGGAGTAGCGATATCAAGGCGCCCGCCATGCGGAGCTGGATCTGGGGCCCCTCCTCGGAGATGAGCCGGGCCAGTCCCACGGATATCGGGCGCCACCTGGGCGTCTGCACGACCACGAGGGGCCACTGGAGGGAGTTCCACGAGAACGCGACGTCCAGGCAGGCCACGGTGAAGATGGCCGCTCGGGACAGGGGCGCCACGATGGATGCCAGTATGCGCAGATTGGTCGCGCCGTCCATGCGCGCGCTCTCGACGAGTGAGTCCGGTATCTGACGGAAGAACTGGCGGAGGAGGAATATATAGAAGGCGCTCGCGAGAAAGGGCACCGTCAGTCCGGCCAGCCTGTCTATCCAGCCGAGATAGCTTATGACGAGGAAATTGGGGATGAGGGTGACGGTCTCGGGGATCATCAGGGTCGCGAGGAAGACGGAGAAGATCGCCTCTTTGCCGGGGAACCTCAGCTTCGCGAAGGCGTATGCCGCGAGACAGGACGTGGCCAGCGTCCCCGCGAGGGTCACGAGGCTGATGACGAAACTGTCGAGGAAATAATGCCCGAAGGCGTCGCCGAGCCATACTTCGGAGAAATTGGCCCACTGAGGGATCGCGGGCCAGAACTCTGGCGAGAAGGGGTTTGGGCTCACCCGCGTGACCGTCTCGGCGTAGGTCTTGAGCGAGTTGGCGGCCATATATACGAAGGGCATGAGGCAGACGAAGGCGCCGACGCCGAGTACGACGTAGCGCAGGACGCTCCAGGGCCCGCGCGCCCGCTTCGGCTCAGTCAAAGAACACCCGCTTTTCCATGCTCCGCCTCTGGATCGCCGTCAGGCCCGCGACGATGGCCAGGAGGACCACGGAAAGGGCCGCCGCGTAGCCGAAGCGCCCGCCGTGGAAGAATTGGAAGAAGATATAGACGCTCATGGGATCGGTGACTCCGCCCGTCGAGGGATCGCGGAGGATATAGATGCTGTTGAAGGACTTGAAGGTGCCGATTATACCGAGAATGGAGAGGAAATACGTGCTCGGCGAGACCAGGGGCAAGGTTATGCGGCGCAGCATCGTCCAGGGTCTGGCGCCGTCGAGCGAGGCGGCCTCGTAGAGCTGGCGCGGCACGGCGGCGAGGGCGTTCGCGTAGATCAGGGCGTAATACCCGATGTAGACCCAGTAGTTGTAGATCATGATGCTGACGAGCGAGAGGCTGGGACCTCCGGCCCAGGCGGACCAATATCCCGCCAGGCTTCCGGGCCCGCCCGCGGGAAGAGATCCGAACAGCATCTCGAACACGCCCTTGTACTCGCGCAGCCATTGGAGGGGATGAGCCCCTGCGAGGGCCAGTACCTGATTGGCCCAGGACTCGGGCCTGAGCGAGAACAGCCGCTCGAAGACGGCCGCCGTGGCGACGGCCGGCACGATATAGGGCAGCAGATAGACGACGCGGAAAGCCTGCTTGCCGTCGAACTTCCCGTCGAGGGCGACCGCGAGGAGGAAGCCGAGCACGAGCTGGACGGGGACTGTCCCAAGTGAGTACCAGACCGTGACGCGAAAAGACCGCATCATATCGGGATCGCCCAGGGCCTCGATCCGAGGCAGGTCGAAGACGAGGCCCGCCGCTCCGACCGCGAGGAGGGCCAGCCCGAGAAGGCGCAGGAGGGCCTTGTTCCTTCTCGCGGCCAGCGCGAATCCTCCTGCTAACGAGACGGCGGACGCGAGGAGGGCGATGAACGGCGCGGCTCCGCCGAATATTTCCCCGTAATTGGCGAGGCCCACGAAGGTCGAATGGCGTATGCGCCAGTTGAAAAGGCTTATGTAGGTATTGAAGAAGAGGGGAAAGAGCCCGAAGAGGCAGAGGACCAGGGCGGCCGGCAGGACGAAGAGGTAGCCCGATATCGCTTCGGAGCACCGGGCGGAGAGCGAGTGCAGGCGGAGCCGCATCCGGTCTACCTGGCCATGTGATTCATCGGGCCGAAGCCGCGCCCTATACCGAGGTCGACCGAGGCCACGATGATGCGTCCGACGTAGTCCTTGGCCGACTTCACGGCTTCGCGAAGGGGATAGCCGAGGGCGAGGGCCGCGGCTATGGCCGAGGAAAAGGTGCAGCCCGTGCCGTGCGTGTTCTTCGACTCGACGCGCGCGGCCGAGTATTCCTCGAACTCCTCGCCGTCGAAGAGGATGTCGACGCTGTCGCGCCGATCGGACAGGTGCCCGCCCTTGACGACCACGGCCTTGGGGCCGAGGGCATGGACGGCTCGAGCCGCCCTGCGCATGTCCTCCATCCCGCGTATCGCGAAGCCGCAGAGGACTTCCGCCTCGGGGAGGTTGGGCGTCGCGATGGTCGCGAGTGGGAGGAGGACCTCGACCAGGGCCCGGATCGCGTCCTCCCGCAGGAGGCGATCCCCTCCCTTGGCGACCATCACGGGATCGAGAACGATCGGCCCGAGGGAGTGCTCGACGATCTTCGCGGCCACTATCCCGATGATCGAGGCGTTCGACAGCATGCCGATCTTCACCGCGTCCGCGCCTATGTCGCGGGCGACCGAATCGATCTGAAGCCCGACGAAGTCGGCGGGCACGTCGAAGACGCCCTGGACGCCGAGGCTGTTCTGCGCTGTAAGCGCAGTGACGGCGCTCGCGCCGAACACGCCGTAGGCGGCGAAGGTCTTGAGGTCGGCCTGTATCCCGGCGCCGCCGCCCGAGTCCGAGCCGGCTATCGTCAAGGCCCTTTTCACGCCCTTCCCTCCGCTTCCCCGGCCCTCAGATGGTCCCAGCCGCGCGCCTCGAGCGGCACGACCCTGCCGCCGGGAAGCTCGAGCTCCGAGCCCCGACCGGCGTCCACGATCTCGCCGACGAGGCTGACCTGCGTGCCCGTCTCTCGGCGGACGAGGTCGGCTATCCCGGATGCCTCCGCCGCCGGAACGGTGAAGAGGAGCTCGTAGTCCTCCCCCCCGTGCAGCGCGTAGTGCCATTCGTCGGCATGGGCCGAGAGGGCGAGGGCCCTGTTCTCGGGGGCGACCGGAAGGGCCTGGGCGTACAGCCTCGCCCCGACGCCGCTCCTCTCGCAGATGTGGCCGAGGTCTCCCGCCAGTCCGTCGCTGATGTCGGTCATCGCCCCCACCTTCCGGGTAGCCCCTAGGAGGCGGCCCTCCTCGACGCGCGGACTCGGCGCGTCCCTCCTCGCGCGGGCGAGGCCGGCATAGGCGGCCGAGGTCGAGAGCCTCGGATCGAGGAGGAGGGCGACGCCCGCGGCCGCGTCTCCGATCGTGCCCGTGACGAGCACGGCGTCGCCGACCCGCGCGCCCGAGCGGAGAGTCACCTCGTCCCGCTTCGCCTCGCCAAGGAGGAATATATCGACGAAGACCCCGCCTCGTGTACTCGTAATATTTCCCCCGACGACGTCGACGCCGTAGAGCCGGGCTTCCTCGCCCAGGCCGGCATAGAGCCCGTCGACGAAGGCGGCGTCGAGGCCACGCGGCAGGCCGAGGGATACGAGGGCGAAGCGCGGCGATCCCGCCGCCGATGCGATGTCGCTGAGGTTGATGGCGAGGGCCTTCCTGCCGAGATCGCTCGGGCCGGTAGCCTCCCTCAGGAAGTGGACGCCCTCGACCTGGACGTCGCAGGTCGCGAGCCAGACCATATCGCCCTCGCCGCGCAGGACGGCGACGTCGTCGCCGATCCCGACGATGACGTCCTTCCCCGTCGAGGGCAGGCTCCGGCCAATCCTCGCGATGAGGCCGAATTCTCCGAGCTGGTCGATGGTCATGCGATCCTGCCTCTCGCGCCGTCGGCTATTCTCCGCAGGGAGCGGGCCGCGGCCGCGACGTCGACCGCGGAGACGATGGCGGAGACAACGGCTATGCCCGCGGCGCCCGCTTCGAGGACCGCCGCCGCGTTGCCTTCATTGACCCCGCCTATCGCCACGATCGGGACGCCGGCCGAGGCGACGAGGGCCCGAAGCCCATCCAGGCCCATGGGCGCGGCCGCGTCCGGCTTGGTCGGCGTAGAATAGATCGGGCTCGCGCCGACGTAGTCCGCGCCGTCCTCCGCGGCGCGCCTCGCCTCCTCGGGGCTTCCCGCCGACACTCCGAGTATCATGCTCCCGCCGATGAGCCGCCGCGCGAGCGCGGCGGGCATGTCGTCCTGGCCGACGTGGAGTCCGTCGGCTCCGACGGCGATCGCGATGTCGGCCCTGTCGTTGACTATAAGGGGAACGCCGCGGGATCGGCAGAGCCCGAGCAGGGCCCGCGCCTCCTCGACCATGGCCCGCGTCGTCCCTCCCTTCTCGCGATATTGGACCATCGTGACCCCGCCGCGTATCGCCGCGGCGACGACCTCGAGCGAGCTCCTTCCGCGCGAGAGGAGGCTGTCCGTCACCAGGCATAGAGCGTAATCGACCTTCACTCCTCGATCCTCGCCGTCCTCGCCCCGGCCTCGACCTTCGCAGGAGTCAGGGCGTAGATCGCGTCGATCAAGGCGGTCCTGAAGGAGCCGGGGCCCCGCGCGGCGCGGGCCGCCTCCTCGCCGGCGATGCCGTAGCAGACCAGCGCGGCCGTCGCCGCCGCGAGAGCGTCTCTCTCCACGGCGCAGAAGGCGGCCACGACCGCGGTGGCCATGCAGCCCGTGCCGGTGACCCGGGTCATCATCTCGTGGCCGTTGTCGACGCCCGATACCGCGACTCCGTCGGAAAGGACGTCGCGCTTGCCCGTTATCGCCACGGTGGCCCCTATGCGCTTCGCGAAGGAGCGCGCGACGGCCGCGGGATCGGAGACCCCCTGCACCGACTCGACGCCCTTCACCTGACCGCCGGCTCCGGCGAGGGATCCCACCTCGCCGGAGTTGCCTCTCACGACCGAGAGTCGAAGCTCTTTCAGGAAGAGCTCGCCGGTGGCGGTCCGGTACTTAGTCGCCCCGACGCCCACGGGATCGTAGACCACGGGAATGCCGAGCTCTCCGGCGCGGCGTCCGGCTATCAGCATGGCCTCGACCCAAGCCTGCTCGAGGGTGCCGGGATTGAGCACCAGGGCCCCGGCCGCCTGGACCATCTCGGCGACCTCCTCCTTGGCGTGGGCCATCACGGGGAGGGCCCCGAGGGCGAGAGTCGCGTTTGCAGTATCGTTCATGACGACGAAATTGGTGATATGGTGCACGAGGGGACGCTGGGTCCGGAGCCGGACGAGGAGCTCGGCCGCGACGGACCCGAAGTCGGCGTAATCTATGCTCATGTCGGAATCCTCCTTGTTCGTGAAATCGCTTCGAATGCAAGATAGACGACGAAGGGCAGGACGAAGCTCGGGAGAGAGCCTCCGAAGAGAGTGAGCCCCCGCGGCACGAAAAGGGCCCAGCCCGGGAAGACGGAGGCGACGATCGAGGGATTCGTCACGTGATAGGCGGCGAATCCGAGAATCCAGGCGATCAGGGCCCGGGCGCCCCTGCCACCCCCTCCCCTCCTCCGAAGGACGAAATAATCGGCCGCCAGGATGCCGAAGAGGGGGATGAAGAAGGAGCCGAGGAGATAGAGGAAGCCCTGGTATTTCGTGATGTCCAGGACGAGGGCCGCGATCAGGCAGACCGCGCCGAAGCCGACGATGAGCCGGCGCTGCTTCGCCTTCGGGAAGATGTTCTGGGTGGACACCGCGGCCGAATAGAGGTCGGCCCAGGCGTTGTGGGTCTCGTCGGCGAGAAGGATCAGGAGGGCGCCCCAGCCGGCTATGAGGGCGATGGCGGCGGCGAAGTCCTTGGGCTCCTGTTTCACGTTCGAGCCGAGCATGAGGAAGGTTCCCATGACGAGGAACCAGGAGCCCGTGAGGAAGAAGCCGATGGCCGTTCCCCAGAAGGCCCCCGAGCTCTTCCTCGCGAAGCGGTTGTAGTCCGCCACCAGGGGAAGCCAGGAGATCGGCAGGGCGATCACGAGGTCGACGCCCTGCCAGAAGGGGAGAGAGCCGTCTCCTCTCTTGTCCAGGAGGGCGCGCAGGTCGTAGGTCGAAAGAAGGTGGTAGGCGAGCCAGACGCCGGTGGCCAGGGCGACCCACACGGCGAACTTCTCGAGCCACTGCTTGACGAAGCCGATCGGCCCCACCAGGCCCATGAGGACGACGACGACCGCCGAGACGGCCGCCCAGAGCGGGTAGCACGAAAAGCCGAAGAGCTGACGGCAGATCGCGTTCGTCGCGACTCCCATGATGATGAATTCGAAGACGGTCCAGCCGAGAAGCTGGAGAATGTTCAGGACCGTCGGCGCGTAGGAGCCTCGCACGCCGAGGATGGGCCTGAGGAGGACCATAGTCGGCCTCCCTGAGTCGCTGCCGATTATCCCGATAAGGGCCAGCAGGAGACAGCCCAGCGCGGTTCCGACGAGAATGGCGGTCAAGGCCGCGCCGAGACCGAGGCCCGGGACCAGGAAGGTTCCCGCGAGGATGACGAGGAGGCCTATCCCCAGGTCTCCCCAGAGCACGGAAAAGTCCTTGAACGAGAGGGTCCTCTTCTCCCTCGGGACAGGCTCGATCCCCCATTCGGGCGGCGCCTGGAATTTGATGCTCATCGCGCGACTCCCTCCTCTGCTCAACGTGTCGACTGCGCGAGGGGGCAAAAAAAAAGCCCCCTCTCGAGGGGCGGTTGCGATCGCTGTTGCGCCGTCCCTGCGCTGGCATTACCCAGATCAGGTTCAATGGGTCTGCGGCTGACAGCCGCATTCTCAGCCCGGTCCCTACCGAGCTCCCCAGGTTCTCTGTCTATCCACAAATTACGCATACGGAGATGTTTTGTCAACGAGCCTGCCGCCGTAGTAACTTCTTGGCTGCGATGCGCAAGCGAAGACCGAACCGCGCGGACCTGGAATCCCTCATGGACTCGCTTGAGAGCAAGGACGGCATGATTCGCAAGACTGCGCGGGAAGCCTTGGTGGCCTCGGGAAGGCGCGCGGTGTCCTCCCTCGACGAGGCATTGAGGAATTCAGGCTCGAAGCAGCTTCGATGGGAAGCGGCAAAGGCCCTGGGAGCGATCGGCGACGCCAGATCGATAACGCCTCTGGTGAACGCTCTCGGGGACCGCGATCCCGACGTGGCCTGGCTGGCCGCCGAAGCGCTCGCCAAGTTCGGGAAGAGGGCATGGCCCCCCCTGATGCAGGCCCTGATGAACAATACGAAGGATCCCGTGCGGCTGCGGCAGGGCGCGCACCACGTCCTGGTAAACCAGAAAGAGGAGGGATTCGACGATTTGCTCGCGATCCTGACGAGGGATTTAGAGTCGGGCAGGGCTACGGAATCGGCTCCGATCGTCGCCTATGAGATACTCAAGCGAATGAAGGCGCAGGCCTAGGCCCTGTCGCGACCGTACAGATCGCGGTGAAACTCGCCCAGCGGATCGGATTCGTCTTCGGGCTCCGCGCAACCCTCGGAAAAAAACTGCATTTCGGCGATCGCCTCCTGCAGCGCTTCGAATTCCCTCAATGCGGTCGAGCGCCCTTCCTGCGACTCGCTTTTCGCGAGCATTTCCCGCGCCACCACCATCTTTCGAGCCAAATCAGTGCATGGGACTATCGAAAAACCTCTATCATCCATAATCGACTCCCCAAAGCCGAAATCGGCAAAACAGTATTGACTAGTATTTTTATCAGCTAAGGCGAAGGTCAAGCTCTCGGAGCTTTTAAATTAAATTTGTAAGAGTTCATCCTTTGCCGAGATTCGTGGACTTCGGTCTCGGGTGGAGCTTTTGGAGCGACTCGCGCGAGAGGGTCCGTCAACCTTGACTCCAAGGCCGCCTTCGGTAATATTGGGCCGAAGGCGGGAGGGTTCCCTTGACGCATGGCAAAATTGAGCTCCCTGGGAAGTCTCGGAGAGGCATGAATCCGATCAGGTCGATCCTCGGCACGAAATTCGGCGGCACGCGGGTCGTGCCGATCGTGACCAAGATCGTGGCCCTGTTCTCGGTCTTCCTCCTTGTATCGAGCTTCGGCTCCAACTACATCAACCTGGAGATGAACCGGGGCGAGCTCATCGGCCTGACCAACAATCTCCTGGTGAAGGACCTCGCCGAGCTGTACAGCTTCGCCTCGACGCAGAGCGAGATCTACTCGTTCAACGGAAACCTGTCCGACACCGTGGGCGCGATCGAGAAAAGCGCGATCAAGAACCTCGCCAGGGACCATTCGACCGCCTTCGGCATCAGGAAGGACGGCAGCCTCCTCTTCTGGGCCTCGAGGCAGCCCCGGCCCGACCGGTTCAACGGCTCGGACCTGGTCGCCAAGCTGGGCTCGGACTCCAGGGGCGAGGGCAAGCTCAACTTCAGCCTCGGGGGAGCGGCCTATTTCGGCGTCTACAAGTACAACGACAACTGGCAGGCCTACATCGTCCGGGCCGAGGAGACACGCGAGTTCCAGAGGGACACGGACGCGATCTTCTGGCGCATCGCCGGCATCATCCTCGCCATGACCGCCGTCATCATCGTCGTCGGCGCCCTCCTCGTGAACCGGATCCTCCGCTACGTCGGCCGCATCACGCAAAGCATCATGAAGATGCAGACGGACCAGAAAATGGCCCTCATAGACCTGTCCGGCGCGCCCAACGACGAGATCTCCTACATGGGTGCCTCCCTCAACTCGCTCTCCTCCACCATCGACAATCTCCTGTCCATCTTCCGCCGCTTCGTGACGCAGGACATCGCGCAACGCGCCTACCGGGAGCGGGAGATCCGCCTGGAAGGCACCACGAAGAACCTGACCATCCTGTTCTCGGACATCAAGGGCTTCACATTCATGACGGAGACCCTGGGCACGGAGATCATCGACGTCCTCAATCTCCACTACCAGCGGGCGATAGGCCGCATCCACGACGAGGAAGGCATCGTCGGCTCGATCATCGGCGACGCGCTTCTCGCGGTATTCGGCACCCTGGGAGAATCGTCCGTGAAATCCCAAGACGCGCTCCGCGCCGCCTTCGGCATCCAGGAAGTCGCGGCCGGCCTCCGCAAGGACATGCACGTCCTGCGCGAGGAGATCATGGAGCGGCGGGGGGCGCTAACCCAGGCCGAGGAAGCCATCTACAAGGCGGTCCTCCTCGAGGTCGGCGTCGGCATAGACGGAGGCGACGTATTCTACGGCAACATCGGCTCCTACGAGCGGATGACGACCACGGTCATAGGCGACAACGTCAACTCCGCGAGCAGGCTGGAGGGGCTCACGCGGATCTACCGCGTGCCCATCGTCTGCTCGGAGTTCATCAAGAACGAAGTGATGTCCGGCACTACGGCGTACCGCTTCCTCGAGCTCGACTCGGTCCAGGTGAAGGGCAAGACCAAGGTGAAGAAGATATACTGGCCCATCAGGCGGGCCGAGCTCGATCCGAGATTGTCCTCGGAGCTCGATGCCTTCTCCGCCGGCCTCGGCTTCTATTATTCGGGCTCCTGGACACGGGCGGCGGAAACCTGGAAGGACGTGAAGATTCCCTTGGTCGAGGTCTTCAAGGAACGCATCGCGGGCGGCGAGCCCCCCGCGGACTGGAACGGAATATGGGCAATGACGACGAAATAAAGCACCTCATCAGGCGGGAATCCGAGTCCTTCCTCAAGAACGCCCTGGTCGAGTCGAAAGGCAAGGGGGCCGCGTACGACTTGACGGCCGAGTTCGCGAGGACCCGACGCAACAAATCCTTCGTCGTGATCGGAGCGACGGCGATCACGATCGCCGTCCTCGGCGTAGCTGCCGTCGCCGTCACGAGGGCGATAGAGAGGAACATCGCCCGGGCGCCTGTCGACGTAGCGGCCTTCGAGGACCTCCATCTCAAGGACATCCTCGATTCGTCCAAGCGGAACGAAGCCGACCTCGATCGGGCCAAGCTCGAGCTCTCCCAGTTGGATGGCGACCTCGAATCGGGGCTCGAGACTGCCGACCGCGACTATCGATCCTCCGTCGAGTCGATCCGCGCGAGGGCCCTGGGCGGCGCCGATGAGAGTCGGAGCATCGCCCGGGCGGCCGCGACCAAGGACGCGGTCCAGAGAAAGCTCAGGGTAGACTACTCCGTCGCGGCCGCCGCGAAACGCGAGGAGATCGCGGCCGCGCAGAAACGCATCGACCAATACGACAGCCGCTCTCTTGCCCAGGCCAAGGAGGAGCAGTCCACCCTAGCCAACGAGCGCGTCGCCTTCGACATCGAGAAGAAGCAGCAGGCCCAATTCTACGAGTCCAGGATAGCCGAGATCGAGGCGGCCAGGGATCGCGACATGGCCGACCTGACCCGCCAGAGGAACGAGCTCGCGGCTTCGATCACCGCCCGCTACAACCCCAGCTTCCAGGACTCGCTCTCGACCTCCCTCCTCTCGGGCTGGAGCAGGCCGACCGATGCCCCCCTCGCGCCGTTTCACCCCTATTTGGGGCCGGCGGGCATTCTCGATTAGACCGCCCAGACGGCGCTCGACGCGTCGTTCGGGAACTTGGAATACCTCTCGTCGAAGCTGAAAGCCGTTCCCTATATCAATTCCGTGCCGACGGCGCTGTCCCGCATCGAGGGCGAGGCGCGACTCTCCGTCTCCGCGTACAGAGCCGCCCTCCAGGCGGCGGGCTCGGGACTCGAATCCCGCGATAAGACGATAGCCGAGCTCAAGGCCAGGGCCGAGGCGGCGGAGAATGGCCTGAATAGGTACCGCGCGGCGGTAGCCGCCTACGCCCGCGAGAATCGCGAGAGCGGATACGTGATCGACGTCGGCGACGGAGCCCAGCTCCTCGTCTGCCTCGATCCCGGCGTGACGGTCAAGGACGGCAGCGTCGGCTATGTCGTCCACGGCGACACCGCGGTCGCGACGGTCGCGTTCAGCCTCGGCGGCGGCAGCGTCTATGCTCGAGTCGTCAAGATCGAGGAGGGCAAGAAACCCGAAGTCTTCGACTCCATCCTCGTCTCGGCATCGCCGGAAGCCGCCCAATGAAGGGAGTAAATATAATGAAGAGGGCAGCCTTCGCCTTCGCCCTGGCTATCTCGGCTCTCTCGGCAGCCGCCTTCGACTTCGCGGGCTCGGGCTTCACGGAGGAGGCCGGGAGCTCGGTGGCCTCTTCGACCATCGTCCTCACCGACGAATCCGGCGGCAAGGTCCTGTTCGCGGCCGAGGCCGAGCCCAGCGCCGCGCGGATCGCCGGCCTCCGCTCCCTCGTCTCCGAGCTTCGGTCCTGGAAGAACCTCGTCATCGCCGAGCTCAGGGCCACGAATTCGACCGACCGGCTGGAAATCACCCTCGTCCCCGGCTCTTTCACGGTGGGCGGCACGGACCTGACGGCCTCCGTCCCCGAGGGCATACATCTCTTCTACGATACGGCGATCGACTACGACTTCAAGGTCAAGTCGGGCGATTACGTCGCGCGCGTCAGGAGCGCTTTCACCGGCGAGGACGACCTGGACGCCGCCGTGCTGGCGGCGTATAAGGATCCCGCCTCTTTCATCGCCGACCGGGATCCTCTCTACATCGGGAAGCGCCTCGACGATATGGCCGCGCAGCTCGCGGCCCTCAAGGCCCGCGAGGACGCACGCGACGCCCAATGGCTCGCGGCCCGCGCCGCCATCCTCGCCGCCCTCAACGGCTCGAAGCCCATCAACGCGGCCGCCGCTGCGAAGCTCGACGAGCTGAAGAAGGCCAATCCCAAACTCGGCAAGTCCGACGCCGCGAAGGCGCTCAAGGCGGCGGGCTACTCGCTCCAGAGCGCGGAGATCTCCGCCGTCTACCTCGTCGATTTCGGCGAGCTCTAATCTCGGCGCCTCTCTCATAGCCATCGGTCGAACCACGCGAACGCCTCTTCCTGCATCGCCGCATCGAATCGGTGCGGCCCGTCGTGGTAGGACATCCGGAAGCGTTCCGGCGCACCGGCTTTCCGATAGATCGCATCGAGCGACGCCCCGGCCCTGCGCACCTCGTCCTGATCGAAGAGAAGATCGTCCCTCGCAGCCAGCACGAGAGAAGGCAAAGGCGCCCGCATCGCGAGGATATCCGGATAGTCCATGAGCCGCGGCAAGCCGGGAATATAAATCATCCAGGTATGGGTATACGCGGAATGCATGGCGAAATCCGCCCAAGTCGTCATGAACCCGGCGGTGACGGAACAGCGGATCCGGGCATCGCAGCCGGCGAGATAGTTCGTCCTGAGCCCGCCTCCCGAAAGGCCGCAGCAACCGATGCGCGCGGAGTCTATGTCGGGCCGGGATGAAAGGTACTCGAGGGCCGCCCTGTCCTCGGCGAGGACGACGCCCGGCCAGGTGAGCCCGGCGCAGAACAGGGATTTGGCTATCGTCGATTCATACTGCCCCGCGAAGGCGTTGTATCGGTCGATCTCGGCCTTCGACTCGCCCTCCGACACATCGTATTCGGCTCTGGCAGTCCCGAAGCGATCGCTCTCGGGACTCAACTCCCGCAGCTTTTCCGGGTCGAGCATCGTCCGCCCCACGACGAAGCCGGGCAGCTCGGAAGCGCGCATTCTCCTGCTCCCGAAGGGGAAGATATCATGCGCCAGGACCCCGTATCCCCTTTTCGCGATTTCGTTGGCCCAGGGCCTGCCTCCGTAGTAGAGTCTTCTATAGTCTTCGATCGACGGATGAACCTTACCGCTCGCGTCAGCTATTTTTTCCTTTCCGAAATACTTGTTTCCCCCGTGGTCGTGGAGCGCGAGGACGGCGGGAAGCTTCCCCGCCGCGCCGGCCGGCTTGAGGAAGTAAGCCCGAGTCGGAGGCCCGTACGGCAGTTTCCAAGCCAGCTCCTCCGCAATGAGCCCGTCGAAACTCCGACTTCCCACGACCTCTACCTCGGGCGATGCCAGATCCTGGGACAGAATGAGCGCGGTAAAGCGCTCCTTCGCCTCTCTGCTCCAGGCGGACAGGTCGCTCCATCGGTCGTCGAGAAAGGAGTATTCCTTCGGTTGCGCGGACACTCGTTCACTGATCCACGGGCCATAGGCGCCTAAGAGCGAGGGTGAATCCTCCATGTTGGCCTCCATCGGTTTCTCAGGCGTAGCAGAAATGTCCTCGCTCCTCTGCCGATTCAATCTTTCGAGACTTCCTTCGCCAACAGGTTCCGGATGGCCATGAGCCGAGCCCGCCAAGTGTCCCTCTGGGTCGCCGTCCCGTTGAAAATATGGTCGCCGGCACGCGAAAGCTCCGTTTCGCATCGCTCCGTCAGCTTACGTCCGCTCCGGCTCAAGGTTATGCTGTTTTCCCTCCTGTTCCCGGGACGGATTTCCTGAGCTACCAGCTCTCGGGAGAGCAGATTGCCCAATCGCTGACTCAGGGAAGATTTCCCGACGTTCAACAAACGGGAGAGCTCCTGCTGGGTCGAGCCGGGATGACGGCGGATCATTATCAACAAGAGGCAATCGGCATAGGTTATGCCGAAGGGCGGCAGTATTTCCTCCTCGGCGATGCGGTCGAGGAATAGCACGGTTTCATGGAGCAGATAGAGCTCCGATCCTTCGAAATCCACGGACAGTCCCCTTTGCGGCTCCGGCGGGCTTTCATCCCCTCCCTCGGGGAGTTCCGGATAGTTCTTAATCCAAACAGTTAGCATGAAGAACTTTATCAGGTCAAGACCTTTCCATCCAAGACCCTGCCCGAAAGAAGCGAAATCGGCTTGACGTATTATAGTTTAATATATAAACTGTTCTTTTAATAAATATTTCCGTGCGCCCTCCGGAAATGGGAGGTACGGGACAAAAGGAGACAAGGAAATGCTGAAGACGATGTCCGAAGAGGAGAACCTGGATAGGCTTTTCTATCTGACGGGACCCGTGATCTATACTCCGGGCAATTTCATCGACAAGGACGTCGTGTACCAATTCAATCTGGAGGGAAAAGAAAAGGAGCATTCCTACTACCTGGATATCAAGGATAGAAAGATGGAGTACCGCAAGGGCAGGCACCCAAGGCCGGATCTTATCGTAGGAACGACCGTGGATGAATGGCTGAAGATAGCCAATCAGACCGCGAATCCCGCCAAGAGCATCCTGCTCGGAAGGACCAGGATAAAAGGCGAGATGCGGCTGTTCAGGGCCCTGGGGAAGGCGTTGAGCGTCAACTCGATACGATTCAGGGACGAGGCGGAAGAGTGGGAGAAGCCCAAGGGAACGAGATGGGAAAAACCCGGGCGAATCCTCGTGATAAACGGCAGTCCGCGCGCGAGGAGCGGGTATACGCATTATTATCTGCGCCAATTCATCGACGGCATCGAGGGCGCCGGCGTGGATGCGGAAGAGATAGATATCTATGATAAAAGCATCGGCTTCGAGCCCTGCAGGGGCTGCTTTGCGTGCTGGGAAGGGAAGAGCGAAGGGAAATGCGTCATGAATGACGGGGCATCGGAAATCGTGAAGAGGATATTCGAGTCATATTTGACGATCTATGCATTTCCCGTCTATATCGATTCCGTGCCGGCCCGCCTAAAGGCATTGATGGATCGGCAGTTCATCACCATGAAGAATCAGTTCTCGAGATTGGGGAAGATTACCCGGCATCCGTTCTA
>Ga0181520_10007657_pt1 | contig 15770 bp, 10 predicted proteins | sample PEATcosm2014_Bin_29_FD_132451 | JGI IMG/M metagenome (GOLD analysis project Ga0181520, IMG submission 132451) | Peatland microbial communities from MTU Mesocosm Facility, Houghton, MI, USA - PEATcosm2014_Bin02_30_metaG | ecosystem: Environmental > Terrestrial > Soil > Wetlands > Peat | place...
CGTGCGCTTGATCCCCATTTGCATACCCACTGCGTCATGTTCAACGCCACCTTTGATGCCGCAGAAGATCGCTGGAAGGCGCTTTCCAACTACGAAATGCTGCAAGCCCGGAAATACGCCGAGAACGTCTATTACCACGAATACGCCCGCGAATTGAGGCGGCACGGATATGAGATTGAAAACACGCCACGGGGCGATTTTCAAATCAAGGGAGTTTCCCGCGAACTGCAATCCCGCTTTTCCAAGCGGCACAACCAGATTGACGCCAGTATTGAGAAATTATTGACAGAAAAACCAGAACTGGCAAACGGCAACCTCAAGGAACTACGCTCCCAAATCGCCCAAAACGAGCGTAGCCGGAAAATCGAGGGCATTGCGCTACCTGAGCTTCAACGGCTATGGAACAGCCAGCTTACCGGCGATGAAAGAGAAACGCTGCGGAAATTGACGGACCAGCCAAAGAACGCAGTTCAAACCCAATCTCTGACGACGCAGGCCGCTATCGAATGGGCGGAAGCACACCTTTTTGACCGGCGTTCAGTCGTCCGGGAAAATGAAGTGTGGAGCGCGGCGTTGGAACGCGGGCGCGGCTTCGACTGGTCAGTGCAAGACATCAAAGCGGTGGCCGGTGAGCGTGATTACGTTCGTAACGAAAATTCTCCCTCCAAGATCACGACACGCGACATTTTAAATTGTGAATGGGATATTGTCTGTCTGGCCCGCGATGGCCGGGGGAAATGTCTTGAATTGAACCCCCATTACCAGGCCGCTCCCGGCCTGATGCCAGACCAGCGTAAGGCGGCGGAGCATATTCTTGGTTCGCGGGACTTCGTGACTCTGTTCTGTGGCGGCGCGGGGACGGGGAAAAGCCATACATTACGGGAAATCGGCAACGGCCTGAAAGCCGCTGATCATGCCTCTTACGTCATCGCGCCGCAACGCCAGCAAGCTTTGGATTTGCAAAAGAGTTTCACCGAAACCCAAACCGTATCAGAGTTCCTCGCCCGCCGCGAGATGATGGCCGGTGCAGTGGTGATCGTAGATGAGGCCGGGCAGATTGGAGGTAAACAGATGCACGACCTGCTGACATTCGTGAAAGTGAATGGCGGGCGCGTTGTTCTGTCAGGCGACACGCGCCAGCATGGAGCGGTCGAGGCATCAGATGCGCTACGCGCCATTGAGCGTTACGGTGGCTTGGAAGCCGCAAGGCTGACAAAAATCCGCCGTCAAAATCCAAAGGCAGGCGAAACCAAGTCGGAGCGAAAACGCATTAAGCAGTATCGCGCCGCCGTTCGCCATGCGCAGCGTGGCAATTACGCCGAATCTTTTGACCGTCTGGACAGGCTCGGCGCAATCGTTGAATGTCAGACAATGGATGAACAGCGGGAACGACTGGTGGAAAACTATCTGTCACTGGCGGAAAAGAAAAAATCCACCGTGGTCGTGTCTCAGACCTGGGGAGAAATTCATGAAATCAACGACCGTATTCGTCTTGGCCTGAAAAACAAGGGGCTGATTGGCCAGGATGATTTAACGGTGACGGCGTTGAATCGTTTGGATTTGACGGATGCCCAAAAGCGCGACAAGCGGTTTTATCCAGAGGATGCGGTGATTGTATTCAATCGCAAAACCGGGGATTTCGCCAAAGGTGAAACGGGCAAATTGTGGGCCACTACACCGACGCATCTTGTCATTGGAGCCGAAAGCGGAATCAGCAAAGTCCCGCTCAAATTCGTGGACAGGCTCACGATCTGTCAGCCAATTGAACTGTCCCTGGCAAAAGGGGACCAACTACAACTGAAAGCCAATGCGGCATTGTCAGCCGGAAAAGAATTAACCAACGGTGAATTGGTGACGGTCAAAGCCGTCCAGCCAAGCGGACAAATCGAACTGCAAGACGGGCGCGTTCTGCCGGACAATTACCGTGAATTTGTGCGCGGTTACGCCATCACCTCTTACGGGTCACAGGGCAAAACCGTGGAACACGTTTTATTTTCCGATTCCACCGTAAAGGCCGCAACCAACAACCAACAATGGTTGGTGACCGTTTCACGGGGAACGAGAGCGGTCAAAATCTTCACACCAAACAAGGAACAACTGAGGGAAAATGTCAGCCGCCTGGGCGACCGTGAACTGGCAATTGAATTTGCCAAACTGAATTCACCGAGACTTTTGCCAGTCCCCGTTCGCAAATACGTCAACGGCCTGATTCAAACCCGCCGCCAGTCGGTGGCGCCAACGCCCATCGAGAAAATTGATTTATGGAAACTAAACCCCACACAAAGACAAACGCCACAGAGTCGCGGAATGAGAATTTAACGTGCTGGAGCACAGCTACCAACCCGCAATGTCTGCGGGTGGAAACCATGTCAAAAATTCACCTGTTTCCCTATGGCTATTTTTGTCGCGCAACACTTTCGCGGGATGGGAACAAGGACGCCATCGAAATGCAGTTTCAGGAGATTACGGTTGTTGCTAGGGGGAAAGGTTTAGAGGCGCTCTGTGATGCGCTGGCACGGCTTGGCGTGGAACGAATCCAGATGTGCCCTGAAAAATACGGGGCGATTGCCAGAAACGAAGGTGTGATTGAGGACATTGAAATTAAACAACGCGACAGGGAAAATTGACCAGTCCTACAACACTTTGTTGCGGACAATTCACAATGACAATTATTACCATTACCCAAAATGCCAACCAGAAGATTAACACCACTAAAACCGCCTCACCTGTCGCTTGACACATTCAGGGAGCTTTGTCACACCGCGACTGAATTTGGCTCGCTTGCCCCGTGGGAATATATGTGCGACACCGCCCTTTTCGGCATCCAAGACACCGGCCAAGTGCGGTTGGCTTCCGTTCTGGGCAATGATGGGGAGCCATCTCCTTGTGCGCTGTTTGTTCACCGTGGCGAATGTGGCCTGCGCTGGGTGATGGCGGTGAGCTTTGGTGGTCAACAGGACAGCGACGATCCAAATTTTATGTATGACGATGATGCTTTGATAGCGGAGTTCGTCGCGCGCGATAAACTGGAACAGCATGACATTGACCTCTTGAGTCAAATTGGTTTCCAACCATTGGCGCATCCGCAATGGGCATGGCCGAAATTTCGCAGTTATCGTCCGGGGGCAACACCGTGGTTTTTAGAGCAGGCCGAGGCGGAATTATTGTTGTCAGACTTGCGGACGGCCATCGCCTTTGTGCGGCTCGTCGCGGGAAAGAAAGACTTGTATGATGTCCGTGCGGACAACGAAGTGCCTTTTTGCCCTAAAAATGCAACCGACGCCATGCGTATCGAAGACCTTGACTGGCGAAAACTGGTGCTTCCTCCTGAACCCTTGCCCGTCCCTGTTTCACTGTCTGCTTCTGAATTGGCCGGACTTCACGCGCTGCCTCAAAATGACAGGCTTTCTTTGGAGCTGGATTGTTTGTATTCCCCCGGTGGCGTGGATGAAGAACCGCGTCCTCATTTCCTTTGGATGGGCATCGCCGTTGATGCCCGCAAAGGTGTTCTTCTCAACTCTGCGATGGACAATAGCCAGACTCAAAAACCTGAACGGATCGCCGCTCGCTGTTTATTGCAGACCATGACCAAGCTGAAGTGCCGGCCAAAGGAGATTCTTATGTCCAGAACCAGCTTGGCATTTGCTTTGGAACCAATAACCCGCTCGCTTGACATCAGAACATCGCATGTCGCCAAGCTGAAAGGGCTTGATAGAATTTACCGGCGGTTGCAGCGCAGCATGGATTTGGGTCGTTCCTAAAATACCGAATCGTTATGGTCAAAGGAAAAGGTTTAGTTTAGTAGAGCCGTTGTGTGATGCGCTGAAACGGCTCGCCGGGGAACGCATCAAAACGCGTCCTGAAAATGTGGTATGCGGCTCACCGAGTGGGGGAACTAAAAATCAAAATCCTGCCGCGACGGATGCCTCAATGGGGTTTGGAGCGGAGCGGAGAACTCCATTGGCGCATCCATCGCGCTGAATAATTCTGGCGAGCAACGAAACTTTGCTGACGGAAAGGTGCGACGGATTGGGCGAGCGCAGCGGTGGCGGAGCCGGTCGCGTGGGGTCATGGGGCAAGCCAGTCTTTCGGCTTACGGTTCCTGCCCGTTGGCCGAAAGTCTGGCGCGGGGGCGGGATGGGGTCTGACGCGACGGGCGAGCACACAAGCGCAGCCGAGTCCAAGCCAGCGCGGAGTGGAGTCAGTAAAGCTTCGTCGCGATCAGACGAAACAGCAAAGACAAAGCCGTTTAGCTGTCTGCCGAATATTAACGAGGCCGCCATGCCAGTTCCTTCCCGTTCATCCCTGGGAATTTATTCCAGATTGATAAACAGGTGGCTTTCACCCATATCCTTCTGGTCCGGCAACCATGCACCGCCTCGTTTGGCGCATAAATCCTGACAAATCTTTCGCAGGGCCTTCCGTTGCGCCGCCGACTTCGGCAGTTTGACTAACAGCCGGTCGGCAAATTGTTTCCCGCGTCTGCCCGCATAAATGACGGCAGCAATGACGGCTTCCGCTCCGGCAGCGTATAGCGTTTCCACAAATCGAAGGGCCGTTTTTGCAGTGCGAAACCTGGCGAGCGAGCGGAGATCGGGATTTTTTGCTTCGCTCAACCATTGCCGGGCTTCGGCATGTTTTTTTTCCAAAAGGGATTTGATGAACAATTCATGCCCCTTGCGTTTTAAGGCCGGCCCCTCGCGGGCAACTCGGCCGGCCGGTTCTCCTTCGTGGTGCGGCCAGTCAGGATGCTTCCGGGCGGCTTTCAGGTAGGCGGCGCGGGTTACGTCCACGTTGCTGATGTAGTAGGTTTCTTGAACCAGTGTGCCGTCCCACAGCCAAAGCCGCATCCGTCCGAAAAATTTGCTTTTGAAGGAATTTATTTCCAATCTCAGCCAGCCGTTGTTGTGCCAATACTGCTGTCTGCCGGTGCCGTGGTTCATGGTGAAGGAACCCAATAAATGGCCGTTGTCATCCCATTGCCGGCAGAGGCCGTGCAAATCTCCGTGGTGATAGCGCAATTCTTCGGCCAATTGTCCGTTGTAATGCCAAGTACGGCAAAGGCCGTGAAGCTCCCCATCCTCCTCCCTGTTCTCCATGCGGATTTGTCCGTTGCGGTAATAAAATTGATCGAGGCGATGTTTTGGCATCCGGGTGATGATTACCCAAGCTAAGGCGCGGATCAAGCCATCATAAACTCACCTGAATTTACGACTGCACTGCGACACTTAACAAATATCGTTTAAGGAGATTGTAGGATGTAAAATTGTCGTCCGCTGGTGATGACCGCATTGGTCAGGGTGACAGAATAATTGTTTGCACCGCGCGAAGTAATGGAATTGGTCTGAAGCGGCGTCCACTGGCTTAAAGGCAGGGTGAGGTTTGTGCTGCCAAGTAAACAAAAATTGCCACCGAATCCGCAGGTGGCGTTGACTTGCAAATCGGTTGGCGATGCAAGCGCGCAGCCCAACACCGGCTGTGGCTCGGGAAAAATTTGTTCCGGAAGTGGAAACCCATAATCACTAAAACCGTCGCCAAGTTGGCCTACATAGTTACCCCCCATTGCCCAGAGGCTGCCGTCGGATTTAAGAAACAGACTGTGGTCCCAACCTCCCGCAATAGCAGTAACGCCGCTCGGCACGATTTGCTCCGGAAGGCTAACACCGTCGCTGGATGTGCCGTTGCCAAGCAGACCGTAGGCGTTATAACCCATCCCCCATAAACTTCCGTCGGATTTCAGAAATAAACTGTCGTAACCCCCAGCGGCAATGGCGATGACGCCACTGCCCACAATTTTTTCCGGCTGGTTGGTGCAATTGCTGCCTGTGCCGTCGCCAAGTTCACCAAAAGAATTGTCACCCATCGCCCACAGGCTGCCGTCGGATTTGAGAAACAAGCTGTGTTCGCCGCCTGCGGCAATCGCGATGACGCCGCTGGCGACGATTTGTTCGGGTTGGTTGGTGCCGTTGTATTCCGGGGTGCCATATGTTGGATTGATGGGGTCGCCAATTGTGCTGTCGCCAAGTTGGCCGTGGCCGCTCCAACCCATCGCCCACAGGCTACCGTCGGATTTGAGAAACAGGCTGTGATATTCACCTGCCGCGATGGCCGTGACGCCATTGGCAATTATTTGTTCCGGCTGGTGGGCGTCGTTGAATGTGCCGTCGCCAAGCTGACCGTAGCCATTATAACCCATTCCCCATAAACTGCCGTCGGATTTGAGAAACAGGCTGTGAGCACCACCTGCCGAAATCGCAGTAACGCCGCTGCCCACGATTTGTTCCGGTTGGGAGGAATATAAATTGTATGTGCCGTCGCCCAGTTGGCTCCAAGCATTAAACCCCATTACCCAAAGACTGCTGTTGGTTTTGAGGAACATGCTGTGATAACCACCGGCGGAAATCGCCATGACGCCACTCGCCACGATTTGTTCTGGCTGGTTGGCGTCGTTGCATGTGCCGTCGCCAAGTTGGCCGTAATCGTTGAGCCCCATCGCCCAAAAGCTGCCGTCAGATTTGAGAAACAGGCTGTGGTCAGCACAACTTCCCGGCGCAATATTGGTCACCGTAATCTCCGCAGGAACTGCCACAACATTCGCAAGCATCGCTAAAAACAGTAGGCAGAAGATCTTCAGCCGGGATTTCCCATTTGACCTGATTTTCATGGTGCAACTCTGAGTTTTTCTGGGCATTTTCGCAATTATCCTCTCCTCCCTTGGCCCTGCAAGTCATTTCGCGGTTATAAAATATAACTTTTTGGTGACATTGGCCTCATCCCCCCGCTTTTTGGTTCCCAACCAACCGATTGAGCCGGAGGCAGAGACACTTCACCCGCGTTGACGGATGTTTTCATTCGGTTTTCGTTCATCCACTCGCCACGGCGGACAGACCCAACCGGTCTATTGACTCCCGCTTAAATTGAATTAGGCAGTCAGCGTCCCATTCGTCGGCGGAGAAATTTTAGCTTTCAATTTTTCAATGGTCTCCGTACCGACGCGGGCCGCGAATTCCTCAAGCAAATCCTGTGGTACAGACAATTCCTGCTCAAACACTTCACGGCCCATCGCCGCTTTCGCATTTTGGAGATATTTCGGCAACGGCACGATTTGCACCGCCTCGTTGGCCTGTCCCCAAAATACTTCAATCGCTTCGTTTGACGCCCACCAAGGATAAGAATAAGCCGCTTTTGCTTGAGCGGGCGTTTTGGTTTGTGATTCGCCATTTGTGGCTTTGCCATTCGGCAAATTTTCTACCGTTACAATGGCTTTTGCCGGTTCGGCATAAACAACCTTTTGAGCCATATTTGTAGAATGTTCGTCGCGCAAGTGACCATATACTTTCATTGCCAGGGCACCGCCATCTTTGTGACCAAGCCAGCGGCTTACCGTCGGAATGTCCACGCCCGATTCGATGCACCGTGTCGCAAACAAGTGACGTAAATCATGGTGAGTAAAACGCGGGATGCCCATTTTTTTGCAAGCTGTCGTTATGGATTTCTTGCATTCAAAAACCCGCATGACCGGGGTGTTTGGTGCTGGCGATTGGTCGCCTTTGATTTTTTCCAAAAGTTGACGCATTTCTGAAATCATCGGCACAATGCGGTATTCCCCCACACGGCGGGCTTTCAAGCCAGTCTCAGGGGAACCTCTGACGGTGATTTTTTCACGTACAAAATCACAATCATTCCAAGTGATAAATTGTGCTTCTGATTTGCGAAACCCACCATAGGCTAAAAATTGAACCAGTTCAGCAGACGACTTGGCAAAACCGCTTCCCGAATTGCGTATGACTTCAACAAGCTGTTCAAACTGCTGGGATTCTGGCAGGTGAATTTGCTTCTTGGTGTGCGGCTTCACCCGTTTTGCCGCTAACGCTGGATTGTCGTATCGGGCACCGGCTTCGATGGCGATTTGGAACACATTACGCAAAAGTCCAACGGTCTGATTGTGCGAAGAAGAACTCACTGCCTTGCCATTGCTCAAACTCCAAGCCTCGCACTCGGCCCGCGAAATTTTGCTGACATCTTTGTTTTTCAATTCTGGCCAAGACTTCAACAAAGCTTTAATACGAAAATCGTAATATTCTTTGGTCTTGGGTTTCATGTTCGGATCGTTCTGGAGCTTCTGCTGGTAGGTCGCTAAAGCATCCCCGAAAGACATTTTCCCCCTCGCAACCGCCGCCAATGTGGAGGCGCGCTGCCGTTCCTCCTTGTGGAAATCGCCCAGGCGCAATTTGGCGACGCTGATGCGATCCGTCTTAAGAGTTTTCCAAATGAGCTTGCCACGTACCCGGATTCGGGCATAATAATTGCCCGATTGGACGTGGCGAACGAGATTTGCCACCGGTGTTTTTAACCACCGCTGTTCTGTAGTGTCGGATGAATTGGTCTTCATGCCAATAGTATAGAACAGCAGTATAGAAAACGCAAGTTGCGGGACAGTCAAATACCGCAATCATCCAATAGAATCAATGTGTCGGGGCGTAGCGTAGTCTGGCTAGCGCGCTTGTTTCGGGTACAAGAGGTCGGGAGTTCGAATCTCCCCGCCCCGACCATTTTTCTTAATAAAAACGAGCGTTTTACAAGAGCTATCCATAGTCTATCGGGTGATTGGCCAATGTTCTCGACCGTTTCGCGGAGGCGTTCCATCAGGAAGTGCAAACGCTCACGCCAAATTTGATTACAGACCATTTGACCGCTGGCGTTGGCCTGGCGAACCCGGCAACCACCGGGACGTGATCAGGTTTTAAACCGCCGGTCGGCCCAAGAGCAGAGCGGAAGAGATTGAGGGTGCCCAAAATCATTATTGGCCGTCCTCAGGGTTGCGGATCTTCCGGTGTTTGGCGCAACTGCCGGTGAAGGAAGCAGAGCGAAGCGTGATATTTGCCCGCTAATGGAGCGGGCTGGCGTTGAATACAACACGATATTTTTTTGACGCATCGCAGTGGTCAGGGTTGGGCACGAGGATGAAATTATCGGTTATGACGGGGTTCAACTCAACGCCTTCGAGGATTTTCACGTCGCCCAACCGTCCCGGGAAAAATGCGATAAACGGGCGGCCGCCGCGTTGCGAGCCATTTGAATTGACGGGCTTGAAGCTATCCGCGCCGCGGTTGGGTTTGATTTCAAAGGTGAACGTGCCCTTTTTTTCGGTCAGCGTTTGCTCGAAAAACTTCGGGCGGGCAGCCATGCGCGCTTCCCATGCAGGGTCGCCGTAAAACGCCACGACGTCGCGGTCATAGAGCAGTCCACGGGCATCCTCTGCCGTCAAGCCGGCAGCTTTTGCAGCCGCGCCCACGACAATTGAAAGATGGTCATCTGAATCTTTGTCGAGCAACTCGGGAAAATAAGTTTTCAGCCGGTAAATGAGCGCCACCTGATTCGCAAAAAAAGCTTCGTTGAAGGTATATCGGCCGGGTTGCTCCACAAAATAATCCAGCACGCCCCAGCCGGCGTAGCCATACCAAGAGGTCACGGTGTAGCCGAGCATCTGGCAAACGCCCGCGCTGTTCATCCATGCGGTGGCCATGCAGTCCGGGCCGGTAATACGACCCGTGAGACAGTTGCCGACGGGCATGAAAACTTTCGGGTTTGGTGATACGACGGGGAATTTTCGCTGGTGCGTGTCCTCACCATACAACTGGCCGCCCTGATGCTTGAAGAAACCATTGGCGTAACGGTAGCCAAGCATCCAATTGTGTTCTGAGGCATGGCCCGAAGCCACGAACAAATCGGGCTGGCCGGCATTCAACTCGTTGACGAGCGATGCAGTGGTATCGTCCGGGCATTTCACCTCCTTCGCCAAGCCGCCTTTTTCCTTCTGCACAGATTTGTTTTTCACCAGTTCATCAAAGGTCACGCCCTCCTCGATCATGTCCATGGCGATGGCGGTTGCGCCGGCAACTTTGCGGATGGTGAGGGGCGCAGACTGCCGGGCGATGGCCAGTGCGTTCGTGGAACCGTAACCGGTCAGGATGCCCCAAAAACAATCCGGGTAGGGATCGTCGTCCAATTTCCGCGTGAGCCGGTGAACTTCCGCGACAAATTGAGGGGTGGCCTCCTCCGGTTGCGCGACAAAGCAGGCGTAGCGCGGAAATTGTTTTTGCAGAGCGGGGAGTGCTTCGTCCACGGAGTTGGTGAACATGATGACGGTTCCATGGTGTTTCGTGACCAGTGTTTTTACGACCGCATGCCATCCGGCATCGTCGGCGGTTTGCGCGGAGACGACCACCGCATAATCGGAGGCCGCGCCAACATCTGGCGGAGGCAACAGCATGGCGAGGACGAGCCAGCAAAACGGGTTTGGCGATGGAATTTTCATTGCCGTCAGCATCGTTTAATCAGCTTTTCCTGTCCAGAACCACCTTGCGGCAGTTGCCCACCCGTGGCGAGGTCTCCATGCTTCTCGGGGCTCAATGGGAGTTTCAGTGGCCGGGCTACTCCGGCGCTATTCGATTTAAATCACTTTAACCTCCCACTACTCGCTCACGGGAGCGGTTCGGATGATTCATGCTCACAACATGAATCGAAAGCACCGTCGTCACCGGGCGATCCGATTCCGTGACAAGGTAAAATTTATGCCCCGTTGAGTCCTTGCAGATTGAAGCCAGCGACCGGCCTTTTTCAACACGTTCGTCATTCACCCATTTGTCTTCTGGCATAAAAAACTCTGTTCTCACGTTTCGTGGGCGCGGACTGAAGGCGCTGTTCCCGGTTCATGCTCGCCTTCGAGAATTTACTGCGCCAAAACCATCGCCCGGGTATTTTCCGCCTCGCGGAGGAAGATACGCGCCGTAAGCCAGCCGGGCAGCTGGCCGGACTGGTTGTCGCCCCACTCAAGTTTTTGTTGAAATAATTGGTCAACCATTTGCTTTCCGATTTTCAATTCGGCGTCGGCCTCTTGGTGTTTGCCGAGTTGAAACCAGGCCATGCTCCGGAAAATGTGGGCTGTGGCCACACACGAGGGGGTTTGCACGGTATAAGTGGAACATTGTTCCAGCCAGTGGATGGCGTTGGCAAAGTTGCCTTGCCGATATTCCACCAACGCCAACGCGATTGCGCGCCACGAGGCGAAATGGGCCCTGTCGTTGATATTGGGATCGTTGCTGGCCATGGAATCGGCCAGCTTTTTGCCGAGCGGATCCAATTCTTTCATGACGGACGGGTCGGCAGGCAGCAACAGGCTGGTTTTGACCAACTGCTCGGCCGCAATCAGGTTTTCCGTATCGGCCAGCCGCTTCAGTTCCATTTTGCGAAGGCGGTCGTAACCCACCAGGTCTCCGGCTTCGATCAACAACGGCGCCGCCATCAGCAAATCGCGCGTCGCCTCGTCGGTCTGGTCGTTTTGGTCCACTTGATCGACTTGAACCAGTACGGAATAACGATCGGCGGCCTCTTTCCGATTTCCCTGAAACAGATTCCAGATGCCAAGCTCGCGAAAGGTCGTGGTCGCTTCGGTCGAAGGGGAGAACAATCCCGCCGGCACCTGGGCCAGCAGGCCGTCCGCCTCCTTCATTTTGCCATGAAGCTCCAGCACCCTGGCCTGCGTAACTTTTTCCCGGGCTTCAGCCATCTGTCGTAAATGCATTTCATTGGCCCGTGCTTGATCTGATTCCAAGCGGGCCTGATCGGCTTCCTGACGCAATCGCTCCTGTACTTTGAATGCCTCGCGTTCACGCAAAAAAAGGTGTATTGAAATACCCAGACCGGCAATCAAAGTGGCTGCCACGACCGCGCCGGAGGCGAAAACCACCTTGTTTCGTCGGACCAGTTTTTGAAGCCGGTAAAGCTGGCTTGGCGGGCGGGCGATGACCGGCTCATTGTTCAGATAACGCTGAACGTCCATAGCCAGGCCGTTTGCCGTCTGATAGCGCCGCGCGCGGTCCTTTTCCAATGCCTTCATCACAATCCAGTCAAGGTCGCCTTTCAGGGAACTGATGAGTTTCGGCGGCTCGACGTGGCGGTGTTTCGCGGTGGTTGTCAATTCTGTGTTCGTCAGCGACGTCAGCATTGTTGATGGCCGGCGCGGCTCGTCTTCACGCAACGTCCGGCGCATTTCGTCGAAGCCGGAATTGAGAAGTTCCTGTTGATCGAGCGGCGTGCGGCCTGTCAGCAATTCATAAAGCAAGACGCCCAGCGAATAAATGTCGCTGCGCGCGTCCACGTCCAGGCCGCCCATCTCCGCCTGCTCGGGACTCATGTAAGCCGGAGTGCCGATGAATTGTCCGTAAATGGTGAAAATTGTGTCATTCGATAATTTTCCTTCCGTGGCCTTCGCGATGCCGAAATCAATCACCTTCGGCATGGGCACGTCATTATTGACAGTGACGAGAATGTTCGACGGTTTGATGTCGCGATGGATGACACCTTTTTGGTGGGCGTGCTGGATGGCGTGGCAGACCTGGATGAAGAGGTGCAGCCGCTGCGGTGTGTCGAGATGATTCTCGTCGCAATAATTCGTGATGCGAATACCGTGAACAAATTCCATCACGAAAAACGGCCGGCCGCCTTCCGTCGCCCCTGCGTCCAAAACTTTTGCGATGTTCGGGTGGTCCATCAGCGCGAGCGCCTGCCGTTCAGCCTCGAATCGAGCGATGACATTGCGCGTGTCCATGCCGAACTTGATCACTTTGAGCGCCACGCGCCGGCGCACAGGCTCCTCCTGTTCCGCCAGATATACCATGCCGCAGCCGCCTTCGCCCAATTTCTGCAAAATTTTGTAACGCCCAACCCGGGCCCCAATTTTCTCACCCTCGACGCCTTCAAAGTTTGCCGTCAGCGGCGCGGCGGTTTGTTTGATGAAATCAGAAACAGCTGGTGAAAAAAAACGATCGCTTTTTGCGTGCGCGGCAAGCAATTCTTCAATCTGGTTTCTTAATTGCTCATCATTTGCGCACGACTCCTCCAGAAATTTTTTCCTTTCGACGGCGTCCTCAATGTCGAGCGCGGCCTCGAATAACATTTGCTCTCTGGCGGTTCCGGCTTCCATAAGGTCAGTGCGGCGGGTTCGTTTCTTCCTGAATGTTCTTCAACAGCCAGGCTTTGGCGAAGGTCCATTTGTTTTGCACCGTTCGTTCAGTGACGCCAGTCATCCTGGCGACTTCGGCATTGGTCAGGCCGGCGAAAAATTTCAACATCACTACCTGGGCCAGCTCCGCGTCTTTTTTTTGCAGGCGCGCCAGAGCTTCATCAATCATCACTATCCGCTCCTCGGGCATTTTGTCGGCCACATCCACGTCATCAATGCTGACATATTCCGGGCATTCACCATGTTTTAGACTCATTTTTTTTCGCGCACGCTCAACTAAAATGTGCCGCATGGCCTGGGCCGCCGCGCGAAAGAAATGGGCGCGGTTCTGCCAGACGCGCGCGTTGCTGTTGAAGAGCCGCAGCCACGCCTCATGCACGAGGGCGGTGGCCTGAAGTGTTTGACCACTGGTCTGTCTCGCAAGGCTAGTCGCGGCGAGCCGCCGCAGTTCATTGTAAACCAGCGGCAATAATTCGTCAGAGGCACCGCTCTCGGGATTCAGCGACTGTAAAACACTGGTAACGTCTTCTTTTGTTGCGCTGTTAAGCATTTCGATCGGTCCGACAATGGCATTTGTGAGGCTTCAATGAAAATCTATAGCGGTGTCTTGACGAGTCAATCGGAAAGCACCCGCCTGAAAAAACATTTAATATAAAAAAATTTCCGGTTTCAGGACAAAAAATCGTTCTTTTGAGCAGATGGCCATTTATTGCCCAACAAGGCGAGCGTGGTGCCGCTTCCGCGACGGCCGCTTTGTACTGTTTTTGGGCATTTTGAGCCAAAAGGCTAAAACTCCCTCCCTCTCCGTTTCAACCATGAACCTTGGTAAACCTTAATCAAAAAATGAACACGCTAAAAATATCCCTGTATCTCCTGTTGGCGACGCTGCTACCGCGCTTTGCATCTGCCTCCCTCGTCGGGCCTTACACGCCTGACGCCAACACCCTGATCCTGCTGCACCTGGACGAAGCCTCAGGCAGTTCCGTCACCACCAACGTCGGCACCTTGGGCGGCAACTTCATCTCGGTGAATCTCTCGTCGGGTTCGAACCCGGAGCCGGCGGTCACCACCACGCTGGGGTTCCCGTCCTTTTCCTCCACGTCCCCCGCCATTTCCTTTAACAATTGCGAATCCAACACCGCCAGCTACTATGCGCTGGGCTATGATTTCAACAAGGACGGTGGTTATGAGGGTGATATCGGCAGTTCCACCACGCCCCCCAACTCGGACTATCTGCCGATGAGCGATCTCAACATCGGCAACGGTGGACAAACGCCGTTCACACTGGAAGCCTTGGTCTGCCCGACCGGCATCGGTAATAACATGGATATCATCAGCACAGACAGTCACAACAGCCCGCGGTGCTTTTTCTTCCGGTTCAGCGGCTCGGGGCTTGCCTTTCAATTCGTCGGCGGTGGTTCGCTGGGGTCGGTGCAGATGTCGGCCAACATCCCCACCTTGGCGCAAGACCCGGAGAATGGATTTGTGGCGAACACCTGGTATCATACGGCGTTCACATACGACGGAACGAACGGCACGATTTATTGGACCAAATTGGATCCTTCACTCGGGGCCGCCAACGTGCTGGCCAAGCAGGCGTTGACGCTTGGCGCGGGGTATGGCGCAGCCACGGGGCCGCTCTGCATCGCGGACCGCGCCCGCTCCGGTGGATCCGAGATTTTATCCGGCGCCGTTGACGAGGTGCGCATCAGCAGCGTTTGCCGCGCCGCCAACCAGATGCAGTTCTTTTCGCCGCTGCCGATCATCAGCCAAAATCCAGTCAGTCAAAACGTGGATTACAACGAGCCGGTAACGTTCACTGTGGTGGCCACCACCACCGGCAGCACGCTTGGCTATCAGTGGCTGTTCAACTCCAATGGCATTGCGGGCGCCACCAATACAACCTACACCATTCCCAATGTGGTGGCGGGTAACGCCGGTTATTATGAATGCTTGGTGACGAACACGGCAGGCTACAGCGCCACCAGTTCGGTGGCGCAGTTGGTGGTGGGCGCGGCGAATTTCCTGAGCCACCGGTACAGTTTTTTAACCAGCTTTACCAACCTCGCCACCAGCCAGGTCTGCACCCCGGACAGCATCTCCGGCGCCACCGGCACCAACTTCGGCGATGCCTATGAAACCAACGGCGAGTTGGTGCTGGATGGCACCAGCGGCACTTACATGCAGTTGCCGCCCGGGATTATCAATGCTGCCAGTCAGACGGCCTTTACGGTCGAGTTTTGGGCCACTTTCGGCCAGAATCCCAACAACGTCTATGCCTTCAACTTTGGGAACTGGAATCCTGGCGTCCTCGAAGCGCACGCCTTCCTGGGTTATTCGCCGCACAACGTCAGTGGACAGGAGATGTTCGTCGGTTCGGCCGACTTCCAATTCGCAACAACCCTCACGGCCCCAGGATCGCTTGACGGTGAGGCAGTCCATGTCGCGTGCGTCTTTGATTCGCCGGATGGAATCATGTCTATTTATACCAACGGCGTCTTGGAAGCCAGCGGCCCCGATACCGTGGGCCTTAATAATATTGATAACATTTATTCCTTCATCGGCGCTTCGCTCAACATTGACGCCGGAGACCCGTATCTGGTGGCGAACTTTCAGGAGCTGCGCATTTACAGCGGTGCCCTGTCACCCATTACGATAGAGCAAAGCCAATCCCAGGGCCCCGGCCCTATTCTGGGCAGCGGCCCGGCCAGTTACGTGATCCAGCCGGTTGGCGCTTCTGTGCCAG
>Ga0181520_10007660_pt1 | contig 15764 bp, 15 predicted proteins | sample PEATcosm2014_Bin_29_FD_132451 | JGI IMG/M metagenome (GOLD analysis project Ga0181520, IMG submission 132451) | Peatland microbial communities from MTU Mesocosm Facility, Houghton, MI, USA - PEATcosm2014_Bin02_30_metaG | ecosystem: Environmental > Terrestrial > Soil > Wetlands > Peat | place...
AGATCGATGTGGTGCGGCCGCAGGTGCTGGTTGCGCTGGGCGCAACCGCGGCAACCTGGCTGCTGGGAGCGCGCCAGCCGCTGGCCGGACTGCGCGGGCGAGTGCACTCGCTCCGCGGCGCTCAGTTGATTGTTACCTATCATCCGGCGTATCTGCTACGCGACCCGCGGCAAAAGAAGGAAGCGTGGGCCGATTTGCAGATTGCAATGCGGGAGCTTGGCCTGAAACCGCCGGCAAAGAGCTGAAAGCCGCCTCCCGGTGCGCTACCATGCTTGCATGGATGTTCTCTACGCAGCGGAGATGCAGATCTGCGATCGCTTGACCGCGGAGCAATATCAACTGCATTCGCTCGATCTGATGCGGTGGGCGGCCTCGGCGGTAGCGGATTTCGCGCGGGCGCAGTTTCCGCTGGCGCGGCGCGTGACGGTCGTTTGCGGACGCGGCAACAACGGCGGCGACGGGATGCTGGCCGCGCGGATGCTGGCATCGGCGGGCCTGGAAGTGACCACGCTGCTGATGGGCTTGCCGGATGGATTGAAGGGAGACGCCGCTGCGGCCTGGGCGGAGTTGACCACGCAGAAAAGCGGCGCGGCCTCGAATCGTGTTCACATCCTTGCGTCGGCGGAGGATCTGCCGCGATATGCGGGCAATCTTGCTCTGGATAGCGATCTGATTGTCGATGCCGTGCTGGGCACGGGCTTCAAGCCGCCGCTCAGAGGCTTGGCGCTGGCGGCGTTGGATTGGATCGACGCAAGTAGGCTGCCCGTTCTCGCCGTCGATCTGCCCTCCGGCTGGGAGGCTGACGAGACCGGTGCGGCGGCGCGCGGACCCCACTATCCCGCCGATGCGGTGATTACGTTTATCGCGCCCAAACCGGCGCACGTCTTCGGCCATTTGACTCGGCGCTGGAATCAGCCCGTGGTGCTCAAGCCATTCAATTCGCGGGAGCCGGTTGCCGTCGCGGCATCGGGAGCAGCTTCACCGAGGCTGAGATGGGCCGGCTCGTCGCTGGCGCTGGCGCAGTCGCCGCGCGCGGCCAATGCCAATAAGGGCAACTTCGGCCATGTTTTGGTGGTGGGAGGCTCGGTCGGCAAGTCGGGAGCGCCAGCGATGACATCACTGGCTGCTTTGCGCTCCGGAGCAGGTTTGGTCACTGCGGCGATTCCCGCGCCAGTACTGCCGATGGTTGCCTCTGTCGCTCCGGAGCTGATGACCTGGCCACTGGCGGCCAGCCCCGGCGGCTGCATCGCGTCGGAGAATTTGGCTTCTGAGTCCTTGTCCGCGCTTATGGCGGGAAAATCTGTGCTGGCGATTGGCCCCGGCCTGGGCCAAAGTCCGGAGACGGTGAAATTCACACTGGGATTGCTTTCTGCCACCAAGATTCCGGCAGTGATTGATGCCGATGCGCTCAACATTCTGGCGGCGGGGCCGGAACTCGCGGCCGGCTTAGCCAAGATAACCAAAGATGGCCGCACGATGGTGCTTACGCCGCATCCGGGCGAGATGGCGCGGATGGCCGGCGTCACCATCGCCGAGGTGCAGGCCAACCGCCTCGAAGTGGCGCGCGGCTTTGCGCAGAAGGCTGGCGTCACACTGGTGCTCAAGGGAGCGCGCACGCTCATCGCTCATCCCAATGGACGCGTCGCAGTGAATACCAGCGGCAATCCTGGCATGGCCAAAGGCGGCAGCGGCGATCTGCTGACTGGGTTGATCGCGGGCCTACTCGCGCAGCATCCCTCCGAGGCGGCGCTGGCAGTCGAGGCAGCCGTCTACCTGCACGGACTGGCCGCGGACCTGGCAGTGCGCGCCGGCGACGAGCACACGCTTCTGGCCACGGATTCTCTGCACCATCTGGCGCAAGCCTTTCGTTCACAGGCTTTTGACTTTCGCGCTTGCGGTCCCAGCAGGTATCTTTGGTTGCAGGGGCTGCCGCCGGAGATCGAACCATTCGCAGCCATTCACGAGGCCCTACCATGAGTTCAGAGTTCCCTGCCGCCGCCAACCGGACGCACGAGTTCACCACACAGAGCGGCGCGGAGAGCATCGAAGCCGGGCGCAAGCTGGCGGCTCTGCTGGCGCCGCCGCAGTTGCTGATTCTGCGCGGCGACCTGGGCGCCGGCAAGACCACGCTGGTCAAAGGCATCGCTCAGGCTCTGGATGCAGCCGATCCCGATGAGGTAACCAGTCCGACTTTTACTCTGCTGCACGAGTACCGTGGCGCGCGCGAGGGCCAGCCGGTGAAGTTATTCCATTTGGATGTCTATCGCCTGGATGGCGAGCGGCAGTTGGAGACGCTGGGCCTCGATGAGCTGCTCACTCCCGATGCGCTGGTGCTGATCGAGTGGGGCGAAAAATTCAAGAGCATCAAGAAGAGATCGACCGGCGAGATCGTCATCACATCGACCGGCGGCGACGCGCGCAAGATTACCGTAACGCTGAAGGACAAATAACTCTGCTCAGATGCAACCACGCATTTTCATATATTCCAAATCACCAAAAGCCTTCCAAGAATTAGTTGTAGATTTCTTCTTCTGGTCAAGTACCAAACCGAGTGGCTGATCAGCACTTTTCTTAAATCCCTTTCGACGCTTCTCGATCTGTACGGTGCGCGATTCCAACTCAAACTCGACGGCCATGTCCTCCGAGAGTTGACCCTTGACTTTCGCTAAGGGCGCATTAGCCGCTCGCCTTTCAGACTGATGACTTGTCTGCTTACTCTTAGGAATGTTCTTTCTACTCGCCTTTGCATTTTCGCCGTAAGTATTACGACGATCTCGTTCAAGACTCAAACTCTTTTTTTGTTTTGGCGATTTGATCGAACTCATAGAATCTCCTGTTGCACTCAGAATCCCATGACGTTATAGCCGCAATCGACATACAGGATTTCGCCGGTGATGGCGCTGGAGAGGTCGCTGGCCAGGAAGAGCGCCGCGCCGCCGACCTCCAACTGATCGACGTTGCGATGCAGCGGGGCGCGCTCAGCGTGGGAGCGCATCATCTCGCTGAGGTCGCCAACGCCGCGTGCGGCGAGGGTCTTGATGGGACCGGCGGAGATGGCGTTGACGCGAATGTTCTTGGAGCCGAGATTCCAGGCGAGATAGCGGACGGTGGATTCCAGACCGGCCTTGGCGATGGCCATCACGTTGTAGTTGGGAACGACCTTTTCGGCGGCATAGTAACTCATCGTCATGATGCTGCCTCCCTCGGTCATCAAAGGCGCCGCGCCGCGTGAGACGGCGATCAGCGAATAGACGCTGATGTCGTTGGCAATGCGGAAGCCTTCGCGGGTGGTATTGATAAACTCGCCGCGCAGTTCCTCGGCGGGCGCGTAGGCCACGGCGTGAACCAGCACATCGAGCTTGCCGAACTTCTCCTTGAAAATGGCAAATACGGCGTCGATCTCATCATCGTTGGAGACATCGCACTGGTAGCCGCTGGCTCCCGGCAGCTCGTCGATGAGACTCTGCGCTTCAAGTTTCATGCGCTCATTCTGGTAGCAGATGGCCAGGGTTGCGCCGGCCTGATGCAGTTGCTGGGCGATTCCCCAGGCGATGGAACGCTTGTTCGCCAGCCCGAAGACGACGGCTGTCTTACCCGTCAGATTGATCATTCTTGCTTTCTTCCTCCAGGGTCCGTGTTTGGGGAAGCGGACACCTACTGTCCTAAATAGAATATCAGCCGCCCAGGTCAACCAGCTCGACCTTGCCGGTGGGCTGGTTGAGAAAACGCGAGCCGAGCCGCTCGAATTTTTCGACGGAATCGGTGGCGAAGCAGCGAAGTTGCGTGGGCGGAAACTGCGTCTTCGGCGAATCCTTCTCAGAATCGTGCGGGCCGAAGAGGCGGACAGCGGCCTCAGCCGTGGCCTCAGCGGAGTCGATCACGCGCATTCCGGCTGGCACGGCACGCTCGATCAGCGGCCGCAGCAACGGGTAGTGCGTGCAGCCGAGAACCAGTGTGTCGGGCTTCAGGCCCTGGGCGGCGGCCTCAGCGGTCAGTTCGGCAAGATAGATGCGAATCACCTCGGCGGTAACCTTCGCCTGCTGGCTCGATTCTCGTGTGGCGCAAGCCGCCTCTGCCCCACCGCAGGTGGTCCAGCCCTCCTCGACCAGCGGAACCAGCAGCGGGCAGGCCATTTCGAGCGCTCTCAAGCCGCGCGCTCGGCAGGCGGCGGCATAGGCGTGGCTCTGTACGGTGGCATCCGTGGCGATAACCAGCACATCGCCGGTACGGGAGGCAGCGCGGGCGGCCTCGGCTCCCGGCTCGATCACGCCCAGCACCGGAACCGGCACTGCCTCCTGAATCGCATCCAGCGCCAGGGCGCTGGCCGTATTGCAGGCAATGACCAGAAACTCCGCACCCTGTTCGCGCACTAGAAACTGCGCGCTCTGTGCGGCGTAACGGGCGATCGTCCGGCGGGACTTGGAGCCGTAGGGCAGCCGGGCCGTATCGCCGATGAAGGCAAAACGAGCATCAGGCAGGCGGGCAACCAATGCACGCAGCACGGTGAGACCGCCGAAGCCGGAGACGAAGACGCCGATGGTGTGAGCCGGCGGGATTGCAGTCTTTGCCGTGTCACTCATGGCTGTGCCCCTTGGGATGCAGGTGCATCGCCGGTCAGGTAGGTGCGTGTCAGATCGGCGTGGCCTGCAAGGGTCGAGCGCGGCTGGCCATCCACCAAAAATCGCACCTCGGTAACGCGGGGCAGATTTGCGTGCAAAGTGCCGCAGATGGAGAGCACCGTGAGCATCTCCGTCTCGATACCAGAAGGGTGTCCGGCGGCAAAGCTGCCAGAGAGATTCACGACCGCCAGCAGCGGGCCGGTCTGCGACTGCTCCTGCGGCGGGGAGGCGGCATGAGGGTTTGCTGCAACCGCTGGAGCGGGCAGCAGAAAGACTTGGAGCACCGCGCTTCCGCCTCCGGGAACAGGATGAGAGGAGTCGGAGGCGGCATAGAGATCGAGCAGCTTGGCCAGCACGGCGCGGGCACGGGCGCCGGAGTCGGCGGGGAGGGGCAGCGAGTGCAGTTGAGCAAGTAGAGAGCCGTCACTGTCGCTTGCCACCATCAGAGTCGCCGGTTCGGCAGGTGCAACTTCAGGAGCGCTGGTGGGCGCCAGGTCCTGCCCGGCAATCAGCCGCTGATGGGCGCGTTCGCGCAACTGCCACAGCACCAGGCCCATCACCAGCGAGCCGAGCAAGAGAACGGCAAAGAGAATCTTCTGGTAACGGGGAATCATGGCTGCCGTGCCTCCGCGCGCCACTCGACGAGCGCGGCGGCAACTGCGGCGGCCACGCGCGCCTGATACTGCGGATCGTCAAGCCCACCCAGTGCAGGATGGCCGGCATTCAGATCGGGCGCGATCTCGATGGCCACGGCTGGACAGGTCATGCTATCGATGGTCGGCAGGGATGCTCTGCCCAGTGTCACATTCATTCCGGCCTGTTGCAATGCGGAGTTGAGCGCTCCGGCCAGCGCCAGCGAGCGCGTTATCCAGGCGGACTGCGCGGTCTTCCAGGCGGCAAGGCGCGCGGACGCGGCGGGAGCCAGCGAAGAGGTGAAGAGGTGAACGCCCGATCCGCTCTCAGTAGCATGGAGGCTCAGGCAGGCCTGGGCTTGCAGGTGATTGGCGAACTCAGCGCGCTGATCCGGTTCGACCGTCCCATCCGCATCGCGGGTGACGACGACTTGAATTCCGCGCGCCTGAAGCAGCGAACGCAACCGCACGCTCAGTGCGAGAGTGAGGGTCTTCTCCAGCTCTCCATTTGCCAGGCGTCCGCCCGTATCGTCGCCGCCATGAGCCGCATCCAGCACCACAACAAAGCGCGCCTGCGGCGCCGGCGGGGCCGGCTGCGCAAAGGACGGTTGCGTGGAAACTACGATGAGCGCGAAGGCCCCCGCCATGCCAATTCCACGAAGACGCTGGATGCAGAATAGAGATTTAGACCGAATTGCACGTCTTACCGGCAAGAGCATACTCCGCATTTACAGCGACCACACCTTATGCTTCTGGATCGCCGAGTACATCGCATCCGGAGCCAAGTCCAGTTCGCCGGACCAAGCTACAGCGCCGTATTCGAGCGTGACTTGAGCAAACAGAGCCGGATCGGCAAGCTGTGCGAATACCCCCGCGTTCGGCGATTGGACCAGACCGGAGAGATCAACCATCCCTGTGAGTCCGTCGGCAAAAACAACCCGCAGCCGATAGCCCGGAAGAGCTTCCACTTCGGTAACACGCCAAGGCGAACGGGGCGTGACTTCCTCAGCTAAGGCAATGGGGGAATTTTCGCTGGTGATTGATTCTGCACGCATAGTTCCCAATCCTTTCTGAGTTCGTCCCGGTGTTGCTGCTCCCATTCCAGTACAAGCGCCATGTCGCGGCTCGGAAGATTCCCACGCATGACCTCGAAGGTTTGAATGTCGATCAATGCTTCAAATTCAGCATACAACGCATGGAAGTGCGGCGGAAGATGATCGCCGAAATACATCTGAATCAAGATACCGTAAAACCTGCTGATCGTTGGCTTTGGTCTCCTCGGCTCTCATCTCAATACTTCCGCGCATTCGGACACTCAATCCAGCGCATAGATCGTCAGACCGCTGAGCAGCTTGGGAAAGAAGTCGGTGGATTTCTGCGGCATCACGTCGCCGGCAAAGGCCACTTCCTTGAGTTGCTCCATCGAAACCGGATTGGTGAGGAAGGTTACATCGGCCTCGCCACGCCGCACCTGATCGACGGCTTCAGCGGCATCGCGCAGATAGCGCAGATTGGTCTGTTCGCGCACCTTCTCTTCATTCAATCCCAGCAACCGGTCGAGCACGATGGAGTGCAGGCAGCTCAGATCAAGCTGGCGCTGGCGTTCGGGCAGGTGAGCCAAAGCGGCGGCTACCGGCTCCGATTTGGAGCGCAGCAGATAGGCTCCGGCGCGCGTGACGGCGACAAAGACCGTGCCCTGCTGACTGTCGAGTGTGCCGATGTAATTTGCGGCTTCGCCGCGAGGCAAGGCCTCGACTGTGAAGAACTCCTCTGCAGCTTGCAAAAAGGCCGCCGGATCGAATGCTTGCAGACTATGGACCACGCGATGTGTGGGCAGGACAACCAGCCCATCGGAATCCATATTGACAAACGTCATCATCACAGCAGCCTCCGGATAAGGCGGCTGATGGACCTGGCCGGTGACGGATTCGCTCTTGGCAGGCGACGCGGGCGCGTGCTCTTTGGAATAATTGAGCGCGGTCTCGTAGCGGTGGTGGCCATCGGCAATAATCAGCTTCTTGTCGGCCATTGCGGTCGTCAGCAGATTGATGACATTCGGCTCGTTGACGCGCCATAGCCGGTGCAAAACACCGTATTCATCGGTGGTTTCGGCGTCGGCGGGTCCAGCGCCATCGTACAGAATCTTCTCGATGCTGCCTGCCGGGTCGGAGTAGAGCATGAAGATCTGGCCGAAGTGCGCATGGGTAGCCTTGAGCAGATTCAGCCGGTCGCCCTTGGGTTTGCTGAGCGTCTGCTCATGGCGGTAGACCACCTTTTCGGAGTAGTCGTGAACCTTGCCAAGTGCGATAAAACCGCGCCGTTCCTTGACGATTTCGGTTCCCGGCACCTTGAAACGCTGGGAATAGGCGAAGATGCAGGGATCTTTCTCCTGCACCAGCACCCCCTCCTCGCGCCATGCGCGGAAGTCACGGCCCGCCCGCGAATAGACGTTCTCGCCCTGCTCGGCATCGAAGAGTTCCGGCTTGCCCAGAATAATGCGGACCAGATTGTAGGGGCTGCGGTCGTAGTAGGCCTGCTGCATCGCCGGAGAAATCTTGTCGTAGGGCTGTGTAACCACGTCATCCAGCCGGACGGAGGAGGAGTTGTAGCGCCATGCGCGAAAGGGGTAAATGCGGGCCATGCTGAAGCTCTTGCTCCCGTTAAACGGTTGAATTTGCGCTCAAAAGCCCCGCTTTGCTCACCGCGAAACTTCTGCGCGCTTAGCTCGATTGTACTCCCCCTGCCGTTCCGCTCTCAGCGCCGATTGCCGGAATCTGACCGCACTCCGGCAACAGGCGTAAAGTGAAGGAATGGGGCACTCCTTCAGCGGGATTGCCCCGACTCCAACGTCAGGTATGCACCGGCTTCTATGCGCCTCTGTCTTTACGCGATCTCCGCGCTTCTCATTGCCGGATCGGCCCTCGCTCTGGCAGCGCAGCAGACGCCCGTTCAGCCAGCTCCCGCCGGATCTCGCAATCCCGCTCCTTCGCTCACCCTGGACCGCGACCCGGTGCCTTCGCCGGAGGGCGCAGCGCCTCCGCCGCCAGTGCTGCAAAAAGAAGGCGAAGGTTATGTGCTGCACGCTGACGTTGAGGAGGTTGTCCTCAACTGCACGGTACTGGAAGGCACGCGTCTGGTTCCCGATCTGAAGAAAGAGGATTTCCACGTACTGGAAGACGGTCTCCCGCAGTCGCTGATCAGCTTTCAGCACAACGATGTTCCGGTTTCAATTGCGATCGTGGTGGACAACTCCGGCTCGATGAGCCGCAAGCGCCCCTCGGTGAATAAAAGCGCCCTCGACCTGATCGCAGCCTCGAATCCGGAGGATGAAGCCTTTGTGGTCAACTTCAGCGACGAGGCCTTCATCGACCAGGATTTCACCTCGGACCTGAACAAGCTGCGTGAGGGGCTGTCGAACATCGATGCGCGCGGCGGCACGGCGCTCTATGATGCCGTTGTGGCCTCAGCCGACGAGCTGGCCGCCGACGCCAAGCACCCCAAACAGGTTCTCATCCTCATCACCGACGGCGAAGACAACGCCTCCAGCACCTCGCTGGAACAGACTATCCTACGCGTACAGAAACTCTCCGGTCCGGTCATCTACTCCATCGGATTGCTCTTCGGCGACGAGATGAGCCGTACTGAGGTGAAGCACGCCCGCAAGGCCCTGGAGATGCTCTCCACCGAGACCGGCGGCATGGCCTTCTTTCCCAAGAACATTGAAGATATCGATCCGATCGCCGCCGAGGTGGCGCGGGATATTCGCAGTCAATACACGCTGGGCTACCACTCCACCAAACCCACCACCGTGCCCGGCTTTCGCCGCGTTGAAGTGACCGCCGAAGCCAAAGGCCACGGCAAGCTCACCGTACGCACACGCACCGGCTACTTCCCGGTGGCGCGAGTGGCGAAGAAGCCTGCCCCAGCGGAGAAACACTAGGACTTGTTCACGCTATCGCTCAGAAACGGTTGGCTCGTCCGGCAGTCCTATGTACTCCCTCCGGCAGCTTCGTGAGCTATCTCTCCTGTTGCAGTTGAGAGCCGATCTCGGGAAAGCGCCGGGTGATGGCAACGATAACTGCCGTCGCCTGCTCGCGATTGAGTCCGGGCAGAATGCATTTGCCTTGCATACGGATCGCCCCCATAACAATCCGTGAGTTCACACACAATCCACTCGGCTTGTATTGGCCGTCTCCAGGTGAATAGCTGAGCATCTTCACTTCGGATACAGGTAACACAACCGTGCCAGGACGAGTATAGTGCCCCATCCAATCCGGCTTCAGATTGTCCCCCGTCGCCTCGATGCGTTGGGCCGTAGCGGTCAGCGTCGTTTTATACACTCTCTTCCAGTTTCTTGCCGTGTCGGCTGCCATCCACAAGGCCCACCCAAGGAATGCTGCCGATACGGTGGCGAAGATCCAAAACGCCTCGGGACGAAGTGACGCGGGAATGAAAGCGGCTATGGCGGAGACGAGCGCCAGAACAATCGCTACAATCTGCATCGTCCCGCTTTGCTCCCTGGCGAAGCAGAATTCGAGTTCGTTTGGAAGTTCTTTGGTCGTCAGTCCGAGTCGTGCACTGTCGTTCACAGCTTCTCCTTGATGCATTTCGAGGGCGCTCTTCGAGCGGATCATTTTTCGGATGGTTCCGGGCGCCTAAACTGAGCAATGGCAACAGCCCAGGGGCGCACCTGCGTCTACCGTCCGGCTTTCCGTTTATCCTTTCAAATTCTATCTTTGCCGGGTCAAGCGCTTCGATGAACGTTCGTTGAAATGAGCCGGAACTGGGTCTCCGCCGATCCCTTCCGTAGTATCTTCGTTTGACGCCAATACTCCAATGCGTACATCGTATCCCGCAGCTTTCCGGGCACTCCAGCGCCCCGCTGCGATAAGCTAAAAAACAGGAGATCAAGCGCGAACCATGACAGATTCCCCATACAAATACTCGACTCTTGCCGTGCATGCTGGACAATATCCGGACCCGCAGACCGGCGCCGTGAATGTGCCCGTTTATCTTTCCTCAACCTTTGAGCTGACCGGCATTGGCACCGACCGCGGCTGGGATTACTCGCGCGCCGGAAACCCCACGCGCGACCGGCTGGAGGAGGCGCTGGCCGCGCTCGAAGGCGGACACAGCGCCCACGCCTTCACCACCGGCATGGCGGCCATCTCCGCACTGGTGGCGATGCTGCGTGCGGGCGACCACCTGATCTGCTCCAAAGATGTCTATGCCGGCACTGTGCGCCTCTTTGACCGCATCGTCTCCGGCTATGGCATCGACGTTGAGTATGTAGACACCAGCAACCTGGCCGCCGTCGAAGCCGCAATCCGCCCCGCCACCAAGCTGATTCACATCGAGACGCCCAGCAATCCGTTGATGGTTCTGACCGACATTGCGGCTATCAGCAAGATCGCTCACGCGCGCGGCGTTGAGGTCAGCGTGGACAATACGTTTTTGTCGCCGGTGCTGCAAAGACCGTTGGCCTTGTGCGCGGATATCGTAATGCACTCGACGACCAAGTACCTCAACGGCCACTCCGACGGCCTCGGCGGCGCGCTGATCGGCTCCACGCCGGAGCACAAGGAGCGTTTTCTGCTGGTGCAAAAGGCTGCCGGCGGCGTTATGTCGCCCTTCGAGTGCTTCCTGGTTCTGCGCGGCATCAAGACGCTGCCCCTGCGCATCCGGCAGCATGAAGAAAATGGCCGCGCCGTCGCCGAGTTTCTCTCCACGCATCCCAAAGTCAGCAAGCTGGCTTATCCGGGATTGAAGAGCCATCCGCAGTACGATCTTGCGGTGAAGCAGCAGCGCGGCTTTGGTTCGATGATGAGCTTTGAGGTGGCTTCGCGCGAGGCCGCGGGCCGCTTCCTCGCTGCCATCAAGCTCTTCCTGAGCGCCGAGTCGCTGGGTGGAGTCGAGTCGCTGGCCTCTCATTCGGCAACGACCACGCACGGCTCGGTCAGCGAAGAGGTGCGCGCTTCCATGGGAATTACCCAGGGCCGCATCCGGCTTTCCATCGGCATCGAAGACAAGGAAGACCTGATCTCTGATCTGGAGCAGGCGCTCGGAGCCGCGTAGGAGGATCGGCGATCCCCTCGCCTTCCACCTGCTTCGGCCTCAGGCTGTGGAGTGCTAAAATCATCAAGTGCCGGGTCCTACGCGACGTAATCCCGCCAACCCCGCCAGGTCCGGAAGGAAGCAACGGTAACGGGCTAGTACGGGCGCAGTAGGTCACCCGGCGCTTTTATGCCGCGGGCGCTTTTCCTGTTTGGCCCAAAGACGCAGTTTTAGAATCGCCGCAAGGAGAAATGCATTGACCCTTAGTGTTCGTCCCGTCGTGGGTTGCCGCGCCAAGATTTCGGCCTTTGGAACATACGTCCCCCCTCAAGTTCTCACCAATCAAGACCTGGAAAAGCTGGTGGATACCAGCAACGAATGGATTCTGGAGCGGACCGGCATCCGCGAGCGGCACGTGCTGGCCAAGGGGCTGGGCGTCAGCGACATCTGCACCGAAGCGGCCAAGAAGTGCCTGGCGATGCGCGGCATTGACGCCAGCGAGATCGAGCTTATCATCGTCGGCACGGTCACTCCCGACATGATGTTCCCGGCGACGGCCTGCCTGGTGCAGAACAAGATTGGGGCCAAGGGCGCCTGGGGCTTTGACGTATCCGCCGGCTGTTCCGGCTTTGTCTATGCGCTGCAAGCTGGCGTCAAGATGATCGAGAGCGGCGCGCACAAAAAAGTTCTGGTCTGCGGCGCTGACGCCAACACCCGCATGACCGACTACACCGACCGGACGACCTGTGTGCTCTTTGGCGACGGCGGCGGCTGTGTGCTGCTGGAGCCTTGCGAAGAGGGCGAAGTCGGCTTCATCGATTATGTGCATGAGGTGGACGGATCGGGTGCCGATGTGTTGAACCTGAAGGCCGGCGGCAGCCTCAATCCCGCCAGCCACGAGACCGTGGACAAGAAGATGCACTACATCTACCAGGACGGCCAGCAGGTTTACAAATTCGCCGTGCGCAAGATGCTCGATGCAACCTCCCGCGTATTGACGCGCAATGGCGTCTCCGGCGCGGATCTGGGCTGCTTCATCCCCCACCAGGCCAATCTGCGCATCATCACGGCGACCGCCGACAGGCTGGGCATGGCGCGGGAGCGGGTGATTATCAACATTGAGAAGTACGGCAACACCTCGGCGGGAACAATTCCTCTGGCCATGGAGACTGCCGTGGAAGAAGGTAAGTTGAAGAAGGGTGATCTGGTGCTGATGGCCGCAGTGGGCGCGGGCTTTTCGGTGGGCGCAGTGCTGCTGCGCTGGGAGATATAGCAGCGGAGTTAGCGGTGCTCGCGGAGTTAGCAAAAGACAGGGCCGATTCCTTCGGGGATCGGCCTTTTGCTATTGGCGGTATGTGGCTGGAGCGGCCGGGCTGGCTGCCACGGCAGAATCAGTGAATGAGCAGCTTGAAGGCGTGAGTCCATTGATTGCGCGTAAAGCCATGGATGCACCATAAGACGGCCAACGGCTCGATGGCGCGCGCGGCCTCCGCCGAGCCCATATCCGCCGTCTCCCAGCCGAACTGATCTAGAATTCCGCGCACCGTGTCTTTCGCGGCTTGGTTGTTTCCGCATATGAACATGGTCGGCTTGCCATCTTTAAATTTGGGGTTGTCCATCACGGCGTAGCCCACCGAGTTGAACGCCTTGACGAAGCGCGCGCCCTCGTATTCTGTCTGCAACCGCTCCATGAGAGATTCATTGGCATTGGTAAAGAGCGGAAACACACCATTTGCAGAGGGCTCGCCCGCGAAGGGATTGCACACGTCGATGATGGTTTTTCCCTTGAGGTTTTCAGCGCCGGCCAGTTGCAGAACATCGCTAGCCACGCTGCCCTTAACGACGAGAACGATCAAATTGCCGAAGGCGGCCGCGGCGTTGAATGTGCCAGTAGAAGCCTTCGGGTTCTTCGCGTTCCACTCTGCAAGCTTGCCGGGCGTTCTTGAACCGACCATCACCTCATAGCCGTGTTTGAGGAAGCCGTCAGCCAAAGTTATGGCTACTTTGCCCGACCCTAATACTCCGATTTTCATTTTTCTCTCCAGTACGGATGAGATTCGCAAGTTTTATAGGAGGGTGCGTAATTTTTTCAGGCTTGGCGGGCAGAAAACTGAGATCAGTCAATGACCGGGAGGGTGTACTCCGGCAGCACGCCGGCTTCAACCGCCATGCGGAAGAAGCCTCTCATCCCTTCGATACATTCCTCGTCGAGGATGTAGTGAATGTTGGTGGTGAGATAGGCGCGGATGGTCGCAGAGGGGATAGGAATGCGGCTGGACCACTCGGCGACCAGCGCCTCGATATTCTGCAAGCCGTGGTCGCGGGATTGGATGAAATCACCAGCAATCTTCTCATCCCAAGCCCCGCCGCTCACAGTGGTGCACCAGACGGCGGAGACGAAGGGCAGGCCAGTGAGCGAATGCCACTCCGTGGCCAGGTCGTGATAGACCAGCACCTCACCGGTGCGTTCGAAGCGGCTGGCGCGCTCTTCCAGAGCCAGCAGCGCAGGGTCGCCGATGAGGATGGCGGCGTCGGCCCGCTCCAGCATGGCGTCGAGATCGGCGGCGGCGGGCAGAAAGGGCACCTCCGGGTTGCCCCAGCGGCGGAGGAGTATGCGGGCGTAAGCCAGCGTCGTGCGGCTGGCGCTGTCGGCTGCCACGGAACGCAGCTCATGCAGCCGCTGAGTGGCGCGGCGAACCAGAAGCAAGGAACGCACGCGGCCTTTGGAGGCAATCACGCAGCCGGGAAGAATACGTAATCCGGGAGTCATCGCGAGCGCCGCGATGGGGATCAGGCCGATCTCGGCCGCGCCGGAGGCCAGCCGGTCAGCGCACTCCGAGGGCAACATCCGGTCAATCTGATAGCGTTGCGCAAGCGCGGCTTTGAGCGGCTTGTGCTCAAAGTCCCACATCAGCGGCGCGGGATTGAGAAAGCCGATGGCGGCGACGCGCAAACGAAATGGCTGGGCTGATGTCACTGAATCTTAGAGTATCAATTCAGGACGAATGATTCCCTTCATCGCGTCTACGCCGTCTGCAGCGCCTTCTTTCCGCCTTTTTTCGCCGTCTTCTTTGCAACCGGCGCTGCCTTGTCTACCACCGGCCCGTGTGTTTCGGCAGTAGGCAGCGGAGGCGCATCGCCGATGCGCTTGGAGTAGTCACACACCACGGCGCTTTCAGCCGGCGGAAGGCCCTTGGCGCTCCGCTTCTTGGGTGCGGCCTCTTCTTCAGCACCCTTCTTCTTGTTCGGACATTCCAGGAAGATGCCGGAACGCAGCGTCTTCTCGACCAGATACGAACTGCCACACTGCGGACATTTTTTGGCGACGGGCTTGTTATTCGAGGTGAAGTCGCACTTGGGATAATTGGTGCAACCCCAGAAGATGTTTCCTCTGCGCGCCTTGCGCTCGGCCAGATCGCCCACGCCGCACTTGGGGCACTTCAGTCCCTCAATCAGATTCTGCTTCACGTACTTGCACTTGGGATAGCCGGAGCAACTGACAAACTCGCCATAACTTCCCTGGCGCAGCACCAAAGGCTTGCCGCACTGCGGACAATCTTCGCCGGTCGGCTGCGGAGCGGCCACCTTCTGCTGCTGCTTTGAGCTTAGCTTGCGAAAGGTCTTGCAGGGCGGGTCCTCGTTGAAGCCAGGACAGGACATGAACATTCCGAAGGGTCCGCGCCGGAGCACCATCACCCGTCCGCAGTTATCGCAATACTCCTCCTGTTCGGTAGCCTCCTGCCCTTCGGGCGTATTCATATCCGGCTTGCCCGCGGTGTTTTCCTTGGTAAAGGTGCAGCTCGACTTGTCCTTCTTGTTATAGGCCGAACAGGCATAGAAGCTGCCGAACTTGCCCCACTTCAATAACAACGGCGAGCCGCATAGATCGCACTTTTCATCCGTCTTCTTCTCCATGCGCTTGATGTCTTCCATGTTCGCGCCGGCGTCCTTCAGCTCCTCGACAAAGTGATCGTAGAAGCCGTTCATCAGGACGGTCCACTTCTCGTTGCCTTCTTCGATCTCGTCCAGTTCTTCTTCGAGCTTGGCCGTGTAGGTAACATCGAAGATATACGGAAAGTTCTTCACCAATAAGTCGCAGACGACCATCCCTATCTCAGTCGGATAGAACCTGCCGCTGATTTTGGTCACATACTCGCGGTCCTGAATGGTATTGATGATCGAGGCATAGGTCGAAGGACGGCCAATGCCTCGCTCTTCGAGAACCTTCACCAGCGAGGCTTCGTTGTAGCGCGGAGGCGGCGAGGTAAAGTGCTGCTCGTGCTGCAACTCGTCAAGCTCCAGCTTTTTTACATGATCGAGATTCGGCAGCTTGTTGGACGATTCATCGTCGTCCTCCTTCTTCTCTTCCAACACCTCGTAAATTTTGAGGAAGCCGTCGAAGCGCACCACGGACCCGCTAACCCGGAAGTCATAGGTCTTTCCGGTCTTCGCACTTACC
>Ga0181520_10007661_pt1 | contig 15764 bp, 13 predicted proteins | sample PEATcosm2014_Bin_29_FD_132451 | JGI IMG/M metagenome (GOLD analysis project Ga0181520, IMG submission 132451) | Peatland microbial communities from MTU Mesocosm Facility, Houghton, MI, USA - PEATcosm2014_Bin02_30_metaG | ecosystem: Environmental > Terrestrial > Soil > Wetlands > Peat | place...
AGCCGAAGGATCTGCCCTGAGAATTCAATCTTGCTTCCTCTCGCGAAGTGTCATCCCGAACGCGCAGCGGAGGGATCCGCGGTTGCTTTTGGCCGAATAGCCCTCATTCCCATCTTCCTGGGTGTCGCCGCGCGAGATGTATGACTGCGGTTGCCTGTTGCGAGTTGTGTCACGAACTTCCGGGAGCCACACTAGGGCAAAAATGTCATCATGAGCGGAGCGCCGGGAAAAATCTGTCCAGCGGTGTAGACACTCAAGCGGCGCGGAGTCGAATAGCCTGCCCTGAGCAAGTCGCCGCAAGGCGACGCGCCGAACGGGGACCCCCCGTAGCAGCCAGGACTGCATCAGCGGAAGATTCAGTCGCGGAGGAGAATCGGTCGCGCAGCGGCCGAGAAAGATCTTAAGCGAATCCCGAAGACTAGCTCCGTGCCGCCCGCCACGTCTCCGCAATTATCCGATACAAATACGCCGCGCGATCCGGCATATCAATCTCCTCCACCGGTTTCGGCTTCCGCGAATTCAGCAGCCACCACGCCATCGGCGCCTCACGCACGTCGTAGCCGGCGTCATACATCAGGTCCAGACTCACCCGCCCGCTCTGGTGTTCTTCCTTACGAATGACAACAAGCTGGGTTGTCCCCGATCCAATTCCCGCCAGCGCCGCAGGGCCGCCAATCAGCGGAACAAATTCCGCCCACGAAGCCAGCGCGCCGGTGGTCACCGCCGCGCTGGCCAGCCGCATCCGATACGTCTGCTTCTCGAGCGCGCACGCGATCGCGTCCGCCAGAACCTCCGCCAGCTGCGAATCGTTCTCCATCCGCTCCACCACCTGGTGCGGCACCAGAATGATCCCGCTCGGCAGCGTCATCACCAGCGGCCAGCGCTTCCCGTCCGTCAGTTGAAAGCGGAACTCGATCCGGCTCGGATCCGAAGCTGCTAACTGATGCTGATAAGCAGGGACCAGCTTCTCGCCGACCGCGTTCAGCCGCTCCTGCATCTCCTGGTCCGGCCACGGTGGTATCTTCTTCGGATCCGGAGGAATCCCGACCGCGATCGCCACCACATTCTGTTTTGCCTCGGCTGGCACCGCCGCCGGATCGTATTCGCTCTTCGCCCGCATCGCGTCTTCTTTGTCGCTGATCAGGTTCTGCGAAAACTTCGCCCGTCGCGCCACCAACACCCCGTCCGGCCGTGCCTTCGCGTCATACTCTATCCAGACGTTCGTCATCACGTCGGCCATCGAGCCCAGCGGCGCCTCGAAGCTGACCTCGGTCCCAGCAGTCACCAGGATGCGATAGCCATCCGCCCTCACCTGCGCTGTGCCCGCCGCCCCCGCGCCCGTCCCCACCACCGCATCGATCACCGCGAAGCCCGAGATGTCATCGCGAGCGATCGGTTTGATCTCCAACCGTTCAGCAGCGACCGTACCCTTCTTCTTATTAACGTGGCCGTACACGTCGATCTTCTGTCCGAAAGCAGGCGCAACCTCAGGACACCCCGACTCATAGAAGGCGCCCGCAGACGAACCGAACCTCGTGTCAGGTCCGCAAATCACCCGGATCGCATTCACGTCGAAATCCGATCCGGAAACTGCGCGCGTCACATAGCCAGTGATAACGGGCGTGGGGTACTGGCTTGACTGGCAGTAAGCCGCGGTAGAAAGGCACAGAACGATCAGGAATCCAGGGCCCCGCATGGCGCGCAGTATAACTCTGGATAACCGGCTCCGGCATACACCATGCGGGGGAGTGGGGTCTCTTTGGGGCGCCACGGGGATTACTTAAGAGTTGGGCTCATTGCGCCCGCCGGTGGCCGCTTCACCCCACCATCGCCACCTTCCGAGGCCGTCCGCCCTTGCGCCCATTCGCCCGCGCCGACTTCCTCTTCGCCGCGCTCGTCACCGCCCCGCCTCGCCGCCCGATTTCCGCCAACCATTGCCGGGTTCCGTAAATGTCGCGCAAGAGGTTCGGCACGTAGTAATCCAGATCGAGACGCGGCCAGCGGATCCCCGTGCCGTTGCCGGTGATCTTTACCTCAGCGATCTCCGCCCTCGTCGCCCCTTCCAACCCCTCGATCTCCTCCACTGGAATCGCGCGCCGCCGCCCGTCGCTCAGTGTCAGGATAAGCAGATTGAGACCCGGGCCCGGCTTGTAATCGGCCGCAGTCACCCGCGGCTCATCCGCCAACTTTGCCGCAGCCTTGATCGCGCGATCAATCTCGGCATCCGTCGTCATCACCTTATGTCTGGCCATGAATACTCTCCCACAATGCAACCAGTTCCTCGAAGTGCACAGCAGCACAGTTGAGAATCTTCCGCACGTCCGACCGTTTGGCATTCGCAGGCCGCACCGCGTCTTCCCGCTCGGCCAGGGCAACATTCCCATCGCCGCGCAAATCGACGACGGCCTCCGTCTCGCTCAGAAATCCATGCGCATGCCGCGGCGGACGATCGTTCGAGGACACGACGAATCGGATGCCGTCAAAAGTCAGCGAGCCCATGGCTTTTCAGGACCAGGCAATGCCTCAAAAACCCAAGCCGCATGGGTTATTATAGCAAACACCAACAACAACCCCAAAACCTTGCGAACGCCAGGTTCACCCCACAGCAAGAAGCTTCGGCCTCTGCCGCCCAACTTTCAATACCACTCGCCCCTGTGCCTGGGTCCGAAAGTACCGTCCGAAAGTACCGCCCAGTTCCATTTCGGGCCTGAGCAGGCTGGAGTCGCCGCTCGATCTTTAAACCTCCAGCCTCGACTCGCCCGCCTGGCGCTGACCGGCTTTTAGCTGACCGGTTTTCAGCTGACCGGTGCTTAGCTGACCGGTTCGTGCGTGAGTTGTTTTGACTACGTGCCCCCTGGGGGATGGTCTCCGGCAGGTCTTTGTTTTGAGCGTTTTCTGTAGTAACAGATTTTGTCGAGTACCCGGAGAGCAGGGTATAGGGTGCAGGGTACAGGGTGCAGAGGAGCGGTCAGCAGCCAGATGCCAGCGGTCAGCGACAGCCTGGTTCGCTGCTGCGTTGAGGTTGAGGCCTTTGCCGGGCGCGGAGTTGGTGGGGTTCTGCGTTTTCTCTGCCTCTTCTTTCTTTGCCCGACAGATGTGACAGGGGAAGACTGAGTCAGGTCCGCCGCACCAGCAGCTTTCCGAGCCTGGCGCTTCCCCACTCAAGCCAAAACCGGGCTTGAATGGGCCACCCGAGTCGGTTTCGGCGTTCAGGGTGCGGCGTTCAGCGTTTGGCTCGTTGGCTGTGGCGGGCTCGCTCGGGGGTGATTCGCGTTGTTCGGGAGAGCGCTCGGGCTTCGGCTGGTTCGAGGAGTTGGCCTGCGTGGCCTGGGCGGGGCTGGAGCCGTTTGCGGCGGCTCGCACAGCTTCGACGGCTTCGCGATTCTTTTTGAACTCGGCGATGCGAGCCTGGTAGCGCTCGACCAGGGCGGAGGGATCGTCCTTCTGCTCTTCCATTTCTTCTTCGGTGAGCCAGCCGTCGGCGGGATAGTCGGCGGCGCAGGTGGGTTTGGGAATGCCGAGGCGCTCGCACTCTTGTTCATACATATGTTTGGATAAAGACCAATGCGGCTCGAAGGTATTGTTGGGGCCGCGATATTCCTGGTCGGGGGCGAGCATTACGAAATCGACGAGCTCGACGTCGGAGACGGGCTCGGGGGCGGCGGGGTGGCCGCGTTGTGTGTTGAAACGTTGCTGCATGAGACTGGTGCGAAGGGTGGCGTTGGCAATGCTGGCGCCATAGAGAGCGGTGCGGGCGGAGACCGGGTCGAGAGTTTTGTCGAGGAGGCCCTGCAAGGCGCGGGAGACGGAGAGCTGGATCGAGGCCGTGTCGTCGAGGAAGGGGAGGGTGTATTCGGCGACCTTGCCCGAGAGAGGGTGACGGTTTTTGAGGTGGTGGAAGCAGTAGTGCTGGCCGTTCATGGCAACGGCTTCGCATTGGTTGCCGGCGGTGCGGATGTGCCGGCAGCGGCGTTTGCCGTGGCGGGTGGTGGTTTCGGTTTGGGTGAGAGTGAGGGCCGTGGTTGCGGCCGGTTGAGTGTCGGGCATGATTGTTCCTCCTGTGTGGGTGTTCGCACATTTGTGCGTACACCCGTTGAGATTTGGTTCCGGCGGCTTCGGCTCCGTCGGGACGCGAAAACTACAAAGCCACCGCTTGAGAATCTTTTCGGCCGTTCGCCGCGGCGAACGACCGATTCCCCTCCGCGCTGAGACCCTTCGCAAGCCGGCATATTTCTGCTACGGGGGGTCCCCGTTCGGCGCGTCGCCTTGCGGCGACTTGCTCAGGGCAGGCTATTCGACTCCGCGCGGTTCGTGTTTCGTGCACCGCTGGGAGGAGCTTTGGCCGCGCTCCGCTCAGGATGACAATTTCTGGAAAAAGGGAGGGGCTCGGCCGCCAGCCGAGCCCCTCGAGTCCCGAATGCTACAAGCGAAAAAGGAAAAGCTCCGCGGGTTAGCGGAGCTTATTTCTTTTTCTACTCTATAAGTTCAGAATATCACATGGAGAGAATTAGACTGCCAAATATCTTTGGGTTGGATGGCTTGTAAGTGGTTATAAGTCAGGGGTCATTACTTTGGATTTTGGGCTTGGGGCTTGACAAATTTTCCACAAACAGTCTGTAGCCGGTAGCCGGTGGCCTGTAGCTCCTGGAACTGTAGGCGAAAGAGTGGCCTGGGTCAGCAAGGAACCGGTCGGCTAAAAGCGGGTTAGCCAGGAGGCGGTTAGCGAAAGGCGAGCGAAAGGCAGGAGCTGGAAGCGGAGTGACTCCCGCCCAAAACGGGAATTGAGGGTACTTCGGATTGAGACGCAGGAGCAAATCTATTGACCGGCGGATCGGGGGAGATGAAGCTTCTTGCTGTGGGGTGAACCTGGCGTTCGCAAGGTTTTGGGCGGGGGCTTCCGTGGTGGCGACTTCGTTTCGGGCCTGAGCCGGGGATCGGGATGTGCCGGGCGGAGTAAAGTCGCCAGATTACGACTTCGGCTGGGCGGCCCATGCGGGGAGGGGTGGATATCCCGTGACCCCATGATCCGATGATTGCATCAGGCGGAACTTGCCGTCACCGCGGTTGTCGATCAGATCCATCGAGAATCCGCAGGCGACGGTATCAGAAAGAATCGTATAAGTGTAGGCGTAGGGCTTGCCATCCATCTCCCATCGCCACAGCCCGGTCAGGATGAAAGCCGCTGGCTGCGTTCGCTTGCGCTCGCCGTTCTCCTCGAAGATCGTCGATGGGAAGACGATGTGGTGGTTCAGCTCATGGACGAATTGCGACACGGTCAGGCCTTCCGGCCAGCCATAGGGACGCCCTTTCGCATTCAAGGGAACGGTAGCTTTGGCGTCTTCGACGCCGGGCGTTGGCCATCCTTCGGCGCGGTACCAGGTGAATCCTGCGACGGGCTTGCTGAAGAAGCCGCACTGCGCGGGGACGGGAAGGGCGCCGGTAAGGATCGTCAGGGATGCGAGTGCGACTTTGAACCCGCGGGACATTCTTCGTCCGCCCCTTTGAACGGGATTGCAACGCCGATTCTCCGGGGAGAGCCGCTATTCCCCGGCCTGAAGAGCGCGGCTTTCCAGCTTCTCGTTCCCAGCCTGGGGGCCGCAGCGTTATCGGGGGATGCGGCATTTGACAGCCCGCCTTCGGGGATCTGTGCCAGCCCACTCAAGCCAACACCGGGCTTGAATGGGGCACCCAGGCTTCCAGCTCCCGGCTCCCGGCTCCCAGCTCCCAGCTTCCGGCTTCCGGCTTAACCGGCGCTCGACTTCAGCATCTGCTCGGCGTGCCGGAGCGAGGTCTCGGTGACGGTTGCGCCTGAAATCATGCGCGCGATCTCCTCGGCTCGCTCGTCGGCGGTGAGCAAACGAATCGAGGTCTGCGTCCGCTTCTGCTTTTCCTGCTTTTCGATGAGGAAATGCTGGTCGGCGAAGGCGGCGATCTGCGGAAGGTGTGTGATGCAGAGAACCTGCTGCACGCGCGACAGAGCTTTGAGTTTTTGCCCGACAGCTTCAGCGGCGCGGCCACCGATGCCGATGTCGATCTCGTCGAAAACCAGCGTCCGGGGAATCTGCATCTTCTTCGCGCGGCCGCGGTTCGCTCCTTCTTCCACGCTGACTTTAAGCGCCAGCAAAACCCGCGACATTTCGCCGCCCGAAGCGATCTCGTCGAGCGGCTGCAGCGGCTCGCCGGGGTTGGTCGCGATGCGGCACTCGACCGCATCCCAGCCGTGCGCGGTCCAGGAAGCCTGGTCGGGGTCAGGAGATCCGGGGCTCGGCGTTACCGCAATCGAAAAGCGAGCCTTCATGGCAAGATCGTTGATCTGGGCTTCGGCGAGCTTCTCGAGCTTCTTCGCCGCCGCAGCGCGTTCCTGGGTCAAAGCGCGAGCCGCGGTTTTGAAGGCCTCAGCCGCTTTCACCAGGTCCGCGCGCAGCGACTTGAGATTGTCGTCGCGGTTCTCAATGTCGGCGAGCTTGCGCGCCGCCTCTTCGCCGGACGCGATCACTTCGGGAAGGGTCGAACCGTATTTCCGCTTGAGCCGATCGAGCACGATGAGCCGGCTTTCGATGGCGGCAAGGCGCTCGGGCGATGCGTCGATGCGCTCGCCGTAGGCGCGCACGGTCGCGGCCACATCCTCGACCGACGCGCGGGCGGCGGCGATCTGCGCAGCGGCCTCGGCGAACTGCGCGTCGAAGCGCGCGAGTTCTTCGAGATGCTTTTGCGCGGCCTGCAGAGCGGCCTCGGCGGAGGCATCGTTTTCGTAGAGGACGTCGTTCACGTGAATCGCCGCGGCCTGCAGTTTTTCGGCGTTCAGCAGAACGCGCTTTTCGGTTTCGAGGGCCGCGTCTTCGCCGACTTTCGGTTCAGCCGACTGAATCTCGCGGGCCTGAAAGTTCCAAAGGTCGACAAGTTTGAGCCGATCCTGCTCGTCTTTTTCGAGTTCGCTCAGCCGCTCCTGGATTTCGCGCCACCGCGCGAAGGCCTCGGCAACAGCGTCCAGCGAAACGCCGCCGAAGCGGTCGAGCAGCGAACGCTGCTGTGCAGGATCGAAGCCGGAAACGGTTTCCGACTGCGCGTGAACCAGAGCCAGCTCCGGCGCGAGCGCCCGCAAAACCGCGACCGTCGCGGGCTGATTGTTCACGTAAACGCGGCCTTTGCCGTCGGCGAGAATCTCGCGCCGCAGAATGACTTCGTCGGCGTCCATGTCGATCCCGTTGGCTTCGAGGATCAGTTCCGCGCCCGGAGTCGATTCGAAAACGCAGGAAAGCACGGCGCGATCGGCCCCGTGCCGAATGAGGCCGGTCGAAGCTTTCTGGCCCATGAGCAAAGCGAGCGCGTCGACGAGGATGGATTTGCCCGCGCCGGTTTCGCCGGTGAGCAGATTGAGGCCGGGACCAAAACCGGCGATGGCGTGATCGATGACCGCGTAGTTTTCGGCTCGGAGCTCGAGCAGCATGGCAATTCAGGTTACAGCGTAGACCAGGAAGCTGGAAGCAGGAAGGATCAGACCATAGAACTACTGTCCAGCCAGCAGAGAATCAATATCGCGCGCACCATGAAGAACGCGGAGAATGTCCACAGTCTCGCCGAGCACGCGATAGAAGACGAGGTGTCTTGTGAAACCGCGAACGGCGGTTCTGCGGATATCGGAGAGCCGGATTCTGCAATCCGCAAGCCGCGACCGCCATGGGATGGTCCAGGATGAAGAGCAACGTACTGCCTACCGCGCTCTCGCATCGAGCGGCCAGGTCCGGATTCGCGCGCGAGGCGTACCAGCGGGACTGTTCGAGGATATCAGAGACAGCAGTTTCTGCTATCTCCAGACGAAACCGGCTCATTCAGGCCGAATCTTGCGCAGAGCAGAAACGACGCCTTTGCTGCGGATTTCATCTGCATCGAGCTCGAAGCGCGGAGATGCAAGCCCTTCGAGTAGGCTCTCTTCGAGCGCTGCGAGACGGCGATCGCGGTCCTGGCGCACCAACTCGCGAATGTATTCGCCGGGAGTGCCCCAATCGCCACTTTCAACCTGCCTCTCGACATATTGCCGGAGGGATTCGGGCAGCGAAATGTTCGTGGAGGTCATGGACCGTTTCTCCCCTGACATCCCATTTTATCGCAGAGGGTATAGTTTTCTTTCGTCAAAGAGGTGTTATGAGCGAACCGATTCGTGTGGGCGTGGTTGGTTTTGGATTGGCGGGAAAGATCTTTCATACTGCGGTGATTCAGGCAACGCCCGGTTTGAACTTGGCGTGCATTGTGCAGCGCAGCGGCGACGACGCGAAAAGGGAATATCCCGAAGCTCACGTTACGCGGTCGATCGAAGAGATGCTGCGCGATGCGAGCATTCAGCTGGTGGTAATCGCGACGCCGAGCTACTCGCATTTTGAGCTGGCGCAGCAGTGCCTGCGCGAGCAGCGCAACGTGGTCATCGACAAGCCGTTCACGCTGAAGTCGGAAGAGGCGGCGGAGCTGATCGGGATGGCGCGCGAGCGGAAGCTGCTGCTGACCGCGTATCAAAGCCGGCGCTGGGACGGCGATTTCAAGACGGTGCGCCAGGTGATTGCGAGCGGAGCGTTGGGGCGGCTGGTGAGTTTTGAGTCGCACTACGACCGGTTCCGCGCGCAACCCAGGCTGGGTGTGTGGCGCGAGAATGGCGGGCCGGGTGGCGGGATTCTGTTCGATCTCGGGCCGCACGTGATCGATCAGGCATTGACACTGTTTGGCGTGCCGGAGAGCATTTTTGCCAGCATTCGAGTGGAGCGCGACGAGGCCGTGATCGACGATGCGTGGGACATTTTTATGGAGTACGCGCAACCGCCGAAGACGGTGGTGCTGCGCGCGACGCTGACGGCCTGCGCTCAGGGGCCGCGCTATTCGATCCATGGGACGAAGGGGAGTTTCGTGAAATGGGGGATCGATCCGCAGGAGGATCAGCTGAAGGCGGGAATGAGATTCGATGCGCCGGGGTTCGGCGAGGAGGCGGAGAGCGCGTGGGGCGAGCTGAAGATCTGCGCAGGCGGGGCGAGTCCGGCGACCCGGCGGGTGAAGACGGAGCGCGGGGACTATCGCGGGTTCTACGAGAATTTGCGCGACGCGCTGTTGGGCAAAGCGGAGCTGGAGGTGAAGCCGGAGCAGGTGTGGCGAACGACCCGGTTGATTGAGCTGGCGCGCGAGAGCAGCGGGCAGGGGAGGCGGCTGAAGGTGGACTTCGGCGGGCAACCGTGACGCGCGAGTACAGAGGCGCAGGTGAGCAGGAGCGGTGTCGAGGAATCTACAGGGCGGGGGTTACATCTGTGTGGGCGAAGTCGCTACCTTTGAAGAGCAAAGGTTGTCCGAGGTCTTTGGCCAGAGCGTAGGCGAAGCAATCGGCGAAGTTGAGCCTGGCGGGGTGGCCGCTGCCTTTACCAAAGTCACGATACGCCTCGCGTGCGATGTGAGCCTGGCGTTCGGTGACGGGTTCGATGGATATTTCGCTCTCACGAATCAGATCGTCGAGTTTGCGGCTGACGATGGCGTCGCGGACGCTGTCGATCACCACAGCGGCTTCAACGTAATTCGCCGCAGAGATGCTGCAGTCGCTCTGTGCGATGGTGCGAGCGAACTCGGGTCCGTCGGGCTCACCGCGAAGGATGGCGACGATCGCTGACGAGTCGACAATCACTTTGGCAGACCTTTCTCATCGAAGAGCAGGTCATCGGGGTTCATGTTTTTGAATTCTTCGGGAAGGCGGGCTGCGGACTCGGCGCCGATTTTCAGCAGGCGCTCTGCCATTCCTGCCCGGCTGGAGCGGCGAGCGCGTTTGAGCCGTTCACGAAGAGACTCGGTCACCGCGCCGGTGATGCTTTCGCCGGTGATTGCGGCGAGTTCGCGGGCGAGAGAGTGGGCTTCTTCGTTCTTGATGTTGAGACTCATGATTCCACCATTCTACCATTATTTGGTAGAAGTCTACCATGGGAAAGAAACATGGAACCGATTTCGGTATTAAGTGGTTTATTTATCTATTCGTTGCGGAGGACGGCCATGGGATCGGTTTGGGCGGCGCGACGAGCCGGGATGAGCGCCGCCAGGAGCGCCGCGACCACGAGCAGTGCGATGCTGGCGCCGATGGCGGCAGGATCGGCGGCGCTGGTTTCATAGAGCAGGCTGGACAAGAAGCGGGTCGCGGCGAAAGCAAGAGCGAGTCCGGCGAGGATGCCTCCGGCGACCGGCAACGCGGCCTGGCGGGCGACGAGGCTCATGAGGGCGGACTTGTCGCAGCCGAGCGCGATGCGGATGCCGAACTCCTGTTGCCGCAGCGAAACGGAGTAGGCGAGGACGCCATAGATGCCGAGGAGCGCAAGCATAAGCGCGGCCGCGCCAAAGCTCGAGAGCAGGAGGGTCTGGAAGCGCTCGGTGGAGACGGAGTCGGAAACCTGCTGGTCGAGCGATTTGAGCATGGGGATGGCGACCTGCGGATCGACGCTCCAGATGGCGCGACGCATGGAAGTGGCGAGCGCGGAAGCCGACTGCGGGCTGCGAACGAGGAAGGTGACGCGCCACCAGGGGCCCTGCCAGTAGGGGATGTAGATCATGGGCGCGGTGCGATCAAGCTGGTTGATGCGGGCGTCAGCGAGGATGCCGACTACGGTGAATTTCACTGTCGGGTCGTTGGTGGTGAAGACGTGGCCGAGGGGATTGGTGTCAGGAAAGATGGTGCGGGCCGCGTCCTGAGAGATGAGGACATTGGTGGGGTGGTTTTTGTCGTCCGGGGTGAGATCGCGACCGGCTACCAGCGGAATGCGGAGGGTGGAGGCGTAACCGGGGCTGATCCAGCGGATGTTGGCGGTGGGCTCATGACCGGGCTGCACGGGATGATCAGGGCGTGTAACGTCGTCGACCCACGTATCGCCAGCCAGGGGCAGTTCGGAGATGGTGGCGACGGATTGAACTCCGGGGATCTGGGCGAGATTGGCGAGGGTGTGCTCGATGAAGGCGGCGCGGACAAGGTCGGAATGAGGGACGGTGTCGCTGTACTGCGGCGCGTACATGAAGGCGCGGGCGAGGGTGACGCGGCTGGAATCGAAGTTACGATTCTGGCCGAGGAGCGTGGAGAAGCTGCGCACGAGCAGTCCCGTAACAATGAGAAGCGTGACGGTGCAGGCGACTTCGGCAGCGACGAGGAGATGGCGGGTGCGGCGGCTCTCGCGCCCGGAGGAGACGCGTGTGGTGCTGGTCTGCAGGGCGGATTGGGGATCGACGCGCATGGAGCGCAGTGCGGGGAGGAGGCCAAAGAAGAGCGCGGTGAGGACGGAGAGAGCGGCGGCAGCGGCCAGTATTGGCCAGGCTACGTGGATGGCGTCGATGCGGGGCAAGCTGGCCGGCGCCACGGCGATGAAGAGCCGCACTCCCCCGAAAGCAAGGAGAATACCGAGCGCGCCTCCGGCGAGGGCGAGAACGATAGAGTCGCCGAGGGCTGCGCCAACGAGGCGATCGCGGCCTGCCCCCAGAGCGGCGCGGACGGCCAGCTCACGCTCGCGGGAAACGGCGCGGGCCAGTTGCAGGTTGGCGAGATTGACACAGCCGATGAGCAGGACGGCGCCCACAGCAGCAAGCAAGAGCCAGAGAGCAGTGCTGATGCGGCCGGATATCTCCTGAATGAGGGGAAAGACGAGGGCGGTGGGATTGGTGGAGAGGCGGTGCGCTTTGTTGTAGGCAGACTGCAGGGTGGCCAGCTCGGTCTGGGCCTGTTGCGGAGTGACACCGGTGCGCAGGCGGCCGATGGCCATGAAGTTGTAATCGCCCTCGTCGTCGCGCTCGTCGATGGAGAGCACGAGCGGGTGATAGAGCTCATAGGCCGGCTCCGCGGTTTGCGAGACGGTGCTGAACATTTCGCTGACGCGTGGAAATGAGAAACCCTCGGGCAGGATGCCGATGACGGTTTCAGGGGAGCCACCGTCGCGGAGGGTTTGACCTATCGCGTTGGGATCGCCGTGGAAGTAGCGCTGCCATGCACTCCAGGAGAGGACAACGACCTTATCGTTACCTTTCGTGGCTTCGGCGGGGCGAAAGCCGCGACCGAGGAAGGGATGGACACCGAGCAGGTTGAAGAAATTGGGCTCGACGCTGAGGCCGGCGACCAGTTCCGGATGGTCGGTGCCGACCGCGATGCTGGAACTGGCGTTGTTGATGATGGAGAGCCCGGAAAAGGTCTTCGCATTGGTTTGCCAGTTGAGGAAATGGTTGGGATTATCGGGCAGCGGGCTGGATGCGAGGTCGGGCAGGTACTCGTGCAGCATGACGAGGCGGTCGGGACTCGGGAAGGAGAAAGGTTTGAGCAGAACCGAGTCGACAACGCTGAAGATGGCGGTGACCGCCCCAATGCCGAGGGCCAGCGTGAGGATGGCGGTGAGCGCGAACCCAGGGGATTTGCGGAGAGTGCGGGCGCTGAAGCGCAGGTCGTGCAGGAAGCTTTGCATGCGGCCTCTTGAGTACAGGGTACAGGGTGCAGGGACGGTTGCGACGGGGACAAGGGTACAACGGACCAGACCGGCGCGGCGGGAAGTGTGACGATTTTGCAGGTGTTCCGGGGGATGAACAGAGAACCGGAAAGATCGGGGCTTCGGGAGCGAAGGAACACCGCCGTGGAGCTGATATCAGAAGACGCGGCAACGATGGACGGTGTTGGGAACGATCAGGGCTGGAAGACGAGGCGCGCGTCTTCGGGGGCGTTCCAGAGTTTTTCGACGTCGCGCAGAGGCGCTTTGGTGACCTTGATCTGGAAAGGTCTCTCCGCGGCCTCTGCGAGAACCGCGCGGAGCGAGGCGAAGATTTTGTCCATGGAGACACTGCCGAAGCCGCTTCCGAGGAGTTCGAGGCCGGAGCTGCGCAGCGTGGCGGCGGCCAGAGTGATGTTGGGCCCGGCACTGTTGCCAATCTGGACGTACCGCAGGCGCGCCGCATCGTGGTCGAGGCCTTTTTGAACGATCGCTGCGAGGAGAGCTTCAGCGGGCGCTCCCCAGAGGTAGTCGAGGATGACGTCGATTTTGCCTGCCGCCAGCTCGGCGCGAAAAGCGGAGACGAGCGCGTCGTGATCCTGGTGGAGGGAAATGGTGGCGTCGGCGCCGAGGGCCTTTGTTTCTTCAAGGGCCTTGTGATTGCGGCCCGCTGCCACGATGCGCTTTGCGCCGAAACGGCGGGCGATCTGCACGGCGAGCTGGCCGGCGGATCCGGTGGCCCCGAGGATGAGGATGCTTTCGCCGGAGACGAAGTGAGCGCGATGTTCGAGCGCGGCCCACGACGACATGGCGGGATTCATCATGGCCGCGACGGTCGCGTCATCGAGCGGGTCAGGGATGGGGGTGCAGCTGGCCGGTTTGGTGAGGCTGCGCTCGGCGAAGGTGCCGAAGGGAGGACGCGATGCACCGAACAAGACGCGGGCTCCGTCGGGCGTGCGGCCGACGCCGTCGACGCCGGGAACGAAGGGGAGCAGGCCTGTGCTGCCGTAGTGGGTGCCTTTGGCCAGCGCTTTGACGATGGGATGGAGGCCCGCAGCGGTGACGGTGACGAGGACTTCATCGCTGGCGGGGACAGGATCGGCGAAGGCCGCATAGCGGGGCGGTTTTTCGAAGGAATCGACGACGGCGGCGTTCACAGGGAAACCCTCCGCAGGCAAATATTGGATTCGGGGCGCGGAACAACGTCGCAGGATGCGAGTCAGGAAGCCGATGAAGGCGCGACGCCGTCGAACGGGAGGAAGAGGCGGAAGACGGTGCCGCTGCGGCTGGGGCGCTGCGAGCTGCGCACGGACAGCACGCCATGGTGACGGTCGACGATGCCCTGGGTGACCCAGAGGCCGAGCCCGGTGCCGGACATGCCCTTGGTGGTGAAGAAGGGCTCGAAGATTCTCTTCATGGTCTGAGGGTCGACGCCGTGACCGGTGTCGGCGACGGTGAGACAGAGGCCTTTGCGGCCGGAGGGGATGTGCGTGGCTTCGCGGCTGCGGACGATGAGGCGGCCGCCGTCGCGCATGGCGTCGACAGCGTTGCCGATGAGGTTCATGAGGACCTGGCGCATCTCACCTTCAAAGCACTCGACAGGCTGCGTGGCGCGGAGGCGGCGCTGAACCTGAATGCGCGCGTTGACGATGCGGCCCTGGTGAATGGAGAGGACGCTGTCGAAAAGCTCGAAGGACTGAACGGGCCTCGGCCCCGTGGTTTGGCGATAGAAGCGGAGGGTCTGCGTACTGATGACGGAGACGCGGCGCAGTTCGCGGTCGGCGAGGCGAAGATACTCGCGGATCTCTTCGAGATTCTCGGTGGTCTGGGACAGATAGAGAAGGTTGGTGACGGACTCGAGTGGGTTGTTGACCTCGTGCGCGATGGAGGCGGCGAGGCGGCCGACGGCGGCGAGTTTCTCGCTGTCTTTGAGGGCGGCCTCGGTGCGCTTAACGTGAGTGATGTCGTGAGCCTCGGGGACGAGGAAGACGATTTTGCCGCTGGAGTCGCGGACGGGGGAGAGGGAGAAGTCAAAGACGATCACTTCGCCGTCGGGACGTTTGAGTGGGGCTTCGTAACGGATGTGTTCGCCGGCGGCGGCGCGGGCAATGGCCTCGCGGACGGCATCGGAAGCACCCGGAGTGTACGTCCACCAGGGACAATCCCAGAAAGGCTTGCCGACCAGGTCTTCGCGCGTGTTGCCGGCGAATCGAAGGGAGGCCGAGTTGCAGTCGAGAACGATGCCATCGGTGGAGAGCAGACCGATGTATTCGAGGGAGGTGTTGTAGATGGCGTCGAGGCGGGCCGCGCTGTCGCGGGCGAGGGCGGCGGTTCTTCGTTCCTCTGTAACGTCGTGGCAGACGACGAGGATGCCGCCGATTTTGCCGGAAGGTTCGTGGATGGGACTGTAGCTGTAGGTCCAGTAGACATCGGTGAGTTGGCCTTCGCGGATGACCGGAACCAGCACGTTCTCGTGGAAGGAAGGCTCTCCGCGATGCAGGACCGCTTCGAGCTGAGGGCCGATGAGGTGCCAGGCCTCCTGCCAGCACTCCTGAGCCGAATGGCCGAGATAGCGCGGATGTTTCTCCGCCTGCAGCGGGATCATAGCGTCGTTGTAAAGGAGGATGAACTGGGGTCCCCAGAAGACGAGGGCGGGGAACTGACAGCCAAGCACAGTATTGACGGTGGTCAGAAGGGTTTCCGGCCAGGTTTCCACGCGGCCGAGAGGAGTTCTGCTCCAGGAGTGGGCGCGGATGAGGTCGGCCATTTCGCCGTCGCCGTGAATGCCCGGCACGAGACGGGGGGAATGCGAAGGAGGAGGGGGGATCGAAGCGGCGAGCGGGTTTGGCTTGGCGAGCATGGCTTCGTCTTTCCTCGATGCGGGGTTTCGTCGTGCACACGCTGGAAGCTATCCGACGAAGCCTGCCTGGGCAGACACGGATAATAAACGAGCGGAGCCCACCCGCGAAAGAGTGGAGTTCGCGAAAGACGCGGATTTCCAGTTGTTTCGGGATGGATGGCGGAGACGCCGATGGAGTTGCCCGGGGTATCGGCAGCGAACGAGGACATGGTCTCCGTGAAGCGGCCGCCGACCTGGCCCGAGGGTGGGAGTTGCGTGGCGGGATGAGTTGTGATATCTAACTAGTATTCAAGTTTGCTCCTAGAGAGCGAGCCTGGATTTCATGCAGAGTGGCTGAGGGACGGGCCCTGTGACGCCACGACAACCGGCCTGAGCAATTCAGGACAACGGTGTCAACTCTCGCTCGCCGTGAGGCGGGGAACATGAGATTCGGGGTGCAG
>Ga0181520_10007665_pt1 | contig 15756 bp, 14 predicted proteins | sample PEATcosm2014_Bin_29_FD_132451 | JGI IMG/M metagenome (GOLD analysis project Ga0181520, IMG submission 132451) | Peatland microbial communities from MTU Mesocosm Facility, Houghton, MI, USA - PEATcosm2014_Bin02_30_metaG | ecosystem: Environmental > Terrestrial > Soil > Wetlands > Peat | place...
AGACTTAAAAAGGGATCAGCCGTTTTAGTAGACGGTGAATTGCAAAGCAGGAGCTGGAAATCAGATGAAGGACACAATCGCAGCATTGTTGAAATTAAGGCCAGGCGGATTCAATTCCTTAATAAAAGGGTTAAATTGAATGGTGAAAATGGATCAGAGGAACATTTGGACGAAGAAGATATTGTCTCCGATGACGATGCCATTGAAAGTGTGGATTTCACCGACGATTCATTTGACAAGTTTTTATCAAGCGAAGAATCTGATTTAATAAAGTAATTTTGGTGTAAAATGAAAAAAGAAATAAAAACAAAAAAAATATGCAGGTTCACACAAAATAAAGTTACGTACATCGATTACAAAGATGTAAAACTATTACAAAAATATGTTACCGAACAAGGTAAAATAATTCCTAAAAGAATTACAGGTACAAGTTCTATTTATCAACGACAATTATCACTCGCTATCAAACGCGCCAGGCATATGGCTTTGTTGCCTTATGTCTCTGACACTGTTAGATAACATTAAATTTTTGGAGAAGAAATGAAAGTTATATTAAGGCAAAACTATGAGTCGCTGGGGCAAGTTGGCGAATTAGTTGATGTAAAAGAAGGCTTTGCCAGAAATTTTTTAATTCCCCGTAAAATTGCTTATACTGCTCTAAAAGGAAATGTCCTTGCTCTTGAAGAGGAGAAAAAAAATATTGCAAAGAAGAAACAGCAGGAAATACGTTCTGCCGAATCTCTTGCGGCTGAAATTGAAAAAGTTTCAGTTACTATCCCTGTTCAGGTTGGTGAAGAAGATAAAATTTTTGGTTCAGTTACTACTCAAATGATTGCAGATGCGCTAAAAGAAAAAGGCTACGATATTGATAAAAGAAAAATTGAGATAGAAGAGCCTATTAAATCTCTCGGAATATATGGGATTAGCATAAAACTGCATGCCACAGTCAATACCAATATTAAAGTTTGGGTGGTTCGGGAATAATGGCATTCGCTTTAAAAAAAAAAGGAAAGCTTCTGCTTTCCTTTTTTTGTTTTAAATTCATCTGCCTTATTTATCTGGCTTTAATTTTCTTTTCAGTTACCAGCTTTGCTACATCCGATGTTCCGTTTCTTGAAATTGTCTTTATAGCTTTTGCTGATAATTTTAATGTTACAAATCTGTTTAATTCCTGAACCCAAACTCTTTTCTTCTGTAAATTTGGTAGAAATCTTCTTTTTCTTCTGTTATGTGCATGAGATACATGATTTCCTGTTACAGGGCCTATTCCTGTTAATTGACATCTTCTTGACATTGAATTCTCCTCGAAATCTTTCCCATTATATTTAATAATAAACTCAAATATAATAAATATTATTGAAAAAAATAGCATTCTTTTTGATATTTTTAACTAAAGTTCATCCTTTCTGTGAGCGATAATAAATTAATGCATTTTATGTTGTTAATTAAGTTTTCCTTTGTATTTTATGCATATGGTTACAAATGTTATACTGAAAATCTTTTAGACTTATACGGTTCTTAAGTTCGTTTTATTGTATGATAAATTAACATTTTCTTATGAAAGGAGCTTTTTATGGAGTATTTTGAGCTTCATTCCCAAAATCCACAGTTAAGATATATAAATAAAGCAGTTGAGGTACTAAAAAACGGCGGGGTTATCATATACCCTACAGATACTGTTTATGGTATCGGATGTGATATTTTTAATAAAGAGGCCCTCGAACGAATTTTCAGTATAAAAAATGATAGTAGTAATAAATTGCTCAGTTTTGTTTGCGCAAATCTTAAAGATATTGCAAAATATGCCAAGGTTTCCGATTTTGCCTACAAATCCATGAAACATTTGCTGCCGGGGCCTTATACCTTTATCCTTCCCGCCGCTAAATTAGTACCTAAAAAATTATGGAGTAAAAGAAAAACCGTCGGAATCCGCGTGCCAAACCATTCCGTCTCTATTAAACTGGTTGAAGAATTGGGTAATCCGATTATCAGCACCAGCGTAACTAATAGAAAAGGTCAGGTATTATTTGACCCGTTTGAAATAAAAAATATATTTAATGCACAGGTGGACCTTATGCTTGCATCCGGCAATCTTTCCGGAACTCTGTCGAGTATTGTTGACTTAAGTTTGGATGTTCCTGAAGTAATAAGGCAGGGAGCCGGAGATGTGAGCCTATTTGTTTGAAATGTTTGGCCCATGAACTTAATGGAGGCCGGTTTAATAAAAATTACTGCCGGCCTTTTTTATTATTCCATTCCCAACACGCTGATAATGAGTGTTCAGATTTACTTCTTCCTGTGGATATATGCCGGTGAAGCTTGTTGAATCGGTGTAACTATAATTTCGCTAATATTCACATGCGCCGGGCGGGTAACACAAAATAAAACAGTACCTGCAATATCCTCTGCTGAGAGAGGTTTAACACCTTCATATACTTGTTCAGCTTTTACGTTGTCGCCGGAGAATCTTATATTACTAAAATTAGTATATACCATGCCCGGATCAACAGTACTTACGCGTATATTTTTATCCAGCACATCAATCCTGATTGCTTGTGTTAGAGCATTAACTGCAAATTTCGTAGCGCAATAAACATTTCCGTTTGAATATACATCATGTCCCGCTGTAGAACCTATATTAATAATATGACCGGACTGCCGTTCAACCATGAGCGGGAGTATTTGCCTGGTAACGTAAAGTAGTCCTTTAATATTTGTATCTATCATTTCTTCCCACTGTTCTACATCGCCTTCATAAATTTTTGAAAATCCCCTTGCAAGGCCTGCATTGTTTACTAATATATCGATCTTTTTCCAATTCTCGGGTATTAATGCAATTGTTTTTTTTACATCGGTGTAATTTCTTACATCAAGTTGAAATGAATAAACATTTATTCCAAATGTTTTTTCCAATAATCCTGCAAATTTCTCCAGTATTTCTATACGCCTTGCTGAAAGAATAAGATTTGCACCTTCTTTAGCAAATTCTTCAGCACATGCTTTACCTATCCCGGAACTGGCGCCGGTTATAAAAGCAGTTTTTCCTGAAAGTGATCCCATATACGATTTTCCTTAATAAAAATTAATTGTTCAATGATTATACTTACTAACTCAGGTTACGCAAATGATATTTAAAGTAGCCCCGGCATTTAGAACCTGTGTTAAAATTCAATAAAGCAGCCCATAACTTCAGTTATGGGTATAAAATAGAAAAATAAAATTTCAATCGTTTTAACGATTTACCCTCCGCTATTGAGAAGATAAGTAAAATATATTTATAAATATATTTCCAATTATCACTCTACCTGTATCTCGGGGCTAAATAAAAAATTTTATTTTTCAGAATTATAAATTTATTTTAAAATATTAATATTTAATTTACTGCCGGTTTACTTAAACCTGCATAAGACTCAGACAATAAAAATTCGTATAGCCGTGAAATAATATTTAAAACCTCCCTTCAATTTCAGTTCCGCATTTGAAACACTTTCCGTTTCTGAGTTTATTGAAAATTACTGAATGCCAATCTCTTTTAATAAGAATAGTCCTGCAGCCGGGACAATATGTTGTCTGGCCGTCTATGTTATGTACATTTCCGACATAACAATATTTTATTCCCATAGAAAGTGCAATTTCCCGCGAATTGTTCAATGTCATTTCGGGAGTTCTTTGTTTCTCCGTCATTTTAAAATCAGGATGGAATGCCGTAAAATGAAGAGGCACACCCTCACCAAGATTGTTTATTATCCAATCACATTCCCGTTTAATCTCTTCCGCAGCATCATTTTCATCCGGAATAAGAAGAGTTGTAATTTCAAACCAGATGCCGGTTTCCTTTTTTAACCAAACCAGGGTATCAAGTATATCATTTAAGTGAGAATAAGTTAGCTTGAAATAAAATCTTTCAGTAAATCCTTTCAAATCAACATTCGCTGCATCAATATATTTATATACATCATTGCGGGCATATTTATCAATATAACCCGCAGTAACCATAACTGTTTTAATCCCTTGTTCTCTTGCAATCTTTGATATGTCAATTACATATTCACCGAAAATTGTCGGATCATTATAGGTAAATGCAATTGATGGGGCTTTGTATTTTTTGGCCAGGTTAACAACATCTTCGGGCGAGGCATAAAATGAGTTCAAATCATCAGTTTTTGCCTTACTTATGGACCAGTTTTGACAAAACCTGCAGCCAAGGTTGCAGCCGGCTGTGCCAAAACTTAATATTGAAGTCCCCGGATAAAAATGGCTGAGTGGTTTCTTTTCAATAGGATCAATCGCGAATCCGGTCGGTCTTCCGTAACCGATTGAATATAACTTACCGTCATGATTTTGTCTGATATAACAGAACCCGGCTTGCCCTTTCCCAATCTTACAGTAGCGTGGGCATAATGTACAAAGAATTTTCTCGTTTTCATCTGTCTTCCACCATAGCGCAACTTTTAAATCATCTGTTTGCATATTCGGATCAACTCGTATTATATTCTCAGCATTTTAATATCTAAACTTGTCCTGTTTTTAATAAGTGAAAATAAAAACAAGATTAAAATAATTGAATATTCTATAATTATTAATCTTAATTTCTATATAACTTCAATCCTTAACCAGTTAACACGGCTTTTTTCTGAATAAGGCGCCCCGGCGGTAAATATTACAATATCTCCTTCTTTGGCAAGCCCTGCATCAAAGATTAATTTTTTTGTTTTGTCAATTATAATATGTTCCTTGTCAATATCCTCCATAAAAATTGAGGTCACACCCCAGCGTAAACAAAGATTGTTCATCGTAGCTACGCTGTTTGATACGGCTATTATTTTAGATGGCGATCTGTACTTAGACAGATTTCTTGCAGTCCGTCCTTTATAAGTAAATACAACAATCGCCGACGCATTTACCTGCCTGCTTATTGATGATATTCCCTTACCGGTTGCTTCAAATAGATTCTCTTCAAGGTTGGAAGGGATAACAAAATCATTATCTTTTAAAGGCTGTATGTATAGTTCGGCTTTTCGAACAATGTCATTCATTATTTTTACTGTCTGCACAGGATATTTGCCTATGGAAGTCTCACCGCTAAGCATTACTGTATCTGTCCCGTCTAGTACGGCATTAGCCACATCTGAAGCCTCTGCACGGGTTGGGATTGGGTTGTGAATCATAGATTCAAGCATCTGCGTGGCAGTAATAACAAGCTTGCCGGCGGCATTGCATTTTTTAATAATCATCTTTTGGATAATAGGAACTTCTTGCGGTGGTAATTCTACTCCTAAATCTCCACGGGCAACCATAATTCCGTCTGCTGCTTCAAGTATCGAGTCAAAATTATCAACGGCTTCTTTCTTTTCAATTTTTGCAATTATAGGTTTCATCTGGTTTCTATCTTCCAGCCATTTACGCAAATGCAGGATATCTTTTGCTGATCTGACAAATGAAAGCGCTATGTAGTCTACCCTGTAATTCATCGCAAATTCTATATCATTGAAATCCTTTTCCGTAACCGAAGGTGTTGAAAGGCGCATCCCCGGAAGGTTCATACCTTTTTTGGAATGTAATATTCCGCCATCTTCAATTTTGCAAATTACAGAATTACTCTTTTTTTCTATTATTTTTAACCGGATAAGTCCATCATCTATTAAAATAGGGTCGTTTATTTCAGCATCTTTAGGTAAAAATTTATAAGAAGTTGAAATCAGATCTTTTGTTCCGTTTACTTCATCAATTGTAATTTCAATTGTTTCGCCTGAAAATATTTCGATCTCGGGTTCGCTTAACTCTCCTATCCTGATTTTAGGTCCCTGTAAATCCATTAATATCGCCAAAGGCGTTTGTGAGTTCTCACATGCCTTGTTAATTTCACTATAAAGGGCAGTATAAAATTCATAGTTGCTGTGTGAAAAATTTAATCTGATTCCATCCATTCCTGTTTGTATCAAACTTTTTATTGTCTCGGCAGAGTTTGTTGCCGGTCCTAAAGTGCAAAGAATCTTGGTCTTTGCAAATGTATCCGGTTGACTTAGTCTGAGAGAATGCAATCCATTGTTGCTGAATAAACCCATCTCATTTTCTCCTTTTTCTTTTATCATTATTACGATTTATACTATTTGTTCTGCTGGCTTTTGATTTTGAGTAAAGATCTTTTATTCTTTTCTCAACTAAATCAAATACGCTGTTTTCTTCATAAATACCTCTGGAGTCACGTTTTCCCACTTTAACACCTGTGAGTATCTCTATACCCTGTTCAACCCGCTCAATAGCAAAAACATGAAATAATCCTTTCGAAACTGCATCAATTAAATCCTCTCGAAGCATTAGTTCCTTAACATTCTGAATAGGTATAATAACTCCTTGCTTTTTATTTAAACCTCTGTTCTTGCAAACATCAAAAAACCCCTCTATCTTCTCATTAACACCTCCAATTGGCTGAACATCTCCTTTTTGATTTAATGATCCGGTTACTGCGATAGACTGCTTAATAGGAAGATTTGAAAGCGTAGAAAGTAAACCGAAAATTTCTGCACAGGATGCACTGTCGCCGTCTACCGTGCCGTACGATTGTTCAAAAACTAAATTTGCATTAAATGTAAGTGGTAAGTTTTGACCAAATGTTTCCCTGAAATATCCTGAAATAATTAAAACACCTTTATTATAGTGCCGGCCGCTCATTCCGGCTTCACGCTCAACATTAATTATACTGCCGCTGCCAAGCGATACTGTTGCAGTAATTCTGGTCGGCCTGCCGAAAGAATAAAAGTCAGCATCGTATACCGCAAGTCCGTTTACTTGTCCAATTCGCACACCCTCGGTATCAATTAAAATCATTCCTTCCTCAATAGTGTCGTTTATTTTTGATTCAAGTAGGCCGTGTCTTTCTTTAACAAAATCATATGCATTTTTTACATGAGCTGCGTCCACAATATTAAGGCCGTCATCTATCGTCCAAAAATTTGCTTCACGCGCAATATCTGCTATCTGAGAAAATCTTGCGGTTAATTTTTCTTTATGTCCGGCAAATTTAGCGCCTATCTCAATCAGATACGCAATAGCGCCTTTATCGAATTCTAATAGATTTTCTTCTTTAATTAATTTTTTTATTACCCGTGCGTATTGAATCAGTACTTCATCATTTCGTTTAATCTCATAATCAAAATCAGCTTTAACTTTAAATATTTTTTTAAAATCGTCTTCATATGATGCCAGGATTGAATAAATATTGTCATTTCCAATCAGAATTACTTTCGTTTCAATATCTATAGATTCGGGTTTCAAACTCGATGAAGAAAATTGAAATAAATTGTGAGAGTCTTGTATTTCTAATTTCCGGTACGTCAGGACACGCTTTAATGTTCGCCAGACTCCGGTTTCTTCGAAAAGGTGTTTAACATTTAATACTAAATAACCGCCGTTTGCTCTTAGCAGCGAGCCGGATTTTATCTTGGTAAAATCACTGTACCATCCCCCTTTCCCGTCATAAATTTTTTCTATTGTTCCAAAAAGATTAACGAAGGTAGGTGATGTTTCTATAATAACCGGGCAAGTTGTTGTCTCGCTGTTATCCAATATTATATTTACCTCATAATCCCTGAAGTAATCAATTTGAAATCCTTCCGGTGTTACTTTATTCTCCGGTTTTATGCCTTCAAAAAGCTGGATATTATCCAGAATGTTTTCCTCAATTTCTTTCAAATATTCTAAAGTTTTTTTACCGGTGTACTTGTCTTTAAGGTTTTCAAATATTCCTTTTACTACTATTTCGGCAGAATCCCTTTCTAATTTTGTAAGTTTTTCCTGGAATTCCTCACTTATTTTTAATCCCTTTTTAAAAAGCGAATGAAGATCCTGTTGATAGGAATTGTATTTCTTTAGAATTTCCTTTGCATCGTCCTCGGAAATTTTACCTTGTTTGATATATTCATCAAGCTGGTATATTGGTACGGGTTTATTGTCAACTATCGGAAATATATCCGGACGTGCGGTTTCATCTACCTTTACCTGCCCGAGAGAAAAATTTTCCACCTTCAGCTTTTCTTCAAAGGAACTCATCAATGCTTGTTCTCTCTCATTGTAAAGAGAAATAATTTTTTTCTTTCTGTTTATGTATGTTTCAGTTTCAAGCGTTTGTGGTATCTTTTTCCTGAGAATATCAATTGTTGAAGACAGATCCTGTTTAAATATTTTTGCTTTCCCTACGGGAAATGTGAGCAGAATCGGTCTGTCGTTATCTTTGAAATTATTTACATATACGTAATCATAAAATGGCGGGCAATTTGTATTAATTGATTCCAGCATTTTTTTTACGGTAGTTGCTTTCCCTGTGCCGGAAAGGCCTGCAATAAATATATTGTATCCCGGGCTCCTAAGATCCACACCAAGTTTTAATGCTTTTAATGCCCTTTCCTGTCCTAATATCCCCTCAATGGGTTCCAGGTCCGTTGTTGAATCAAAAGCAAATATTTCCGGTGAACAACGCCAGCGTAAATCTTCAGGTTTCAGCTCGATTGGTTTTGACGGTTTGGGGAAAGCCATTTTTAGCCTGTTATATGTATAAATATTTTTTTAATAGCCGTTAAAATTTATCGGCTAATTTCAGAACAAAATCTAAACATTATCGGTTAGAATTTCAAAAAATTAGCTGTTGATTTTAATAATATAAAATATTTAAGTTGTCTTTTAATACTATCTTCCTTTCAAATTGCTAAATTTGTTAAGACAATTTTTGAGAATAAAAATTAAGTTTAATAATGTTAAATCTAAAAAATGCCAGGGATCAGTTCCCATATCTTAATCATGGGAAAATATATTTTAATCATGCTTCCTCCGGGCCGCTTTGTAATCCTGTAATTGAAAGCATTCATAATTTGCTTGTCGAAAAAAGCCAAACGAATATTGATAATTATATCGGTCTGCAAACAATAATTAAAGAGACTAAATCATTTCTTGCTTCTGCTATCAATACTTCACCCGATCGTATTGCATTTGTCGATAATACAACAAATGGAATCAATGTTTTGGCAGCCGGCTTAAAATTAAAAAGGGGGGACCATATACTTCTGAATGATTTGGAATTCCCGGCAAATGTTTATCCGTTTTTAAATCTCAGGAAAGAAGGAATTGTTGTTGACCTGGTCCGGTCTCATGAAGGAATTGTTTCTGCCGATGATGTTATCGCAGGAATTATCCCTGAAACTAAATTAATTTCAATAAGCCAGGTGCAATTTTTAACCGGTTATAGGGTAGACCTTAATAAAATCGGAAAAGTTTGCCGCGAAAAAGGTATAATCTTTTCCGTTGATGCAATACAGGGGCTGGGCGCCGTTAGATTGGATGTCGGGAAGGATTATATCGATTTTGTTTCTTCAGGCACACAGAAGTGGCTTTTAGGGTTGCAGGGACTTGGATTTATTTATTTATCTGAAGAACTTCAGGAGAAAATCGACCAGGATTGTATAGGCTGGCTTTCCGTTGATGACGCATGGAATTTTCTGAATTATGAAATTAAATTAAAAAAATCTGCCGACCGTTATCAGGGTGGAACTCTTAACTCATTTGGAATTTATGCGCTGAATGCTTCGCTAAAATTCTTAAATCAGTATGGTCTAAGCAATATAGAAAACATTATTATAGATAACTCTTTGTACTTTGTAGAGCAGCTTCAAAATACACGATTCAAACCGGCAGTTCGGGCTTTTGATAAAAATAACATTGCAGGAATCATTAGTTTTAAAGATAATGAGAGTGGAAAAATTTTTGATACTTTATCGGAAGAAAATATTATTTGTTCGCTGAGGCTGGGGTATGTAAGAATGTCACCGCATTTTTATAATACAAAAGAAGAAATTGATAAAGTCCTCGATGTCTTAAAAAAGATTAATTGATAACTGAAGTTACCAAAATGATATTTAAAGTAGCCCCGACATTTACGTCGGGGATGGATAAGTTCAACAAAACCTTAGGACTTTTATCCATTGTTGCGTTCTTTTTTGTTTGCTTGAGCCAAAGGCTCATCCGCCTCTGGCGGAAAAGCCAATAAAATCCGGGCTTAATTATTCGCCCGAGTTTCATATAGTGTCTATGCCAAAAACTCGGGGCTATGTAATCAAATTTTTAATATCTGCGTAACTTCAGCTAATAACTTACATTTTTAGGGTCATTGTATTTAATCAATTACTTGCCGGTGCAATTTTACAGTAATTGAATATTTAAGTGCTCTTTTTGGCTTTTCAATGCTATTGATTGACTGTCAACTGCTCTTGATATTGCAAGTATTCCATTTAAGTGATCTACTTCATGTTGGAGTAATTCGGCTAAACCTCCTTCAAGAGCTAAAGTCTTATCTTCCCATTCTAAATTCTTAAAAGCAATGTGGCATTTTTTGTGTCTTTTAACTTTTACAAGAATTTCGGGAAAACTCATACAGTCATCCCATAGTTCGAACATATCAGCGCTGAGAACATCCAGTATAGGATTTATAAAGACAATAGGCTTGTCTATATTCATGTATACAATCCTTTTGAAGTATCCTATTTGCGGTGCGGCAATTGCCCTTCCTGCATTATATTTTTCTTTAAATTCATTTAAGGTATCATGGAGATCTTTAACTTTTAATTTTACTTCCGTAAGCTCATCTCTCTCTACACGTGAACAAACTTTGTACAGTGCCGGGTTGCCAAGAAGCAGAATATTTTTTATAGCCATATTTTCAGAATGTTTAGTCTGATTAAAAAAATGAAAGTCAAATAAAATACCGGTGAAATTTAAATAATTATTTCTAAATTATAGTAAGCGATTTATAAAAGATTTTATTTTTAGTACATTTCCCAAAATAATATAAGGAAAATTATATGTTGCAATACAATTTGAAAATGTGGTTATACTCGATCTGTTGTTTATTATTAATTAGTAATTCAGTGATCCTTGCTCAGCAGGATAATAAATCAATGCAGAATAAAAAAACTGCGCAATCAATCGATAAAACTATTGCACCATGGAATAAAGATGTTAGAGTAAGTCCAAAATCATCAGTATCGCAAACTATTGGAATTACGGATGTTATTGTTTCATATAGTTCACCCGGGGTAAAGGGCAGGAAAATTTGGGGTGGATTGGTGCCGTTTAATAAAGTTTGGCGTGCAGGTGCCAATGAAGCAACAAAAATTACGTTCTCCGGAAAAGTTTGGATTGAAGGTAAAGAACTTCCTGCCGGGTCATATGGATTCTTTGTAATTCCAAAAGAAAAAGAATGGACAATAATATTTAATAAAGTTGCCGACCAATGGGGAGCTTTTGAATACAATGAATCACAAGATGCCCTTCGATTCAACATCGCTCCGCAACAGGGTGACTACCATGAATGGCTTAATTATACATTTGGTGATTTAAATGTTAATAGTCACGGAAAGAATTCTGCATTGCTTATTCTGAACTGGGAGAAAATAAAACTGCCGGTTAAAATTGAAACTGAAGTAAAATAATATGTAATTTATTTCCTTTTTGATTGGCTCTTTTATAAATAATAAAAGATATATATTCTTTTAACTTTTGCCCTCTATGTATCCTCTCTCTTGAAGGTAAATGCTCTCTAATGAGCATTTATCCTAAATTTTAAATAATTAGTTTATAATTAGCAATTAAACTTATTTATTTAATTTCCGATTATTAATGATGGTGGAGTCCGTTTACTTTAAGCTTCTATTAATTGCATAGGAAAATCAGAAACTTGTTGAATTTTTTGAATAATATATTACTTTTTAATTTAAGATCAGATTTGTTAGATAAGCAATCAATAATAGTTTTTTTCGTTTACGGAATGATTTTATGGTAATTTGGCATTGTTGGTTAAAAATTAAATGGGAAGTTAGAACTGACTGAAATGCGAAAATTAAAAAAATATTTAACAGCGCTGGCTGCAAGAGTAAGATCATTAACTGTGTCCCCCTGGTACGAAAAAAATTGGGTAAGCAACTTTCCGGATAAATCCGGCAATTTAGCAGTTAAATTTTTCCGTATCTTAATGTTTATCCCGCTTCTACTGTTAATTGAAGCGCAGTACTCTATAATTTTTTCCCCAACTAATACAAAATCATTTACGCCAATCAAAATAACGTCATTCAACTTAAGTAATTTTAATAAACAATCAACAATTTCTTCAGGCCTTATTGATACTTCTGAGATAAAAATTACTTTAAATAGTAATCCTGAGGGTAAACAATTTTTACGATTATCGATGAAACCGGGCAGTAACAATTCTAAGGCGATAATGGTTCCTGTTGATGATTCAATATCTCTAAATGCCTGCTTGAAGATTAAATGCAGAAGTACGGGGCGGCAAACTTACTGCAGGATTGATATATTTCAGTGCATGTCCGGTGAATTTTTTCAGGACGGCGGTGATTACTTTATATACACTACTATTCCTGATAAGCTTACTGATTTATCAATCCCGTTAAAATTATTTAACCGGAGTAAAATTAATCCCGTTGAATCTAAAACCGCAAATTATAATCAGCACGTTTTTCTTCATAAAATTAAATTAACTTTCTATCCAAATGTGAATTCTGTCTTAGATATCCATGAGATAAAATTCGAAGAGGATGCATATAACATACCCGAAATAATTTTGTTTTTAGTAATAATGATTGTAGGGGTTATACTTTTTCTTAAAACGTCATTACGGAATCAAAAATTATCTACTGCATTAGATCTTACGTCGCCTCTAATTACTTCACGAACGGTCTTTTTTTTAGCTGCAATAGCAGCGTTTCGGGCTTCATATACTAATTCATTCCCATTTCATCATAATGAAATATATTTGATTTTTGGTCTCTTCCTCTTAATGATTTGTATTGATGAATTTTATACGGGAAAATTATCCCGGCAAACTTTTTGGTCTCTAAGGTATTTCCTTGTGATAATAGCAGTTTGGCTTTCCGGGTTTACGGATAATGCCATTATACTTGCACCGCTTACACTTGCTGTCTTTATCCCGGTTATTCAGCAAAAAAGAAGATTAATATTCTTGTTTGCCATAGCTGGAATGCTGCTGCTGTTCATTATAATTAATAATTTTAGATATTTTATTCCCGAAGTCACCGGATTATTGATTGTTGTAGGAACTTCTTTTACTGCAGCAGTAATGAAAGAAATTCTTTTCTATGAAGTTCTTAAGTCGGATACTAATTATGCAAAATTTTTATATGAAAATCTTTTTGAAAATTCTTATGATGGTATTTATACTACAGATAGTCAGGGAGTAATCATAACGGCAAATTACGGGTTTGGTAATATGCTTGGATACCCGATCCAGGAAACCATCGGGAAAAATATTTTTGACTTCGTTGTAAAGGAAGATCATCACCTATTAAATCACCTGATGGAAGAGACGGTCTCTAAACATTTAAATATGTGTGATATTAATTTCCGGGATGCTGATAATAGTATACATACAATATTAATTAGGCTGGTAGCTATTTATAAAAATAATGTTATAACAGGTTTCCAGTCAATCGCTACCGATATTACCGAGCGTAAACTAAACGAACTGGAGTTAAGGGAAAGTAAATTGCGGTATAAAGCTTTATTAAATGCTATACCTGATTTAGTGCTTAAGTTTACACATGATGGAATACTTTTGGATTTCCATAATGTTGTTAGCCAGGATTCAAGAAAAAAGTTTGAAAATCTTCTCGGTAAAAGTATTGATAGTATATTTGAACCGGTTATAACTCAGTCGTTCTTGTTGCACGCAGAAAATGCATTCAGAAAAAAGCGTCCCCAAATATTTGAATATAAAAGCATGGTTAATGGTGAAGTAATTTTTGAAGAAGCCCGTATTGTTTCAATTGAGGATGAAAATTTTATTGTTATTATAAGAGATATTACAGTAAGAAAACAGGCTGAATCTAAAATTCAGAAATATTTAATTGAGCTTGATAACAATAGGGAAACACTGGAAAAAAATGCTAAAGAATTAGCAGATTTAAATTCAAAGCTTGAAGAAATAAACAAGAACAAGGATAAATTATTCTCAATTATTGCGCACGACCTGAGAAGCCCATTCACCGGGCTGCTCGGATTTGCAAATATTTTATCAAATCAGTACGAAAGTCTTTCGACTGATGAGATAAAGAACTATTTAGGTCAACTGAATCATTCTTTAATGTATGTTTTCAAATTATTGGAAAATTTGCTTGATTGGTCAAGAATGCAAACAGGCAAAATCACGTTTGCTCCGAAATGCTTCAACCTTGAATTATTAATTCACCGCATAGTAGGAATTTTTCAAATAAATGCTTCTGAGAAAAAAATAAATATTGAAATACGTGTCTCACCTTTTAATAATGTCTTTGCAGATGAAGATATGATTGATATAACAATCAGGAATTTGCTTTCGAATGCAATTAAATTTACAAGACCAGGGGGCAAAATTTGTATTGATACCTCACAGAAAAATGACATGATTGAAATAACGCTAAGTGACAATGGTATCGGGATATTGCCGGAAAATTTGTCAAAGTTATTCCGGATTGATGAAAATATTTCCACCGATGGTACTGCCAGAGAAAGAGGTACGGGTTTAGGCTTGTTACTTTGTAAGGAATTCATAGAGAAAAACGGCGGAAATATCGAGGTTGTAAGCAAAATTAATGAGGGAAGTAAATTTAAATTCACATTACCAATTTCAGCATAATACCCATTCAAAATTACTACATCAGATGTATTTTTAGTTAAAAGTTTTTTTAATCTAACAAGAATTTTTGTAATTTTACCGCATTAATAAATTGGGACACTATGGCATTACATAGTATTGTAATGGTAAAGCAGGTACCTGACACTGCAAATATATCGGGTCAGGTTATGAAGGAAGATGGCACCGTAAATAGAGCTAAACTTCCTGCAATATTTAATCACGAGGACAGGGCTGCTCTCGAATTAGCTTTGCAAATAAAAGACCAGTACGGAGGACGTGTTACTGTAATTACAATGGGACCTCCCCGAGCATCTGATATATTGCGTGAATGTCTTTATATGGGTGCTGACGATGCCGTTTTGATCAGTGACAGAAAATTTGCAGGCGCTGATACTCTTGCCACTTCTTATGTTCTTTCCGAAGCTATAAAGAAAATAGGTAACTATGACTTTGTTTTTGCCGGTAGGCAGGCCATAGATGGGGATACTGCACAAGTTGGGCCGCAAACTGCCGAGAAATTGAATATCCCTCAAATTACCTACGCCGAAGAAATTCTTGAAGTATCCGAAACTTATATAAAAGTCAAAAGAAAAATAGAAGGCGGTTACGAAATTCTTGAATCCGGGCTGCCTGTTTTGATTACTGCTTTAAAAGACTCAGCCTTTCCAAGACCATTTAAAGCTAAAAGAATTATGGCATATAAAAATTCCAAGACTTTGTTGGAGCTTGAAAAGTTAACTGAAGGGAATTCACTTCTATATATTGACCAGCTCAAAGATGAATATCAATCTAAACATCTTTATATTCAGACATTAACGATGGATGATCTGAATCTTGATGAATTAAGATGCGGTGTTCATGGCTCGCCAACCAAGGTTCATAAAATTGAATCTGTAGTACTTACAAGCGGAAACCAGGAAATGATAGAGCCGAATAAAACCGGAATAAGTTATTTAATTGATAAATTAATGGAAGATCATATACTAGGATAAATCTGTGGAGATACAAAACAAAGATGTTTGGGTTTTTATTGAACAGCGAAACGGAAAACCTGCTGATGTAAG
>Ga0181520_10007666_pt1 | contig 15756 bp, 8 predicted proteins | sample PEATcosm2014_Bin_29_FD_132451 | JGI IMG/M metagenome (GOLD analysis project Ga0181520, IMG submission 132451) | Peatland microbial communities from MTU Mesocosm Facility, Houghton, MI, USA - PEATcosm2014_Bin02_30_metaG | ecosystem: Environmental > Terrestrial > Soil > Wetlands > Peat | place...
AACGCCCGGAAGATGTTCCGTTGCTCGTGCAATATTTTGTTCATGCCGCCGCGCGAAAGTTGAACAAGATCATCGATAGCATATCCGTCGAAACGATGGAAGCACTCACTAGATACGAGTGGCCAGGGAATGTACGTGAACTCGAGAACGTAGTTGAACGCGCAGTGATACTGTCAAAAGAGCCCGTCCTCCGGATACCTAACCAGGCCCTACGTTCACGAATCCCGTGTGGTCACGATCATGAAAGACCGCAAGCTCTCGCAGACGTGGAGCGTGAACACATCGTGGCAACCCTGAAGGAAACCGGCGGGCGACTCTCGGGGCCGCAGGGCGCGGCGTCACTTCTGGGCGTAAATCGCTCAACGCTATACTTTCGTATGAAGAAACTCGGAATAAACCGGTACACTTAGTAATATCCGGCGGTGGGAAGAACAGCTCAATGGGATAACGTGAGAGTTCTATGCCGTAAAATGCTGGATGAAGTGACTGGCTACGATAAGCGAGCAGCGCGCCCGCCATAGACTAAATGCAGAAGGACCAGCCCATCCAGACAGAATCGAATCCGTGGTTCGCGGAAACGAAGTCGTACTCGGCACTGCGAAGGTTGGCAGTTCATGGCGTCGCTGCGTTTCAAAACACCGAGTCGACCCCAATGCCCTGCGCCACCCAATTTATTTACCGAACGGGAGATAAGGCGCTGTCGAGAATCCCTTGAGACCATTATTGACCTCGCCCGCGATGAAGTAGACCGTTTATACGCAATTGTCGAAGAGGAGGGGTGGGTCGTGCTCTTCTGCAACGGCGACGGCGTCGTTATTCATCATCGAGGGGACGAGGCGAAGGCGAATGAATTCCGGCATTTTTGCCCGATTGAAAATGCACCCCGGCGTACACAGATATAGGCTACTGACTAAAATGCAATCGCGGACGATGCACCCCGCATGCACCCCAACTCAAAGTAGATCGAATTCAACGACAGCTAACTCGCGGAAAACAACTGAGTAAGTGGGAGACTCGGGAAGATTCTAGCTGCGGACACACGGTTTTGCGGACCGTTGCTCTTATGCGGTTTCCATTCCCGTAAGTTATTGAAAAGAGGGCCTGCGGGGATTCGAACCCCGGACTTACGGTTTAGGAAACCGTTGCTCTATCCGTCTGAGCTACAGGCCCTTATTTTTCATAGGTTTAAATCATCGACAAGTCGAAGTTTTTGCATTTTAAGAAACCGTTGCTCTACCCGTCCGAGTTTACATGGAAATATCTTCATTTCTGTAGCTTAGTGGGATATTGACTTTTCCTCTTTGCCCATTAGTTGCCCATTTCGTCTCCAATCTCTCCATCGCACTGGGGTTTCGGTGCGACCGACGAACGATGTAATACACCTCGGGTGTGGACAAATCGGTATACCGAATGATCATCACAGGATCTTGGCGAGCACGCCAAGACGAAAGAGTTCTTGAGCCAAAACCTCTACGAAAACCATACCAATCTTCCCATCTGCCGTCAAGGTTAGGGATCAGAATGCGACGCGAGACCGCACCTTTGTGGTGGACGAGCTGTCGGGTGGCCACTTTTTTCTAGTCGATGAAGTCGTTAACTTGGGCGTGGCTATCTATAACATGCGCTTGGGTCTAGTCTCCAATAGCGATTCTTCCTGCGCAGCGCACGCCCAATGTCTGGATACCCGGACTCAGCTCTGATCAATTGACCCCATTCCCCTCTCGTGCAATGGCCGAACACATTTGGAGATTAGCACGTTCGCTATGCGTTTGATGTCAACAATCTCATCGGGGGTGGCAGACATGACAAGATCGGCTACCATCTCGCTGCAACGCTCGCGGATCTGCTCATAATCGGAAGGATCCTGCCCGCGAACGGCGAGGAGATGCCGAAGCCAACGTTTTCCATACCCAGCGTGAATCATCTCATCAGCCCAATCAAAATCCATGTCATGTTCACTGAGCTTGTCGCCGTAATCATGGAAGCGGCGGGTCCGGTCCGGCTTGTGGCGGATGTTTTTCGTCTCAAAGAAATAGAGCATTCCGAGGGCATATATGGGATCCTTCCCTGCAAAGCTTTCGTAGATATATGTTCCAAGCGGAATCTCCGCCAAATCGAACCCCCACGCCAGCAAGCGTTCGTACCCCATTCGGCAGTGGCGGGCTTCGTCAAATGTCCAGCGCGCGGCGTCGTGGATCCACTCCCAGGGCAGAACTCCCGCGAAGGAGCTAAGAATCATGCCAGCCGCTTCCACGGCCCAAACCTCGTTCACATGACTCACCGCAGAACGGAGTTGCAATGTGATTCCCTCACCATAGGGAAAGGAAAGGTCAACAATATCGGGCCAATAAAAACGACAGTGCCAGAAACGGGAGTCGCGCGCCGGCCGACTTGGGATTTCATACGGCCGGAACCCAACCAGAGGCCATGAATTGGATGTTGGGGAAGAGGGGCCTATTCCCAACCCTCCAAGGTCTGCGAGCCGTACTGCTATCGACTGGGTCCACTTGGTTGCCACCTCGCGAAGCTCACGCGATTTGGCCACCTCGGACTCAGCCCATTCGGTTACAGTGTTAACCTGTTCTTCCTTTTCCGTGAGGGCCAAAGCTAGAAACCGATGCGTCGGCCCGTCGGCAATGCGATCCGACGTTTCCAAGTAGGTTCGATACGCATTGCGAAGGGCCGGGAGCAATACCCGAGCGATACCCATCAGAAATGCCGCCACCGAAGGCGCGTTTCGAACCTCGGCGAAGAGGGCCGCCAACCCCGCTTCCGCGCCTTCCTCTTCCATAACTCGGCTGGGAAAACGCAACTCAAACACTCGCTCGCGCAAAGCCTGGGCCGTTTGGGCATCTTGCCAGATGAAGCGCGGAAGTTCCGTCTTGATTTCGATGCTTGGGATCAAGGGTAGCCATGCTGCCTTACTCACCAGGAGGAGGCGTTCACAAAAGTAAAAACGCTTTAGGATTTGAACGGTATCTAAACGCATCCAGCGTCCGCGAGCTTGTTCGCTCACCAGATAGCTTGGATTAGACATATCATCCCTCCGCCGAACAACGCCAATGACGATGTTTGCCAGAGAAACCTCACCTTGCGAGGTTACTTCCCGCAATTGTAATAACGGCGATAAGGAGCACGAAGAGGCCTCTGTAGAGCAGGATACGCGCAGAACGGGATGCAGCCTGCCACTCTCCCCGCAGAATACCCCATAGATTACCCACCACTATCGATAGTGAAATAAAAAGTGGCCACCCTACCACCACGCCCCATTTGCCTAGTTTTGCAGCGCCCATGCCATACAAATAGAAACTGACGATCCACATGATGGCCATCACTGCGCTCAAGCCGAAGTTCCGCGCAGCCTCTTTGCTAAGGTATGCATTCCAATTCTCATGCCTGGCCATGAGATAAAAACAATACCCAACGTTCAATAAAAAGCCCACGGTGAAGAAAAGTGCCCAGATCGCGGTGCCGGAATAAGTCCTGGAGACTCCCAGCGACTGAGCAGCCACCATTACGCTCGTACCAAACGCCATACCAACATTAGGTAGGCAAGACAAAACCCCTGCGGCGATGGCAATGACCAGCCCAGCGGCAAAGCCCTGCGAATTGGCCCGCGCTGGAGAATCCGAAGATCTCGGCTCACGCACCCCAGCTAATGAGCAAACTGCGATGCCCAGAATCATGATCGCCGTCCCCAGAAGGAGGATCAGGCCTTTAACCCTAAACACCGTGGCTGCGGAAAAAACCAGGAGAGGGATCAACGCACCAAGGCTGGCAATGAGGCCCATGATGATCGGGTAACCCAGCGCCATTCCAAGTTTGTCCATTCCTAGGCCAAATAAAATGGCCCCAAGGCCCCAACCGGCGCCAAAGAGGGTCAAAATCGTCATGTCTCGGAGGGAGACTAACCGGTAGACAGAGACAATGTTCGGGATTGCCACGAGGGTGATAACCCAGTTAAAGGCGAGCATGCCGAAAAGTGAAAAAGCTGCCCATGTGTGCTCCCATGCCCACTTTTTGGTCAAAGTCATCGGCAGTATGAAGGTTCCTTGGAGCACCCCCGCAGAGAGTACCAGCAGGAAACCGGTTGGAAGTTCCATATGCCCCTTTCCATCAAGCTTGGGCAGAAGGACCGATTCACCAAATGCGGCGACTGCCCTCTCTGCGAGAGGCCGGAATAAAAGGGTGACCTTGAGAATTCCGGGGTTCAGCTACGGCTCGGCGATGTCAACGGCACAGCGGAAACCGATGGTCCCACAACGGTTGAGTCCCGGCCACATCAGGAGAAACTTGGAAGCAAATTGGGAGGATTGCGGTCCGCCGTCGGCGTACCATTCCGATCCGGTGGCCTGGTAGTAACTCCCTCCCTTAAGGATACAAAAATGGGTCCGGCCATCGCTCCTCTCGCTTTCGGTCCATTCCCAGACGTTTCCGCACATGTCGTAACATCCAAAGGGAGAACGCCCCGCAGGGAACGCCGTCACGCTTGTCGTACCTCCCGACTCACTCCCATTCGCGACCCCCGGCTTCATTTCATTTCCCCACGGATAGAGGAGAAGGTCCGGTCCCTGGGCAGCGTATTGCCACTCCTCCTCCGTGGGCAGGCGTTTCCCCGCCCACTGGGCGTAGGCCCTCGCGTCATCGAGGTCAACGTAGATAACAGGGTGATCGTTCTTACCCTCCGGCGGCGCGCCCTGCTTCCAATGCTTCAGGAAGTTTTCTCGATGCCCGGGATGGTAACCGCTCGCCTTCAAGAAATCAGAAAACTGCTGATTGGTGACGGGCGTGAGGTCGATGGCATATCGTGACAAACGAACCTCGCGCGAGAACATGAGGGGTTTGTGAAGGTTCATGAAATCCACTACAATTTCCGCTTGCGGTTCGTAGAAACCGCACTCGCGAACCTTGAAAACCACCTCCATGTTGATGACAGCCGGTGGGATTTCCGCCATAGAGGAAAGGACCGATGCGGGTGGAGGTTTGGGCGTTCGCGCTGCGGGCCGGAGCATGGATTTGTGCGCCGGGAAATCCACGCGAAAGTCAGCGCGAGAGTCAATTTCCTTTTGCGCCGCGAGAAACTGCCTGAAATCTCTTCCCAAGTCTGCATCGGTACCTGCCGCGAAGGCCCCAACTCCGCGGGGGCGGATGACTCCGGCGATGACGATCTCTTCTCCCTGGCCCGAGGTTTCAGCCTCTTCTCCGCGGATGAGGTCAAAGTAACGGGCTCCCTCCGAATTTGTAACCTTGAGGAACGTGGTTTGTATCGTGCGTTGGGAACGATTGACCAGCGTCCATAACCGCAGCGTGCCGTTGCCGCCTTCCCACGAACTGGCGTAAAGATCCGGCACTTCGGTCGCGACCAGGGGCGTCCAACCTTCGCCGGAAAAGAGCCGGACGTAACGGCGTTGAATCGGAAGCATGCTGCGAAGAATGGACTTGTCACGGGCACTCCACCCCACCCAGGTGCCAAACACGTTTTCCCACACCATCATGCCGCTTCCATTCATCCAGGCCGAATGCAATTCTCCCGTGTGATCGCGGTCCCAGCGGCGAATTTCGTGTTGCATGTGACGCCGCTCGAGCCATTTGTTGCGCAGGATTCCCAGCGTGGAGCTGTCCTGGAACCACTGTGCCCAGGACATATGATGGTCTTGAATGTTCTCGAGCGGAGGAGCCCCCTCTGATTCCAGAACGAGGCCCGGTCGAATGGCGTCCAGCTTGGCGCGGAACTCGGCAGCCCCTTTGCTCAAGGTGTCGAGAAAGATTCCATCAACGTCGAGGGTCTTGACCAGTTCCGCCAGAGCATCCAGGTCAGACACCGGCTCGTGCCGCGTGCCCTGGTCCCAGGGGTTGTAATCGATGAATACCTTGACCCCACGGTGGTGAAAGCCCTGAACCAGTAGGCCCAGCCGGCTGAGCCCCCCGGGCGTGTCCCGGTAGAAATCAAATTGGTTGCGATCGTCAACGCCGATCCGTGGGTAGGCGTGCCAAAGAACAATGGCATCGAATCCGCCAAATTCCTTCTCGGCCTTATCCAGGAAGCCGGTAAGAGTGTATTCGTTGGTTTCGGGGTTGTGGAATTCTTCGTCCAACATCATCAGGAAGCAGCAAGAGAAGGTTGAGGGAACCCAGGCGAAATCCGCTCGACGGTAGAGAGTGTCATCGTAGCGCAGACTCTTGCGAGTCTCATCCCGCCACTTTGACAGAGCTGCCCTGAACGCCGGCCACTCCGCCGGCTTATCTGGCGCCCATATTAGGTTTCTCCCAAAATCGTATTCGAAGGCCGACGCAGGGGCGGGATCAATTGGCACATCCCTCTCAAACTCAAAGGAGGAAGCTTTGCCTGGAAGAGAGGCTGCACCCGCGCCGATTCCAACCGCTGCGCTCATGAATGTTCTTCTTGAGAGATGGCTTTTAGAAATCTTCATTCCGGTCAGGACTCCGTCATTGAAGTTGATGGAGCACCTTTGGGAGAGCCTCGTCCACCTCCGGCCGATACGGGTACGAATCAATGGTTTCTCTCCGCCGCGTGGATAACGATGCCGCTGTTACTCCGAAGGCGATGGCTTCGAGCAGTGGCCGATGCTCGCTTAAGCCCGTGGCCAGGCCGGCATTAAAGGCATCCCCCGCTCCCACCGTATCCACCACATCGACATCCAAGGCGGAGATCTTTCGCGTTCTCCCTTGGCAAGCCCAGATCACGCCCTTAGCTCCCAGAGTCAGGATTACGTTCTCGGCGCCCAAGTCGAGCAGCCGCAGGGCGAGGTCCGCGTCGTCAATGGGGTCGGCGGGATTCAGGCCAACGCATACCCTGCCTTCCATTTCATTCGGCGTGAGAGCATAGACGGAAGTCAGGTCGGTGCGGCGGAGGTCCAACGCCGGGGCGGGATTTAAGATTGTATTCGCTCCCCCTTTTCGAGCCAATTGAGCAGCAGCCAAGGCGGTTTCCAACGGAATTTCTAAAGGTGAAAGTGTGACATCCGCTGCGGCAATTCTCTCTTGTTGTGCTGCGACATCTTGCGGAAGGAACGCCCCATTGGCACCCATATCGATAACGATGGCGTTGCTTCCGCGTGTCGTGTAAATGATCATCCCCACCGCCGTGGGAAGTTGGGCGGAATGCAGGACGCCATCCGGGTTGACTCCCTCGCGCTGGAGGAGCGAAATGAAATCCTTCCCAAACGAATCCCGGCCGATTTTTCCCACGAATGCCGATTGTGCCCCGAGCCGCGCCGCAGCCACCGCCATGTTCGAGCCTTTACCGCCGTGCGTGCTGTGGTAGTTCCGCCCCACCAATGTTTCTCCCTCCAGGGGCATGCGGTCGGTGTCGATGACTAAGGCAACGATGTAACTCCCCACCACCGTCACCTTTCCCATAATCTGTCGACCCTCCTCATGGCTACACGCGGTGGACCTCGGCGCTTCGGGTTCACTCGCCCGCGTAATGATTTCATGCCGCTTTCGAATAGAGGGCTAGAACATTCTCAATCGGAACATCCGCCTGAAAATGGTGTGATCCGGAAAGGATGTACCCGCCTCTCGAGCCCAAGACTTCTGACGTGTAGTCCGCCTTCTCCCGGACTTCCTGCGGGGTCGCATTCGGCATGAACTGTTGCACGTCAATACCACCATGAAAAGCGATTCTTCCGCCGAATTCCTCCGCGAGATTCTCCGGGTGCATATTCTTCGCCGTGGGTTGAATGGGATTTAGAATGTTCAATCCCATTTCAATGAGCTCATCGATCAAGGGATATACTGACCCGCAGCAGTGCAGCATCGTGGGCTTGCCATGGTGCTTTGCCATTTCGACGATGCGTCGATGAAACGGCCGAATATACCGACGATACATGGCAGGGCTCACCAACAGACCCTCTTGGGTAGCGAGGTCGTCGTAAAAGTAGACGATGTCGATGAGGTCGCCGGCAATTTCCAGAACCCTCTCAAGGTTTGCCAAATGCACCTCGGCTACCCGTTCCATCACATAAACTGGCAATGCCGGATTAGACGCCAAGTCAGACAGGAATCTCTGAAATCCATAAAGTGACCAGGCGGTTTCAAAGACCGACCCCAACCTGTAACGAATGTTGTACTCCTCGGATTGATCAAGACCTTCGATCGTGGCCCGGAGGGAGCAGAAGTTCCACCATTCAGGCGCCGGCCAGCGGTATCGCCTTAAGCTCTCGAGGTCATCCGCGTTTTCCAGTGGGAACGAGGCAAATTCGTCCAACTCGCCAAAGCTCGTTCTTACCCTCTTTCTATGTGCCCCCCAGATGTCACGATTGCTCCCGTCGGGTTCTATTTTCCTCCACATGCCGCCCACTGAGGAGCGCTCCTGCGATGCGTTTAGATCAATCGCACTTGGCGCTATGTCCGGAGGTTCACAGAAACTGTCATAGGAAATGATCCGGCAATCAACTTCGAGATGCTTGAGGATCGCATTTCGGTCTTCAGTCCCAAAGTGATCCGCGAGCGTTTTCCAGACCTCCGGGACGGCAGCGAAATCACGCGGGGTCCGGTCCGGCTTCTCAAAAGCGATGGCTTGGTTAACCCGCTCTTTATGTGCCGTCCCTTTGTGATTCACTTTTTCCTTTTAACCTTCCATCGCGGCTCCCCCGCCCTGCGACTCCCCCCGGGTTCTCTCCTTTGGACCCAGCGTGCATGAGTGATTACAAGCGTTTATAGGACCAGTTTAACTGAGAATTCCATCGACCGAGGGTCGGTTTGTATATTCGTAATCCGCCCGAACGAGCAACCGGCCTGATGGACCAGGTCGGTCGAGCCATCGGGATTCTGAGGGAGACAGAAGCCCGTATTCGGCAGGCCCAGGTTCATATGGTTCAGGCTGTTCAAGACCTCCCAGCGAAACTGTACGTAGCGAGTCTCTGAGATGTGGAAGTCCTTGGACAATGCCGAATCCAGATTCCAGAAGCCCGGGCCGCGCAACCACGGCTGTCGCGGACCCGAAGTGCCGAATAACCATGCCCTGGGATCGGTGGGGTCATAGTTGGCCCAAAATGACTGATCGCTCCCGAAAGGCGGTTGGAAGGCCGTGGGATTCATCCATTGGGCGGTTCTGGCCTCTTTTGATCGACCGCCGACATAACTCGGGCTGCTAACGATATCACAGCGACCGGTCAGTTGGTCGGGAGGGCACGTCACCGACAGGGGTAATCCACTCTCAGCATTCAGGTTGCTACTCAGCTTCCACCCCCCCAACAGCTTGTTCACCGCGCCCCCTTGATGCGAGAGGAACGCCTTGCCAGTTCCGAACGGAAGGTCATAGGTGCCGGCGATGTTCAGGTTGTTGGGAGTATCGTCAGGGGCGATGGCGCGGTCCTCTTTGCGGTTGTCCGGGTTCTGGAAGTTCCCATTGAACACTCCTGAATAGGCTTGCACGGCCCCAACGCGCCCCCCGAACGATCCCGTCCGGGACGAATGGATGGGATCAACCACGTTTGTACCCACTTCTCCCACGCACCAATTGTCGATCTTCTTGGACCAGGTATACGCCACGATGTACTCGAGCCCCTTATAGTGATGGCCCTGAATGCGGGTATTGAGCGCATTGTACATGGAGGTCCCGTCAAAAAGGTCGTTGTTGATCAGGATTTCCACGTTGTAGAGCGGATACGGCAATAGCAGGGTGCTGAGCGGCAATTCCGTGGACCCGTAGACTTGCCCGATGAGCTGCGCGGCAGCCCCCGAATAGTAGTTGGTAATCGGCTCCACGTCGTTGATATCGGTCTTATATTGAAGCTTGTTGGCGGTTGAAAGATAGTTCTCATTAAAAAACTGCGTGCCCGGCAAGTGCGTGCTGTGACTTCCCACGTAAGACACGTCCAGGGTCAAGCCGCTCGAGATCGCGTGCTGGAGATCGAGCGTCCACTGCTGGACATTCGGATCGTGTGTCGATTTGGTGAAGGTGCTATACGTGCTGTAGGTCTGAGCCCGAGTAAGTGCGGCGTATTGCGGCGGTAAGGTGATCGGCGGATTGAGAACGCTGGCCTTATTCGTGGTGGTATTATCGAGTTGCCAGGCAACACATTGTCCGGTAAATGAGGCGCACTGCGAGGGGTCATAGCTCTCGTCCCACGTACCATATTCCCCCCAGCTAATCATGTTCGGCCCGGACTGGCCGGGGGCATTTAGATTCTCATACCCGTCCGTGTACATGATGTCGTATCCGGCTCGGACCACCGTTTTCTGCCCTCCAAATGGGGCCCAGGCGATATTGAAGCGAGGAGCAATGCTGTTCTTGTTGGCCGGGAGGATGTCCCCCTCGGGAAAACCGGGATCTCCCGAATAGAGGATATTTCCTTTCAAACCAACGCTGTCGGTACAAGTAAAACAGAAGAGAGACTCGGGCTGGTAGCGCGTTCGCCAGTACCCGTTGATGTCGTATCTCAGCCCGATGTTGAGGGTTAGGCTGGGCCGGATACGATAGTCATCTTGCACAAATCCCCCAAACGACCGCCAACTCTGATAGGGCGCAGCCATTACTCCCGTAAAAGAGTAGTCACCCGACGACAGCGCGCCCAGCATGAATTGCGCCGTCGCGTTTCCTCCCAATCCAGTATATGGACTCTGGGTAATGCCGCCGCTGAAAGGCAGAACGGTCGGCACGCCGGATTCATAGGCTCCGTGTTCAAGCCGATAGATGAAGCCCGTCTTCAGCGTATGTCTGCCGATGATCTTGGTCAGGTCGTCGGTAAAGGTATAGGCTTCCGTCGTCGTTTCCAAGCTCGACCAGGCCTGTAATCCAAAGGTCATGCTTCCGACGTTGAACTGCGGAATCGGATACCCGGCGTTCAGCGGAATCTGGGAGGGCGCCAAGATGCTTTGCACCTGGGACTGATCATTCAGACTGTTGGGCAAGGGATGCTGAGGATGGGTTGTCAGGAACTGGCGGGTAAAGGCGGCTCGAAACTCATTGACTAAAGTCGGAGTAAGCGTGTAGGTGTTTCCGAGTGCGATAACCGTGTTAGCAAAGCTGAAGGGATAGTTAGACCCGTAGCCCACTTGGCCCTGGGGAAACGTCGGTCCGGTCCAGGGCACGCGATAGTTATTGTATTTACCCGGATCAAATAGCCATTCCCCAAAAAGTCCGCTCTTGTCGCTGAGGCGGTGGTCGATCTTCACTGAACTCGTCAGTGGATCCTGGCTGCTACCGACTCCTCCCAGAAAATTATTACAGATCCTGGAATTACCTCCAACGGTCAAAGGGCAATTGCTTAATGGGTCGAGGTAGTTCGGTTGGGGAAAAGAATTCATGAAGAACATGGCAACGGAATCGAATCGGTTCGCGGGAATGATGGGAGAGACATTGCAGGATGCCCCATTCGTGGCAGACATCTGTGACGCAAGGCAGCCGTTGGGGTTCCCCGCGACGGGTGTACCTAACGCCGTCCTATCGAAGAGCCCATTGGCGTTCGGGCCGACGGAGGAATAGGGGTCGAAAATTCCATTTTGGGCGACATTCGGGTCCTCACTGTAATTGCCCGAGCGCATGAGTTCGGTGGGAACGGTGAAGACGCTGTTACCATTGAGATGCAGGATCGAACCGTCAAAGGCAAAGAAGAAGAAGGTTTTGTTTCTGCCGTCATAAACGTGGGGCAGATAGATGGGGCCGCCGATTGTCCCGCCAAAATCGTTGAACCGAAGCTGGTCCTGCGGAATGATCTGTCCCGTGGCGCCGATGGAGGTGAAGGGGTTGCGCGCGTTGAAGACGCTGTTCCGGTCATATTCGTAGAGGCTTCCGTGAACGGCATTTGTCCCGGACTTCAGCACGACGTTGAAGATGCCTCCGCCGGTTCGGCCGTATTCGGCCGCCACTCCTCCCGTAATCGCCTGAAATTCCTCGACCGATTCCGGAGCGGGATCGATGACCACGTTCTCTCCAAAACCGGAGATGTTCAGGCTCCCGTCCAAATACCAGGCATTTCCTCCTGCTTGCCCACCGTTTACCGAGACGGCGGATCCCAGCAAATGCGTGGGGTCAGGGAAGGTGCCGAACTGGCTGTTGAAGCCGAAATTACTGCCCGGAGGGCCGCCGACGTTGTTGACCCCCGGCATGAGAAACACCAGTTGTTGGAGATCGTGGCCCTGGAGAGGAAGAGATTCGATCATGCTATCAGTTACGGCCGTGCTGTAATTGGCGGGAGCGGTCTCAACGAGCGTCGTGTTGGCGGAAACCTCAACTTGTTGTTGTACTCCACCCACACGTAATTCCGCATCCAGTCGTATGGCGGATCCCGCCAGAATCTCGAGGCCGTTGACCTCCTGCGGGGAAAAGCCGGGAGCGGCGAATCGGACTTTGTATTTGCCGGGGAGCAGGTCCGCGACTCGGAAGTATCCAGTGTCGTTCGTTATGGTCGTCACGGAGATAGCCGTTTCGGTATTCGAGACGATGACCGAAGCGCCGACGATGCGCCCACCCTGAGGATCGGTTACGATGCCCTCAGCGACTCCGCGATTGAGCTGTGCTCGCAGCGAGCCGGTGCTAAAGATCAGCATGAGAGTGGCGCAAACAAATGGCTGCCGGAATCTTTTCATGGGGCCTCCTGATAGCGCGAAGCTCAGAAGTTTTTGACCAAAGACACGAAGGCGCGGGCGCGCTCTTTCGACGCTCGTTCCGCTCATTTCTGCAGATGGGCGCTCGGGCCCGCTGAACATCGGTGCTGAGGTTAGCCCCGGCTTAACGGCCCGGTCAATGGACGCCGCTCGCCAAAAGTATAGAAAATCATATCATCGGAAAACATGGAGGGTGGGCTTCTCCCGGCGCCGGAACTCGCGGGGCGACACCCCGGCAAATCGCTTGAAATCGCGGCTGAAGTAGAGAGCGTCGTCGTAGCCAACCTGCTCGGCGATCTCCTTGACCAAATCGCCGGTTTCCAGAAGACGGCTTTGGGCGTGGTACATGCGTTCACGCCGCAGCCACTTCCTGGGACTCATGCGCGTAGTGCGCTGGAAGATGCGGTAAAGGTGGGGAACGCTGCAGCCGGCCAAGTCCGCTAACTCCCCCATTCGCCAAGAACGGTAATAGTAAATGGTCAACTGATCGAGCACGCGGCGGAGGGCGGGAGTCGAGTCCTTTTCGCCCATCGCTGCGGCGGAAGCCTCGGATTCCCGCACGCGAAAGCACCACGCCACCAAAGCCGCCACTTCCGCGTTCAGGGTGGCATCGAGGGCGGGGGGGCGATTTTCCAGAAGTTGCAGAATACGGCGGATGATCTTTGCGGCTTCTGTGGAAGACGAGGTGTGTCCGAACACGGGCGCCTTGGATACCCCCAGAGCCTCGGCAATCGGCGCCAGGCTCTTGCCATCGATCCGCAGCCAAAGCAATTCCCAAGGGTTGTCGCGATCCGCCCAATGGGCGTGCGGATGTGCTCCATCAATCCACGCCACTTCGCCGCGCCGCACGGGAAAGTCCATGCCCCTCATTTGCACACAACCCAGACCTCGCAGGCAGAGCAATATATCGTGGCCGGCGCAGATTCGCCGGTCGACGCGGTAATCCGACGAGGCCTTAAGATGCCCTGCCCGGAGCACCGTGAGCAAGGATGCCCGCGTCATCTCGCTGGGTGTGTGAAAATACGACCGGAGTACGCGCATGAGGTACAACTTGGGACGGCCCGACGATCGATACTGGGGCCTTCCCCCCGGGGCCGGCGATCCCGATTCGAGTTGCGTCTTGAGCGGGAGGCGACCGTCAAGCTTTTGCCCCCTCGTCTCCGACCGCCACGGCACAACGAAAACCAAGATTAAAGCAGCGGTTCAGTCCTGACCACATCAAAAGAAACTTCAATGCGAAATTGCAGGGCTGCGGACCGCTATCAGCGTACCAGCCTTGAGATCCTACCAGGTTCGATTGGAACCAGCACCCTCCGCGCAAGATGGCAAAGTGCGTGCGACCGTCGCTACGCTCGCTCTCCGTCCACTCCCACACATTTCCGCACATGTCCCAGCACCCGAAGGGCGACCGCCCATCGGGGAACGCTGTCACGGGCGTGGTGCTCCCCGTCTCCCCTTGATTGCAAAATCCTGGAATCAGTTCGTTCCCCCAGGGATACCTGCGTCCATCTTGGCCCTGGGCTGCATACTGCCACTCCTCCTCGCTGGGGAGTCTCTTGCCTGCCCATTTCGCATAGGCGCGTGCATCGCCGAGATCCACATAGACCACGGGGTGGTCCTCCATTCCCTTGGGCGGAACCCCGTTGGTCCAGTGCTTTAAAAAGTTCTCCCCATAAATCGGCTTGTAACCACTCGACCGCAAAAACTCCTGGAATTGCAGATTCGTCACCGGTGTGAGATCCATGGCGTATCGACCTAGCGTGACCTCGCGCGCGAACGTAACGGGTTTGTGTAAAGTGGGGCCGGATAGGCTGATGCTGGTTTGGTTGTCATAGAATCCACATTCGCGGGCTCGAAATACGACGACCATATTCACTATGGCCGGCGGAACCTCGACCATGGTTTCAGGAATATGAGTTTGGGCGAGGCTGGATGAAGGTGGCGGCGGCTTGAGCGCCGTCTTCCTGATCGGAGAAGCGACATCAAAATCCGCTCGGGACTCCATCCTACGCTGATTCTCAAGAAATTCGTCGAAGTGGTCGCCTAAAACCGTGCTGGCACTGGTCAAGATTGCGCCGATGCCTCGAGGCCGAATTACGCCCGCGAGCGCCGCTCCCCCTCCCTGATGGCCGGGTTCAATCTCGGAGCCTCGGACGAGATCGAAGTAACGGGCGCCTTCCCTGTGCGGTACCTTGAGAAGGGTCGCATCCACGGTTCGCCCCGATCGGTTAATCAGCGTCCATAGCCGGAGTCCATCAAGCTCCCAAAGACTGGCGAATACATCCGGCGCCTCAGTCTCGACCCATGGCGTCCACTGCTCTCCCGAAAATAACGATGAATAGCGCCGTTGAATCGGAAGCATCGAACGGAGAATCGAGCGATCGCGGGCATTCCAGCCGACCCAGGTGCCGAAGACGTTCTCCCAAATCAGCATTCCGCTGCCGTTCATCCAGGCAGTATGCAGCTCGCCCGTGTGATCATGGTCCCACCGCCGGATTTGGTGTTGCATGTGGCGGCGCTCGAACCACTTGTTCCTGAGCACGCCTGGAGCGTAACTGTCAGGCAATAGTTGGGCCCACGACATCTGGCTTTCGCCGACGTCCTCCACTCTCAATGCATCCTCAGGTTCCAACACCACACCCCGCCGCTCCGCGTCGAGCCGGGCGCGGAAGGCAGGCTCGACCCGGTCGGTGGAATCGAGAAAAAGGCCGTCCGCGTCGATGGCTTTCACAAACTCGGCAAGGGTCTCGAGATTTGAGCTGGCTTCCAGGCGCGTTCCCCCTTTGTAGGCGCTCCGGTATTCGAAGAAAACCTTGACCCCATGGCCATGGAAACGGCGGCCCACCTCGGCGATTCCTTCAATTCCACCTGGCATGTCCCGGAAGTAGTCGAACTGATTGCGTTCGTCGAACCCAATGCGGGGATAGGCGTGCCAGAGGACAACGGCGTCATATCCCCCAAACTCCGCTCTGCCGTGATCGAGGAACTCATCGACGGTGAACAGGTTCCGGTCGGGGTCATAGATGGTTTCGTCCCAGATCATCAAAAAGCAGCAGGCGTAAGTCGAGGGCACCCACGCGAACTCGCTGCGCCCATACGTCGCACCGTCATAGTGGAGTTTCGTCCGCAGATCACTCCGCCATTGGGTGAGGGCCTCCCTGAGCCGGGCCCGTTCCGCCGGAT
>Ga0181520_10007667_pt1 | contig 15754 bp, 12 predicted proteins | sample PEATcosm2014_Bin_29_FD_132451 | JGI IMG/M metagenome (GOLD analysis project Ga0181520, IMG submission 132451) | Peatland microbial communities from MTU Mesocosm Facility, Houghton, MI, USA - PEATcosm2014_Bin02_30_metaG | ecosystem: Environmental > Terrestrial > Soil > Wetlands > Peat | place...
TCGTCCAGACCGGCAGGGGAGCAGATGCAGAGGAGCCGGGTCGCGTTGGAAGAAGTATTGTGAAAACGATGCGGCGCATTGGCGGGGATATTGACGGTGTCGCCAGCTTTCACAATGGTTTTCTTGCCGCGGAAGGTGGCCTCCATTTCACCTTCCAAGAGGATGAAGGTCTCTTCGAAGTCATGACGATGTGCAGGAGGACCCCCTCCGGGCGGAATATGCATATCGATAACGCAGAATCTTCCGGCAGTTTCCGCTCCTGAGACGGTGATGGTGTATGTATCTCCAACCAGACCGATGTGAGGCAGGCTTGCATCCTCATGAATCCGGGCAAGCGTTAGATTGCGACTCAAGTCATCCGCGGGAATCGGGGGATAGTTGGATATTGGTTCGTCCATTGCGGTTCTCCTTTGAATTGGTATGGCGCATTGGTTAAAGCATTTTTCTCAAATGGCATGGATCAAGAAGAGTCCGACAACAAGCATCACCGCGCAGGTTACTCCATGAACCGAGAATGCTTTCGCCTTCGATCCGCCCGAACGCAGAACGACGGACATATCTCCCAGTGGGATGACGGCAAAACCGAGGAGAGCGATGCCAGTCGATCGCGTGTCCGTGGTCAGCATCATAGCCAGCACGACCAATCCTGCCGTGATGTCTCGAACTCCTTTCAGACGCAGCCAGGCACGCGTGTCAGCATCGGATGCAGGCGGCTTGAGGCCAAATGATCCTGAGATTCGTTCAGGAGATAGAAGGTAGAAGCAACCGATCACAATGATCGACAGGGCGATGAGAACAGCCACGGAAAGCGGGATAGCGACCATCATTAAACCTCTCCTCGTTAGAATAACTAGCAACGCTACATAGGATGCTGGCATTCGGAAAAGGTTTCACCGGCCGCCAAGTATTTATTCTAGCGGTGCTATACTTTCTATCGATGGAAACGAAGCTGGCAGCTAACCGGATTGCGGAACGAAAACTGCGCGACAAGCAGGCCCGCAGGGCACAGATTATCAGAGCTGCACGACGAATCGCGGAGCTTGAAGGGTGGTCTAAAGTAACCGTTCGACGGCTCTCCAGCGAGATTTCATACAGCCAACCGGTCTTGTACGCTCATTTTGGAAGCCGCGAAGGTATTCTCGCCGCGGTCGCAATCGAGGGTCTTCAGGAGATCGGTCTGGTTTTGCAGAAGGCACGGAAGCGGGTCAAGCGTAGAAATACCCTCGCATCGGTTGCGGCAGCATATCTGAAGTTCGCCGCCTCTTCTCCTGCGCTCTATGAAGTGATGTTTTCACTTAGCCTGAGCGTGCCATTCGGTGCCGCGGCCACTCCTCCTGAGTTGCGATTCGCGTTTTCCCAACTTCTGGAGTTGTTCCCAGGGCAGGGTGCGAAGGCGGAGGTTCTATCGGAATTGTTTTGGGCGAACCTTCACGGTATCGCCGAACTAACAAGAACCAAGCGATTTCCGCGCAGCCGTCAGAAAGAGCGCGTGAGGGCTCTCGTCGAACTCTTCACTTTCCCAAGATGAAACGGCACAGAGGTTGAATTCGCGCTGACTGAAATGGGTGCGTTCTCGTCTTTTTGCGAACTAGGCGAGATGAGTCCTCATAATCGGCTTTGGCGCCCGTGAGGATCTTCGATCGAAATCCATCCGAGGCAGAGATCCAATCTTAGCCAGCCCGCCGAAAGCCGCACCGCCACACTGTAGGCGGTTTGCAGATCATTTCCATCCCGACGCGCAGAATCAATGAATGAACAAGGCCCGCCAGACCCGCTCGTTCTCTGATTCCTGCTTCCTGATCCTGAGAGCTACCCCATCGATCTACTTCGTAACTGTGAAACTGCGATGAATTTGTCCTGAGTTCATGCAATTACCCTGTATTGACCGTTCGTAACTCACAACTCCATTATCAAGTGATATAGAATGCAGATCAGGCATGGAATCATTCCTCAATTCGGTCTGGGCGCTTTTGGCGATTGCCATTTTGTGCTCTTGGCTGCGATTCCAGTCGCGCACCCAAAGGGATTCTCGTCGATCGTTGATGGCCGTGATCGTGCTGATTGCTATCTTGTTTCCGGTGATCTCTGTCAGCGATGATTTATGGGCAATTCACAATCCTGCCGAGACCGACACCTGTCAGCGTCGGGACCACCTGACCGTCTGTCCACACTTCATCACTCCGGCGGTTGCAGCTCTCCCCGCGCGGGCCTTTGCAGGAATGAACTTCGGTTTCCAGCGCGTTGCGGTGTCCTTCCATCTCCCGCCGCTGGCCGTTGATAACCCCGCCTTCGATGCAATTGACAGCCGTCCTCCGCCTGTGGCCTGATTGTCTTCTCTGTTTCCAATTCAGATTGTTTCAACTTTTATTGTGTGATTGCCGTGGGAATCACGGCATAAAGGTTGTCTATGAAACATCGATTCTCTTCCTGGTCCGCCAGGGTGGTATCTATGCTGTTTTTCTTCGTGACGCAGCTCTGCCTCGCGCAGCAGAGTCTGACCTGGGAGCAGGTGAAGGCTCGATTTGAGGCAGCCAATCCAGCGCTGAAGGCCGATGCATTCAGCGTGGACGAGATGCATGCCGCGGAGATCACGGCCTACCTGCGGCCCAACCCGCAGTTCACGGTCGGTGCGGATGGAACGCAGATCGCACCCCATAAGGGAGTTTGGCAGCCGCTCAGCGGGACGGATGTTCAACCTGGTATCAGTTACCTGCATGAACGGGAGCGCAAGCGCGAATTGCGCTTGGAGAGCGCCAAGGAAGGCACGCAAATTGCCGGCTCGGAGCATACAGACCTTGAACGCAATCTGCTCTTCGATCTTCGTACGCAGTTTGTGCAGACGCTGGAAGCCAAAGCGGTGCTGGAAGTTGCGCGCGCCGATCTGGCCTATTACGACAAGATCATCGCAATCAGTCAAAGCCGCTACACGGCCGGCGATATTGCGCAGATCGATCTCGACCGCATCGAGCTTTTACGCGTCCAATATGAAGTGGAGATTCAGACCGCCATCGTCAACCTGCGTACGGCCAAGATTCAGCTTCAGCAACTGCTCGACGACCGCACGCCAGTCGAAAAGTTCGATGTGAACGGAGCTTACGACTTTTCAGATGATCTGAAGCCGCTCGATGACTTCCGCCAGATGGCACTCGATGCGCGGCCCGACCTGCGCGCGGCGCTGGAATCCATTCAACAGGCCCAGACCAATCACAAGTTGGCCATCGCCAACGGTTCGACCGATCCAACCTTCGGCGTATGGTACACATGGAACGCATCGAATAACAATCCAAATGCCACGCAAACGCTGGGCGCAAGCGTCAACGTTCCGCTGCGTATCTTCGACCGCAACCAGGGCGAGGAGCAGCGGACGCTGATCGACATCGACCGCAACCGGCAACTTGCCGAGGCCGTGCGCGCTCAGGTCTTCGGCGACGTGGATTCGGCCTTCGCGCTGGTGGAGAGCGATATTGAACTGTTGAAACCTTATAAAGCGAAATACCTGGATCAGGCCACGCGCGTGCGCGATACCGTGACCTATGCATACGAACATGGAGGCGCATCGCTGATGGACTTTCTCAACGCGCAGAGCGACTACCGCTCCGTGCAACTTTCGTATACCCAGTTGATTGGAGACTATCTGACGGCTGCCGGGCAACTCAATCTTGCTGCAGGACGCGAGGTGATTCAATGAGTATGGGATTTCATCGAAGGCCTTTCCGCAAATCCCCTGTGGTTCTTCCATTGATGGCGCTGTTGGGTTGCACACTCTGCGGCTGCAAGGACAAGCAGCATGACGCCGGCGCGCCGCCGCAGGTCGTGGAAGTTCACGACATGAACCTGATTGCCATCGATAGCAAGGATTTGGGTAAATTTCCGATCGCCACTGCTGAAAGCATCGACTCTGCCGATCAATTGAATGTCACCGGCTCGGTCTTTCCTGATATTTCGCGCGAGGTTCCCGTCATCTCGATGGCCAACGGCCGCGTCGTCGATATCAAAGCCCGCCTGGATGACAACGTGAAAAAAGGACAACTGCTGCTGAAAGTACAAAGTCCAGACATCACCAATGCCTTTAACACGTATCTGAAAACTGCCAATGACGAGCAACTTGCCAATAAGGCCAACGCGCGCGCGCAGGATCTCTTCAAGCACGGCGCGATCTCGCAATCCATGCTGGAGCAGGCTGAGGTTACAGAAAAAGACGCTCTGGCAGATTTGAATGCAGCCGAAGAGCAGTTGAAAACTCTGGGCGTCGATGTGAATCATCCCAGCAGCATCGTCAATGTTTATGCGCCTATCACTGGTATCATCGTCGCTCAGAACGTGACGGACGCTTCGGCTGCGGGGGTGGGGCTTTCCGGATCGTCGACGGCCTTTACCATTGCCGACCTGTCTCACGTCTGGATCGTCTGCGATGTCTATGAAAACGATATTTCCAAGTTGCAGCTAGGCCAGGAAGCGAAGATCGCGCTGAATGCCTATCCGGATCGCCCTCTCACGGGCCGCATCAGCGATGTCGGTCCCATACTCGATCCCTCGCTTCGAACCGCCAAGGTACGCATTGAGGTTGCCAATCCCGGTTATCTGAAGCTGGGAATGTTCGCTACGGCGACCTTCACCAGCCGGACGAAAGAAACACACGCCGTGGTTCCGGCCGATGCTGTTCTTCACTTGCATGACCGCGATTGGGTTTTTCAGCCCGCCGGCGGCAATCAATTCCAGCGCGTGGAGATTCACGCTGGCCCGATTCTCAGCAATAACCGGCAGGAGATTCTTTCCGGATTGCAGCCCGGCCAGAAGGTGGTGACCAACGCACTGCTGCTTGAGACCGAGGGGAATCAGTAGATGCTACGCGCCCTTGTCGATTTCGCGCTGAAGAACCGCTGGCTTATTCTCGGCGGCACCGTCGTGCTGACAGCCTGGGGTATCATCTCGTTTCGCAACTTGCCGATCGAGGCCTATCCCGACGTCGCCAACAACTACGTTCAGATCATCACCCAGTGGCCGGGACGTAGCGCTGAGGAGATTGAACGGCAAGTCACCGTGCCGGTGGAGATTCAGATGGCAGGCATCCCCCACCTTGCACATCTACGCTCCACAACGCTGGCCGGCTTGTCCAGTCTGATGTTGATCTTCGATGATGACTCCACCAGCGACAAGAACCGCGAGCACGTGCTGGAACGGCTCAGCCAGGTAAATCTGCCCGGCGGTCTGGTTCCACAGATGGGCACCGACTGGAGTCCCGTCGGCCAGATCTATTGGTACACGCTGGAAAGCACCAACCCCGCATATGACGTGATGGAGAAGAAGTCGCTCGAAGACTGGACGCTGGAAAAATCCTTCAAGGGCGTTCCCGGTGTCGTCGATGTTTCCAGCTTTGGCGGGCCGACCAAGGAGTATCAAATCCGGTTGAATCCGGATAAGTTGGTTTCCTACGGGTTGAGCATCGCTCAGGTTGAGCAGCAGATCGCCAACAATAATACGAATGGCGGCGGCAGCTTTATCGAGGAGGGCGCGCAGCAGATCAACGTGCAGTCGCTGGGACTCTACACCAGCGTGCAAGACATCGAGAACACCGTCGTTAAATCCTCCGGCAGCAGTTCCATCAGAATCAAAGATATTGCCACGGTAAGCCAGGGTCCCAAGATTCGCTTGGGACAGATCGGTAAATCCGCCAAGCCCTACGTGATCGAGGATGGCAAGAAGGTCTATGACGACGGCAGGGTCATCGACAATCCCGATACCGTCGAAGGGATCGTGCTGCTGCAAAAGGGCGACGACTCCGATCCTGTCCTGACAGGGATTCACGACGAGGTCAAGAAGCTCAACAGTGGCATACTGCCCAAGGGAGTCAAGATCGTTCCTTTTCTCGATCGCTCCGACCTGGTCAAGTTCACCGTTGACACCGTTGAACGCAACCTGACCGAAGGCGTGATTCTGGTTTCGATCATTCTCATATTATTTCTGGGCAACGTGCGCGGCGCCATTATTGTGGCCCTCACCATTCCCTTCGCGCTACTATTTGCCGCCATCTGCCTTGACCTCATCCACATTCCCGCAAATCTACTCTCCCTCGGCGCGCTGGATTTTGGCATGGTGGTCGACGGCACTGTGGTGATGATCGAAAACATCGTCCGCCATCTCTCACTGAAGGACGACGAGCGCACCGCCTCGCAAAAGATTCGTGACGCCGCGCACGAGGTTCAACGGCCAGTCTTCTACGCGCGGGGCATTATCATCGCCTCGTATCTGCCCATCTTCACGCTGCAGGCCGTAGAGGGCCGCCTCTTCAAACCCATGGCATGGACCGTCACCTTTGCGCTGCTCGGCGCACTCGTCTTTGCCATTCTTGTCGCTCCTGTCATGGGAGGCATCGCCTTTCAAAAAGGCGCGAAGGAGTGGAGAAATCCGCTGGTGCACTGGCTCACCGGCCACTATCGCAGCGCCGTCCGCACGGCCATCCTGCATCGCAACATCACATTGGGAACCTGCGGCGTCCTCTTCGCATTTGCTGTTTTTCTTGCTTTCGGCGGTCCCATCGGCTCGGAGTTTCTGCCTCATCTCGACGAGGGGTCCATCTGGGTCCGCGGCACGCTGCCGCCCAGCGAAGGCCCTACCGCAAGCATCGACTTCACCAACCGGGCGCGGCTGGTCATGGCATCCTTTCCGGAAGTCACGCAGGTTGTCAGTCAGACCGGCCGTCCCGACGATGGTACCGACACGGCTGGCTTCTTCAATACGGAATACTTCGTCGATCTCAAGCCAAAAAACGAGTGGCGTTCCTCCTTTCATCAGAACAAGGAAGCCTTGATTGCCGCAATGGATGAGCAACTGGAGAAATTTCCTGGCGTTATTTGGAACTACTCCCAGCCCATCTCCGACAACATGGAAGAAGCTGTTTCCGGTGTCAAGGGCGAGTTGGCCGTCAAGCTCTACGGCGACAATCTGCGCACTTTGGAGCACAACGCCGAGTTGATTCAGGCGCAAATGGCCACCGTCAAGGGCATCGAGGATCTGGGTATCTTCCGCATCGTCGGCCAGCCCAACCTGAATTTTACGGTCGACCGCGATGCCGCGGCGCGATGGGGCATCAACGTTGCGGATATTCAGGACGCCATACAGACCGCGGTTGGCTCCAACGCCGTGACCCAGGTGCAGCAGGGCGAGGCGCGCTACGATGTAACGCTTCGTGATCAAAAGCAGTATCGCGATACGCAGGAAGCTATCGCGGACGTACGCCTGCTGGCACCCTCTGGCGAGCGTGTTTCGCTGGCGCAGGTGACTAAACTCTCGACAGACGATGGCGCCGAGCAGATCAACCGTGAAAGCGGTCAGCGTTACATTGCCATCAAGTACTCCGTCCGGGGGCGCGACCTCGGCTCAACTGTGGAAGAGGCCATCGGCAAGGTCGAGCACTCTGTAGCTTTGCCCTCCGGTTATCACCTGGAGTGGGCAGGTGAATATGCCAGCCAGAAGCGCGCCGACAAGAGAATGGCTCTGGTGATTCCCATTACCGTACTGGTCATCTTTCTCATCCTCTACACCATGTTCCGCTCCTATAAGTGGTCTGCTCTGGTTCTGGTCTCGGTCATCATGGCTTCAATCGGCGGACCGCTGGCTCTGTTTCTGACGCATACCAACTTCTCGGTTTCTTCCGAGGTTGGCTTTCTGGCTCTCTTCGGCGTGTCGGTGGAAACCGGCGTCATCATGATTGAGTTCATCAATCAGTTGCGTTCCCAGCGCAGAGCAACCGAGGAGTTCAGCGAGGAGCATGTCATCGAGGCCACAATCGAGGGCGCCGTTCTGCGTCTACGCCCCATCATGATGACCATGCTGGTGGCAACATTGGGCCTTCTGCCCGCAGCGCTTTCTCATGCCATTGGCTCCGACTCGCAGCGCCCCTTTGCCATCGTGATTGTTGGCGGTCTGCTGGCAAACCTGGTCATCGGCATCTTCCTGATGCCCACCCTCTACGTCTGGATGGCGCGCGAGAACGACGTACTTCCGGAGACTGGCGGCAGCGGAGATTTCTAGATTGTCTGGCTCAATGCTGAAGGTAATCGACAACAGACGCATCTTCACTTTCTATCCAACGCCAGCGCGGTACATTCCCCTTCTGAAATTTGGGAATCGAGACGACTGTATAGGCGTTTTTCCCGTTTCTGACCGTCTGTACCAAACTGGGCAGCGTGCATGGAACGAAGGTGCAAAATCCTTTCCCGAAGTCTGATTGAATCGATCTGAAATCAAGATACAGAGTGTGGAGATCACTCTCTGGGATCCCCAAGAATCTAATCGCTCACTAACTAATTGCAGTGCTCAGCCGATACAACAAATGAAGCCAGATCTGCGAATGGACGCCCGCGCCTTGTGGAAGGACAATCTTCGATGACTTCATTTTTTGGGAAAATGCGCCTCTCGAATCAATTCAAGACTGCGTTTGGGGCGATCTTCATTCTGTGTCTACTGCAAGGATGCCTTACGCTGCTGGTGTTGGCAAACCAGGAACAGCGGATGAAGGCAACATTCAACAATGGTGCTGATCCGGCGATGCAGACCAGTGATAGCTCCAAGCAGCAAATTGGCAGCGCCGCCATGCAGATTGCCGATCCGAATTGGATATTGCGGTGCCTCGCTGTGAGTATCATAGTGCTGACATCGCTTCTCTGTCTGGGGATTGGATGGTATCTGACGCGCCTGATTGTTCCGCCCATTCTGGCAGCCACGGAGGCTCTGCAACGTGTTGCTGAAAACGACCTGACGGTGTCGGTCGCGGTGCGAAGTGAGAACGAGATTGGCCGCCTCAGCGTCTCCGTGAATTCCAGTGTAGCCGCAATGCGCTCGGTTCTAAGGTCAGTGGTCCGCAGTGCCGGATCCTTCACTGCGGCAGCCCAAGAGCTGAATATCCGCTCAGCCGAAAGCAGTGACAACACCCGGGAACAGTCCGGAAAGACAAGTCAGATCGCTACAGCAGCACAACAGATGAAATTGGTAATCAGCGAGATTAGCGAGAATACCGAGGCTGTTTCGGTCTTGAGCCGGGAGTCATCCGAAGCTGCCGAGCAAGGGGGGGCTGTGATGCAATCGGCCTCCGAAGCAATGGAAAAGATTGCCACGATCACCGGCACCGTTGCTGACAAAATCACTTCGCTAGCCCTGCGCTCCGAGGAGATTGGCAAAGTGGTTCGCCTGATTCAGGAGATCAGCGAACAGACCAATCTACTGGCCCTTAACGCTGCCATTGAAGCTGCTCGCGCTGGTGAGCATGGACGCGGATTTGCAGTTGTTGCCGGCGAAGTCCGCCGCCTGGCCGAACGCACTACGACCGCGACGCAGGAGATCGCTCAAACCATCCATAGCATTCAGGATGAGACCCATGCAACCCTTGAATTGATGCAAGGCAACCGCGAAGCAGTCGATTCCGGCCTGAGCGAGACTACTCGGGCTGGCAGGCGACTTACAACCATTGCCAACTCATCCAGGCAGGTTGAGCAGATGATCATGATGATCTCCCTGGCAACCTCCCAAGAGACATCCGCATCGAATGAGATTGCCCAGTCGGCCAAAGAAATCTTCCAACTTTCATCCAGCAACTCTCAAGCCGCCGAGAAAGCAGCGGAGGCGTGCAAGAGCCTCTCCTGCCTCGCGAATGACCTGGATACCATTATCCGCAAATTCCGAATCGATCAAGCTGTCGGCGGAGAGAACGACACCGGCGAAACGCCGATCCGGCAAGCCGTTTCAATCGCAACTCCGCTTCCGGCTTAGTACTACAGTTGTAGATAGTGATATTCAGTAGGTTGACCAAACGTGCCCACCTTACCCGGCACGAGTTCAGGCATTTTGACTCTCCGCCGCACGTCAGCCTTGCGCTTCTGGTCGAGGGCTAGGGCATCACTCTTGCGGCCAATCTTCTCACGGTGCTGCTTGCCGTCAACATGGTAGTTGATCCACCAGCAGCCGGAACCGATCGGACGCTCGAATACGCCCTCACCTTTGGGGAGCCTATTCGCTTCATAGCGCCTCCGGTGCGTTAATTCTACCAATATGCACCAAAACAGGCACCAAAAGAAAAAGCCACTCAGGAAATATTCCTCGAAAGGATTGTAAAACTTATTATTTCAGTAGTTTATCTGGTGGGCCCGGAGGGATTCGAACCCCCAACCAAGGGATTATGAGTCCCCTGCTCTGACCGTTGAGCTACAGGCCCGCTCCTCTATTCTAAGCAATCATTTTCGTCGAAGTTCATGGATTCGATGGATTGAGAATATGGCTACATTTTGTAACGGCCCAGATCCTCGTCGTTCAGCCCCTCAAGCCAACCGCGCAACTGCTCGGAGGTTTGCCCTTCAGCCGGACCGGCGGTGTTCAGTTTCGCAGCCTGCATCACCTCTTCAGCCACGTAGATTGGGCAATCGGCGCGCAAAGCCAACGCGATCGCATCCGAAGGTCTGGCATCAATAACCATCGGTTCGTTCCCCCGTCTCAGCCAAAGGGCCGCAAAGAATGTGTCGTCCCTAAGCTCCGAAATCACAACATATTCCAGACGAGCATTGAATTGACGGATGAGGTTTCGGGTCAGATCGTGGGTCATGGGGCGGGGCACAGCCACCTTCTCGATCTCGATGGCGATCGCGTTGGCCTCGAAGATCCCCACCCAGATCGGCATCACAGCATCTGAAGCAACATCCTTCAGCACAACGATCGGCATACTGGTGGCTGGATCCATCATCAGCCCGCGAATCCGCACTTCGATATTCATGAATGCCCTTTCCCTCGCGCACTCGACATTCGCCACGATCTTAGACCGCCTCACCAAACAGACTATTGGGGTGAGTAGCGGTGATACGGACCTGAATATAGCTCCCTGGGGCTGGTGCAATGGGTTGAGCGCAGGTGAAGTTGACCGGCTTATTCTGGCTACTGCGCCCAGTCACCTGTCCTCGCGCCGGGTTTGCTCCCTCGACCATTACCTCAAGAATCTCTCCTAAATGCTTGGCATAATTGATTCTTTGAATCTCGCGCTGTTGGTCAAGTATCGCTTGAAGCCGGGCTGCCTTCTCGCTCTCTGGAATGGAATCGATCATCGTCAATGCCGGCGTGTTGGGCCGGCTGGAATACTTGAAGCCGAAGACGCAATCATACTCAACCTCGGCGAGAAGGTCCATCGTTTGAGCCAAATCCTCATTCGACTCGCCGGGAAAGCCGACGATGATGTCGGTCGAAATCGAGATGGGCCTGCGCGCGGCCTTGATCCATGCAATGCGCTCCAGATACCATTCGCGGGTGTACTCGCGATTCATTGCCCGCAGAATCCGCGTCGAACCGGATTGCACCGGCAGATGGACATGGTCGCAGAGTGTAGGCACGGCGTCAATGGCTTCTACGATGTCGCGGGTAAAGTCACGGGGGTGGCTCGTCGTGAAGCGGACGCGCCTGATCCCGTTGACCTCGCCTACAGCGGCCAATAGTTCAGCAAAACTGCGCAGGCCCTCAGGATCGCGATAGCTGTTTACATTCTGGCCCAGCAATTGAATCTCGGTGTAACCCTGGTCGGCGATGCGACGCGCCTCGGTCAGTACAGATGCCGATCCGCGGCTGCGCTCCTTGCCTCTGGTGTAGGGCACCACACAGTAAGCGCAAAACTTGTCGCAGCCTTCGATGATGGTAATGTAGCCGCGATAGGGATTCTGGCGGGAGGTGAACTCCGTCTCGAAGGTCTCGTCCGTCTGACGGTCATCCAGACCGGTGATGCGCGTCTCCCCGGCTTCCAGGCGCACCAGCATCTCCGGCAATTTGCGATATGAGGCTGAGCCAGAGACCAGCGAGACGTACGGCGCCCGCTCGAAGATCCTGTTGCCCTCCTGCTGGGCTACACAGCCGAGTACGGCAAAGCGCTTTCCGGCCTTCTGCTGGCGTTTATATTCGTCGAGGCGGTGAAAGACCTTCTGCTCCGCTTTATCGCGAATCGAGCAGGTGTTGTAAAGAATCAGGCTGGCATCTTCTTCCGACTCAACCTGCCGGTAACCTTCATGCTGCAAGGTGCCAATGATCTTTTCCGAATCATGGGCATTCATCTGGCAGCCGAAGGTTTCTAGGTAGAAGGTTTTCCCGGTCGCCATAGTAGCCTTCAGTATACCGCGATCGGCAAATTGAACCTGGGCGCAATCCGCCCATCGCGGTATTAACCGGGATCACTGCTTCTTGATCCAAATTTCCACGCGGCGGTTCATCTCCCGGCCATCGCTGGTATCGTTGGAGGCAACCGGATACTCGGAGCCGAAGCCGCGCACGGCTGCGGGCTTGATGCCGCGCTGGACGAGCTGGCTTTCGACAGTCTTGGCGCGATTCAACGACTGAGTCTGACTCTCGTCAGGAGTGCCGCTGTTGTCGCCAAAGCCGAAGAGCAGAACCCGTTCTCCCGCGCTTGCCTGGTCCGCAATCAGAGAAGCAATTCGGTCCAAGTCGGCCTGCGCCTTGTTGTCTTGCGCGGACTCTCCATCCGGAAAGCGAAAATCCACTGGCAGGCGTTCTGCGCCCTGGGTGAGCTGCTTGTAGTCATCGGGAGCCGAGATAAGAACAGATTGCGATACCGGAACAAGATTCTGCGAGGCAAACCCAGTGGCGGCAACCACCTCCTGGCCTTGCTTGGAGAGGGCGAACTCAACGAACATATGGATGAATTTGTTGCGTGCAGTGGCCGGTGTGTAGAGATAGAGTCGCCTCGATAGCGGGTAGTCTTCGGTGGCAACGGTCAGCAGCGTAGGCTTCAGCGCGTTGGTTCCTCGATCCGAGATGGCGACGGACTTCGCGGTATGGATGTAGGGCATACTGACGAAACCAATGGCGTTCGGATCGCTGGAGACTGCTTCGGAGAGTGCATTGCTGTCCTCAAACTGGCGGGCCGAGGAAGAGATGGGCTTTCCGGCCAGCACCAGAGTCTTGAACGCGTCGAAGTCTCCAGAATGATTGTCTCTGACGTACAGACTGATCGTGCCGGGAGCGGAGCCGACCTGCGACCAATCGGTAATGTCCCCGGTAAAGATGCGCTTGATCTCGTCTTTGCGAAGCTCAGCGATGCGGTTGGAGGCGTTCACAATCACCGCGATGCCGTCCAGACCGAGAATATGTTCGCTGCCGGCTGATGTCATATTGCCCAGCGTCGCCAGTTTGGCGACTTCATCGGGTTTGATTCGTCTTGAAGCCATACCAATGTCGCAGGTTTCATTGGCCAAATCGGAAAAAGCGCTCGCAGAGTCGTACGCGGCAATCTCGATTGCGGAGGGTACCGTATCTCCGGGCAGAAGGCCGCGAACGGTCTTCTCCTGCGGAGTCGATCCGGATACTATCTGCAGATTCGTCGCACCTTGCGTTTTGAAAAAGGCTTCAGCCAACGCGGGTCCGAGGCGATCCCCAACGATGTCGGAACCGGCCAGTCGAAGAATCTCATTCTGCGTCTCCCGCAGCTCTGCGGCATTGGTTCCTTCCGGTGTCTTGATCCAGTCTTTGCCGACCGCAATTTCAAAGAGAAAAATGAGTACAACTGCAAGGATAACGTCGGAAAGAATCGAGTTTACTTTCTTGGGTGATGATACTTTGATTTCGCTGAGCGACTTATCGCACAGAGGACAAAATCTCATGACTGTCTTTTCATGGGAGAAATCCTCATGATTGTCAGCAAGTACGCATTTGCCAAAGTTTGTGCAAATTTTCTTGGTCATCGTCTCTCACCGTCCTGAGTCACGATCCTGCTCGAAGAGGAGGATTATCCTGCAGCCCGCTAGTAAAGATAGAGTGGCGCTAACTGCATCAGGAAAAATCTACTCGATTTTTATTACACTAGTGTAGCAATTTAGGACACTTGCCCGGTACTATGGTAATGAATTCCTGTTTGAGTGACGCAGATCACAACAGTCAATTCCGTCCGAGGGAAGGGAAGGGATCAGTGTAACCCCGTGTGTAAATAGGCTTGCAGCGCCGCCATCTGATCTTCAGTGAATCGGCCGCGGAAGCTGGGCATCATTCCTTTCCCCTCCAACACCGTCTGCCGCACCATCGCGTCCGTGGCCGGAGCGCCGCTCGGCAGTGTCTTGTGCTCAAAGAGATGGTGCAGGTCAGGAGGAATCTTTTTGAGTCCCAGATCGTTGTCTTCATGGCAATGCGCGCAGCGCATCTGGTAAAGGAGCTTGCCCGCAGATTCTTGTCCGGTCAGCGATGTGGCGGAATGGCATCCTGGAAGAAGGAATGCCGCTCCCAGGAATGCCGCGGTCCCAAAGCTGAAGCCATGATTCTTGCAGATGTTTCTGCCGGCAACTGCATCGGATGCTGAGACGCGGAAGAGCTTTCTATCTGCGTGATGGAAGCCAGTTGGAGGGAGGCGCGACAAAAGAAATTGCGAATCCACCGCGTATATCTTAGGCGGTTTCTTCACGGAGATTCTGATCGAAGGCCGCATCAGGCTCATCCAGACGGATCAGGCGATGCAAATAAGCGCGCGAGATGCAGAGGCTGCGGGCAGCCAGCGTCTTATTGCCATTGTTCTCACGCACAGCGTTGACCGCGAGTTTGATCTTGTAATCGCGCAACTGGCGTTCAAAGGAGCCGGCAGGATGGTAATCGGCAATGTCGACAACGTCGCCGTCGCCAAGATCGCCAAGATCCGCATCCGCATCTTCGGCTGCAATGCTCAAATCTTCGATGCGGACAGTCTTACCCATGGCGAGGATAATGGCTCTCTGCATCACATTTTCAAGCTCACGGACATTGCCCGACCAGCGGTGGCTTTGCAGCAAAGCCATGGCATCGGGTTCAATATCTTCCATCGGCTTTTGGAAGAGCTGGCTGTATTGGTGAAGAAAGTGAATCGCGATCCGCGGAATGTCATCGGGGTGCTGGCGGAGGGGCGGCGACTCGATTTGCATCACATTGATGCGATAGAAGAGATCCTGGCGGAACTTTCCTTCGGCCACCAATTTGGCAAGATCCTGATGGGTGGCAAAGATCAGACGCGCTCTGAGCGGGATGAGCTTGTTGCTGCCCAGGCGATTGAACTCCATCTGCTGGATGACACGCAAGAGTTTGACTTGGGTGAAGAGGCTGAGGTCGCCGATCTCATCCAGAAAAAGCGTGCCGTCGGCCGCCTGCTCGAAGTAGCCTTCCCGCGCGCCCACGGTGCCGGTGAAGGCCCCCTTTTCGTGGCCGAACAACTCCGCTTCGATCAGCGTCTCAGGAATGGCGCCGCAGGAGACTGCTACAAATGGCCGGCTGGAGCGGGAGCCGAGATTATGAATGGCGCGAGCGATCAGCTCTTTGCCGGTGCCGCTTTCGCCCGTCACCAGCACCGAGGCATTGAGATTGGTGACGCGATGCACGAGTTGATAGACCCGCTGCATATGAGGACTGGCGCCGATCAGGCGATCGCAACTGCCAGGCGCCTCGTTATGCTGCTGGTGCACGGTCTGCAACTGCTGCCGAAGCGAAGAGTTCTCATACGCCCGGCTGAGCATGGTCTTGAGGTCGCGGATCGATGGAGGCCTGCGGCAGTAACTGAAGGCTCCGGTCCGAACCAGCTCAAAGGCCGTGGAGCGAAGGCCGTCGTCCGCCAGCACAATGGCGGGAACACGGGTAGCAATCAAACGTTGGGTGCAGCCGATACGTTCCTGCAAGGAGACATGATTGGAGTGCAGATCCAGGATCATCACATCGCAATCGCCAGCGGCACGGAGAAGATTGATTCCATCCTCATCCGACTCCAGAA
>Ga0181520_10007669_pt1 | contig 15750 bp, 12 predicted proteins | sample PEATcosm2014_Bin_29_FD_132451 | JGI IMG/M metagenome (GOLD analysis project Ga0181520, IMG submission 132451) | Peatland microbial communities from MTU Mesocosm Facility, Houghton, MI, USA - PEATcosm2014_Bin02_30_metaG | ecosystem: Environmental > Terrestrial > Soil > Wetlands > Peat | place...
AGAGCTGCTGCCGTTCAACTCCGACGACATCGAGCGCATGGGGCGCGACGAGCTTGCGCACGGATGGGCCGTGCAGATCTGGATGGAAGAACTCGCCGCTGAGCGCCACACTCCGATCGGGCCGGAGAGCGGCGGCGGTCTTGCCCCCGGCGGCGCCGCGCTCATCGATTACTATCGTGTCCGTATTGCGCAACTGCGCGAGTTCGTCACACAGCATCACGTGGTGGATGTGCCGGCGTGGCTCGGCGAGATGGCCGTTATTGAGACGCCGAAGTTTCTGCAGCCGGTATCGCCGGGCGCATCAATGAATCCGCCGCTGTTGTTCAGCAAGGGCACAACCGGCTTCTACTTCATCACTCCTCCGGTATCGCTTGCGGAGGCAGCGAAAAATCTGGACGCCAATGAGGACTTCGACCGCGATCGCATCCTTTCGACGGGGGCGCATGAAGCGATGCCGGGCCACTTCATGCAATTGTCGATCGCGCGCCGCCATCCGGACTTCGTCCGCAAAATCCAGAACAGCAGCGAATTCGAGGAAGGCTGGGCGTATTACGGAGAAGAACTCTTCGTGCAGCTCGGCCTTTACGGTGACGATCTCGATGCTCGCTACTACACGGCGCAGTGGGAACGGGTGCGCGGCGCCCGGGCAATCGTCGATCCCGAGCTGGCCAGTGGCGACTGGAGCTTCGATCAAGCGGTTCAATTCTTCGCGCACGAGACCGGCTTCTCGCCAGAACAGGCGAAAGCAGCTATCTCCGGCATCGCCCTGGGACCGGGTTACGTGATTTCGTATACGGCAGGCCGCGCGCAGCTCGAAACACTGCTGTCGGAGTACAGGGCCAAAGCGGGCGCGGGCGCATCGCTGCTCGACTTCCACGACCGGCTCTTGTGCTACGGGTCCACACCTTTCTCCATTGTCGGCCCCGAATTGCTCAACGACCTTGCGAAGCCGCTCGCCGAGGTTCGCGCCGGCGCCGCATACTGATGCGAGTGTGGCGGCATCTACGGCGATTTTTCCGGAACCGCTTTAGTGATTTTTGCGGGGCTGTCAGAGAGCGGGGAAAAGGAGGGCTAGTGTCTGAAAGAAATGTGTTCCCTCCGAGCGTCTTTTGGGTCACATCCTCGAATATTGCCGCCCTCCTATGTTTTCTGCAACTCGGCGCAATGACCAGCCTGTTGGCGGGCCGAACGGGATTTGCTATCGTCGCCCCAATTTCACTCATGGCAGCTTTGGTAAGCGGATATTGGCTGGCACGACAAGAAGGAATACCAGCCAGCATGCGCTGGTGGCCTGTCTGTCTTACTCTGGCTTTGCTCGCTTCGGCACTTCTGCTTTCGTCATTTTTTTATGACTTCTCCTGGGATGGACAGTGGTATCACCAGTCAGGGATCATCAGCATTGCCCGCGATTTGAACCCTCTGTCCGACCCGCTGGGAAGCTTTGCCCACACTCAACTCCATGGCCAGCTCTATGAGGTGCACTACGCAAAGGGCCCCTGGTATTGCGCGGCCACGATTTTCGCCACAACGGGCCGAATCGAGTTGGGCAAATGCATGAACTGGCTCATTCTGATGGCGACATTCCTAGGCACGCTGGCCGCATGCTTGAGCGGAGGTTTGCCTCGTAGCCGGGCACTCGCAATTGCAGCCGTGGTTGCAATCAATCCCGTCGCCATCAGCGAGCTCACTACTTTTTTGGTGGACGGCGTGATGGCGTCTTCTCTGGTTCTGGCAACCGTCGCAACCGTGAGCGCGCTTCGTCATCCGCGTCCGGCGGTCATGGTTACCGCGGTTGCGGCATCGATCATCTGTATCAACTCCAAATTCACCGGGCTCATTTATGTATGCTTTCTGCTCGTCGCTGTGGGATTTTGGTGTCTTTTCAAAGCACGCCGATCGTTGGCACAATTTGCGTGCCTATCGGTCGCATCGCTTGTTTTCGGCGTTTGCCTCTGGGGTTACAACCCCTACATCACCAATACACTGTACCGGCACCAGCCTTTCTATCCCATCCTCGGATCGGCGAATTATCCGAGTCTGGCGAAGCAAGGAAATGACGGAAATGAGAAATATGAAACGCCGAAGAATATGGTTGGGCGCTGGCTTGCCGTCAGGTTCGCGTACTCTGTCTTCGGCCGGCCGGGTAATCAGCCCTATCGTGAAGGTAAGAACGCTTCTTTGATGTGGCCTTTTACGGCGGGCTTGCACGATCTCTACAGCTATACCTTTCAGGATTCCCGCGTCGCGGCCCTGGGTCCGTTCTTCAGCGGCTGCCTTCTCCTGTCGGTTGCATTCGGCGTTTGGCTGCTGTTCAAACTCGATGCATCCTCCCGCTGGGTGCTGATCCTGGCTTCGGCAACCATCGTTGCCTCGCTGCTCATCAGCAAGGATTCCTGGTGGCCGCGTTATGGGCCACAGCTATGGCTCCTGCCGATCGTCCCCATGGTGTTGGCCTTCAAAGAAAGCTCTTCGCGCGTTCAGATAAGGTTCACCTGGGGGCTATTTGCTTTGTTGCTCTTCAACGCCGTTGTCGTCGCCACAGTCAGGCTCAATTGGGAGACACGAGCGAGCCTGACCTTGCGTCATCAACTTCGCGGTTTGCGGGACTCGGGCCAGGAGTACGAGTTCAGCACCCGCTTTTTCGACGACTCTGCGAAGGAGCGGCTGACCGAGGCCCATGTGCGTTTTCGCGATCTTGGTTTGACCAAGTTCCCGAAGGGCCACGAATTAGAGAGTGTCGTGGAAGGATATCCCGATGGGGTTCGCTACCGTGCCGTGGGGGAGAAGTAGTTGACCAAAGGGGCTGGACTGCCGGCAATTCAGAGCCTGTCTTCGCTTCACCAACCGCGGTCCAGTCTGCCGGAGAACCAACAAAATGAAAACCACTTTTCAACCAACAGCAACCTGTCAAAATAGAAACTGTCTCACTCGAGGGGTTCACCCCAAAACTTGTCAAGAGGGCCGGCGCCAATATTTGTTGTAAGCTCATTACTTTTCAGCGACTTACAGTTATGCGAAGTTTGCCGGTAAATTGCCTCTAATTCCGTATCCTTATACATAACCAGACAAAGTACGGAAATACCGAGCCGGGCGAATGGGTTCGCCCTCCCCGACGCGGTTCTCGAGTGCCCGTGCGCCTGCTCTCAAGTTGAGCGGGGACACTGACGGGGCTGCCGGTGAACTGCGTTTCCGGAAGGCGCCGGGGCGAGGAACCGTTTTTGTCTGCGCGGAGCAGCTCTGGGGCTCGATGCCAGAGCGGTTCCAGAATTTAGGTGCCATTGGAGCAGCGGTGAAAGGTGGCATTTTCTTGACGAAAATGCCACTCAGCCGCGGCGCTTCCTCGGTACGGCAATTCTGGAACCGCTGACCGGAACCACGGCAACATCGAGACTTTGAGAGTGTTCCGAGGCCATGCGCATGGCCGGTGGGCGATCTGATTTAGATTGAGCCGGCCATGCGCAGGAAAAGCAGAGACGCAAGTTTACCAATTCAATTGAAACCCGCACGCCGCGCTACGGCGGTTCTGCAGTTACTGTGTCCTGAAACCACAGTCGCCGAGTGGATTTTTCCCCAAGAAAAATCCACCTTGCGCCGAGGCAGGAAACGGCTACAACAACTGCGGAACCGCCAAATTCCGCGGCACGGAGGAGTGTTGACCAATGAACTTCAAGAATATCTGGAATCATCCGAAGACGTCGGCGGCGGGGCTGCTCATTGCGGTCGCGAGCGTTGCCGGAGTGTTGTCGCAGCAGGGTGTCTCGCTGGGCAAAGTGGGAACAGGAACGGTTGTATCGCTGGCAAGCGCGCTGGCTACAGCGCTGCTGGGACTGATGGCTAAGGATCCGGAAACAGCAAGTCAGCAAGTCAGCGGGTCAGCAAGTCAGCAGGTTGGCGCATCGAGCGCCACGGCGAAGCTGGGCGCGTGGATGCTGATTGCGCTCATGATTCCGCTGCCGTGGATGCAGGGCTGCACGGCCGCCGGCGTGGCCGAGAACATTGTGAACTGGACACCGTCGCTGCAGAGCGCTGTGGCTACGGTGGACTCAACCGCCGCTCTACTGGCGCCGGCTGATGCACCGATCTTCACAGCTGCAACGATCGGCTTCGACACAGCCAGCAACCTGCTGGTGGCGCAGGCCAAAGCCTACCTTGCGAACCCGTCAGCCAGCGTGCTGGCACAACTGCAGAACCAGATCGTGACGATGCAGCAGCAGGTAAACACTGCGCTGCTGCAAGCGGCAAGAATTGTGGATCAAAAGAGCCAGCAACATGCGTTGGCGGCTATTCAGGGAGTGGGAACAATTGTCGTCGCGATTCTCGCGCTGGTGCAGTCGATCTCGAGCAAGGCGCAGGTGGCGCAGATGGCGGCCCATTCGGGCGTGAAGCTGGCTGCGGTTGAACCGTATTTCGACGAAGGCCGCGCGGCAGAGATTGTGGCTGTGCACTACGGCGAGCCGGTTGAAGTGGCACGCGTGCAGGTGGCGCAGGTGACGCAGGCGGAGATGAGCGCCGGGTTCTGAGGAACAGCGGTTAGTGGTTAGTCCGTCGGATTGGTGAGGGTCGTGCTATCCCAGGTCCCAAAATCGGGACCTGGGGCACCCGGCACGGAGGGAAACTGCTGGGGCGTGATGACCGCTGATAATGCGGGCCGCTCACCGATGAGAGCGGCCCGCGAAATCTTCCCGAATCATCCGATTCGATTTCCCGCCTAGATGTTCGTGTCCCGCGCTTCTCCCAGAATCAATTTGAGGGTCATTTGTTTCTTGCCGCGCACGATGGTGACGCTGACGGTGTCGCCAGCCTGGTGCTTGTCCATGATGGCGCTGATGTCCTGAGGGTCAGTGATCTCGTGGCCATCGATGGCGACGATGAGATCGCCGCCGAGCACAATGGGGGTGTTGCCCACGTAGGCCTGCTCGCTGCCGCCGCGAAGGCCGGCACGCTCGGCTGCTCCGCCGGGAACGACCCGCTGGATGAGAACACCGGAGTCGGCCGAGAGGCCCATCTGCGAGGCAAGGTCCGGGCCAATTGCGTACGACACGATGCCCAATGAGGGCCGCTTGACGCGCCCGTAGCGGATGAGGTCGGCGAGCACGGCCTTGGCGGTGTTGATGGGGATGGCGAAGCCGATGCCGGAGCTTTGGTCAGCGCCGTTCGACGCGATCATGGTGTTGATGCCGATGACCTCGCCCGAGGAATTGAGCAGCGGACCACCGGAGTTGCCGGGATTGATGGCTGCGTCGGTTTGGATGGCGTCTTCAATGGGCGCACCGTCGGCGTTGCGAATTGACCGGATGGAGCTGATGATGCCGCGCGTCATAGTGCCGCTGAGCCCGAAGGGATTGCCGATGGCGTAGACCTTCTGGCCGACGTTCAATTGCGAGGAGTCAGCGAGCGTCACGGCCTGGAGGTCGGGCGCGTCGATCTGGAGCAGCGCAAGGTCGTGAACTTTGTCCGTGCCCACCACGCGGGCCGGATAGCGGCGCTTGTTCGAGAGCATGACCTCTATGCCTCGATTGGCGCCGTCGACGACGTGGAAGTTGGTGAGGATGTGGCCGGATTTATCGAGGATGAAGCCCGAGCCCTGGCCCTGCTGCGGCACCGTTCCGTAAAAGAAGTCGAAGACCAGGGTGGTGGAGGTGATGTTGACCACCGAGGGCAGAACCTTTTTATAGATGGCGATATTGTTCTGCTCTTCGGCGTCGTAGGCGGGCGCGGCGTGAGCCTCTGTGAGCTCGAGCGGCGAGTTGGAGCCATCGGACCCGTTGAGCGTCGGATGTCCGGCGAAAAAACCGAGCGGGAAATGGGTGGTAACGAACCAGAATCCGCCCAACAAAAGCAAAACGATGATGAGAATACGGGTCAGTCTCATAGTTGGTCGACCTGAAAGACCCTCCTGATTTTGGTACGAAAGCGGCGGGCCATAGTTCCCGCTGCAAAGCCGCAATCGCTCTTCTTATTGTAGAGACAACTTCTGCCCGGATTTGTTGCTCTCGGGCTGAAGGCGCGGCCACAGGGCCTGAACCTGGGCGCGAAGGGCTGCGATATCGCCTGAATTATCAAGGACATAATCGGCCTGTGCTGCCTTTTCGGCGTCGGGAACCTGATGCGACAGGCGGTTGCGTGCGTCGGTCTCGATGGCCGCGCGATCTGCAGCATTCGGAGCAACGCGGGCAGCGTAGCGGGCGATTTTGAGATCGTCGGCCGCGGTGACCACGATGATGCGATCGATGCGGCGGCGCCAGTCGGCCAGGACGCCTTCCTTTTCGCCGCGGGCGCGGGCGTCGCGGGCGACTTCAAAAATCAGCGCCGATTCGAGGACGGCGATGGCGGCGGGGTCGCGAGCGAAGACCTCGTCCATCCAGCGGCGCTGCGCCTCGATCACGGGCGGATGCACGATGGCGTTCAGCTCCTGCAGGCGGCCCTGACGAAAGGCGAGATCGGCGAGGCGGGCGCGATTGAGGCGACCGTCGTGGCCAACAACCTCGCGGCCGAAGTGCGTGACGATCTGGTCATAGACCTCGTGGCCGGGCTCCATGATCGAGCGGCCAAGAGCATCGGCTTCGACCACATGGGCGCCGAGCTCGCGGAGCATGGCGGCGACAGTGCTTTTGCCGCTACCCAGGCCGCCGGTGAGGCCAACGCGGAGCACGGGTTAGAGCCCTCTCCGCATTTTTGCGGCGCGCACGGTGTTGGACATCAACATCGCGATGGTGAGAAGGCCCACGCCGCCGGGCACGGGCGTGTAGGCGCCGGCGAATTCGAAGGCCCTAGGATCGATGTCGCCGACGATGACGGAGCCGCGCTTGGCAAATGCCGCTTCGCGTTTGGCGTCGCCCTTGAAGAAGCGATCGAATTCCTCGCGCGTCGTGAGCCGGTTGATGCCGACATCGACGAGTGTAGCGCCGGGTGTGACCATCTCCGGGGTGATGAAGCCGGGGCGGCCGATGGCGGCGACGAGAATGTCGGCCTGCTTCGTGACCTCTCCGAGGTTTCGTGTCTTGGAGTGACATATAGTCACTGTGGCGTTCTGATGAAGCAGGAGCATGGCGACGGGCTTGCCGACAATGTCGCTGCGGCCGACGACGACAGCGTGCTGGCCTGCAATGGGAATGTTGCTGCGCTTGAGAATCTCTATGACGCCGGCGGGCGTGCAGGGCGCGAGCGCCGGACGGCCTGCGAGGAGGCGGCCCGCATTTACGGGATGAAAACCATCGACATCTTTCGCAGGGTCAACTGCTTCAAGAAGGGCCTTTGCGTCGACCTGAGCCGGAAGCGGCAACTGGATCAGGATTCCATCGATTTCGTCGCGCGCGTTGAGCTGGGCGACGAGCGAGAGCATCTCCTCGGTGGAGACGGTGGCGGGAGGGGTGATGAGGTCGCTGAATAGGCCAAGTTCGGCGCAGGCCTGGACCTTGCTGCGAACGTAGATCTCCGATGCGGGCACATGGCCGACGAGCACAACGGCAAGCCCCGGCTTGATGCCGCTGGCGGCGAGCGCGCGGACCTCTTCGGCCACTTCCTGCTTGATGGCTGCGGCAATGGCCGCGCCGTCGAGAATTCTTGGCATTCTTTGCTCCAAAGTTCATGGTATCGCTTCGGTTCGGACTCGAGGCGCTTGTCGGGCGGGAGCGTCCGCAGCAGCCGTTGAGGGGTGAAGTGGGCCTCCGCGAGCAATGCTTGGTGTGCGCCCGGCGTGCGCCCGACGTGCACGGCGTCACGTCGACTTGTGAGCAGGCTCACATACAGTCCTCCATCACGTGCCTAATGTCGAAAGTGTCGGAGGTGTGCCAGATCACACGACGGATCACATCCCGCTTCCGGCAGCGGATGTACGGAGAGAGCGCCCGATGAGCGGTCTGAAGGATGCAGGACATCTTTTCCGGTTTGCAGGGCTTTTCGTTCTCGCATTCCTGGTGTTTCTGGTGGTGCGTTCATACGTGGTGCCCAAGAGCTTTGGAGAATATGGGCACTATCGCGGAGCAGCGATCGGTGAGATTGCGTCGCGCCCGGTGAAGTTTGCGGGGCACCAGACCTGCGAGACCTGCCACACGGATATTTCCGACACCAAGACGAAAGGCGCGCATGCGCACGTGAACTGCGAGGCTTGCCACGGAGCGTTGGCGGCGCATGCTGACGATCCCATGACCGTAACGCCGGTGAAACCGGACACGGCGGTGCTGTGCGCGCGCTGCCATACGGCCAGCGCAGCCAAGCCGGTGAGCTTTCCGCAGGTTGATCCCGCGGATCACTCGGGCGGCGTTCCGTGCGAGACCTGCCACAACCCCCACAGCCCGGTCATTGGTTCCGATTCCAGCGGGAAAACGGCGAAGGGAGGCGCGAAATGAACATCAGCCGGCGTCATCTGATGATTCTTTTGCCGGCGGCGGCCGTGGCGTGGAAACACGTACTGGCCGGGACGCCTGAGGACTCGCCGAACTACCAGATGAGCGAGCACTGGTGGGGAATGCTGATCGATATTCCCAAGTGCATCGGCTGCGGCAACTGCGTGCGCGCCTGCCAGACGGAGAATGACGTGCCCGATGGATTCTTCCGCACCTGGGTGGAGCGGTATCACAGGACGGACTGGCATCTTGAGAATCCCGAGGTCATCTCGCCCGACGGCGGCAAAGAGGGATTCCCAGTAGTGAAGGCAGGCGAAGAAGGGATGTTCTTCTTTGTTCCCAAGATGTGCAACCACTGCGCGGATTCACCCTGCACTCAGGTGTGCCCTGTAGGCGCGACATTTATCAGCCCTGATGGGGTGGTGCTGATCGACCAGAAATACTGCCTGGGCTGCGCGTATTGCGTGCAGGCTTGCCCATACGGATGCCGCTACGTTCATCCCACAAAGAAAGTCGCGGACAAGTGCACGCTGTGCTACCACCGGATTACCAAGGGACTGACGACGGCTTGCTGCGAGGCGTGTCCGACTGGAGCGCGGCAATTGGCCGACCTGAAAAATCCCAATGACCCGATTCACGAATTTCTGAAGACGCACACGGTGCAGGTATTGAAGCCGCAGATGGCCACAGGAGCGAAGGCTTTTTACAACGGGCTGGATGGATCGGTGCGATAAGGCAGGGACCAAGGGACCAAAAGAACAAGGGGACCTAGGGACCGGAGACTGGTTGAGGATGGACGAGGCGCTATGAGCGGTGTTGAAGGCTACATTTATCCGAACGAGGTGACGCTGTACTGGAGCGTGCTGATTGTCCTGTACCCCTTCATCACGGGTCTGGTGGCGGGGGCGTTCATTCTTGCGTCGCTGGAGCGCGTGTTTAGCGTGGAGGCGGTGAAGCCGACATACAGGCTGGCACTGCTGACGGCCCTGGCCTTTCTGCTGGTTGCGCCGCTGCCTCTAGTTTTGCACCTGGGCCATCCGTTTCGCTCCCCGGAGATGTACTTTACCCCCCACGACACCTCGGCGATGGCGATGTTCGGGTATGTATACATGTGGTACCTGATGGCTGTATTGGTCTTTGAGATTTGGCTCGACTACCGGCGCGAGATCGTGCTCCTCTCGCAGACAAGCAAAGGTCTGTTGCGCTTGATCTATCAAGTGATGACGCTGGGGTCGAGCAATATCAGCGCGGGCGCGCTGCATATCGACGATAAGGTGGGCTGGATTGTGACGCTGGTCGGCATTCCCTCGGCATTCCTGCTGCACGGGTATGTCGGCTTCATCTTCGGCTCGCTCAAGGCCAATCCCTGGTGGTCGTCGCCGCTCATGCCGGTAATCTTCATCTTCTCGGCCATGGTGTCGGGGATTGCCGCGGTGATGCTGCTCTACATGTCGACGACCAAGCTGCGCGGTCAGAAGATCGACATGCGCTGCGTGGATACGGTGGCGATGTACATGTTCTATATCTTCATCATCGATTTCAGCATGGAAATGCTGGACCTGGTGCACCGCGTTTACGAGGCCGACGAATCGTTCCGCAGCCTGAATTTTCTGGTCCACACAAAGCTTTACTTTTCGCAGATCGTAGTCCAGATCTGCCTGGGCACGATCGTGCCGCTGGTTCTGCTGTTCCTTACGCAGGTGGTGAAGCTCAAGGAGATGGCGCGCAAGCGCATCTATATCCTCTCCGGCTCCCTGGCTTTGGTCGGAGTCCTCGCCATGCGCTGGAACGTGGTAATCGGCGGCCAGCTTTTCTCGAAGAGTTTTCTTGGGTACACGAGCTACAAGATGGCGCTGGTGACGCGCGAAGGCCTTCTGGTGGCCGTTGGATTGACCATCCTGCCGCTGCTCTTCCTGTGGGCGCTGGTTAAGCTGCTGCCTCCCTGGCCGGATAAGAGCCTGCACGAAGCCGCGACGGGCGACTAGAGTGATCGCGGCTCCTGATTCCGCGCTCCCCTGAAAGAGAGACGCGGAATGGAGGAGCCGTGGGACAGTCCTCAGCGGACGACCTCCGCGCCGGTCAGCGAACAATCCCCGGGCGATAGACATCCGGGCGGTACATCGGCTGGTTGGTTGGATACGGCTTGACGACCTGACTCTCCTCGCCGCGGAGCTTCATCTTGCTCAGGTGCACGTCGTAGCCGGTGCCAGGGAGCAGCGATTCGAGCACGAAGGTCTCCGTACGAATGCTCTTCAGCTCGCGATAGCGGTAGATGCCGACTTCGCCTTCGCTGTTTTCTGTTCCGCCCGAAGGCGCGTCAAGAAAGTGCTGCGCGTCGGCCAGGGTGGGCGCGGGATGGTCTTCGCCATCCGTAAGGCTTTCGGCCGCATAGGAGCGGACCAGCTTGGTCCAATAACGGGAGAGCAAATCGGTGTTGGCGAAGAGGTCGGCCCAAATGATCTCGCCGCGAACCGCTACCACTACGCCGACGGCGTGTTCGTCGCGCAATTGTGCGAGGACTTGCTCGCGGGCATTCATCACGGGAGCGGCGGCCTCATCGACTTTCTCGCTGACGCCGGAATCCTGCATGGCTTTGGCGTAGCTGCTAGTGCCGAGAGAGCGATGGTATGAGCCTTCGGGGGCCGATCCGCCGGGGCTGGCGGGCGGCGCGGCAGCCGCTTCCATTTGCGAGATCGCGCCACCCACTGAATTCCACACTTGCTGCTGGTCCTGATCGACCATAGCGCGTTCGCGCACATCGGGCTGGACCATGAAGCTCTTCGCAGCCGACTTGCCAGCCGCGCCGAAAGTGGCCGAGCTCTCGGTCCAGCGGCCCGGCTCGATGCAAAAGACCCCGAGATCGATCGGATCGGCGTTAGCGGGAACGATGCGATCCTTGGCGACGATGCGGTCCTGTTTGCCACCGGTGACAATTTCACCCGCAAGCAGCAACAGTGGCCGTTTGGAGTGGTTGACGAGCACCAGCGTGTTCACCTCGTCGCCGCGATCGTAGTTGTCTCGAGCCTGTGAGTGCGAAGATCCACGTGGTCGCACGAGGCCTCGGACGCGGCCGGCTTCGGTGACTTCGACTTCGCCGTTCTTCAGGCCTTCGTCGAGGGTGATGAACGGAGTTTCTCCCGTTGATTTCTCGTCGGCGCGGACCACGGGGAATAGGAGAAGATTGCCGCTCTCGATGGGTGCGAGCACGCGATAGGGACCGCCTTCGCCCTGCGCCGGCCCGCCGGCTGCCTTCACGTTCTTCAATTGATAAACCGACAAGACCGCGACCAGCAATGTGGCCGCTACCCCAAGTTTTCCCCAATTCTTCATAGGTCTCCTCCGCCGGTCTTTGGTTTGGCGCACCGGCCTTCAATGGGAGAACGCCGGGCTGGCGGAATCTTGCAAAATTATTTTGCGGGGTTAAGTTGGCGGCGGGCGTCGGGTTCGGAGGCCAAAGAGAGGATCAAAACGTCCAAGAAACCAGGCGAATCGTGAGGCAGTGAGAATGACGCCAGCGGAGTCCGTGGCCAGCGTGGCAGAGGCGGAACTCCCTGCATTGCAGGGAGCGATGGACGGCCGTTTGCTCGACGAGCTTTGGCGCGCGAGCGATGCGGCTGGCTGGGGCCTGGAGCGCGACGACTTCGACCGGATCCTGCTTGATGTGGGAACGACGTGGAACTTTGGGCTGGCGGAGGGCACAGTTGCGACACGGCCGGAGCAGGCGAGCTTTTTTCGCGGGCTGTGCCTCGGCGATCTGGTGCTCGCGCGGGCCTGCGCGGCCGGCAACGAGCGCGCGTGGGACTACTTCATCGCTCGGCACCGGCAGCCGCTCATTCGTGCGGCCATCGCCATCACCGGCAGCGAGACGCTGGGGCGCGATTTGGCCGATCAGCTTTACGCTGAGCTCTATGGATTGAATACGCGCGAAGGCGAACGGCGTTGCCCGCTGCTCTCGTATCGTGGGAGGGGATCGCTGATGGGCTGGCTGAGAACCACTCTGGCCCAGCGGCACGTGGATCACTATCGCCGCACCCGGCGCGAGGAGCCGTTAGACGAGACGGATGCGCCGGCTGAGATCGCGCCGCAGCCGCACGCCGGAGAACTTTCGCAGTTGGAGCAGGCTGTCGAAGATGCGTTGCGCGGACGGGATGCGGAGGAAGGCTACCTGTTGGCGGCCTATTATCTTGATCGGCAGACATTGTTGCAGATTGCGCGCGTACTGGGAGTTCATGAGGCGACCGTGAGCCGCAAATTGCGGCGCGCGACCGAGGACACGCGGAAGCAGGTGCTCAGGAATCTGCGGCGCGGCGGACTGAGCAGGCGCGCGGCGGGAGAGGCGCTGGGCGCAGATCCGCGCGATCTGAACGTGAACCTGAAAAAACTTCTGCAAAGTTCGCAGACGGAAGCGTTCAAAGAACAGGCTACGCCATGAGCGTGAAGAACCAACATGAGATTCATCCCGACGCGGAGATGCTGGGTGCGTTTGCCGAACAGGCGCTTGGCGAGCGGGAGCGCGCCGAGGTGCTCGAACATCTGGCTGTGTGCGGCCGCTGCCGGCAGGTGGTAGCCCTGGCAAACGAGGCCGCGGGTGCGGAGGTTGCGGCACGGCGGCACGCGCCTGCGAGGCCGCGCGTTTGGTTGAGAAGCTGGGGGCTTGCACTGGCTCCCCTGGCAGCGGTCGCGGCAGCGGCTGTCTTCGCCATCTACGTGCACGAGCGGGATGTGGAACGGAACGCGGAAGTCGCCAGAGTTGAGCGGCAGCAAGCGAGCGAGAAAGCGCCGATGCCTTCGCAGGCGCAAGTGCCGGCTACGCCGTCTCCGGCCAGCCCTGTCGAACAACCGGCGCCAACGGAGCGGCCGGGCTTGGCGCGGCGGGCGCCTGTTGCTGAGCCGGACGAGAGAGCTTCCGCGCCAGCGCCCGAAGCCGCAAATGTGCCGCTCTCCTCGCGCGAGGAGCCAGCGCCTCCCGCGGCCGATGCACAGGGACCGGAAGTCGGAACCCAAGGGATGACGGGCGCGGGTTACGCTCCAGCGGGAACACCGGTGGACAAGACGACGCGAGCTGAAATCGCAGTGTATGACGAGGAGCGAAAGAAAGACGCTGAGAGGGAGATGGAGGCGAGGGACAAGCATCTGTTCACCGCCAAGCGAAAAACGCCGGCCGACGAACACGGGTCATCAGGCGGCGCGGCCGGGAGCGGCACTGCGGGAAGCAGCGAGCAGGTCGTAGTTACTGACCAACAGCTTCAGACGCAGCCGGCTCCCGCGACCAGCGCCGGGGCGCTCATGAGGTTCAGATCTAGCGGATTGTCCGGCATGATGGCTCCGAATGCGGTTCATCTACCCAGCGAACTGCCTGCGGTTTCGATCGCGCATGCGGGCGAATGGATGCTCGCGATCGACAACGCAGGCGCGCTGTTTTTCAGCGAGGATTCCGGCGCGAATTGGGAACCGGTGACAAAGCAGTGGACGGGGCGCGCAGTGCTGGTGCGCAGGAACGCATCGCCGAAGCCCGAAGAAGCCGCGCCGCCGGCCGCAAAGCGAGAATCTCCGGGAGATACGTCTGGCTCGGGCACCGTGTCCGAATCCGATACAGTCTTTGAACTTTTTAATGACCATGGTCAGGTGTGGATGAGCACGGACGGAAAAATCTGGGCTGCAAGATGAGTTCGAGCCGCGCACTTCGACCCGAAGCGATCGAATTCCCCTGTTGAAAACACGACAAACTGCCGAAAAGCTATTACAGGAACGTGCGTGACCACGACGGCGCGGCGGGAGCGCTTGAGAAATGCGCAAAGCCGTGGCTCGTGCATCTTGAGGGAAATCTGCGGGAAATGGGGGCTGCGCCAGTGGGGGCGAACGGGTCGGATCAGCGAAGCGGAAGCGCCGCCACAGTGCCCTGGGCGCATTTGCGCCTTCCGCCGTTTCCGCAGGTTGCCGTGAGGGTGTTGCAACTAGCCAAAAACGAGAACCTGCAGCTGCACCAATTGAGCGATCTGATCTCCACTGACCCGGCGTTCGCCAGCGAAGTCCTCACGATATCCAATTCCCTGCTCTATGCGCCGCGCTATCCCTCGACGACGATTCTGCAAGCTGTGGCAGTGCTGGGAGCAAATACGCTGCAGGGAATGTGCGTGACGGTGGGCGTAAGGGCGTACCTGGGCAAGGCGATGAGCTATCCGGCCATGCGCAACCTATGGCGGCATAACCTGGCATGCGCGATCATCGCGGGACGAATCGCGGAGGCAGGTGCGCTCGACAAAGAAATCGCATACACCGCGGGCATCCTGCACGACATCGGGCGCATGGCGCTGGCGGTGATTCAGCCCAAAGGGTACGCGGCACTGCTGGAGAAGCATCGCGGCGCTCCAGCCTCGATGATGGAGGCAGAGCGTGAGTTGTTCGGCTGGGATCACTGCGAAATTGGACGGCAACTTATCGGCGATTGGAAGCTGCCGGAAAATTTCGAATCTGTCGTCGCCGATCATCATTCGGAACGCCACACGGACGCTGCGTGGGATCTGGGCGAATTGGTGAAGGTAAGTTGCGCCATGGCTTCGGCGATCGGTTTCAGTGCATTCTCGGGATGCGTGACAGCGAACTACACCGAACTGCTCGAAGAGCTTCCGGAGCGGGAGCGAACACTGTTTCATCCCGACGCGGAGACGCTCAGAAGTAACGTAGCCAAGAGCATCCGCTCGATCGAGTCGGTTTGAGCTTGACGTTTCACCTTGCAACAGTTGCGCCGGAACGCACCAGGCCCGCGTCCCGGCGCGTTTTTTCACGCACGTCGCCCGAGCCCTAGGTCCGCATGAGCTTGCGTTGCAACTGTTCCAGGGTTTGGCCCTTGGTTTCGGGGTAGAAGAGCGCGACCACAATGAACTGAACAACCGTAGCCGCGGCGAAGAACACGAACGGCGTGGCCGTGCCCGTCCATTTCGCCACGATAGGGAATCCCTGCGCGATCAGCGCGTTCATGAACCAGTGGCTGGCGCTGCCAACACCTTGCCCCTTGGCGCGCACCGAAGTTGGAAAAACCTCGCCTATGTAAACCCAGATCACGGCGCCCTGTGAAACGCTGAAGAACGCGATGAAGGTAACCAGCAGCCACAGCAAGTCGCCGCGATGAGAGTGCGTGGCGAACACCCAGGCAACGCCTGCCAGGCAACTTGCGCAGCCCGCTGCCCCGATCAATAGCAACGATTTGCGTCCCAGCTTGTCGATCAGCGACATGCCGACGATGGTAAACAGAAAGTTTGTTGTACCGATGGCGATTGCCTGTTGGTCGCTCGAAATCTGGCTGAAGCCGGCGGCTGCAAAAATATCGTTCAGGTAATACAGAATTGCGTTGATGCCGGCGAGCTGGTTGAATGCACCGATGGTAATGGCGAGGAACAACGGATAG
>Ga0181520_10007670_pt1 | contig 15750 bp, 14 predicted proteins | sample PEATcosm2014_Bin_29_FD_132451 | JGI IMG/M metagenome (GOLD analysis project Ga0181520, IMG submission 132451) | Peatland microbial communities from MTU Mesocosm Facility, Houghton, MI, USA - PEATcosm2014_Bin02_30_metaG | ecosystem: Environmental > Terrestrial > Soil > Wetlands > Peat | place...
CGAGAGGCAGAGGTCAATGGTGGTGGAGTCCAGCGCATAAGCCGCTGCTTGGAGTTCAAAGCGAAAGGGTTCATCGGCGTAGAGCGCGACGGCTTGCTGGATGAGCCCTTGGGCAAAGTCGGCAAAGATACGCCAGTCCCGCTTTTCGTTAGCCACCGCCAACGTGTTGCGGGCGGTGGGTTGGCGGATGCCGGCGTGATAGAGCTTCGGGCCGAAGGACGCCAGACAGGTTTCGATGTCGCGCAAGCTTTCGCGCCACGTCAGTTGGGGGAACGCCAGCACGAGGAACTGTTCGTGGGTGGGCAGCTCGCGGACGCGGAAGTTGCCGTGGTAACGGGCGACACACTTGTCGAATTCGTATTTGGGGAGGAAGTCGAGGAGATGGGCGAAGACGGTGCGACCTTCGTTCGTAAGGTGAAAAACCGCCAACCGGCGGTGGAGCACCTTCGGGAAGTCGTCGCAAAATTGAAATCGAAAAATGACCGGACAACGAGAAAACGCAGATTTTATGGGCCTGAAATCGTTGTCATGAAAACCTTAACGGGACAGGAGTGAGAGAAAATCATTCTCCACAAAGCGCGAGAAAACGCCCGGTTTCTTTAATCCACTCATTGTCGGGGCGCGCATAAGGACGAAAAATTTCCGTGTATCCCTCGCGGTCGTTGTAGTAAAGAGCACGGTGCAGGCCGAGCGTGCTGGCATCCGGAGATTCCACCAAGCTGGCGGAATCGCTCGCGCTCATTTGGAACAACACGCGCATTTCAAATTCGGTCAGGGTCTTACGACCGAGGAAACGATTCACGTTGTTGTAGGTGTCGCACGTGGCGATGAGGTGGACGCCGTGCGCCGGGCCGTCGCTGATGAGATTTTGCAGGACGGCGGCGGGATTGACCGAAGCGGAATCGCCGGAAGAAAAACTGAACTCGTCCTCCAGCCGAAGCTTTTTGAAATTTTGCAGGCCGTGAACCAGCACAAAAGTCTCCGGCGACTCAGCCTTTTCATCGGCGGCTCGGTTCTTTAATTCCTCCGCCAGCGCGCCCATGGTTTCGGCGAGACCGCTGTTGCCGGCCTGGACAATTTTGTGCGGCACGGCTGCAAACACGCGCTCCAGAAAATCGCGCTCCGGAAAACCTGACGGGGTGTTATCGAGCACAACAAAACTCACAGCGCCTTTCGGAAATTGAGCCGCCAGCGAAACGAGCGCGACAACCAGAAGAGTCATCTCGCGCTCCTCGCTTTGGCCGACAATCAAAAGATTGCTGCCGCTTTGCCGCTGGAACACCGCCTCGGTCGGGCCTTTGATGGAATTGGGAGCGCCCAGCCAGACACGCGCCCGCGCCGCCGGATTGTCCGGGAATTTTCGTAGCAGATCTAACAAAACTGCATTTTCCCGCACATCCGCCGGCGCGTTGCCTTCGAAAACGAAAGGGCCTGGAAATTTTTTTTCATCGGCGCGCCCGCGGATTTTCGCGAGATAGCCGTCGCGCACTTCTTCCGGCAGCCAAACGGCCTGGAACGGGCTGTTTCCTTCAATCGCGCCCGCCGCGTCGTTGTAAATGCCCTCGCCCGGCCGCGACAGCAGGCGCGGCGCGGGATTGTCCTGATCCATGATGAGAAATGCGTCGGCTTCGTTGCACATGAGCGCAATGCGGACGACCATCTGGCCGATGGTCGCGCGCGCCAGCGTGTAGGCGCCGCCAAGCGTCTGCGAGCCGAGCAGCACATGAATTCCGAACGCGCGGCCCTGCCGGACGATACGGTCCAGCAGCACCGCCGCGCCCTGCGACACGCGGTCTTCCTCGGTGAAAAATTCCTGGAACTCGTCAATCATCAGCAACGTGCGCGGCATCGGCTCCTTGCCGCCGGCCTTTTTGTAGCCGGGCACATCCTGCACGCCAAGCTGCCGGAACAAATCGCCGCGCCGGCGCAACTCGTCATCCAGCCGTTGTAGCACGCTCAAACCGAACGCGCGGTCGCTCTCGATGGCAATCACCTTCGCGTGCGGCAGCCGGCGGTTCGCATAACATTTGAATTCGACGCCTTTTTTGAAGTCCACGAGGTAAAACTCCACCTGCTCCGGTCCGCACCAGAGCGCGAGATTGGTGACGATGATGTGGAACAACGTGGATTTGCCGGAACCGGTCTTGCCGGCGATGAGAGCGTGCTGGCGCGTGCCACGGCCAATTTCGAGATACTGCATCTTCGTTGCGCCGGAACGACCGATGGGAACGCGCAATTCCTCGGTCGTCTCCTCCGACCAGAATTCCGCGTCGCCGGGCGCGATTTGCTCGAACGGCACCTCGACGCGCGTGGAGCCGCGCCCGCTTTCGCCGACATCGTGCAAAAATTGCGTCGCAAATTCCGGCGGCGGCGGCGGGTCGAGCAACAGCCGCATACCCGGTTCGCGCCAGTCGGCCAGCAGGAAATTTTTCTCGCCGCGAACGAGGCGCACGGAATTTTTCCGCATTTCGTCGGGGACAAAATCATTCGGCGGCGCGTTCCGCTGGTCCCAGTGAATGAGCGTGAAGACGCCGCAGCGCGCGCCGTTGGCGGCGATGTTGCGCAGCCGCTTCGCCGCCGAGTCGCTGAAATTGACCGGGAACGACGCGATGACGAGGAAATGATATTTCTCGGCGATACTGCCGGCTTGCGCGTTGTATTCCGCGATGGTCGCGTATTCGTTGCGCAGATACATCTGAATGACTTTTTCCATGTGTTCATTCAATTCGGCGAGCTTTTCCTCGAACTGCGTTGTCTGCGTCCAGATGCGGCTGTTGATGGTGGCCTCCTCGTAATCCGCCAAGTGCATGAGCGCGGCGAAATTCTGGCCGAGGCCGACTGGGTCGAAGATGGTGAAATTCAACTTGCCCGGCGGCGTGGTGGACAGCAGGCGGAAAATGATGTTGTTGATGGCCGTCACAGCCTCGGTCTCGCCACCCTTGTTGGTCTCAAATAGAATCGAGCCTCCGAGCGGATACGCCAGCGACAGCGGCACGAAAAAGGACGCAGGGCCGGGCAGCGCCAGACGCTTGTCCTTCGGCATCACTCCGGCCAGCGCGGCCATGTCCACTTCGAGCCGCGCGAACTTTGCCGCATTCATGAATTCGCGCGGCGGCGTCCAGTCCTTCCATTTGGCCGTCTCCCATTCGGGGAAAAGTTTTTCCGCGCCGGCGTTTGCGGCGCTGATTTGGCCGTAAAGCGGCTGAACGGAATTCTTCCATTCGCCTTCGAGCGCAATCCATTGTGCTTGAAAATCGGCTTCACGCTTCGCCAGCTTGGCGGCGAACGAAACGGAGAAAAGGTTGGCTTCGGCCTCGGCCTCCTCTCGCAGTCGGGCGAGGGACGCGGCGTGGTTCTTTTCAATCTGTGCGGACCTGGCGCGGTGGAGCCGTTCGTTTTTTTGATAAGCGCGATGGGCCTGCTCATCGGAACTGACCGGCCTCGCGCCGCGTAATTCCATCGCCCCGCGCACGGCGTGACGCCATTCCTCATTCAGTTTGCGGACGGTCTCTACAAATTCAGCCCGGATTCGCTCCTGATCCTGCTGGTAACGCAACTCGGCTTTTTCTGCAGCGGCGTCCAGCACGCGCCGCGCGTTCGCCAGGTCGCCGGCAATGGTTTTCGCCAGCGGCGAAGCCCCGTGGATTCCCCAGAGATAAACCGCCCAGACAAGCACAAGGACGCCCAGCGCGATGCCCGACTCCGGTTTGGAAACGACATTCACGTTGAAGCGCGGAAGAACAAGAGCCGCCGCACCGAAGGCCAGCAACAAAATTGTCAGGAGCCAGATGGGAAGGAACTTGAAAATCTTCGGCAACGGTAATTTTTTGAATTGCGCAACGGCGTCACCGGATTTTTTTTGCAAGCGCTGGAAATCCTCGAACAATTTGTTTTCGTCCTGCGAAAGAGCGGGTTCCGGCCATTTGGTGGTTGGGGAAAGCATCCGCCGGAATTTGCCGCAGCCGCCGAGCGCCGAGCGCGCGGCCAGCAATTGCGCGGCCAGAGATTCGATGCCATGGGCCGTGGCCAGCCGGAAATTCTCCAGCGTCACGACGGTATTGGCCAGCGCGTCGTCGCGATTGCGCTCGGCTTCGAGGGTGCTCGCTTGGATTTTGTATTTCGACCGGCCGTGCATCTCGCCAATTTCGTCCATCACCCGTTTGCGAACGGCGGCGTGGGCGCGGGCGATGCGGGTTTTGCGGTTGTCGAAGTCGAGCTGGCGCTGGATCTTTCGCGCCTCAAACGCGGCGTTTTCCGCGTCCACGCCGCCGGCCAGCTTCTCCGCCCGTTTGACGGCGGCCTCGTCAGACAACTTGGCGGCGGCGGCGGATTGCGCGCGGAACTCGCCGTTGAGCTTTTCCTCGCGCGCGGCAAAATCACGGACGGCGCCTTTCAACGCGTCCAGCAACGCGAGCATTTCTTTGACGCCTGGATTACTCACAATCACTCCTGACCTTTTTCAAAAGTTCATCCAGTTTCTCGATGACCGTAATCGTCTTATCCATACCGGCAAAAAGTTCCTGCAAATACTTGCGCTCGAAATCCCGGCTCTTTTCATCGCGCCAGTGATTCTTGGTCTCCTCCCATTTGAGCGCAAGCTCCTTGGAGGCGCCGAGCAACCGGCCTTTGCTGCCGACAGCGCTCACGTGGTTTTCCCCCCTGATTCAGCGCCCGAAGTGGTGGCGGCGGCCCCACCACCACCGGACGGCGTGCCGGTGTCGGCGTAGGCATCCAGCGTCCTCACCACCTGCGCCAGATACGCGACGGCCTTGGGCATTTCCGCGGTTAAAAAACCGTGCAATTGCTCCACTTCCTTGAGCAGCGGCGCCGAACGATTTTCCAGCTCACGATCCCATCGTTTCAGCCGCGCGAGTTTTTCCTCGGCTTCGCGGACAGCCTGTTGCGCGCGATGGACGGCCATTATTTGAAGCGACGTGGACTCCTGGAATTGCGAAAGCCGCGCGCTGAACAATTCCTGCTGTGCCTGCTCCAGCTTTTTGCTCCGGATGCGCCGCTCGTTTTCCCAGAACCGCCGCTGTTCGTTTTGCAGCCAGAGCCGCGTGCGCGTCATCTCGCCGGAAACCTCCTCCAGCGCGGGCCGCGCCTGGCTCGTGAACACAATCAGGGCGGCGCGGAACAGCTCAATCGCCTCGACGGATGTGATTTGGGCTTGGCTGGCCATGTTAAACGCAGTTGACAGTGGCGGGAGAAGGGTGACAGGAGCTAGTTAGTGATGGGTGATGGGTGATGACTGATTCGTTTCTGATCGTCACTTGCCACTTGTCAATTGTCACTTTTTTCTTCATCGCTGGTGCAAATATTCCTCGATGCGCTGGGCTTTTCTCAAGAGATAAGGCGTGTGCGCCTTGGACAGTTCGACAAATTTTTTGAGCGCCTTCATCGCCAGCTTGAACTCCTCGGAAAACTTCTCGTGCTCCTGGTCCTGCCAAGTGTCGCCCAGCGCCCCGAAGCGCGCCTGGAGCATCACCAGGCGGTTTTCGAGGTCGGTATTGAACCGTTGCAGCTCGTCCGCGAACCGCCGGACCTTTTCCGGATCCATGATTGCCTGTGCCATAGTGTGACCTTTCGTTGATGTCCGTCGCGTTTCATCATCGCCAATCATCGCATAAGACGACAACACAAAACTTGCCCCGCCGCCGCCGCGCCGAATACCCTGCGCGCCATGCGGCTGCTTGACCGGTATCTGTTCCGCGAATTGCTCGCGCCTCTGGCTTATTGCCTGATCGGCATCCAAGCCTTTGTTGTCGTCTTTACCGTGTTTAGTGACGCGCAAAAAATACAGGACGCCAAATTGCATTTTTTGGACACGATTGAGTATGCAGCGGCATCTGCAATGGATTTTGTTCCGGTTGTTCTTCCCTTTTCCCTGCTGCTGGCCCTGCTCATTACACTCACATATTATGCGCGCCATAACGAAATCACCGCCATGCGCACGGCGGGTATCAGCTTGTGGCGGATTTGCGCGCCGTATTTTGCCGTCGGCTTGGCCGCGAGCGGGGGGCTGTTCGCATTGAATGAATTGCTGGTGCCGCGCAGCGCGGACCAGGCGGACCGGATTTTACATCGGTATGTCCCCAATCCGGACGAAGTCGCGATGCAAAACGGACAACGCGGCGAATATTTCAACGCGCGCGCCCGCCGAACATGGTATTATACGGAATTTCACGCCAAAACCGCCGAGCTGATCGGCCCGAATCTAAATGTAAGCTGGCCCTTGGCGGACGGCAAATGGCGGGAAGTGACGGCGGAACGCGCGTTGTTCACCAACAGCGTGTGGACTTTTTTCGAGGCGACCAGCAACGCGCAGTTGACAGTCAACGGCCCCTTAATGCCAATACTCGCCACTAATGTGTTGTCCATGCCGCAGTTCAAGGAAACGCCAAAAGACATGGAGCGCGACATCCGGTTCAGCAAATACGAGCGGCTTAACTCGCGCAAATTGAACATCCCGCTGTTGGAGCTTTGGTTGTATTTGCTGGCGCATCCCGATTTGACGCCCGACAAGGCAAGCAAATGGCGGACCAAATTTGACGGGCGCATGGCTGCGCCGTGGACGTGCCTAGTGGTGGTGCTCATCGCCATCCCGTTTGGCGCGGCATCGGGGAGGCGCAATCTGTTTTTTGGCGTGGCGGGCAGCATTTTTATCTGCTTTGTTTTTTTTGTGATCCAACAAGTCAGTCTGGCGATGGGGTTGGGCGGGCATTGGCCGCCGTGGCTGGCAGCCTGGCTGCCCAATCTCATTTTTGGCGGAATGGGATTGTGCCTGACCGCGCGCGCGCGGTGAAATTGTGAACGACGAACTTTCAAAACTGGCTTCGCGCCACGAGCGATTGAAGTTGCTCTACCAGGTGAGCAACGCCATCCACTCGACGCTGGAGCCGCAAGGGGCGTTGCAGTTGATCGTGAGCGAGGCCGTCCGGCTCATGCGGGCGTCGTCCGGCTCGGTCGTGCTCATCAATCCCACGACGGGACTTCTGGAAATTCACGCGTCTCACAACCTGCCGTCCACGGCAAAAAAGTTGAAGTTGCGCGTCGGCGAAGGCATCACCGGATGGGTCGTGCGCACGGGCAAGCCCGCGCTCGTGGGCAACGTGAAGCAGGACCCGCGTTATGTCGCGGCGCGACGCGGGGTGCAATCAGAACTGGCCGTGCCGCTAGAGGTCAACGGCGAGGTTCGCGGTGTGCTGAACATGGATTCAGACCGGACGGATGCGTTCAGCGCGGACGATCAGGAATTGCTTCAGGAGTTGGCGGTGCAGGCGGCGAAGGTGATTCACAACACATGGCTTTACGAACAGTTGCGGTTGAAGGCGGGATTGTTCGAATCATTGGCCAGCGTGAGCCGCACCATCAATTCAACGCTGAATCTGGACGAGGCGTTGCGCGCCATCACGCGCGAGGCGTGCGTGCTCATGCGCGCGCGGATGTGCTCGCTAATGATGTTGGATGAAAGCCGCGAATGGCTCGATTTGCGCGCCAGCCACGGTGCGGGCGAGGCGTATCTGAAAAAGCCGCGGTTGAGCGTCGAAGAAAGCGTCCTCGGTGTCGTGGTGCGCCGCAAAAAGCCGATGCAGTTGGAAAATGTCCAGACCTCCAGCCGTTATCAAAACATCGAACTGGCGCGGCGCGAGGGATTGATTTCACTGTTGAGCGTACCACTGCTTTTCGCCGGCCAAGCCATCGGCACGCTGAACGTCTACACCGGGAAGCCATACAATTTTTCCAACGAGGAAATCCGCATCCTAGGCGCGCTGGCGGAAATGTCCGCGATTGCGATTGAAAAGGCGCGGCTTTACGAACGCGTCGTGGACGTGGAGGAACAGTTGCGGCAGAATGAAAAGCTGTCCGCGCTCGGCCTGCTCGCCGCCGAGGTCGCGCACGAAATCCGCAATCCGCTCACGGTGATGAAGCTGTTGTATCACTCACTGGATTTGAAGTTTCCCGAGGGCGACCCACGCGCGAAGGATGCCCGGATTATTGATTCAAAAATCGAGCACCTGAACAAAATCGTGGAGCAGATTCTTGACTTCGCGCGCACGACGGAGCCGAAATTCGCGCCGGTGAACCTGAACAAATTGATTGACGAACTTGGATTGCTGGTGCGCCACAAGCTGGCCAACCAGAACATCCGGTTGGTCCGCGAATTGCAAGTGGACTTGCCGTCCGTGCTGGGCGACGCGCCGCAACTGGAGCAGGCGTTTCTGAATTTGATTCTCAACGCCGCAGAGGCGATGCCGGACGGCGGCACGCTGACCATCACTTCCCACGCCGTTCGTCAAACACGCAAGAGCGAAAGACCAACGCATCTGGCAGTGGAATTCAAGGACACCGGCAAGGGCATGAGCGAGGAATTGCAGAGGGGGGCATTCACGGCGGTTTTGAGCACAACGAAGGCCAAAGGCACGGGGCTGGGGCTGGCCATCGTCGGACGCATCGTTGAGACGCATCACGGCAGAATTCGCATTAAATCCCAAATCGGGCACGGAACAAGAATGTACGTTTTGTTGCCCATAAATTAAACCGGACACACTTTCCGTCAGGGTTTCAATAATTTTCATCCCATTGTGATTTTGTGCCTTTGTGGTCAAAATCTGTTGTGCTATTTTCTTGCCTTGACTCGTCTGCGCGATTATCCGACGGGTTTCAAATTTATGAAATATTCAAAACAGGAATGGTGGCAACGGTTTCAAAGATATTACACCGAATTTCCCACGCTCGGCTTGGCTGTGGATTTAAGCCGGATGAACGTGGACGACGCGTTCTTCGACAAAATGGAACCGCGAATGCAAAAGGCGTTCGCCGACATGGCAGCCTTGGAGTCTGGAGCCATTGCGAATCCCGATGAAAACCGCATGGTGGGCCATTATTGGTTGCGGAACGCCGCACTGGCGCCAACGCCGGAAATCCGCAACGAGATCGAAGAAACCATTTTTCGAATCAAAGACTTCGCCGCAAACATCCATGCCGGTGAGATCCATGGTGCGGGTGGAACCTTCAAAAATTACCTTTTGATTGGAATCGGCGGGTCGGCCTTGGGGCCGCAATTTATTGCTCACGCTTTGGGAAATCCCAAAACCGAAAAACTAAAGCCATTTTTTTTCGACAACACAGATCCGGATGGCATGAATCGCATTCTGGCGGCTATCGGCGTGGATTTGAAACGAACGCTTTGCATCGTCATTTCCAAATCCGGAGGCACGAAAGAGACGCGCAATGGAATGCTTGTCGCCGAAGATGCGTTTAAGCGTGCCGGGCTTGATTTTGGCCAGCACGCCGTTGCCATTACCATGCAAGACAGCGAACTCGACAGACGAGCGTTCACCAATAAATGGATCACCCGTTTTCCGATGTGGGATTGGGTGGGTGGTCGGACCAGCGTACTTTCGGTTGTTGGATTGCTTCCGGCGGCATTGCAAGGAATTAATATAAAAAATTTATTATTAGGAGCTTGCGAATGTGATAAAACGACACGAACTAATAACACAAAAGCAAATCCAGCTTCTCTGCTTTCACTGGCATGGTATGAGTCCGGTAACGGTAAAGGAAGTAAAAACATGGTTATTTTGCCTTATAAAGACCGATTAGAGCTGTTTTCAAAGTATCTTCAACAATTGGTAATGGAATCATTGGGAAAAGAGCATGACCTAGATGGAAAGGTTGTTAACCAAGGGATTGTTGTTCTTGGAAACAAGGGGGCAACAGATCAGCATTCTTATGTTCAACAATTAAGGGACGGGCTAAACAACTTCTTTGTCACCTTCATCGAAGTTCTAAAAGATAATAGTAACCAAACCCCGATGGTTGAACCCGGAGTGAGCAGTGGAGATTACCTGCATGGGTTCTATTTGGGGACCCGGCACGCATTGACTGATAAGGGACGGGAATCTGTTACCATCAGCGTAAATGAAGTATCCCCATTTACCGTTGGCATCTTGATCGCCCTGTTCGAGCGGACAGTGGCATTTTATGCTTCACTCATCAAAATTAATGCCTACCACCAGCCAGGAGTGGAAGCGGGCAAGAAGGCCGCTGGCGAAATGATTCGAATTCAATGCCAAATACTGGAATTTCTTTCCAATCGCCCTGGAAAAGCATTCACAGTCGAAGAAATAGCCAACGGAATTGAGAAGGGCGAAGAAGGCGAACAAATTTATAAAATCTGTGAACACTTGGCTGCCAATCATGGAATTGAAACACACAAGATACTTGACAATAATATATTAGGTAAAAAATATAATTCGATCCATTTTTGATGTTCATTTATCCAAAACGTTACGATGTCATCGTAGTTGGAGCCGGTCACGCGGGAATTGAAGCAGCCTTGGCGGCAGCTCGAATGGGCTGTCAAACCCTGCTGCTTACTATGAACGCTGATTCCATCGGGCAGATGTCCTGCAATCCGGCGATTGGTGGGCTTGCCAAGGGACACCTAGCGCGCGAGATTGATGCCATGGGTGGGGAGATGGGGAAGACGACAGATATGGCCGGATTGCAATTCCGAATGTTGAATACAAAAAAAGGACCTGCTGTCTGGGCTCCACGGGCACAATGTGACAAGAAAGCGTATCAATTCAGAATGAAATGGGTATGTGAGTCGGAACCTAATTTGGATGTCAAACAGGGGCAATCATCCAAAGTTTTGCATAGGGACAAAGTGGTATTTGGTGTGGAAACGACGATGGATGTCCAATATATTGCGAAGGCCGTCATCATCACGACAGGAACCTTTTTGAGGGGCTTGATGCACGTCGGGTCAAGCCGGCAATCTGGAGGGAGATCTGGCGATGTAGCAGCGATGAAGCTTTCCTCATCGCTTAAGGAAATAGGGCTAGAACTCGGACGATTAAAAACAGGCACCCCTCCGCGCCTTTTGCGCCGGTCAATTGATTTTTCAAAGACCGAAACCCAATCGGGCGATAACCCAATCCCATATTTTTCATTCTGGAAGAACGATTTGTTCCACATGGAACATTCGTTCACAAAGCTGGTAACAGGCGACCAATTTGGCTGTAATTTTCCTCTTGGATCGATTCTTAGTAAATTAAGCGGACAACTACCTTGTTTTATAACATACACGACCGCAAAAACCACTAAATTAATTCGACAAAATCTGCATAAATCACCTCTTTATTCTGGAATTATTGAAGGCGTTGGCCCCCGTTATTGTCCGTCAATCGAGGACAAGATCGTAAAATTCCCAGAAAAGGAGCGCCACCAAATTTTTTTGGAACCAGAAGGAATCGAAACCGATGAATTTTATGTGAATGGCTTTTCCACCAGCCTCCCCTTTGATGTCCAAGTGGAACTCGTTCGCACTATCATCGGATGTGAGAACGCCGAGATCATGCGCCCTGCCTATGCGGTTGAATATGACTTCTCTTTTCCAACCCAACTTAATCCTTCACTTGAAACAAAAGCCTGTCGGAATCTCTTTCTGGCAGGCCAAATCAATGGCACGTCTGGATACGAGGAAGCTGCTGCGCAGGGACTTATGGCTGGAATCAATGCAGCCCGCCGGGTCATGGACCTTGATTCCATTATCCTTCGTCGCGACCAAGCTTACATCGGCGTTTTAATTGACGATTTGGTTACCAAGGGAACGAGCGAACCTTACCGGATGTTTACATCCCGGGCTGAATACCGTCTTCTGCTCCGCCAAGATAATGCTGACCTGCGTCTTTCTGAAATTGGTCATGAAATCGGCCTTTTACTAAGCCGGAACTATGAAAAGGTCCGAGAAAAAGAAGAAGAAATAAACAATGAAATAAGTCGTTTATGTAAAACTTATCATGGTTCAAATAGTTTGGCCAAGATTCTTTCGCGCCCCGGGAAAATCTACAAGGAATTGCCGAATCGAAATGAAAACTTGCCCGACGAAATCATTCAGCAAGTCGAAATTGCTGTCAAATACGTTGGCTACATAGGGCGTCAGGAATTGGAGGTGGAAAAATTCAAGACACTGGAAGGGAAAAAAATACCTGATGCCTTTGACTTCTCAACTGTTCCCAGCCTCCGGCTTGAAGCGCGGCAAAAGCTTTGCAAGATTCGTCCGGGGACCATCGGTCAAGCCGCCCGCATATCCGGAGTTTCGCCAGCTGACATCAGCATCCTCCTGGTTTGGTTGAAGCGCACGGCAGGCGCGAAAGGACACGGCGATTCTTCCAAAGAATCTGAAGCTGAATCAGATTGGGAGGAGTGAACTTGCTCCGTCCAACTTTGACGACACTTTGACAACCCACAGGCATCACGCTTCGGGATGTCCGTTGCCTTCCATACAAATGACCGCTGATTCACATAGGTTTCTCGCCGTAGTTGATGGCCATCCCGCCGCCGAGCAGGTTGATGATACGGACGTTTGCGAGTTTCAATTTACTCATCTTTTCAGCCACAGCCAGTTGCGCCGGATAATTTTTCAGAGATTCTAGGATGTATGCGTAGGCTTGGGCGTTACCGCAGAACAGCCAGCCGATGAGCGGCACAGAAAATTTAAGGTGCGTGAAATAGATTTTACGCCAGAGCGCGTTCGCAGGCCTGCCAAAATCCAGCACGATGAGCCGCGCGCCCGGACGGGCCACCCGAAACATTTCGTCCAGCCCCCCTTCCCAACTCGTCAGGTTCCGCAAACCATAACCGACGGTTACGATATCAAAGGAATTATCGGGAAAGGGGATTTGCTGCGCGTCGCCGCGCATAAATTGCGGAGTGTTTTTCTGACTTCTGACTTCTGACTTCTGACTTCTGGCCGCCGCGACTTCTAGCATTTGTGGACTGAAGTCGAGTCCGGTTGTATCCGCGCCGCGCTGTGCGAGGGCGAAGGCGATGTCGCCGGTGCCGCAGCACAAGTCAAGGGCGCGGTCGCCGGGTTCTGCCGCGGCAAGTTCGGCGACGCGGCGTTTCCAGCGGCGGTGCAGGCCGAAGCTCTGAAGGTCGTTGAGCAAATCGTAACGCCGTGCGATGGCGGCGAAGAGGGTGTTGACCTTCGCGGCGCGCAGTTCGCCGGGCGCAAAAAAAATGTTGCTCACGCGGACAGTTTAGCACGGCGGACAACATCGAATCAAAGCGCATAAATTTCATTTGCGTCAGCGGGCGTTTTTGTTACATTGCTTTTTTAATTGCTGGACAAATGTAAACATGGTTAAACGGAATTAGCATATGAACACGGAACCTGCTTCAACCAGCCAGAAGAAGATTCTGGTCATTGATGATAATGAGATCATCCTAAAGACCACCTCCATGAAACTGCAAAGCGCCGGCTATCAGGTCTCCACCGCGCTGGATGGTTCAGAGGGTGTCGCCGCAGTGCGTAAGGAGAAACCGGATTTGGTGCTGTTGGACATCACGTTTCCGCCGGATGTAAGCGGCGTGTCTTGGGATGGATTCCGCATCATGGACTGGCTGCATCGGGTTGATGAGACCAATAAGATTCCTATCATCATCATTAGTGGTGTGGTCGAGGAAAAGAACAAGCAGCGCGCCACCGCCAGTGGTGCTGTGGCATTTTTTCCGAAGCCGGTCAATTTTGACGAAATGATCAAGGTCATCCGCACAACTTTGAGCGCAGGCGAGGACAAACCACCGGTCGTCGCCTGACGGGTAAATCAGAATTTGCAAATCCGGAGAGTTTTTGTAATCTGCTTTTGGAAGCGAGCGTAGCTCAGCCTGGTAGAGCATCACGTTGCCAACGTGAGTGTCGAGGGTTCGAATCCCTTCGCTCGCTCCATTTTCTTCAATCTGTAACTTGGGCAAAACCCACTTGATTTTGCCCGGACATAAGCGATTATTTTACCAATGCCTCTGCCCAACCAGCCCGTCACATTGAATGTTGAACAGATTGGCGAATTGAACAACAAACTCGCCGCCCTGCGCCATGACGTGAACAACAATCTCGCGTTGGTTATTGCCGCCATCGAGATTATCCGCCGCAAGCCGGAAGCGGCTGAGCGAATGTGGAGCGGGCTGACGGACAAACCCCACAAAATTGCCGAGTCTGTCGCGCAGTTCTCGTGCGAGCTGGAAAAGGCGTTGGGCATTACGCGTCCCTGATGCGGCGGCACAGTTTTTGGCGGCAAAAATACGATGGCGGCTTTTGGCTTTAGCCGCAGAAAAAAATCAGGCAGACTCGCGCGCGATGGAACGAACCGAAGCGGAGATGATTGCCGCGGTGCTGAAAGGCGACAGCGCCAGTTTCGAGCCGTTGATTCAAAAATACTCGCCTCGCGTCTTTGCGACGGCCCGCCGCTATGCACGCCGCGAAAGCGAGGTTGAGGATATCGCACAGGAAGTCTGGCTCAAGGCTTTCGAGAAACTCAAAAGCTTTCGCGGCGAGGCGCCGTTCGAGCATTGGCTGATGCGGATGACAGTGCGTACGTGCTACGATTTTTTGCGCGGCCACCAGCGCAACCGCGAGTCGTCATTTTCGGATTTGAGCGATCCGGAAAGTGACTGGCTGGAGCGTTTCGTCACCGCGCCGGAAACCGCGGGCGAAAGCGCGGCGGCGGCCAGACTGCTCGTCGGGCGCGTGCTGGAGCGGCTTTCACCGCAGGCGCGGCTCGTCATCACGCTGTTGGAAATCGAAGATCGGTCGGTGAGGGAAATTTCCGCGCTCACCGGCTGGTCGGTGCCGCTGGTGAAGGTTCGCGCCTTCCGTGCACGCGCAGAGATGCGGAAAATTCTCGCAAAAATGTCAAAGGATAAGTATCTATGACTGTAACCCGAAACAGCGGGGCTGCGTCTAAAAAATCAGAATGCGAATGAACCTCGCCGAAATGCAGAAGAAATTGATTGCCGCCGCCCGCGACAACGCGCCGGGCGACGGGGTGCCTTATGCTTTCGAGAAGCGCGTCATGGCGTTGCTCGCGGCGCGTGTCGCGCCGCAAAATCTTGATTTGTGGGTGTGCGGACTCTGGCGCGCAGCGGTGTCGTGCGTGGCGGTCGCTCTGCTGTGCGGCGCATGGGCGGTTTTCACGCCGGCGATCACGACGAATTCCACCGACCTCTCGCAGGATTTTGAGAACACATTGCTGGCTTCCGTTGACCAGGGCGATCAAACTCCGTGAACTTCTGGAAAGTCATTCTGGCAACGATTGTGATTTATGGCGCGGGCGTGATGAGCGGCGGGCTGCTCGTTAATCACGTTGACCGTTCGCATTTCAGACCCCCACACCGTTCGGGGCCGCCGACGGCTTCCGGCAGCTCTAATTCACAAACCAACGGCCAGGGCCAAGCGGCGTCCAGATCGTCGCCGCGCCTGCCGGAGAACTTGAGCAAACAATTTTTGCAGCAACTCGATGAAGAATTGCGCCTTGCGCCGGATCAACGCGAGGCCATCCAAAAAATCATCGCCGAGGGGCAGAACGAGATGCGCAAGACGATGCAAGACACACGGCTGGAAATCCGCGAGCAACTCACGCAGAAACAACGGAATCAATTCGATGAACTGGTGAAACGCCCGCCGCGCCGTCCGCCCGGCGTCACCAACGCGCCACCGGCAAATGTCCCCGCCGCCGCCACCAACGCTCCGGGCGCTTGATTTTATTGCCCGTCCAGCAACGCTCGGATTTCCTTGCGCAGTTGCTTGGTGACGGAATCCACCGCCCGGTTGGCGTCCACGATGGTGAAATCGTAAGTCTTTTGCAAACGCCGGAACGCTCCCTGCATCGCAGCCTGATATTTCACAAAGCTGTCAAACATGTCGCGCGACAGGCCGAGGTCCATGCCGCTTTCCCAATA
>Ga0181520_10007671_pt1 | contig 15748 bp, 17 predicted proteins | sample PEATcosm2014_Bin_29_FD_132451 | JGI IMG/M metagenome (GOLD analysis project Ga0181520, IMG submission 132451) | Peatland microbial communities from MTU Mesocosm Facility, Houghton, MI, USA - PEATcosm2014_Bin02_30_metaG | ecosystem: Environmental > Terrestrial > Soil > Wetlands > Peat | place...
TACCCCAGACAACTCCGGCTAAAAACGAGCCTATCATATTTACAGCAAGCGTTCCGTATGGAAATATTGATTTTGTCTGCATGACCTGGTTGACCCATGTGGAGAGTGAAAAACGGGCCACAGAGCCGATTGCCCCGCCTATAATTACCAGTATAAAGTTAAACATATCAGCCCCGCGCCCCGGCAATTTCCGATTCATTATAAATGCGCCTGTTCTGTTCCACCTTGTTCATGGAATAAAGATGAATCCCCTTTACCCCGTGTTTGATGAGGTGGTTAATCTGGCCGACGGTATATTTTACGGTCTCATCGCAGACAGGGTTGTCTATCGCGCAGGTGGAAGTAGCCGTCCTGAAGCGCTCCGGAATCGCGACGCCGCACATGGCCGTCATTTTTTCAAGATTTAAAAGCTTTGTAGCGGTCATTATGCCGGGCATTACAGGCACCCTGATTCCGGCCTTTTGCACCCTGTCCTGATAGGAATAAAAATAATCGTTATCAAGAAAAATCTGGGTTGTGATAAAATCAGCGCCCGCGCCCACTTTTATCCTGAGCATCTCAATATCCTTTTCAAGCGATGCGGCCGCGGGGTGTTTTTCGGGATATCCGGCGACGCCGACGGAAAAATCAAGGCCGCTTTTTTTGATAAAACTTACAAGGTCGGAGGCGTGAAAAAAATCCTTTATCGGATTCTTTACGTCTTTGGGCAAATCGCCGCGCAGGGCCATTATATTTTCCACCCCTTTGGCTTTCAACTCTCCGAGTATTTCTGTTATGGAATCTTTTGTGGCGTTAACGCAGGTCAGATGCGCCAGCGCCGGTATTTTATAATGGTTTGTTATCTTGTCGGCTATTTCAACGGTCCTGCCGCGGTTAGACCCGCCCGCGCCGTATGTGACAGAAACAAAATCGGGTTTTAATTCCTTAAGCTGGTCAAGGGTTGAATAAATAACGGAAATATCCGTCTCCGGTTTTGGAGGAAATATCTCAAGAGAAAAAGTAAACTTTTTGGCCTTTAAAATGTCGCTGATCTTCAATTTTCGCTCCGTTTGTAACGATGTTTTGTAAATCAGAGACATTATTATATAAATACGGGGTTTTTACAAGAAATTTTATATGCCATATAACAAGAAAGGGCGGCTTTTCAGCCGCCCTCTATACTCTCTCCTGTCTACTATCTGAGAGTTCTTGCTCTAATAGAATGTTAAATTGTCAACCCAGAGCTGCCTTGCCTGCGGGTAAACGTTTGTCTGCCCCACGCTCTGGAACTGTATCTGTTTTGCATGCTTTAAGACGACTGTTATCGGGCATCCGCTTGCCGCGTCCGATGGCAATCCGGGCGTATTTCCCGGCGATGTCTTTGTACAGCCGTTCCAGAACCTTCCGCCTGAAGGGCTCGCTGTCGCACCCCAGCCATACTGGGTTAACGAGGAGAATGGTATTGTAAACTGCGTCCACGTCGCGGGCGCCACGAATACAAAGTTCCACTCGTCGCTTCCGGTGAATGAGGAAGGCGTGATTGAAGTTGATTCGTCGCAGTTGCCGTTGGTTGTCGTGGTAAAAGGAACCTTGAATTCCCATCCGGACGCGTATCCGTCGCCCTTGGCCCAGAACTTCATGCCCGTAAAACGGCTTACGTCAACTTCATAACAGGTCGGCTCGCCCGCTCCATTAATGAGCTGTGTGCCCATGCCGATGAAACCATAAGTGTAGCCTGTAATTGTTTCAGAAGCAGGTTCTGTGGTAACACTGTCTGTCGTTACATAACCGGTCACCTGCGCGGCGTAAGATGAATTATATCCCGGGGTTGACATCGCGAAAGGAGGAGTCGTTCCGAGCTTCCATCTTGTGGCCCATGTCTGGGACATCGGCCAAACATAAGATGTGCCGTTATTTACCGGCCCGTTGTCGTCGTAGGTGATCCAGTAGCCGCCCCAGAGATTCACATCGTCGCCGTCTTCGCAGTCGTCAACAAGCGCCCCGGGTGTCTGGGTAAAAGTCGGGGTGATTGTGGATGTCATTGTGATTGTAAAAGTCGGGGTAATCGTTGATGAATTGGTGAATGTGGGTGATACGGAAAATGTCGGAGATATGGTCGGTGACAATGTGTTGGTTTTAGTCATTGTAATTGTGGGAGTGTTGGTGGGCGTTCCCTGCGGCCCCGGCGCTGAAACGGTGTTGTTCTTTTTGCAGCTAGCCCAGGCCATGATTAAAACAAGAGCAAAAATAAATAAAACTTTTCCTTTCATAATACCCTCCTTGATTTTTATTCCCGGAGTAATTTTATAATATAAACGGGATTTGTCAAGGGGTAATGGGAGAATAAAAAAAAGGACGGGCCTTAAGGCCCGTCCTTTTTGATATAAAAAATATCAGTTAGTTAGCAGAGTATGTTACAGCGTCATAATAAATGGTTGCGCTAGGAACATTTGCCGCGTCTTTAACCTGAACGCCCCACTGATTAACCAATTTTGCCGGGGTTGCGTCAGACTGTCCATAATAATATGCAGTGTACCAGCCTGCTGCCGTAACATTTACAGACGCTCCGTTATGCCAGATCCAGTTGTCTGATCCTGCCGGGCGCGGATAAGTTCCAGCAGTAACTGTAACTTCCTGTGCGAAAACCGTTATTGTGGCTCCAATTAATGATGCAGGAACATAAACCTGCGCAGTGACTGTCAGGTTTGAGAAGTCAATCTGACCGAAATAGCCGCTTGCTGCTCCGCCGGTGCCGTATCCATAAGCTGCGTTATTCCAGTTGAACTGTGTCTGTAACTGAGAAGTTCCGTTCGTCGTTGTGAAAAGCACTCCGCTTAATTCAGCAACACCGAGATCATTTGAAGCACCAGCCTGAGTGCCGACCCATGAAAGAGTTGCCGATCCATCCGCGCTGCCTTTTCCTGCCCAACCTGCAGCTGATTCATTTGATGCCCCCGCAATCCAGCTTGAATTCTGAGTCGGTGCCGGGCTCGTCGGAGTTGTGCTGCTTTTCTTTGCGCATGAAACGAATGACATTGCTGCAACTACAAGAAGAACTACTACAATTACTGATAAAAACTTCTTCATCTCTTACCTCCTAAAATTTTTTATTTCTCTTTCTTCCCTAATCATCCTGCAATATTATATCTAAAAAAAACTTCAAGTCAACTATTTTTAAAACGTTAATTTAGTAGTATTTCTTAATGAGCTCTTTTACCCGTTTGACAGCCACGGGGAAAAACTCAGCCTCGTTCGCCGCTTTTATTGCCTTGTCCTCTGTCTTTAAAAAATCCTGGCCCTCGTATTCAATGGCCATAAAGCCGTTATATTTGTTTTTTGCCAGTAATTTCATGGTCTTTTCAAGGTCAAAATCAGAGGTTTTTTTGCCGTTTTTGGATATTGTGTGTATCTTGAAGTGGACATATTTGGTGTATTTCATGGTCTTTTCCATGGCCCCGTAAATGTCCTTATCATGGTAGTTCCCTGTATCAAGATTAAGCATGAAATATGGCGAATCAACATCTTTGAGGTATTTAAGGGTGGAATCCGCGTCCGGTAAAAATCCTCCTCCGTTGTGCGGCTCTAACACCAGCGTTATCCCTTTTGTCCCTGCGTATGCCGCGGACTTTTTCATGGAAGCCACTGCTTTTGCCCAGAGCGCCTCCCTTTTACCCTGCGGCGGCCAGCCGGCAAAAACCCTTACAACCGGCGCGCCGAGTATCTCAGCCGCGTCAATTGATTTTTTTACATAATCCTCATTTGACGCCTGCGCCGCGTCATCCTCATTGCCGAAGTTATTTCCCGGCGAGAGGCAGGTGATTGTGAGGTTGCGGTCCGTGGCGTATTTTTTTATTTTGCGCAGGTATGCCGCGTCAAGGGATTCAAGGTGCTCGTTTATAAATTCAATACCACCGAGCCCCTGTTCCGCGAACATATCCATAAGTTTATAGGCGTCAACCTTTTTCAGGTCGTATGAGTGGTGTAGCGAGTAGGTTATTGCCGCGAGTTTAAAGGCCATAATTAAACCCCTACTTTTTCAAACTTTTTCGACTTCGCCGATTTGAAGGCGGCCAGCATCACGGCCATTGATTTCATTCCCGATGTACCGTCGCTTATGCATTCCTGTTTTCCCTGGCAGCAGTCCGCGAAATGCTGTATGGGTTTGCCTGTTTTCGGGAGCTCCGGAACCGTGAATTTAATCTCATTGTTGCCGCCGTACGGGTTTTTGAGGTCCACGTAGAACCCGCTTAAGCGCTTGCCGCCCTCTGTGCCGCCGTGCCAGACTGTCGCCCTGCCCTTGTCGCCGTAAACAGTCACGGTCTGCTCATAGGGATTCGTGCACCAGGAAGTTGAGAATGTCCCCATTGTGCCGTCGGTGAAGTTTATAACGGCCTCGACAGAATCCTCAAGGTTATATTGTTTTTTAACAAGGTTGGCCATTGTGGCCGCGACGTCTTTTACGTCCCTGCCCGTGATGTATCTTATAAGGTCAAGTATGTGGATGCCGACGTCAACGGATACGCCGCCGCCTGAGAGTTTTTTGTCAAAAAACCAGGGAGAGTCGTCCGACCAGTTTTCAGGGCCGGCGTGGCCGATTTTTCCCCTGACCGATACAAAATTTCCGAGCGCCCCGCTGTCCAGCGCCTCCTTAAGCGCCTGATGGGCCGCGTCAAAACGCTGGCTCTGCTCGACCATGAGCAGGACTTTATTATTTTTTGCGGCTGTAATCATCGCCTTCATGGCGCGTACGGTTATTGACATTGGTTTTTCAACAAGCACATGTTTTTTATTGCACGCGGCAAAAACCGCCATCGGCGCGTGGAGGTAATTCGGCGTGCAGACAGAAACCGCGTCGGCACCGGATTCCTTTATCATCTTTTTGTAATCGCTGTAAACCGAAGGTATCTCAAACATGCCCGCGAGCCTGTCAGCCTTTGCCTGGTTTATATCGCATATTGCCACAACCTCGGCGTTCGTTGTTTCCTTATAACCGGGCAGATGGAGCCTTTCAGCTATTTTCCCGGCGCCTATAACAGCAACCTTTAATTTTGCCATAACATTTTCTCCTTATATAATATTTGAGTTAGAACTATCGATGAAGAAATAATATCTTACGAAAACGCTTTTGTCAAGATTGAAAATAAAAACGGAATCGTTGAAATATGTCAGGCGGGGATTTTTGGAGGACGTTCCGTCAACAATCAGGCCGGTGTAAATATCTCAAAGGTAAAACTATAATAACACTTCCGGCTTTTTCTTCCGTCAATTCCTCAAGCGTGTCCAGTTGACGGACGGCCGAGAAAAATACCCGCCTGACATATAATACCGGGCGGCCATCATTCGACAAGCTCATGATCCTGAGTTTATCGAAGGATACGGGGCCGCCCCTGCAATTTCTTTTATTTAAACTTCAAACTCCATGATATTTCCAGCGTGTTGTCCAGCCTCTGGAAAAGGTACGCTATATCAAGATTCATGGAAAACTCTTTTCTCTGGCCAAACACAAAATGTCCTATCCCCAACCCCACCATATATTCCTTGTACGACTCAAAATCAAGGGTCTGCGTGTAGCCGCCTCGTATATCAATATAATCCCATATATTCTTTTCAAAACCAAATTTTATAGTATCCAGGTCCGATACGGTCATTGCCGCCATGAAGTCTTTTATCTTGTACCTTGCGCCCAGGTCGGTAGTCAGCCCCACTCCCTGCATGTAAGTATTCGCCGTTCCTTCCCAGTTCGAGTTCCACCAGAGCGCGGAGAGCGCGTCCTGTACAAACGCGCCCACCTGAATTTCGGGCGATAACGGGTATAGCACGCCGAAATCAAGCCCCACGCCGCCCGCGCTTCCCTGCACGCTGCCCGGCGAAGGGTCCGTAGTGTCGCCATAACCGGCGAACTGCAGTTTAAAATTTGCGCCCAGGCAGAGGCCGTTGATTCCGAAGCGGCCCAGGAGCCAGTCGAATTTTTCCGCGTATGAAAAATAAATTGTTTTTTCATCAAAGAGCGAGTCGCCCGAGACTATGACTCCCAGCCCCGCCGCCCTGTACTGGTTTATGGGATAGACCAGGGCGCTGTAATTGTAGGGCACTATATCCCTGTCCTTTGCGTACATAAATGTAAATTCCTTGTACGGGTCGTTTACAAGCCCCGCGGGGTTGTAGAATATCGCCGAGGCGTCGTCTGCCACGGCCGTGAAGGCCCCGCCCATTGACTGGGCCCTTGCCATTCCTATATTTATGAACGCGCCCGGCGCCTGCGGTGTGTCGGCAAAAGCCGCGGCAGATATAAAGACCGCAATCAACAACGCGAAAAGTATTTTTTTCATGCGCGGCACCCTATCTTACCAGGGCGATGCTGTAAATTGTCTGGTTCTGTGACACAGCATCTTCAATTTGTATCTGAAGGAGATACCTGCCGTTTAAGCACATCCTTCCGTTATCGTCCCTGCCGTCCCATGTATCCGTATTAAGCGGCCCCACCGGCCTTAAGAGCCCGTCAACAACGGTCCTCATAAGCTTCCCGGCCATGTTGAATATCTTAAGAGTGGCCTTTACGCTGGAATCGCTCTGCGACGCGCAGACGTATTGTATCGATACGGGCCCCCTGTTCGGGGAAAAAGGATTGGGCGCGATATTGCTGGAAGTAATCCCTACAGACTGCCCCGCGGAAAACGCGGTAAACCCTGCCATTAACAGCAACGCAAGCAATATTTTTTTCATAAAACCTCCTGATTATTATATGAACGAATATGTGATAGCGGTTTTAAACATCGGGAAAGGCAGCGCGAGAAGCTCGACTTCCCATTTCAGATAATCCCCGAAAGGTATAACTGCCCCGGTCGAAAACACCGGCATGAAGAGCCATGCCAGGTTCTTGCTTACGCCCGTGTCGTCCTTTTCCCATACCCTGGTATAAATCCCGCCGCCGCCGATCTGGAAGCCTCCGAAATTAAAGGCGATCCTTACATCCTGCATCATATTTAAATGAAGCTCTTCCCTGCCGGTGGGATTGTAGGCGATGAAATACATGTCGTCAAAATACTGGGTTACGTTTATAACTCCCTCAAAGCCGGATTTCCACGCGAAGGTGAGCCTGCCGTAGGATGGCATTTTTATAAGTATGGTGCCGTCGGCATCGGGGTCCGACGTCTCAATGGTTTTCGCAATATCAGCCAGGTCTATTGTCTGCGGCAATACATGCGAAATAGCCGAAGCAGGGCCGCTGTATTTAAGCTCGGGCGCTATCGCGAAATCGGCTCCAAGCTCAAGGCTGTCCTTGTTAAAATGGTAGGACGTTCCGAACCGCAGCCCCCACGCGTCGGAAACAAGGTTGGCAGTCGCGCTCTCGGCCGTGGAATTATCCGCGCTGTTGTTAAATTCAACAGAGGGCTGCCCCGACTGCGTTGCCGTGCCGTCAGCGCTGCCGCTTGCGTTAAGGAGGAACCTTGAGTCATAGTGGTCAAGTACCGCGCCCACGCCCCACTCAGGCGTTAATTTTCTGCCTATTCCGAATGATGTCACTATGTTATCCGCCTGAAGGTTCATTATAGCGTTCAGCGTGGCCTTGACGTCGACGTTCACAAGCGGGTTTGACGGATCCGTGATACTCATCTCTGTTTCAAGCCCGGTAAGCATGACCGTCAAATCCATTGACTGCTTATCCTCCCTGGCGTAGCCGAAACCCGCCTGGCCCTTAGCGAACGGCGCCATGATTTCAAATCCGGTAAACCCCGTCCCCTCTGCGATTTGCCCGCTTACTGAATTGAGGTTGGTTGAAACCCCGGGATTTATGGTTATATTATTTATTCCTCCGCCGCTTCCGCTTGTACCGAGCATGCTGCCAATCTGGTTATTTACAGCGGTTTTCAGGGCCCCGTTAAATCCACCGTTCATAAAAAGCCCTGCCGTGTTGCTTGATAATATAGGAAAAGGTACAAGATCCAGCGATGCCTGCCCGTTGTTTAAAAACGCGAGTACCGCCGGGTTATCCGATGTAAAACTCGGGTTATAGTCAAGCGTTGATACAGCGCCGCCCTGGCGCAGGCCGTCGCCCCTCGAACCGTACATCCAGTCAAAATCAAAACCCATATTCACATAAAAATCCCCGCCGCTAAAACTCGTAACAGCCATCTGGGGAGATGACAAAACCGCAGGGGTGATTATCAATAATGAAATAAAAAAGAAAGCGGAAAGGAATAGTTTTCTGGTTTTCATATTACCTCCGGTAAATATTTTTTCCCTGTTTTATATAGAGAATTATACAGCATAAAACGGGAAAGTCAACCAAAGGTTGAACGGCTGGAAAAGTTACTTGTCGCCTTCCATGAAATCAAGCAGTTCGGCGGTGATGAGCCTTTTATATATCCTGCCATATTCCTGTTTCTGCTCCCAGATGACCTCATCAATGACAGGCTTTATTTCATCATTATCGTGCTCGATCATTTCGATCTCGGAGTCCTGGCCGAACCTGGTGACCTTGATAATTTTGAATTCCTCAAGCTTTACGCAGGCCTCTTTGAGTTTGCTGGATGGTATTTTGAGAAGTTCTGATAGTTTTGTTATGGATATCTTCTTCTGGTTATGGTGCTTGTTATAGCAGATAATCCCCAGCGCCTCTTTTGTAGAAAGCAATTCTTTAATTTCCGCGAGTCTCTGTAAATCCCCCATTGAGATCGCCGCCTTTCAAAATGTATTTATTTCCTGTCATACAAAGTATATTGCATGAATCAACTTTTGTCAAGTTTTTTGTAAATATATAGTTATCTTACACAAAACCTAACAAAACTTCGATTTAAAAGTTAAATTCATTTATATTTATAAGGTGGTTTTACGGTAAAATCAATGCAAAAAAAAGCCTGAACCGCCCCATTTTTATTTATACGTTTTAAATCAAGCGTTGAGTGAATTCCAGAGTAAAATCGAATTGTTGTGAATCAGCTTTCCCCGCTTAATCAAGTATTGCAGCTTTTCTTTTAACACAAAAAGCGTCAGTTCGTCAAGACCTATTTTGGATGAAATCTTTTTTCTGATTATTTTCGACGGAGCGTATTCCCTGCCCTCTTCCGAGAAATCCGCGACATAAACTATTTTTGAAAGGCCGTCCATTCCGGGCTTACCGGCGGTGTGATTGGCGATGGCGTCCAGTATTGAAGCGTCCCTGATCCCGAATTTCTCCCTGGCCACATACGGCCCTATATAACAATGGTAAAGCGCCTTTATTTTTTTTGAGACCGGATCCATTTTGATTGAGTATTTTGAAATATACCGGCGGATTTCTTTTTCAGGAAGGTCCTTTGCGCAGTCGTGGAGAAGGCCGGCAAGCGATGCTTTTTTTACATTAATGGAATATTTTACGGCGAGCCTTTCGCATATCTCCGAGGTTCCCAGCGAATGGGCAAATCTCGCCGGTGTCACCATTTTTTTTAACAGTTCAGCGCTGCCCGAATCCATTTTTATCTTGAATGAAGGAGCCAGAACGCTATAAAGGCAAGCGGTATTATCACAATAACCGCCCTTATGAGGAACCTGGCCGCCCTGTCCGAGAGCCCCAGCGATTTCAGGCGCATGTCATGCTCGGCCATATTTATCTTTTTGATTATCTCTTTATCATTCTTTTTCCCGGCGTTTTCATTTGTTTTACCTGCCATGGCACTCTCCTTAAATATCTTTTTTAATCCCGGTTATTATTGCATAAAGCGCCTTAAATTTCACCCTGTTTTTTTATTCCTGCAGCGTGGTAAAGAGCACGCCCCTCATTATCTGCTTCTGAAAAACAATGAACCCGAACAGCGTGGGCACCATTGATATCGTAACCGCGGCCATTACCACGTTCCACGGCTGGCCGTCCTCTATTATCTTGTATATCCCGAGCATCAGGGTGTAAATCCCCGGCTCGTTGGTGACGATGAGCGGCCAGAAGAATGAGTTCCAGATGGTTACAAAATTCAGTATCGCGATTACCGTTATGATGGAGCGCGATATGGGAAGTATGATCCTGAAGAATATTGATGTCTCGCCGTAGCCGTCAACCCTGGCCGCCTCTATAAAATCGTTCGGGAGCTTGTCAAAAAAGCTTTTGAATATGAAAATGTTAAAGGCGTTTGCCAGCCCGGGCAGAATAAGCGCCCAGTATGTGTTGATAAGGTTAAGCTTGAATAATCCGGGTATTGAAAAATCCCTCATAAACAGGTAAAGCGGAATGGCAATGGTCTCAAAAGGAATCATTATGGTCGAGAGCAGCAGCGCCATTATTACCTGGTACATGGGCGGCCTTAATTTAGAGAGCGAATAGGCGGCCATCGCCGATATGAGTATCTGTCCCGCCACCACCGCTCCGGCGACAAGTATTGAGTTGAAAAAGTAAAGGCCGAAGGGCGCGAGTTCCCACGCCCTGGAAAAGTTTGAAAGATCCGCGCTGAAATTCGCCGCAATTACCGCCACCGGCGCGAATATCAGCTTCACCGGCATAACAGCCATGAGGAGCATCCATATAAAAGGAAGCGACGTTAAAACCGCGCCTATGGTAACCGCTATCCCCCACACATTATAGATAAGGCGGTTCTTTTTATCCTTCATCTCATACGCGGGAAAAAGGTACCTTGTGTCGTCGGACTGATAATATTTTTTGCCTGCCATTATCTCGCCCCCTTCCTTGAATTGGAAAGGTTCATCCTGAAGAGCGTTATGGTCACCAGCAGGAATAGGAAGAATACCGCGACTCCCGAAGCGTAACCAATATCCATATACAGGAAGGCCTTTTTATACATATATGTGGCGATAACCTCGGAGGCCCCTTCCGGCCCGCCGTTGGTCATTATATAAACCTCGGAAAAAACCTGAACGCTGTTTATTATCTGTATAAAAACAACGGCCAGCATTACCGGCACAAGCGACGGGAGTATGATGCTTTTTATCTTGGTCCATACGCTTGCGCCGTTCAGGGCCGCGTCCTCAAAAAGGTTCCTGGGGATGTTCTGGAGGCCGGCCATATAAATAAGCATTGCCCAGCCGGTGTTCTTCCAGACAAATACAATGGCAATTGACAAAAGCACAAGGTTTGAATTCGTCAGCCAGCCTATTGCCACCTGGTGGCCGCCGGCGAAAAGAGTCAAAATTGAATTGATAATACCGAAGCCCTGGTTATACATCCATTTCCATAGTATGGCCGCCGGCACTGCAGGCGTCAGGAACGGTATAAAATAGAGTATCTTCATGAGCGAGCTTCCGTGCCTTGCCTCATATATATACAGGGCCAGAAAAAGGGGCAGCCCGGTCCCCAGGAGTATTACTATGGCCGACAATATGCCCGAATGAAGGCAGGCATCCAGAAATTTCTGGTCTGTGAGTATATTGATAAAATTCGCCAGCCCCACGAAATCAGAGCTGTTCAACGTCTGGAATTTTCTGAAGGCTATGGAAAATGTCTTTACTATGGGCATCCAGGAAAAAAGCAGGAATATTATAAGCGCGGGCGATACCAGCCCCACGCCGAGCGTGCTTTTCTGCGCGCGGTAGCGCCTCAGTTTTTTGAAATCCTGCTTTTTGTATTCCGGCAGCGGCTTTGAGGGCCTCATCTTTGCCGGCACATCGCGCAGCTGCATGCCGTAGCGCCTGTACCTGAAAACCTTTTTGAGCTTCTGCGTCTGTGAAAGGGTGTCCGGCAGCTTTATAACATTGACCTGGTTTACTTTCGTAAGATCCGATGAAGCCAGGATCCTTAAACCGGAGCCCGCTGAAGGCTTTTCAATTTTTTCCTTTTTCCTGCCGGAAATATCAATGACATTTTCTGTCGTCAGCCCGAGCTTGAGCTTGATTATTGGCAGCGAGGTGTCCTCTTTTTTGTGGCTGCTTAACTCCTCTTCCACCATGCCCTTTATGGCATTCTCTGAGAGCTCATTGCCCACTTTTCCGAAAATGTCGTCACTCATTGTATTCTTTTTTTACCCTTTCCATAAAGTCGAAAAGCACCTGGTTGTAATCCACGTCCCTGTCTGTGAATATCTTTTCCAGCACATACCTGTTGAAATCCTCCCTTATCATGGGCCATTTGTAATAAGTGGGTTCCGCGTGCGCGTAGGACAAAAGCCCCTTCACGTTGGCGAACTCCGGCCTGTTGATGAGGTTCGTGGCGCATGAAAAATCGCCCGGAAAAATTATCATGTTAAGCTCCTTCATCCTCATGAAACGCGAAAGCTGCGTCAGCGGAGAGAGCCTGTGTTTTATATATTCAAAGGCGAGCTTTTTCTTTTCCGGTGATATGGTGTCGTTTATTATAAAAGCTTCCCCGCCCGCGTGCCATGCCTGCACCCCGCCGTCGCCCGCCGGAAGCGGCACGATCTCCACCTGCGATATGTCAAGTCCGTAGCGCCTTGCCATAACCGGAAGCCTTTTGGCCACGCCGGGCATCATGGCGATTTTTCCCGCGGAGAAAAGCTGCTCAATGTCGCTGTCATAAAGTATATTCTGCGGCGGCATGGCGTTGTATTTGAATTTTAACGAGCTCCAGAATTTCAGGGCCTTTATAACCCCGGGATTGTTCAGGTTAATCTTTCCGCCGGAGACCACATCCCCGCCCGCCTGCCATATAAAATCAATGAAATAAAAAATATCAGGCGGAAGGGCAATGCCCCAGGTGTCCGGGAATTTTTTGTTTATGATGTCGCTGTAAAGAATTATGTCGTTCCATGTCTTCGGCGGGCCGGTAAGGCCGCATTTGTCAAAAATGTCCTTGCGGTAAAAAAGCGTGGTGAAATATGAGTCGTAGGGTATGCCGTAAATGTCGTCCCCCACCTTTACGGATTCCCACATAATGGAAGGCATATAATCCTTCTGGTTCCATCCGCCCGTGAATTCATTGAGTTTTGAAAGGAAGCCGTACTTTGCCATGGAAGGTATCGCGGTTATGGGTATGTGCACCACATCGGGCCCCTTGCCCGAGGCCATCACGCTTACGAATTCCTGGGGCTTGTATTCCCTTGAGATTCCCTTTATCTTAACGCCGGGGAACATTTTTTCAAAGGTCTCGGATTCGGAGTCCCAGACATCAAGCTGGTTTTTATCCGCCGGGGATGGCATGTTCCATACGGTCAAAACCGTAACGTCCCCGTCCTGCGCCTTTGCCTGTGAAAACAGCATGGCCGCAAACAGGAACGCGAGCGCAAGTTTCTTTTTCAAGTTTTACCCCGTTTTTTTAATTGGTTCTGGAAAGCATATCTTTCGCTGCCGTGGTCCAGTAATTTTCGCTTTTATCCTTTAAAATGTCCTGATACTCGGCCCTGGCCGCCTCTTTATTGTTGAGCCTTAAATAACAGTCCGCGAGCCTGAGCTTTACGTCCTGCGGATTTAATCCGCCGTTATATTTTTTATTCACATCTTCCCATACCTTTGCCGCGTCTGAATAGAGCCCCTGCTGGAAAAGCGCGTACGCTCTGCCGCTTAAGGCCTCGCCTGCGAGCGGGTTGGACGGGAATTTTTTCAGGAAGTCGTCATAATAGGCCATGGCTTCCTTATACTGCCCGTTGGAATAATATGAATCCGCGGTGCCCAGATACGCAGCCGGTTCGGACTTTGTCCCCTTGTAATTATTTATTACGGACATATACGCGGCCTGCGCCTTTTCGTATTTTTCCTTTTTGGTCCTGAATAGGCCGTACATGCCCGCCTGCGGGTCGTCCAGTATCTGCCTGTTCATCATATACGCCGCCTCGGCCACTCCCTGCGCGGCCTTTACCTCGTTGGCGGCCCTGAAATTAACAAAAAGCGAGCTTCCGACAACAGCTATGGCGCAGACAACAACCCATATGATAACGTTTTCCGAATGCTTTTTTATATAATCATACGAGCCATTGACGAGTTCCTGCGCTTCGTTCCTTTTTACCAGCTTGATGACATCCTTGTGTTTCATCTTCTTTTCCATTTAAATAACTCCTTTAAAGTGTTTTATCTTTTGGGCTTACTTTAAAAACATCGTCAGTCCGATTCTGAAAGTTATGAATGAATAAACATCGCCAGTGCCGCCGTTGACCGAGCACTGGTTGTAAAGGGCCTCTACGTTGGCCGCGAAATCATTTGTTATCGGGTAACGCAGCCCGCCGCCGAGCAAAAATCCGAACGAAGTCTCTGATGAAGAGGCTGAAGTGGCCGCCGAGCCTTCGCCTGAAATGGAGTCGTAATTGAGCATGTAAATCCCTATGCCGAATTTGGCGTAGGGCCAGACTATGAAGTCGGGCAGGTAAGGCGCGTAAACAGCTTCGGCGTCAAAAACAGTCGCCGAAAAAGGAGCCGGAGCGCCGCTTATTTTATAGGGCATCGTGACATAAGAGAGGCCGCCGCCGACCGAAATTTCCTGGTCGAGCCCTTTTCTGGCGGATATGCCGCCGTCAAAACCCACGTTTAGATTGTCATCTGTTCCCAGGACTGGATAGCCCACCTCGAGATTCGCGTCAACGACCCAGTAGTCCACATTTACCTGATAAGCCTGCGCGGCCGCTGCCATTAAAACAAGAACCCCCAGAAACATGAATACTTTTTTCATTTGCGCTCCTCCTTAAGTCCGTAATAAAGGCGCATTTCTCCGCGCCCTTTAAAACCCCTTTATTATTTCTTCGCTGTTTCTTTCAGCTTCTTTTATATCTTCCAGGCTCAATCCCGCGGCAAGCATTATTTTTTCCCTGCCCTGTATGTCCACGAGATTTTCCGGCGTATGCGTGTCGGTGTTAAATACAAGTTTCGCGCCGGCTTCTTTTGCCGTCTTTGCCACGTGGCTGTTTGTTAAATTATGCCCCGCGCGCGCCGTTATTTCAAGGCAGACATTTTTCTGCTTCGCGAGCGCCGCCTCTTCCGCGGTGATATGGCCCGGGTGCGCCAGAATATCCACTCCCGCCATTATCGCGGCCCTGTTCGAGCCGGGTTCAACGGGCTCCACCGGAGACTCTCCGTGGAACACAACGACCTGGGCGCCGAGCCGCCTTGCCTGCTTTACGAGCCCGGCCACAAGCGAAGGCGCCACGTGGGTTATTTCCACGCCCGCCAGGCATTTAATATCTTTATAGGCCCTGTTGGTTATTTTACAAACCTTCAGGATCCGTTTTATGACAAAATCAATGTTGGAACTGTCAACGTGGTCGGTTATGGCAACCGCCCTGTAACCCTTTTTCCGTGCCCGCTGTATGAGTTCCGAAGGTAAAAGATCCCCGTCCGAGAACAGGCTGTGAGTGTGCAGGTCGATCATAAAAGCCCGCCTTATTTAATGGCAAAAGGGATGGTTTTTCTTCTTTTTTCCCTTCTACTCTCTACTTTCTCCTATCTAATCTCTCAAATTTTGCGAAGCAAAATTTGGTGCCCTCGAGACGAATCGAACGTCCGGCCAACGGTTTAGGAAACCGCTGCTCTATCCACTGAGCTACGAGGGCACGTTTGATAACAGTGGTTTGCTACAAGGTCATATTTTATTAGAAATATATATAATTGTAAAGGTAAATTTGGATTGTTTTTCCAATGACTTTTCTGATTGGCGGACGTGTTCAAAGTCAGTGAGGAAAATGGTTGGCGGTGGCAGGAATGTTTAAAAAAGGGTGTGCGTTTGTGGGGGAAAAGAAAAAATTAATCGAGGACTTTGAAAGACATTTGAATTTGTCCAATCTGTCGGAATCATCGAGGAAAAGCTATTTGGCGGTGATAAAAACTCTGTGCGCAAAAGGCGATTTAATTCAGTGCGGAAAGGCTTGGATTGAGGATACGGTGTCGCTGAATCCAGGTCTGAAACCCA
>Ga0181520_10007672_pt1 | contig 15745 bp, 15 predicted proteins | sample PEATcosm2014_Bin_29_FD_132451 | JGI IMG/M metagenome (GOLD analysis project Ga0181520, IMG submission 132451) | Peatland microbial communities from MTU Mesocosm Facility, Houghton, MI, USA - PEATcosm2014_Bin02_30_metaG | ecosystem: Environmental > Terrestrial > Soil > Wetlands > Peat | place...
CTTTCTCGTTCGACTTGCATGTGTTAGGCACGCCGCCAGCGTTGATTCTGAGCCAGGATCAAACTCTCGTTTGAAACCTGTTTGCCTCCCCTCGCCCGACGGAGGTCGGTGAGGTTCAGCGGCACGATGCGCTCGAAAACACATCGTGCAATTACGTGAGAATGATCAAGCCAAACCTGATCGATTCTCATAACTGGCATGTTCAACCTAATTGTCAAAGATCCTTGAGAAACATCCGCCTGAGCGGTGTCCTTTGGGATCGAGGCCCAGCCTTTCGGCCAGGTTGTCCTCGAACTTGTTGCGCTTCGCCGAGAGTGTTAACCGCACATCAATCGGCGTTTTTGCGCGAACCTTTTAAACATATCGAACTTCGTTTCCATTGTCAAGCTTAATCTTTTTCTTCGCCGAGGCCGTCCAACTCACTGTTGGCGGTCTGTCCTCGCTTGCGAATTTCGATCTGCCTGACACGGTAAAATTCCCGTTCAAAAGCCTCGCACTGCGCAAAATATCAAACATCGACCAGCAAACCACACCTGAGCCACTAGTGGCTCACAGGAGTTTCCTCCTGGGTCTTGCAATCGCTTGTTCTCTGTGGGATTCCCTACAGGGGTTTCAGGGGCTTTTGCCTCACCTGACCCAACGAACCAGCATCACAACTCGCTTCCCACTTCCCTCTTAGGGCAGGCCATCAGGCCACCGGGAGGCTTTCTCTCAACTGCAACTTTTTAAGAGTAGCACAGACCACTCTCGTTTGCAAGCGGCCGGGCAAACCAACTCGCTATCGCCCTCTTGCAACTTTCTGAGAATAGCAACCTTCCAGCGAAAGTGCAAGCCCGCCCCTGTGGAAAGCGTCCGTTTTTGTGGGAAACAACAAAATTCTTATTTGATATCAATAAGTTACGATATCAAGATTCTTTTCTACTGCGCAAGAAATCGTAGACATACCCCGCCTCCGGTACTGAAATACGCGCCCCCAGGCCAGCGAGATCGTCAGCAATAAAAGCGCTGGAGACGAAATCAATGCCCAATGGATCTTCGACGCGCACCGTATTCCAGCCCAGCAGCAATCTTCCGCCGGGCTTCAAGATCACGGCCATTGCACGCAAGGCCGCCAATTGGGATTCTCGCGTATTCACGCCAAATCCAAAGACGCCATTACAGAGCACGCAGTCGAAGGAACTTGGGGCGAGCAGTTGATCGATGCGCAGCAGATCCCAGGTCAGATGGCGTCCGGCCGCACCCCACCGAGCGTGAGTGATTTCGATATCGGTGGTCCAGCACTGGCCGCCATGGCGCTCCAGCAGCGAAGGATATTCCTTTGTATAAAGGCGGCAACCAACCCACAGAATGTGCCCGCCCAAGGCCGCATACGCCGGCAGTATCTCATTCACCAGCAGGATGCGGCCTGGATTTTTCCGGACGCGACGAGCATTCAATATCTCTTTCACCCGCCCACGCAGCGCGGGAGTCAGAAGTTTTCTGGCTACCGGAATGACAATGGACCGCACTAGGTTCTTAAGATCTTCAGTCGGCAACCTGGTCTTCCACATGAGACCCATCCTTCAGCACCGCGCGATCGCTTCCAAATGCATCCTTCCGCGGATAAATCTACAGATGCGACGCAAGGAACGTTATCCTCTGGCAAGATTGCAGACCCGTCTATTGGGAACGACAGTTTTCTAGGGAAACCATTTCAACCTGCGGATTCCAAAGTCATTGCGGGTTTCCGGCTCGCATCCACGCTCAATTCCGTCCCCACTCCCAGCCCCTCAAATCCCGGATCACCCATCTCATACAACGCATTGATCGTGAAAAGAATAGTTGAAATCACTCCGCTACCGGCCAGCAGAATGCGCACCGCCTCAGGCAGCGGCGCATTGGTCAAATGGTCGCAAAAGACCGTGCCGATGAAAAATGTGCACAGTGTCAGCAACAACAGATGCGTTTTGCTCCGCTTGCGTCTGAGCGCGTCGCTCCAGCAGAGCGCGAAGGGAATGATCGCTATCGTATAGGCATGGCGCCAACTGACCGGCGAGACGCAGAGAGTGACCAGTGAGATCAAGGCCAGCGCCGTTGCACGACCTACAGGATCAGATCGTCTGGCCCTAAAGACCAGAACCAGACAGACCAGATAAAACACACCGCACACGGCCTTGGTCATCCAATTCAGCCAGGGAAGATGAAGGGCAAGGCTGTCGGCCGCGCCTTGATAGCTGAGCAAATGGCCTTGAAAGATCCAAGCCACCAGCGAAGCGATGCATTTGTTGTTAAATGCGGGAAATCCGCCCCCCATTGAGGAGATGGTGGCCCAGAATTGCCCAAGGGACTGAACTCCATTCCAACCCCACATCAGGGCGAACAAACCCGTCAACGAGCCAAGATAACCCAGCATCCAGCGCCGCTCCCGCCAGATTAAAAACAACGGAATCACAAGCACCGGCGTCACCTTCAACGCCGTGGCCAGCGCCAGGGCAAAGGCCGATAGCAAGACGCGCCCGTCCATGTACGCGCAAACGCCCACCGCCCACAACGCCAACAGAATCAGTGTAATCTGGCCAAAAGACAAGGCTTCATGAACCGGTTGCATACAATAGGCGCCCATCGTGAGAACAGCAAACTCAAAGCTGATCAGCGAAATGCGCAACGGACGCGCCAATAAAATTAGCGCCAGCAAAAGCGCCGCCAGGTTGCACACCCGCCAAAGCGCCGACGCCTGTTCCAGGTGCAGCCGTGCCATCGGTACCATCAGATCCGCCAGCAGCGGCGGATACACGTACTCCTGCACTTCACCCAAGCCCGCCGCGTGAGCCTGCTGCGCAATGGGGCTTGCCTCATCGGCATTCAGCGTCTGCGCATTACGCTCCGCATCCCCCTCATAGAGGTTTGCGTGCGGCGTCCCGGCCACCACACGCGCGGCACAATAGTAGACGTTGAAATCATCGTCACTGCGCTCGCTCCGATTGAAGTAACGCACCGCCAGAAAACTCAGAAATAACGAGGCAATCGTCAACCCAAAGAGCAACCGTGGCTGCGGAAAACGGCACTGTAGACGCAAATTACAACTCCTCTGTCCGCACTATCGGAGGCCATCTACCTCCGCGCAATCATTCCCAAGTCCATCATTCCATTCACAAAATACTGCATGGCCAACGCCACCAGCAAGAGTCCCATCACGCGCACCAGTACGCGAATCCCCGTTTCGCCCAGTCCCTGCCGCACCCGGCTCGCCGCCGCCAGCACCCAATAACTGGCCAGGCTGGTCAGCGTAATCGCCCCAAGAATTGCGCCCATCTCCCAATGCCACAACTGCGGCGCCTGGCCCACCAGCACCATCACCGTCGATATCGATCCCGGCCCGGCCAACATCGGAATGCCCAGAGGCACAATCCCTGCGTCTTCCTTGGCCGCGCCTTCCTCCGTGTCGCCCGATGCCTCCTGCGTTGCCGATCGCCGCGCCTGCAACATATCCAGGCCAATCAGCAGCAGAATCACCCCGCCGGCAATCTCGAAGGCAGGTAGCGTAATCCCGAAGAGCCGGAAGATCAACTGCCCGGCAATGGCAAAGGTTGTCAATACAATAAAGCAGGTCAACGCTCCTTTGCGCGCCATACGCTTGCGCCGCGCCGCATCCGCCCCCTCGGTAATCGCCAGAAATGACGGAATCGCCGCCAGCGGATCCACCAGAAAGAAGATCGAACTCAGCGCCAGCACAGAGAAGCGCACCACCGGCGCGGTGCTCAACTCGTTCAACGCCTCTACAGGATTCGTACCCAGCATCCCAACAGCCTAGTCGATTCCCCCTATTCGCCGCCAGAGGCCGAAAAACTTTGTTTGCCGTGAAATGCAAATTGCCTCTCTATCGCGCCAGCAAATCCCTCCGGGCGATCCTTCCCGGATCTCATCAACGTCCCACCTCGGTTGACAGGCTGATTTTTGATGAACTGAACAGCCTGCTGAAAAACTGAATAATGAGCCCAGAAGCGTCAGGGCACAACTTCACAGTCGACGGAAAAACTTAATTTTTTGGGGGGTGTAACAAGGGCACGACTTCAGCACTTATCCGTAAATTGTAGCGCCGGTCTCCAGACCGGCTGTAACGTGGACCTCCCGGTCCACGTTGAATCTCAAACGTTACAGATATAGGCTTGAGCCATCGCTCAGTCCAAACAGGCTTGAAACCAGAAAGAGAATACCTCAATGTACGGATAAGCTCTTAGTCGTGCCGATAACGCCCAAAAAATCAACAGGGCTTTAGCCCCTGCGGGCTGTTTTTCTAAATTTTCACCCAACTTCAGCCCTTTTCCGCAACCTGTGAAAACGATGCTGGGCCATTACAATCAAGCCATGAGCAAACAAACTATCGCAACCGACAAAGCTCCCGCAGCCATCGGCCCGTACTCTCAAGCCGTGCGGGTAGGAAACCTGCTCTTTACCGCTGGGCAGGTCGGAGTAGACCCTGCCACCCAGCAAGTGGTAACCGGTGGAATTACCGAGCAGACCCGACGGGTATTTGAAAACTTGAAAGCGATTTTGGAAGAGGGCGGAACGAGTCTTGCAAACGTGGTCAAGACGACGGTCTTCCTGAAGAATATGAACGATTTCGCAGCCATGAACGCGGTCTATGGCGGCTACTTTGCGCTGCAAGAAGATTCGCCGTTGCCTGCCCGCAGCACCGTTGAAGTTGCCCGCCTGCCCAAAGATGTGCTGGTTGAGATCGAGTTGGTGGCAGAGATCTGATAGCCAGCCAGATGATTCCTTTCTTCTGCTGAAAGCATCCAATCAGAGAAATCTGGCGGAGGTTGCTTTGAGCGAAGGGCCGGAGAAAATTGTGCGGAGTGAGGCGGATTGGCGCGCATTGCTCACCCCAGAGCAGTACCGCATCCTGCGCCAAAAGGCCACCGAGCACCCGTTTACCGGGGCGCTCACCGAGAACCACGAGACGGGCAACTACCATTGCGCTGGGTGCGGGGCGCTGTTGTTTTTAAGCGGAGCAAAGTTTGACTCCGGCTGCGGCTGGCCCAGTTTCATGCTGCCTGCCGACGCACAAGCAATCACCGAAGTCGAGGATTTCAGCTTTGGGATGCGGCGAGTTGAGGTAACCTGCGCCAACTGCGGTGGCCATTTGGGCCACGTCTTTCCGGACGGACCTCGGCCTACTGGTCTGCGCTATTGCATTAACTCAGCTTCGCTCACCTTCGAGCGGGCTCAGTAGGTTGGCTTCCACATCTCAAAATCGAAATGTGTGGCACCCGTTTTTTTATAAAATTGCGGGCCACACGCCGCCGCTCTTCACGGTTTTCCTGCCCCATTCTCTTCCGTGATTGTCACGTTGGTTCCGTAGGGCTTGTAATCTCGAAATTCCATCTGCCTCATGGTCGTCGCGTGTTCGCCGGTCTTCAGGCGCACCTCTTCTGCAACCGGCAGCAGATAACTCTGGCCGCCGATGGCCACTGTATCGTAGTCCACCGTTAGAGTCGCCGGACGAACCGCGGGGTCTTTGCCCAGATTGCTGATGGTAAGCGTTACGCGGCGAACGTTATGGGTCGTGGCGTCAATGAAAACCTGCCCGTAAAAGCCCACCTTCACCTTGGCGCCCTTCGCGCCCTCGGCCAGATAATCCGAGTTCTCGACTCCAACCTTATAGTTGAAGACGTGGATCGTCTCTTTGCCGAGCATTTGGGTCTCCTTCCACTTGAAGTCGGCCTTGGAGGATGGCTCAAAGATCGCCTTGAGAACTTCTCCGAACTCGCCATCTGATTGCGATGTCCCTTCCACCTTGCCGGCGGCGGACTTGCCATCCACCTGCAACGGCGTCCACTCCTCCGTCTTCTCGTGATAGCGCAGGCCCTCGGTGATGGAATCCTTGTGCTTCCAATCGTTGCTGTTTTTCGCGTCCACGGAGCGATCCGTCACCTTGACGCAGAGAAAGTCAGGCAGCGAATCGCGGTAGGCGAGCGCGTGCTGGCCCGCGTCGGCCAGGATGCTGTCGAACTCCTGCCAGGAGGGAGGCTCCAGTGGCGTCTCTGGAACCGTGAAGGCCAATTGCCGGCTCTTGCGCGGTTGCAGCTCCTCGCGCAGCGCGGCGTCCCCTTCCGCCAGCGCCACGCCTGGCGTCTTGTCGGCCGGAATGTTGAATGAGATCGTGCTCTCCGCCTTCTTGCCTCCTTGCGTCAGGCGCGCGGTGATGTCGTAAAGCCCTGGCTTGAGAGTTTTGGCTTGAAGAACGGCCAGGAACGGTATCGCTCCCGTTCCCGGCTTGTAGTTGAGCGGAGCGTGCCCTGCATGACTTCCATCGCGCAGAATCTCCATCTCCAACTTGGGCACCTCGGAGATTTTTGGATCAGGATGCAGCACAAAGAAGAGCAGAACAGAATCCTCGTCCAGTTCAACTTTGCCGGAGAGATTTGGCGTCACCTTGGCTGCTTCATAAAGCAGCGGCTCTTGCTGGTCCGTCGCGGCGGTGCGCCTGCTCATCTTGCGCACCAGCACTGCATCGCTCAGCGCCGGCCCATTCGGTGGCTCCAGGATCTTGAAGGGTACGCGTTGCGCGCCAGCCGAACCGCTATTGCGGTCCAACACCGCAGCCTCTAACGTATAGTCGCCCGGAATGGCGATAAACGGCCACTGAAGGGTTACATACTCCGCCTTCGCGTCCTGGAGCGTATTCAAAGCGCCCTGGCGCGGAAGGTCTTCGGCGAAGTGATCCACCACCGTGCCGTACTGATCCTTGATCTGGGCGACGATCGAGACATGGGCAGCGTACTGCTGGTTGGCCGTATCCTCGCGCATCTCGACTCCTGAGAGCGGCAACTCGACGACCAGCGAATTGGTATTGCCGTTCGCCATCTCTCCCAGCCGCAGCACCGCCGCCTTGAAGTTCAGGTCCGTGGGCAACTGCACTTCCGACAGAATCTTCATCAGCGGCGTCTCGAAGGGCCGAATGCCAAAGCCCCCTCCTGAAGCCAGGGCAAAGTATCCAGCCTTGGCATGAACAAAGACCCCTTTGCGCAGCGATTTAACGGTGATGGGCCGGAAGCCGCCATCGTATTCCTGCATCGGCGGAACATACGACGCCTGATAGTAGGTCGTCATATCTTGAAGCATCTGCTCCAGCGGCTTCTTTACGCTGCCCTGCCCATCAATATAGGCACCGCCTGTAAGCGCCGTCAGCCCGGCGAGTGGGCTTGAATTGGCCAGCCCATCGCCAATCCCCTGTTCTTCCATGGCCTCCGTATTGGTGGCAATCATGATCCCCCCGCCCGCCCCAAGCGGGTCCGAGGGTTGGACTTTTGGCGCCTGTAGAGCCTGTACCCCGGTCAGCAACCCTACCATCGGCGAGGTGGTTGGTGCCTCCGGATTGTGGCCCGCGATCGGCCCCATGGCGCCCATGGTCATCAATTGATCGTGGGCAGCCGCCCCTATGCCGGTCATGTCCACTGTATAGATGTTGACATCAGCCCGCTGAGCCGCATCCAGAATCGTCTTCACCATGGCACCGGCGTCCTGATTCAGTTGGCCGTTGAGCGAAAAGTAAATGATGGTCTTGCGCTCATCCGGCTCCTGCTCCGCGCGCGCCAAAGCCAGCAGTCCAGCCAGCGAAGGCAGGGTATGTTGCTCCTGCACAATGCGCTGCGAACCCTCCATCGAGTCCAATTGCACCTGGGCCAGAGCCCGATCCCGGGCGCTGATCATTCTGCCCGTCGAATCCACACCCACCTTCACCACCGCCAGCAAATTCGTTTCCGCAGCGGTCACAACTTTATTTTGCTGCTTTGCGCTCTCCTGGGTAGCCACTTCAACGGCATCGCTCAGAGCTTTGGAGTCCCCAGTGAAGCCCTGCACCAAGTACAAACGGCTGCCCGCCAGGTACACCGATCCCTGGAAACCCTTCTTGGGCAGCATGGCGATAATCTTGTTGGCAATATCGGCCGCGTTGTGCGCCGCCGCGTCCTTCATTGGATCAAAGACAAAGGTGATCAACTGCCCCTTGGCCGCCTCCCCGGAGACCAGACGCAGATTGTTCAGCTTGACCGGCGTGCCGTTATCCACAATCGAGAGATCGCTCGGCTTGAGATCCAGAATCGAGTGGTGCTGTTTGTCGTGCACCACCAGGTCAATGGACACCTCTTCCACATTCAGGCTTAGGGTAGCCTCTTTGTTTTTGGCTCCGGTCTCTGCCACAGGCGAAGCCGCCGCCTGACCGAATGCGCACGGAACAAAAGTGAAAAATACCAATGCCAGCAGTTGAACGCCAACTCTCTTACGCATTCGCGACCCCTTCATGAACAACTCGCGCATACACTTTTTGCGCCTTGGGCGTGATTGTACGCCTCTTCGCATACGTAGCTCAAAATAGATTGCTGAACTTTCCGAGGCTTGCATCCGGCGACGGCAAGGTGGTTCTGTTCAATCACTTCAGCCAGAGGGGCGGCGCAGCAATTTACAATTGCAACTGTGCAGCCCAAAATATCTTCGCCGATCATTCTCGCTGAAGGCCTGACCAAGGTCTATGCCGCCGGTCGACTTCAGGTCACTGCGGTGCGCAAAGTCTCGCTTTCCGTTGAGCCGGGAGAATTTGTCGCAATCGTCGGGCCTTCCGGTTCCGGCAAGTCCACGCTTTTTTACCTGCTGGGCGGTCTTACGCAGGCCACTGAAGGCCGCGTGGTGATTGACGGAGTGGATTTTGCGCAACTTACGGACGGCGAGCGAACCCGGCTGCGCAAGCACCGCATCGGCTTTGTCTTCCAAAAATTCAACCTGCTGCCGACACTCTCGGCGATGGGCAATATCGAGATTGCCTATACGGTAAGCGGTCGCGCCAAAGGAGAAAATGGGCAACCGCTGGACCGCGCATACCTGGACCATCTCAGTGACCTGCTGTCGATCAAAGGCCGCCTGCAGCACCGTCCGAGTGAGTTGAGCGGCGGCGAACAGCAGCGCGTGGCCATTGCGCGCGCGCTGATCTGCCGTCCGGCGATTGTGCTGGCCGACGAACCAACCGGCAACCTGGACACCAAAAGCTCGGACGCGGTGCTCTCCATGCTGGTGCGTTCAAACCGTGAGCTCGGCCAAACGACTCTGATGATTACACATAATCCTGAGGCGGCCTCGATTGCCGGGCGAATTCTATATATGCGCGACGGCGAGATTGTGCGCGAGGAGAAGGGAAATGGGAGGGTGCCGTCACGCGCGGAAGAGGAAGTTTGACCGGATTTGCCCTCTGCCGGTATACTCAATCTTGCAGCAAGCGGGAGTAGCTCAGTGGTAGAGCATTGCCTTGCCAAGGCAAGGGTCGCGAGTTCAAATCTCGTCTCCCGCTCCATTCCACCCTCCGGTTAAAACCGGGTTGGCTAGAGTGGTTTGGATCGATCCGCATATTCAGGCAGCCCTGCCAAGGCGCGGTACCCAAGTGGTAAGGGAGAGGTCTGCAAAACCTTTATGCGCCGGTTCGATCCCGGCCCGCGCCTCCAATATTCCTTAATAAAATCAAAACTCATTCATACGATTGCGGCGACCTCGTCGGAGATTGAGCCTCCGTATGAACGCGCTGTTTCTTTACGGCGTCCTTGCGGATCTCTTTTGCAGAAACACTATCGACGCTTGCAGTTTCAATCGGTTTTATTTGCAAGGACAAATCTCCGGCCAAGCGGATTTTATCCACTCTCCTCAAATCTCAAGGTTCATTCAAAATCAGTGCGATGCGGCCGGCGATCAGTTCGCTGGGCGGGTCACCCGTGTCCACTTCAATCAGGTCCACTGGATAAGTAATGTTGTGCGGGCGCAGCACCAGACGATTGGCGACAAAGTCCACATAGCGCAGAGTAAGGTGCGACCCGTGGCGGACGGCGTAGAGGTTGGGGCGGTTGGGGCGGTAGGGCATCAGCGAGTTGTAATGGCGGTCAATGAGGGTGAGCGCGTCAGGCAGCACCAGCGGTTCCATGGCTGCGGCGTCCGAGGCAGGCACACGCACGGCAACAAATCGCTGCCACGCGCGACGCTGGCTGGAGACACGCGCGCGAATGGTCTGCAACAATCCCGAGGGCAGATGCAACATATTTTGCGCGGCGGCGGGGCGAATGAATGGCTCAAAGAGCGCGGCCGTGTGGGAGACGATGGGAACCGAACTGCTCTCTCCGTCGGCGGGCAAGGCTTCATGCTGGTAGCTGGCAGGCAGCAGATCACCGGCGGCCATATGCTGCGCGGCCAGAATGCGGTCCATGGCTTCCAAAGAAAGCTGACGCCGATTGTGCAGGAAATTTGAGAGATGGGACTGCCCAAAGCCCGTCTGGCGGGCCAGTAGCGAGACGCTGACCGTCCCTCGCTGGATCCTGCGCAGCAGTTCCAGGCGGAGCCGCTCGTGCATTTGGGTAAAGTTCATCTGTGGAAAATCCGCCACCAGCAATGGGAGCCATTGTGTCCCATTTTCCTCCTGCAAACCTGGGGGGTCCGAGTGGCCTTTATTTTCGGCGCTTCCCAAGAAATAAGGAAGCGGTCGAGCGGAAAGCCGCTGGGGGAGATTGACGCAAGAGAAGCATCTTACTAGATTAGTTTTACTTAATCCCGATGTGGTCTGTGGGAATTTTTTCGAAGTGGTTCATTACCGTAGGGTTGAAACGGGTGTCTTCTTACCCCTTTCAGCGGATGTGAACAATTGCCGGCGGTTCGATTTGGCTTCCGGCTTGCTTCTTCCCACTCCCAAGGCGCTCAGCAGAAGCGCTCAGGGGAAGGCCCGGAGGGATAATTCCAGGATCTGCGCGCTATGAGCATGACACAAAACGAGAGAATTCGGGCGGCTATCCCTCATCAGGGCGAAAGAACCCTGAGCAGCCATGCCCGGTTTTTCCTGCACCGGGGAAACGGATTGTTAATGGAAAATCCTCGGGATCGAACGGGAATTGGGAGAATTCGTCATGGAATTGCGCGTGCATTTAAAAATTTGCGAGGGGTGCGGTTGTCTTTGGTACCGCGCCCAGACCCAGGGGAGTGTGTACTGCAATAGCTGTGAGGAAAAGCTGAAAGACTTTCCTACACCAGAAAGCCGTAAACGGCGCGGTCGTCCGGCGCGGAGCAAGACGCTGGTGAGGGTTTGGGCAGTGGCGGAAGCAGTTGGAGGTGCGGAATGAGTGCAGCCCTTCAGTTGCCAATGATGTGGAGAGAGAGCGCTCCTGCTCAGCCAGCCAACAACGAACGGAGGAGATGGGAAGAACGCAAGCCGGTTGCCTCGGTGGGTAAGACCACGGCAAAGCCAGTGGCCGAACCCGTGGTCAGCCTGGGCTTCTACCGGAAGCACACCGAGAGCCTGCTGCGGCGCTACCTGTATGCGTCGATGCAGGTGGGCCGGGCGCCGAATATCCTGGGCGATCCGATCGCGCGGGGATGGTGCTCCAGTCGGCCGATTCGCACCTTCGAGGATGCGGTGATCTTTGTTCTCGATGTGGAGAACTGCCTGAACAAACTGAATTCGCTGGATCGTATGCTGATCAGCCGCATTGTTCTTCAGGAATACACGCAGGCCGAAACAGCGCCCTTGCTGGGGATGTGCGTTCGCACCGTTGCCTACAAGCTGCCCGCGGCGCTGGACCGGCTGACGGAATTACTGCTGGCCTCCAAGCTGCTGGTTCTGCCCGACTAGAAAGTTGAAAGCCAAAGAGATGAGGGGAGCGCGAACGCCGAGCGCTCCCCTTTGTGGTCTGGATTGGATTTCGCAAAAAGCACGAAACTTTCGTAGATCGTCGTTTGACAGACAAACAAATATACAATATATATACACTTAGGTCGATGGACATCCACTTCCTCTATCTCGGTCAGCGTTTTGTGTGGGACTCGGAGAAGGCGTCTGGCAATGCCCGCAAGCATGGCGTGAGCTTTGAATTGGCCTGTCAGGTCTTCTTCGATCCGTTGATCCGCATTGAAGACGCAACTTCGGAAGAAGAAGAGCGGAAGGCTGCTATCGGCCTCGCCGAAGATTGGACGGTCCTCTTCGTCGTCCATCTGTTGCGTGAAGGCAACTTGATCCGTATCATTTCGGCGCGTTCGGCAACTGCGCGGGAACGGAGAGACTATGAAGACTGTCAGTGAAAGAATCCAGCGGCGTTTGAAGGCAGATCGTCCAATGACGGTCATCAGCATTCGCATACCCGAAGACGTGATCGAAGATCTGAAAGAGATTGCGCCCTCGCTCGGCTTCAGCGGATATCAACCGCTGATCCGCGCCTACATCGGCCAAGGGCTGCGCAAAGACCTGGCGCGGCTGGAAAGTTCGCAATTTCAAGTTCTCACCGAGAGCTTGCGAAAACATGGTATCGACGATCTGGTTATCTCCGCCGCCATCGCCGATGCACAGCGGATGACGGCCTAGGCGCTGCAGTTTTAGATCGTAGAGCAGTGAGAAGCAGGGGCCTTCAAAACCCCTGAAAAGTGCCCGATCAATCACCCCTGGTGCGGACAACTCTTGCTGTTCAGGCACTCATCGGCCACGCGCAGCCGCTGGACGGGACGGCCGGCAATCAGATGCTCGTTTACGATCTCTTCCGCGTCCTCCAGACGCACGGCACCATACCAGACGGCCTCTGGATAAACCACCACCATCGGCCCATGCTCGCACTGGTCCAGGCAGCCGGATTTATTGATGCGCACTCGTCCTGTGAGCCCTGCCGCCTTGGCTCTTTGCGCCAATGCGGCGTGGATATCGCTGTTTCCATCAGCGGTGCAGGAGCGGCGCGGCGCGCCCTCGGGGCGGCTGTTGCAGCAGACAAAGACGTGGCGCTCGAAGGGGGGCATGAGAAATCCTCTTGTTCAAGATGCGTTGTCGGAGTTCATGAATTCCCACCCATTCCGCGGAGAACGCGAAATGGATGGGGCACGGCGTATCTGTTGGAGTTCATTGAATCCCAGGTCTCAAATTCGAGACCTGGGGCACCCATAAGCATCCTGCATCGAAATTCCGAGATACATTTAGACTAACGCCTGGGCTTGCCGCGGAAAAGTTTTCACAATCGCGCCGCGTCAACCCGCCCGCGTCTGCGAAAATAGAAATTGACTATGAGCATTGATAATCTTCACCCCCTGAAAGACGACATGGTGGCCTTCATTGAAGGTCACGGACTGAAACGCCTGCCCGGTTACATCACCGAAGACATTCCCTCCGTTGTGTGGGAGGGCGCGGACAACCCGGACGCATGGAAAGATTTTGTGGAGATGGCCAAGCACGTCGGCGCTCCCTTTGTGACCTTCAGCGAGATGACGCTGGAGGAGGACGAGCTGGAAGCGCTGATTGAAGAAGCCGGGGAGATGAACTTCCCCGACGAAGAGACCACCGAGCTGGTGGAGGCGCAATGGCTGCGCAAGTATGCCGGCAAGGTCGGCTACATCCAGTTGGGCTTTGTCCATCAGGGCATCGTCTTTATCCATGAGACCACCACCGAGTGGTACGAGCGCTTCCAGGAGCTGGTGGAAGACATTGAAGCCTTCCAGGATCTTCTCCTCGATGGCCACGACCACGATTGCTGCGAAGATGAAGAGGAAGAATAACCCTGTTGAATGGGACCAGCGCTGATCATCACGGAGCCGTGCCGTCGGCGCCGCGGCCGGGCACAACACAGAGCCCTCCCCGCCAGCGCTGGAGTTATATCGAGCCTCATTCGGCCGAAGCAATCGCGCTGGCCAAAACGGCGCGGCTGCCGCAGGTGCTGGCCGAGCTGCTGACCGCCCGCGGCATTACACAAGCCGCCGAGGCCTTCGCGTTTCTTAATCCTGAAATCGCTCAACTGCACGATCCATTGCAGATGCTGGGCATGAACCAGGCCGTCGCCCGCCTGGAGCAAGCCGTCACCCAGCGCGAGCCGGTCTTGCTTTACGGCGACTACGACGTGGACGGAACCACCGCCGTCGTACTGCTCAAAACTGCCATTGAAATGCTCGGCGGAGTGGCGCGCTTCCATGTGCCGCATCGGCTGCGTGAAGGGTATGGCCTTCAGTCCAGCGTGCTGGAGGAGGCTTACGCCGAGGGTGCGCGCCTGGTGATTACGGTTGATACCGGCATGAGAGCCTTTGCCGAGGCCGAGACCGCCCGTCGCCTTGGCCTGGACCTGATTATTACCGACCATCACCTGCTGGAAGCGGACGAAAGCGTTCCGCACGCGCTGGCGATCTTGAATCCCAATCAGCCGACCTGCCCTTATCCAGAAAAATTCCTCTGCGGCGCGGCTATTGCCATGAAGCTCGCGCAGGCGCTGCTGGAGCGGCGTGACGCAGCCCGCACCCGCGAAAAAACTTTACCCAGCTTCCTGAAGATGGCGGCCATTGCCACCATCGCCGACGCCGTGCCGCTGAAGGGCGAAAATCGCGTCATTGCGGCATTGGGCCTGCGCGAACTGCGCCGCCCAGCCGGAGCCGGATTGCGGGCGCTCTTTGCTGCCGCAGCCCTTGATCCAACGGCCAAGCCGATTACCGGTTTTGATGTAGCCTTCCGCCTTGCGCCGCGCATCAACGCCGCCGGACGCATGGACGTGGCTTCGGAGGTGGTCGAGCTTTTCACCACGCGCGATGCAGCCCGCGCCGCCGAACTGGCCGCCAAACTGGAACGGCTCAACCGCGAGCGCCGCGAGACCGAGGCCTCCGCGCTCGCCGCCATCGAGGCGCGGCTCGCCACCGACGCCGAGCTGGCCGCCGACCGCCTGCTGCTCATCGACGGCGATGGCTGGCATCGCGGCGTCATCGGCATTCTGGCCTCGCGCGTCGTCGAGCGCACCGCCAAGCCGGCCATCGTCGTCAGCGTCGAAGACGGTGTGGCTCAAGGCTCAGGCCGCTCGGTCGATGGCTTCCATCTGCTCAACGCGCTGGAAAGCTGCGCCGACCTTTTCACGCGCTTCGGCGGCCACGCCTTCGCCATCGGCTTTGCGCTGCCCACCGAGCGCCTGCCGGACTTGAAGCGCCGCCTGCGCCTCTACGCCGAGGAACACTTGGCCGCCCGCGAGCCGGTCCATCTGCTGCGCATCCACGCCGAGCTGCCGCTGGACCGCATCAGCTCCGTGCTGGTTGGCTGGCTGCGCAAGCTGGAACCTTTCGGCCACGGCAACCCGGAGCCGGTCTTCGTCGCCCGCCGCATCCGCCTGCTCGCCCCAGTGCGCATTATGAAGGAGCGCCACATCCGCCTGGAACTGGCCCAGGATTCCGTCCAGCCGCAGCCACTCCCCGGCTCAAGCGGCGCTCTGCGCGCTCTCGGCTGGAACCTGGCCGCCCGCGCCGCCGAACTCGGTCTGACGCAAGGTAGTCTGATCGGCCTCGCCTACCGCATCCGCGAAAACGACCACGCCGAATACGGCGGCCTGGAAGTGGAAATCGCCGGCATTGAATTGGTTTGAAAGGCGCAACTGTTCCAGCAAGTACCTCTTACTGGACAGGATTGTGTATCCACGTACAATAAGGAACAAAATGACCGAAATTGGTTAAGATGTGTGCATGAGAACTTTGTGGGTTGCAGGGGTGTTGATATTTTCTGCGTTCCGGTTGTTGGCTCAGGACGAGAGTTCGAAAGCGTTGAGGACATTTCCGCCCTACAAGGTTTACCAAGGAATCTTGGACGAGGACAATTTTCCAGTGAGTGGGGCGCGACTTTGCACAGCCGAGGAAAAATCTCACTGCTTTACGCTGGCACCTGATGGCGAGAAATTTGATAAAGATAGCTGGTTATATTTTGGCCTTCGCGCCCACTCGCAGCGGCTAAGACTTAATGGCGGAGGGTCCA
>Ga0181520_10007673_pt1 | contig 15745 bp, 14 predicted proteins | sample PEATcosm2014_Bin_29_FD_132451 | JGI IMG/M metagenome (GOLD analysis project Ga0181520, IMG submission 132451) | Peatland microbial communities from MTU Mesocosm Facility, Houghton, MI, USA - PEATcosm2014_Bin02_30_metaG | ecosystem: Environmental > Terrestrial > Soil > Wetlands > Peat | place...
CGATCATCTTGGTGGTATTGAAGGCGCGGGTCACATCGCCCGGCCAGCCCTTGCGATCCAGCAACCACTTCGTGAGCAGGGCAAGAACCTTGTGTGCGTCCACCACGTTGCCGTGCTCGTCCACTGCGCCGATGCGATCCGCATCGCCATCCGTAATCAAACCGGCATCGCACTTCTCCGCGACCACGGCCACCTGGGTCTCCTTGATGTTCGGGAGAATGGGCTCGGGATTGATCCCGGGAAACAGCGGGTTCAACTCGCTGCGCATCTCGACGAACGGAATCTCCCGCCGCGAGAAGATGGAAGCAATCACCCCGCGCCCGCAGCCGTACATGCAATCGATCAGGAACTTGTATCCGGAATCCCTGATCGCATCGAGGTCGACAAACCGCGCCAGCGCCGTGGTGTACTCCGGATTGAAGTTCACTTCTTCGATGCGCGCCTTCTTGGCCGCGTCCGGCAGCGGCTGGTTCAGATAGCTCTCAATCGAAGCCATGATCGCCGGGGTGCCCGAGCCGCCGTAGCTCGCCTTGTATTTGACACCGTTCCACTCCGCCGGGTTGTGGCTCGAAGTGATCATCACTCCGCCCGCGGCATTGCGACCGCGCACCGCGTAGGACAACGCCGGGGTGGGCGTAATCTCCGAAGCCAGCGCTACCGGAATCCCAGCCGTAGCCAGCACCTCAGCTACTACCCGCGCGAACGACCGCGATCCAAAGCGCGTATCGTAGCCCACGCAGACGCCGCGCTTGGCTTCTTCGTGCCGCAACACGTAGTGGGCGATGGCGCGCGCCGCCACTCGAACATTTGCGTAGGTGAAGTCATCGGCAATGATGCCGCGCCATCCATCCGTTCCGAACTTCACCACCGTCGTCGTGTCTTCCATAGTCCAGCGTTCTCTTCTCTGTCAAAATGTTGGACGATGTCTTGCTCGCGGGTCCGAAATCTTTCCACCACTAAACCAAATCGTCTCGGCCCCGTGCTTTCAACTCCGCAACCACCTTGCCCACATCCTGCGAACGCTCCCGGGTCGTAATCAAGAGCGCGTCTTCGGTCTCCACGACAACCAGATTGCTGACGCCGACCAGCGCGATGGTTTTACCGGGAGCGTACACATAATTTCCCTGTGCATCGATCGCAACTGGGGGACCACTAGCAGCGTCGCACACATTGACGGCCGCAGCCTGCTCCGGCGAGCCTCCGGCGCGGTGCTCATCCAATGCCGCCCAGGAGCCGATATCGTTCCAGCCAAAGTCCGCCGGAAGGCAATAGATCTCCGAATGCAGTTCGCCTTTCGAAGAACGCGGCTCCAACACTGCATAATCTACGCTGATGTTCTGACACAGCGGATATACCTCGGAAAAAATCCGGTCAAACTCCAGCGCGCGGTCCAATTCTGAATCCGCATCCCCGCGCGCCGCCGCGATCTTCTCCAGCACCGGTCCCATCTCAGGACAGTGCTCGCGGATCGCATTGGCCAGGGTTCGCGCGCTCCACAGGAAAATTCCACTGTTCCACGCGTAGTTGCCGGTGGCGACAAACTCCTCCGCACGCGCCCGGTCGGGCTTTTCGGTAAAGCGCTTGACCCGCCGCACCGCAATGCCCTGGCAGGGCACACACTCCGGTCCGACAGACTCGCACTGCTCGATGTAGCCATAGCCCGTCTCCGCGCGCGTGGGCGGTACGCCCAGCACCACGATGCGCTCGCCGCTCGCGGCAATCGCCACGCCCGCGCGAATCACATCGACGAACCGAGTTGCGTCCTTGACGATGTGGTCCGACGGAAAGATTCCAATCACCGTCTCTGGAGAGGTACGCTCCAGCAGAAACGCAGCCAGCGCGCAGGCCGGCGCCGTATTCCGCGCCACCGGCTCGCTCAGAATGTTGGCGCGCGGCACCTGCGGCAACTGCTGCGCGATCACTTCATCCAGCAGTTTATTGGTGATGACCCACACGTCCTGCGCAGCCGCCAGTTCGAGCAAGCGGTCCAGCGTCTGCTGGATCATCGTCCTCTCGCCGTCGAGTGCCAGCACCTGCTTGGCTCGCGCCCGTCTGCTTCTGGGCCAGAAGCGGGTTCCGCTGCCGCCCGCGAGAATTACCGGGGCAAACCACGGTCCAGCCTTACCATCCGCACGATTCATATACCTTCTATGTTACTGGAAAATCAGTGGCTAGCCCAACTTCTCGAAATACTCCCGCATCCGTTCCACGCCCTTGTCCACGACGTCGGCAGAGACGGCATACGACAGGCGAACATGCTCCGTGGTCCCGAATGCCTCGCCCGGAACCACCACCACGTGCGCCTCAGTCAACAGCTTCGACGCGACGTCGGCGGCCGACTTCAATCCGCCCTTGCCGATGAATGCGCTCACGTTCGGATACACGTAGAACGCGCCCTGCGGCACGGTGCAGGTGAGCCCGGGAATGGTCTTGAAGCCCGCCAGGATGCGGTCGCGCAGTTTGAGGTAATCTGCCCGCATCTCGCCCACGCACGCCTGGGAACTGGTCAACGCAGCAACGGAAGCCTTCTGCACCAAGGTGGTTGTGCTCGACGTGCTCTGCGACTGCAGCTTGCTCATGGCGGAAATAATCTGCTTCGGACCCAAGGCAAACCCCGCGCGCCAACCCGTCATCGCATACGTCTTCGAGAGCGACCCCAGCACGATCACGTGCTCCTTGCATTCGGTGCAGGAAGCGCCCGAAACCACGTCGCCGGAAAAATCGAGGTAGACGTAGCACTCGTCCAGCAGCACGTAGATGCCGAGCCGGTGGGCGAGGCGCACGATCGCATACAGGTCTTCCTTGGGGATAACCGCGCCCGAGGGATTCGAAGGCGTATTCAGGATGATCGCCTTGGTCTTGGGTGTAATCGCCGCCTCAATCATCTTCGCGGTCACGCGGAAGTTCTCCGCCTCTGAGCTCTCGACGAAAACCGGCTTGCCGCCGGCGAACTCGATGATGTCCTTGTACGACACCCAGAACGGCACGGGCACGATCACCTCATCGCCGTGCTCGACCAGCACTTCGACGGCGTTGAAGATGGCCAGCTTTCCGCCAGCGGTGAAGACGCATTCCTCCGCTGCATAGTTGGTCCCAAAGTCGGCGGCGTGGCGCTCTACCACCGCCTTGCGCACCTCGGGGATGCCGGCGACGTTGGTGTAGCGCGAGAAGTTTTTGGTAATCGCGTCGATGGCCGCGTCCTTGATGTGCTGCGGCGTGGAAAAATGGGGCTCGCCGGCACCGAAGTTGGCCAGGTCGATGCCTGCCGCCTGCATCTTCAACGCTTCGGCGGTGATGGCCATGGTGGCCGAAACTTCAATCCGATTGATCCGGTCTGTCAAAACCTTCATCGCAGTCACACTCATACCCAGTAAACTCCCGTATACAGTCTTTCAGATTTCTCCGACGAGAGAAAGCAGTTCGTGCCCGCGTTAGTCCTTCGGTTTCCACAGGCCCACCGTATTGCCCTCCGGATCGGCGAACCAGGCAAAAGTGCCGGTTGGGATCGGCACCGGCGGCACAATCGTCTTACCGCCCAGCGACTCCACTTTTTTCAGCGCGTCGGCCACGTCGTCGACCTGCACGTAAAAGTGAGTGAACTGATGCGGCTCGTGGCCCAGCGCGGCGATATGCCCCTGAATGCCCTGCGCCGACCCGGTGTCGATCATCCCCATTGGACCATCGTCGATCTTCCAATCGAACGCGCTGGCATAAAACGCACTGGTCGCCGACTTGTCCTGGCATCCGATTTCAAAGTGAACCACAGGTTGTCCCATAGCGTCTCCTTTTGTCGTGGTACTGGCTCCCTACGTCGCCTTCGCCCTCATTCGCCGCATTACCAGCGGCGGCACCAGCTCGCTGACGTCCCCGCCCAGTTTGAACACACCCTTAATCAGACGGGAGCTGACATAGGTGTACTGCTCGGTCGGCATCATGAACAAGGTTTCCAGGTTCGGATCGAGCTTGCGGTTCATCATGGCCATGGGGAACTCGTATTCGTAGTCGGTGATGGCCCGGATGCCGCGCAGCACCGCTTTGGCACCCTGGGCACGGGCAAAGTCGACCAGCAGGCCGTCGAAGGTCGTGACCGAGACGTTGGGAAACCCCTGGATCGCCTCGCTGATCATCTCCAACCGCTCAGCAACGGTAAACAACGGTTCTCCTTTGTCAGAGTTCCGCAGGATCGCGACCACCAACTCGTTGACGATCTTCGAACCCCGCATAATCAGATCCAGATGACCATTGGTCAGCGGATCGAACGTTCCCGGATAAATCGCCTTGACGGTTTGCATGGCTAGAAGCAGCATACCTCAGCCTGCGAAACCAACTATCCTGCCTATAAGGGGGTTAGGCCCGGTCCAGGCCCGAATTATTCCCCTGCCGGTGTAGACTTCCGGAGGGCCGGTTTCGTCTGTCCCTGTAGCTGCTCAATACAGCCGGAAGCGGGTTTCTGGCATGAGGGAGCCGCCAGGAACTCAAATGGTGCCTGAAAACATCCAGACCTTCTCGTCGACCAGTCTTAACCTCGGCGCCGGGGCGCGCACCACCCCGCTCGACGATCTGGAAAACGTCGTCGCCCTGTACCAGCCGCGTGTCTTCCGTTTCCTGCTGGCCCAGTTGCGCGACCGCGATGCCGCGGAGACGCTCACCCAGGAGACGTTCCTGCGCGCCTGGAGCGCCCGGGCCAGCTTCCGGGAAGACTGCTCGGTGGCCACCTGGCTGATCCGGATTGCGCTGAATCTGGCCCGCGACCACACCCGCACCGGCCGCTTCCGCTTCTGGAAGCACATTTCGGCGAATGCAGTCGACGTCGCCGACGTCGCCGCCAGCGTGCCCAACCGCGAAGGATCGGCCGAAGCGCACCTCATCGCGCAGGAGCAGGTTGCGCGCATATGGGAGACGGTGGCCAGCCTCTCGCCGCGCCAGCGCACCATCTTCCTGCTGCGCTTCCTTGAAGAAATGGACATTCCGGAGATTGCCTCGGTTACCGGCCTGCCGCTGGGAACGGTCAAGAGCCATCTCTACCGCGCTCTTAACGTCATCCGCACACGTCACAACGCATCCTCGTCCAACTGCGGAAATCAGGAGAAAGCATGACTCCTCAACTTGCACTCGAACCCGTCGGCACTCCCAACTCCGCGGCTGGCGATCCACACTTGACCGAAGATCAGTTCGGCGAGTTGCTGGCCGCTTCCCAGGAGATTGCAAGCCCCGGCGCCACACGCGCCGAAGCCCATCTGCTCTGCTGCAAGCAATGCACGTCCGAACTGGACAGCCTGCGTGAGTCGCTCTCCCTCTTCCGCGAGGCCAGCACCGCCCACGCCGACAACGAACTTCGCCGCCTGCCGCAGATGTCGCTTCCGGCGCGCCGCCTGTTGCTGTTCCCGGCGTTGGATCCAGCTTTCCTGGCGGCGGCCGCAGCGGCCATCTTTCTGGTTGCGCTGCTGCCCATGCAGGGGTTCCGTCAGCAGACGCTTCAACCCGCGGCAACTGCCAGCGCGCCCAGCCCATCGGCTGAGTCCGACGAGGCTCTGCTCGAAGACGTCAATCGCGAGGTATCCGCTTCGGTTCCGACCCCCATGCAGGCGCTGGACGACCCTACCGCCAGTGCCTCGCCCGCATCCACCGGCATTGAGACACCCATCCAGAATTCAGACCAAAGGAAAGACTAACCATGAATGTTCGATTGAATCGTAATCCGCTGCTTGTCCTTGCTATCTGCACTCTCTCCGGTTCGTTTGCCTTGTCCCAGCAGACGCCTCCCGCTCCGGCACCCGCTCCGGCACCCGCGGCCGCACCCATCCAGCGTCAGCCCCCCGCCAATCCCGGCATGCGTCCGGGCATGATGCAGGGCCGTATGCGCACCGGCACACAGGGTCGGTTCCACGCCAACATGAACCGCAACCGCGGCAACTTCCACGGCGGAATGGCGGGAGGCTTCCGTGGTTCGCAGGGCGGCCCCATGGGCGGCGACTTCCACATTGGCCCCGGCGGAATGTGGTGGAAGAGTCCAATGGTCGTCCAGAGACTTAGCCTGACCGCCGACCAGACCAAGAAGATGGATGACATCTTCCAGCAGAGCCGCATTCAGCTCATCGATCTGCGGGCCGATGTCCAGAAGCAGGAAGTCATGCTGGAGCCGCTGCTGAGCGCAAGCACTCTCGACTCGGCCAAGGCGATGGCCCAGATCGATAAAGTTGCGGACGCACGCGCCAACCTGGAGAAGGCAGACGCCAAGATGCTGCTTGGCATCCGCGGCGTGCTTACGCCCGACCAGTGGACCAAGCTGCGTTCCCGCGGGTTCGGCGAACCCGGCGGTGGCCCCGGCGGGCCGGCGGGAGCAGGCGGGCCGGGCGGCGGTGGACCGGGCGGCGGTGGTGGTCGCGGCATGCGCGGCGGTGGCCCACCTCCGAACACCAGCAACCTGATTGATCCGATCGATCAGCCCTAGACCCCGGCGAAACTTCAACACGCCAAGGGTACCCGGATTGCCGGGTACCCTTTCTTCTGCGCGAATGGCGGGGACCGGCGCGACTGGATGCCTGCTTTGTCTCCCGGTCGTTCTCACGATTGGCTGGGCGGGCCGGATCTGCATCCGCCTCCAACGCAAAGAAATGCCGGAGGAATTGTCCCCCGGCATTGTCTTCGAATGAGACTCCCTGCTTACTTGCGGCCTTTGACCACTTCGTGCGCCGCAGATGCTCCATTCGCCGGGACCGGCGGGACCTCCACCGCCACGGATGCCGCGGCGATGCCCAACTTCTTGCGCAGTTCCCCGTCGACGCGCGCGAAGACATCCTTGTTTTCCTTGAGGAAGGCGCGAACATTCTCGCGGCCCTGGCCGATGCGTTCGCCCTGGAAGCTATACCACGCTCCGCTCTTGTCCACGATACCGTGGGTCACGGCCAGGTCCAGCGCATCGCCTTCGCGCGAGATGCCCTCCCCGTAGAGGATGTCGAACTCGGCGTCGCGGAAGGGCGCGGCCACTTTGTTCTTCACCACCTTGACCTTGGTGCGCGAACCGACCACGACATCGCCTTCCTTCACCGCGCCGATGCGGCGAATGTCGATGCGCATGGACGAGTAGAACTTCAGGGCCTTGCCACCGGTCGTGGTCTCCGGATTGCCGAACATCACGCCGATTTTTTCCCGAATCTGGTTGATGAAGATCAGGCAGGTGCGGGACTTCGAGACCGTTCCGGTCAGTTTGCGCAGAGCCTGAGACATGAGTCTTGCCTGCAGGCCCATGTGCGAGTCGCCCATCTCGCCGTCGAGTTCGGCCTTGGGCACCAGCGCGGCGACCGAGTCGACCACCAGCACGTCGATTGCGCCCGAACGCACCAGCGCCTCCACGATCTCCAGCGCCTGTTCGCCGTAGTCCGGCTGGGAGATCAACAGGTTGTCGATATCGACGCCGAGCTTCTTCGCATAGGCCGGGTCGAGGGCGTGTTCCGCGTCGACAAAGGCGGCCAGGCCACCGGCCTTCTGCGCCTCGGCAATGATCTGCAGGGTAATGGTCGTCTTGCCCGAGGACTCCGGCCCAAAGATCTCAATGACGCGACCGCGGGGCACGCCCCCCACGCCGAGCGCCGCATCGAACGAGATCGATCCGGTCGAAATGACCGCGATCGGGACAACTGCCTCGCGCGACCCGAGTCGCATGACCGAGCCCTTGCCAAATTGTTTTTCCAGAGACGAAAGGGCTGCTTCTATTGCCTTGTTGCGATCATCGGCCACGCTATATTTCTCCTCAGTGGTAAGGTCACTGAGGATTCTAGCACCGAAATCCGCCTAGGCGAAGAAAAATCGAAAAAGGCCGCTGCGGGACAAGTTCTTGGGTTCGCGTTGATGCTCCCGATGGTCGCAAGCCGGGATTTATGGATTGTTGCGAATGGTCTGGCCGGTCCAGGCCATTTGTGGCGTCTTCGATTCGAAATAGTTGCGCTGCCACAGATTGCGGTAGAACTCTCCCGTCAGCTCGGCCGCGTGCGGTCCGAAGCTCGGCCGGCCGCCTTCGATAAAGACCACGGTCACGATCCGGCCGGTGGGAGTGTCGGCATAGGAAGCGAACCAGCCGAAGCGGGTTCCGTTATCGGAGCAGGTGCCGGTCTTGCCGAACACGGGAAACTCGTGGAACGTGGCCCGCAGGGAGCGCGCCGTGCCGTAGTCCACCGCACCCTCCAGCCCGTCGCGCATCTCGGGAATCAAGGGCGCGATGTCCAGCATGCGCTTCACCTTGGGCGCAAAGTTCTCAATCTCGTCGGAGGTCTGCGGATGCTGAAGATAATAGAGCGTGCCGCCGTTGGCGATCGCGGAGACCAGCGCACCCAGCTGCAGCGGGGTCATGGAGATGCCCTCGCCGAACGAACACATGCGCCCCACACCACCCTCCGCGGCCGGCAACTCAGTATCGGGATAGACGCCAAGCTGCTCGCCTTCGATGTTGTAGCCGGCCAGCTCGCCCAGGCCAAATTCGTTGGCGTAATGCTTCACCCGCTCGAAGCCCAGCATCCGTCCCAGCGTTTCAAAGTACGGATTGATGGATTTCGCCAGCGCGGTAGTGAGGGTCATGGTGTAGTGGCCGCCCAGGTTGACGGGAGTGTCCTTGGTGATCAGTCCCTCATCCAGCGCCGCCAGGCTGACTGCGAGCTTGATGGTCGAGCAGGGTTCCGCACCGCTGGAGAGCGCCAGCTTCTGGTTCACCATCGCCAGGATGCGCCCGTTCGACGGATCGATGGCCAGCGCGGTGCCATTCATATTGCCCAGCGCATCGACGGCCGCGGCGCGAACAACCGGATCCTCACCGGTCGTGACATCGCCCTGGGTGGGATCGGTGGTGAAGGAGTTGCCGGTGCAGCGCTCGTAGCTGCGGCGGCTACGGCGAGTACCGACGGCCAGCATGGTGCGCGCGCCGCTGCGGGTTCGGGAGTGATAGACGGCTGTCGACTTCAGCGCGGTTGAAGCGGTGCGGGTGCGCGAGGAGGCTGCCACCGTCCGGCTCGACCGGGGCGTTGCCGAATGCGATCTGGCCGCCGTTGCCGCTACAGCAGTCTTTGCCGTACCCGTCCTGGATGCGGTGCTCTTGGACGTGCTGGCTTTATGGGACGCAGTCGCTGTGGCGTGCAGCCTCGCCGAGTGTGTCTTCGCCGGGCCGGAAGTGCCCTGACCCGAGCTCGTCTGCGCCCACGCCATCGGCGCAGACGGCGCGATGAGCAAAGCGGCGATGAGGCAGATAAGACCTGCAATGTTCCAGTTAAAATTCCGGGCCATGTACTGAGCTTCCCCCGAGGTTCTTTTGCTGCTTTCGTTCTCGATCCGCTTCGTACGATCGGTCCGTTGCGAACTACCCTGCCTATTGCTTCGACCCGCCGGGACAAAAAAGGTTTGCCCGGTTGCCTGCAAGCGAACACGGCCAGGCAGGTCCTTTGCTACCATTCAACACTTGGTTTCAACCGCCCGGCTATAGCCCGTAGGTGCTATCTCGATGGGCAAGGCGCATGAGCGTATGCGGCGTGGGCATCCTGGTGTCAGAGTTGCGCCACCGGTCAGATCCATACCGCCGAACCTGATTCCTCTATTTTACGGGACGGACGCCGAAATCCCAGTGACGCCCTTCACAAAACCGGGCCAGCCAGTTCCGCAATGAAATCAATGACTCCGGCGCAGGAAGGCCGGAATATCCAATTCGTCGGTCTCGGTGTGCTCGGCATGGGAAGCGTTGGCACCGGCAAACAACCGGACGTCGCGTGCGCTTTCCTCGCTCCCAGCCTGGACGGCAGCCGGTGGAGCGAAACCCTCGCCTTCGGCTGCGGCGCGGGCGCGGCCAGCCGGGCTACGGAAGAAATCGTCGTCAAATACCGAGGCCGACACAGGCACCAGCTCCGGCTCGGGTTCGCGCTCCTCGCCGGTTTCCGGTGAATCATCCTGCGCGTATTCGGAGCGAGCTTCCCCGGTTTCGAACTCTTCGGCAAACCCGGTCTCGTCGGAGCTCTCATCCTCAACTTCGTCGTCCCATTCGGTTGCTTCGTCCATTTCCTGCGGACGCACCCAAATACGGCCGGCCTGCAACATCTCGTCCTGCGGCGCCTCAGCCTCGACTGCCGTGTCGTGCTTCGCCATGGGAATTGAGATCTGTTGTGCCGCCTCCATCGCTCGCGGCGAGGGAGCATGGCGCGACTCCATCTCCTCGCTGGCAAACATGGCCGGCGCCTCGCTACTGCGGACGCTGCGTCCGCGGATGGGCACCTGGTAGTCCGCGCCAGGCATGGTCGATTCGGCCAGCATGCGCGCGCGGCGATCCGGCATCTCCTGCTTGAAGCCGGTGGCGATGACGGTGATCTTCACTTCGTCACCCATGCGCTCGTCCTGCACCGCGCCGAAGATGATGTTGCAATCCTCGTGCGCCGCGTTCTGAATGATGGTGGACGCTTCGTTGACCTCGGTCAGCTTGAGGTTGCTGGAGCCGGTGATGTTGATCAGGATGCCACGAGCCCCATCGATCGCGCCGGCTTCCAGCAGCGGGCTGGCCATGGCCGCCATGGCCGCATCCATGGCGCGATTATTGCCGTGGCCGGTCGCCGTACCCATGACCGCATAGCCCATGCCGGCCATCGTGGTCTTGACGTCGGCGAAGTCGCGGTTGATGACGCCAGGGATGGTAATGATGTCCGAGATGCCCTGCACGCCCTGGCGCAGCACATCGTCGGCGATGCGGAAGCTCTCAAAGAAGCCGGCGTCCTTAGCCACGGCCAGCAGCTTTTCGTTGGGGATGACGATGAGCGTGTCGACGGATTCGAGCAGCTCCTGCATGCCGCGCTCGGCCTGCATCATGCGGCGCTTGCCTTCGAAGGCAAAGGGGCGCGTGACCACGGCGACGGTGAGCGCACCCATCTCGCTGGCCAGGCTGGCGATGACGGGAGCCGCACCGGTGCCGGTGCCGCCGCCGAGGCCGGCGGTGACGAACACCATGTCGGCGCCTTCGAGTGCTTCGATAATCTTGTCCGAATCTTCCAGCGCCGCGCGCCGGCCCACATCGGGATTCGCGCCCGCGCCCAGCCCGCTGGTCAGCTTGACGCCCAGCTGCAACTTTACCGACGCCTGAGACAATTGCAGCGCCTGCACGTCCGTGTTCGCCGAAATGAACTCGACTCCCTCCACGCCCGCCGCGATCATACGGTTGACGGCGTTGTTGCCTCCGCCGCCCACGCCGATGACCTTGATGCGCGCGCCCCGGGGCGCGTCGTCCTGATAGCGAATGCGGAGATCGTCTGACTGCTCGGACATGGCTTTTACTCCCTGACAAAAATGTGTGCGCGTTTGCGCTCGTCCGGCCTGCGTGCCCCGGCCCTGGAACCCGCGAACCCCATGCGTCACAGGAGGCTCGTGGAACCTAGTCTGACATCCCCCACAGCGCGATGAAACCCGCACGTTACCGAATGAACCACGCTTGGTACTTCTAATTTTCCCGCCGGCGCGAATTGCACCAGACCTGCTGCATATCCACCCGCATCGCGCAGCTTGCTGACCCGGGCAAAGGAGCCCGGAGACCGGGTTTCGGCCTGAGGCGCGAGCCCCAGGCCGCGCCAGCCGGGACTACACCTGCCGGGTCTCGAACATCAGAATCTGCACTGCGTCCGGCTCCGGTGCGAACACAGCCACATCTGCCGCCGCAGCCTGCCCCTGCGGGCTGCTGAGCGCGGCCTGAATTGCCGCCATGCTGTCGAAATGCAGGATGGCAATCCGATGAATTTGCGGGTCTCCCGCAGGCGACACAATGCATCCCTGACTTACCTCGAACTTTCGCAGGCCGGGAATCTTCTGCGCAATCGGAACGTGCGTTTCAAAGTAGTACTTGTCGAAGGCGGCTGTATCCTTCGGCGTCCGGTACATCACCATGAGTCGTGCCATTCATCTTCTCCCTGGGACCGCTGCACCACTATTCCTCAATCACGAGCGGCTGGCAACTAGCCTTTCGCGAATATGACCACGCCGTTCGCCGGAATCACGACAGTCGCGGACGCGGGAAGGTTGTGCAATGGAGGGCCGTCCGCCGTCACGCCGCCGGCGTTGCCTGCCACCTGCGGGTTGACGCTGACGCCGTTGGCGTTGCAGCTGTCGTAGGCGTCGCTGTTGAAGACCTCGACCCACCTGCCGGCTGACGGAAATCCCAGCTGGTAGTTCCACCACGTCGATTCGTTCAGCGTTGCGACCACCACTACGTCCTGTCCTGCGCCTTCCACCCAGCGCTGGAAGGCGATCACGCGGTCGCCGTCGCTGGTATAGAAGACGTTGAGCCCCTCGCCGCGCAGCGCCGGCTGGCTCATGCGCAGCCGGACCGCGTCCTGGGTGAAGCGCAGATGGTCGGCCATGGCTCCGTCCGCGGCTTTGCCGGCCGCGTCTTCGATCAGCCCGCCCCACCAGATCAGGTGACTTGCGTCGGTCGGGTCCGCGCCCCACTGCTTGTCTTCGAGGAACTCCTGGCCCATGAACAGCTGCGGAATCCCCGGCGCGGCAAGCAGCAGCGCAGAGGCCACGCGTGACCGGCTGCGCGCGTACCAGCTGCGATGATCGGACCCGTCGGCGAGCGCTGGAATGCGCGGGCTGGTTCCCATCTTCACGATGTCGTGGTTCTCGACGCACGGAATCGTCTGCCACGCCTGTGCGAAGCCGGTGGGCCAGGCCGCCATGGCAATCCCGCTCAGCTCGACGGTCGCACTGGCGCCGTTGGCGGCCTGCGTCACCGCCGACCGGATGGCCTCGCGCAATGCATCGTGCTGCACCGCGTCGAAGCCCATGCCGCCTTGCCCGGCGGGCGTCACCGCTTCGGTCGCGGGCTGGTTGAAGTACTCACCCGGCCAATACTCGGCGTTCTGCAGCGCGGCTGGCTTCAGCGCGCGCACCGCGCCGGTCAGTCCGCGGACGAAGTCCCAGCCGCTGCCTCCGTTCATCGCAAGCAGCATGCTGATCTCGTCGTAGCGGAAGCCGTCGCCGTGCATTTCGTCTAAATAGAAGCTGGCGTTGTTGCGGAGATAGCCGCAGACATCGGCGTTCCAGAGCGCGAACGACAGCCCGCCGACGTAGCCCTGATCGGTGAAGTAGAGGCTCTGATTGTTGTCATACACGCCGTTCGGGTTGGTGACGGCGCGGTCCCAGAAGTAGAGGCTCTCGTCGTCTCCGTTGAGCGTGCCGCCCGGAGCGACCGATGCGGGGACGGTGTAGGTGTCGCCCCAACCACCGGCGTGGTTATAGACGACGTCGAAGGCCACGGCGATTCCGTAAACGTGCAGCAGGTCCACCATCGCCTTCAGTTGCGCGTAAGCGGGCGTGATGTCGGCGAGCGCTATCGGCGCGAATCCCCGGGCGGCCAGCAGGCGGTTGATAGTGACCAGGTGGGCTGCCAGCAGCGCCGGGTCGTATACGCCGTACTCAATCTCCGGCGAGAAGTAGTCCGAGCCGTCGTAGCCGAGCGAACCGTTGGTGCTGGTGTTGTTGTCCTCGTTGCCCCAGACCGGAAGCGGCTGCACCACGTTCACGCCCAGTGCCACCAGGTATTCCAATTTCTCGATGACATCCAAGAAGGTTGAGCCGCGTCCGGTCGCCTGCGAGGTATAGGTTCCGATGTGGAGTTGATAAATCACCATGTCGGAAAAGCCGGGCGGCGCGAACCCGGCATCGTGCCACGGGTAGGCGCTGGCCGCACGAATGACAGCCGGACAGACGGGAAACGGTGCGGCCGGATCGTTTGCCAGCTCGCGCGCGTAGGGATCGCGTTTGTATCCGCTCGAACCGGCGCCGACGACATAAAACTGGTAGCTGTCGCCCTCTCCGGCCTCGGCAAGGAAGCCCGACCAATAGCCGTTAGCATCCTTCACCATCAGCAGATCGGGCGATTGGCCGGTACGGCTTACTCCGCCAAACACGCCGTTGACATAAACTGCGGTGGCCCGTGGAGCCCACGCGCGAAAGGTCGCGCCGCCGCCGGGGACACCGATCTCCGACACCAGGTTCGCGCCCATCGGGGTGACTGCCGTACAATTCGCCTGCGAGATCATGCTGTCGCCGTCTCCCTCCCCCATCTTCGCATCCGTTCCCGGCATGCGGAGCAGCGACGCCATGAAATCATGGCGAATGTTCCCGCACCGGACGCTGATTTCCGAATGCCGATCGCCAAACTCATCGTCGAGATTTCCATTCCGCATGCGCAGTCCATCAAGGACCGCCGCCAGGTGCTGCGCTCGCTGAAGGACAAGGTGCGGCATGGATTCAATGTGTCGGTGGCGGAGTTGGACGATGCAAATCTATGGAACCGGGCAACTTTAGGAATGGCTGCGATCTCCGGCTCGTCGGCTTACCTGAGCGGACAGATGCGCGAGCTGGACGACGCGCTGCATCGGTTCGCGAACACGCTGGGCGCGGAGATTCTGGACTCTTACGTGGAGATCCTGGCGGAGTGAGGCCCAGCCGCCGGAGCCCGCGGCGATGCGGTGAATTTTGGTATCCTTGACTGTTGCAAGAAATTGCAGCGACTGTTGCAGGAAAGAGCAGACATGCCGGAACACCGAGCCAGGACCTATCACCGCAACCGCGTCGCCAGCACGTTTTCCGAAGAAATTGGCGCGATGCTGGAGGGCGAACTATCCGATCCGCGCATTGCTCCCAGCTACGTCACCGATGTGGTGCTGGCGCCGGGCGGCAAGAGCGCGCGCGTCTTTGTCGCGGTGCATGGCAGCGAGGCAGAAGAGGACTCCACGCTGGAAGGCCTGATGGCTGCGCGTGCCTTTATCCGTTCGACGCTGCGCGACCGTATGGGCGTGCGCCACGTGCCCGACTTGACCTTCGCGATCGACCGATCCGAGCGATTGACCGGGCGCATGGACGAGTTGCTGGCACGCACCCGCAAGCGCGACCGGAAGCGCGAGGAGAACGCCAGCAAAGCCGCCGAGTTAACCGGGAAGCCCGCGGAGCAGATGCCTTGACGCATTGCGGAGAGGACCGCGATCGCACTGGCCGCAGGCGGCATGAAACGAGACTCTGGTAGCCTTGGTTCGCTCCTCGAGTTGGGCTGACCGAATTCCGCCACGATGGATATATTGACTGATTTTCCACAATCCGCCGGGTCCGGCGCACGGAAAGAACATGCGGTGATCGCCTGGCTGCGTATCCAGATCCACAGCTTCCGCACGCAGTCGCCGTGGGAGTTTGTGGTGCTGGTGGCGACGACGGCCGTCCTGCTGTTCTATGGATTGATTCCGGTTTTCGGCGGCGACCAGGTGGGTCTGGTGGGGGCCGATGAGCCGCGCTACGCGCAGATTGCACGCGAGATGCTGAATGCGCACTCGCAGGTCTGCCATGAGTACAAGGCCAGGATCTTCCCCAGCCGTCCGACGCCGCGGGCGATCGAGAATTCACTGCGCTGCCTGGATGGCGGAACGGTGACGCCGATCCTGTATGGACACCCGTGGCTGGAGAAGCCGGCACTCTACTACTGGCGGGCGATGGGCTTCTTCAAAGAGTTCGGCGTATCGGACTGGTCGGCACGGTTGCCCTCGGCCACTGGAGCGGGACTGCTGATCTTCATGATCTTTCTGCACATGCGGCGGTTTCGGCCCGGAGGCCAGCTGGATGCGGCGCTGATTACAGCGTCGTGCGTCGCCATCATCGGATTCGCGCGCGGAGCGTCGACCGATATGCAGCTGGCGGCGCCGTTCTGCATCGGCATGCTGGGCTGGTACGCGTGGTACGAGAC
>Ga0181520_10007674_pt1 | contig 15744 bp, 14 predicted proteins | sample PEATcosm2014_Bin_29_FD_132451 | JGI IMG/M metagenome (GOLD analysis project Ga0181520, IMG submission 132451) | Peatland microbial communities from MTU Mesocosm Facility, Houghton, MI, USA - PEATcosm2014_Bin02_30_metaG | ecosystem: Environmental > Terrestrial > Soil > Wetlands > Peat | place...
GAAAGCGGGCGGCTTCGAGAAAAACGGCGTCGGCGAAGAAGCCGAACAAGAAAAGGTGAGATTCCGGGAATTGCGAAGGTCTTGACAAGCCGGTCCTATCGGAGTAGTTTTTTGCTCGCTTTCTAGAGAGAGCATTCCCCTGTAGCTCAGTTGGCAGAGCAAGTGGCTGTTAACCACTGGGTCCCTGGTTCGAGACCGGGCGGGGGAGTAAAGGAACCCTGATCGCATCTGCGATCAGGGTTCCTTTATTATATCCATCGGGTCTCGAAGGCGGCGTGCGGTGGAGCTCCCAAGGAAGGGAGCGAGAGCGTGCAGCCCGGCTCGGAGGGCGAGACCGGGCGTCGCGAAGTCGCCATTGGCGGTTTCGGCTTTTCTTTTTCAACCCGGTCTCGAAGGGAATATGCTCCGACCGAGCTTCGATTCGGAGTAGGGACTCATACCCCTCGCCGCGTACAACGCTTCAAGGTACAGGGGTATGAGGCCCTCACACAATAAATTTCCTTACCGAGCGAACGATACCTTGCAGCTTCAGGGGCGACATCGATGACGATCCGGGTGCCGGACTAAGGCACGGCTCTCAATCGGAACAGTCGTTCCGGTACGCCCATGCCGAAGGCGACAGGCCCGTCTTTCTCCTGAATAGCCTGGAAAAATAGTAGGGGTCGTCGAAGCCGAGCCGGAAAGCCGCTTCCTTGACCGAGGCTCCCTCGGAGCCGAGGAGCTCCTTGGCCCGGTTGATCTTCAGGTGGATGAAATACTGATAGGGCGTCATGCCCGTATAGGACTTGAAGGCCTCATAGAATCGGGCCTTGCCGGCGCCGAGCCGCTCGCCTATGCCCTCGAGGTCGATAGTGCCGTAAATATTCTCGTGCATGAGGAATTTCGCGCGCTCGACGAGCTGCTCGGTGCCGCTCTGCTGCTGGGACTTGCGCTCCAATTTGTGAATCTCCGCAAGGAGAAGAAAGACCAGGGCCCCGGCGCGGATCTGATAGCAAGGTTCCTGCACCTTCACAGTCTGGAAGATATCCTCGAAGATCGAGAGGATGGAGGGCTCGAAGCCTATCTTGATGAGGGGATGACCGGGCAAATGGAAGCCGGATGTCACGAGCCTGTCGACGGAGGCTCCCTTGAATCCGACCCAATATTCTTCCCAGCCCGTCGCGGGATCAGGATAGTACGCGTGGCGGATATCGGGGAAAATCGCGATGACCGTGCCGGCCTCTACAGGCGACTCGGACCCTTCCGAGATGAAAACGCCCTTCCCTCGGGCGATGTACACGAGTTGGTAGTCGCTGAGGACACGCCCAGTGGCCACGGGCTGGTATACGCTCGGATGCCCTTCTATGGTCGGCGGATAGGGGCTGCTGGGCGCCACGTCGGCGTGCCCGATATCGGTGCAGAAGACTCCGCTCGCTTCGTCGTCGTCGCTCCACGTGAGATAGGCTGAGAAGATCACCGGCGACATACTGAGAGCATTATCCATCACGCCGCATCGCTTTGTCCATTCACGGATTTTCGGGACGGGTAAATACTGGACGACCGTGGAGGAAATTCGCATGAAGGCATATCGAGACGAGGATTCTATCGAAAAGTCCTACGATTTAGCGAAGAGCGCCTTTAAAGTCCTGGGCGTAGACGCGGACGCGGCGATATCCGCGACGGCAAAGGTACCTGTTTCGATTCATTGCTGGCAGGGAGACGACGTAACCGGCTTCGAGGGCGCGGGAGGCCTCTCCGGCGGCGGCATCATGGCCACCGGCAACTACCCCGGGCGCGCGCGCGACGGGGGCGAGCTCCGGGGCGACGCCGATTTCGCCTTCTCGCTGATACCCGGGACGAAGCGTTTCAACCTCCACACCATCTACGCGGAGACCGCCGGCCGGCAAGTCCCCCGCGACGAACTCGGACCCGAGCACTTCGCGACCTGGATCTCCTGGGCCAAGGCCAAAGGCATCGGACTCGACTTCAATCCCACGTTTTTTTCCCATCCCATGGCTGTTTCCGGTTTCACGCTGTCCAGCGCGGACAAGAAAACGAGGGAATTCTGGATCAGGCACGCCAAGGCCTCGCGTCGCATAGCCAGCGCATTCGGGCGCGAGCTCGGATCGCCTTCGGTCAACGACGTCTGGATACCGGACGGGTCGAAGGACCTTCCCGCGGACCGCGAGGCACCGAGGCGGAGGCTCATGGAAGCGCTGGACGAAGTGTTCTCGGAAAAGTTGCCATCGGGGACCATCGTGGACGTGGTCGAGCCCAAGCTTTTCGGGATAGGGAGCGAGGCCTACGTCGTAGGCTCCAATGAGTTCTACATGGGCTACGCGATGCGGAAGGGCATAAAGCTCTGCCTTGACCTTGGCCACTTCCATCCGACCGAGAACATCGCCGACAAGCTCTCGGCGGTCCTCCTGTTCGCTCCCGGCATCCTGCTCCATATAAGCAGGGGAGTCCGATGGGACTCCGACCACGTGTCTCTATTCTCCGACGAAGTCCGCGATGTCTGCCGCGAACTGACGCGCCTGCAGGCCTTCGACCGGGTAAACATCGCCCTTGATTACTTCGACGCGAGCATCAACCGCATCGCCGCCTGGGCGATAGGGGCGCGCGGCTTGCAGAAGGCCCTGCTCGAAGCGAGACTTGAACCGACGGCGCTGATCAGGCACGCGGAAGATACAGGGCGCAACCATGAGCGGCTTGCTTTAATGGAAGAGGCCAAAACTCTCCCCTTCTCCGCCGTATGGGATAAATACTGCCTGGATCAGGGTGTACCGGTCGGCACGGATTGGCTTTCGGCTGTTACCGACTACGAAGACACGACGCTCGCGAAGCGATAGCCAAAAGTCTTGCCGGAAAAGGCCTGAGCTTTCTTGCAGTTGCTCTTACCTTCTCATGATGGGACGAGAAGGAGGCGTTGCAAACAGCTCAGGTCCGATCATTAGTAAACAAATCCAATCATTTGGAAATGATTTTGCTTGACAATTGGAGTGGCTAGGGCGAGAATGCTTTCCAGAAGCGGGGTAAAGCCCCAAGTAACTCAGGAGGCAGAAATGAAGAAGACGCTCGGTGTTGTAGCGGCCATTCTTATGGTCATGATGGTCAGCCCGGTCTTCGCGCAGAAGGTCTACAGGGTCGGCGTAATTCCCAAGTTCATCGCCGAGGACTATTTCATCGCTTGCGAGAGGGGATTTCGCCAGGCTGAGAAGGATCTTGGCGGGAAGATCAAAGTCGACTGGATCGGCGATACTATGTCACAGACATCGGCCGCGAACCAGAAGAACTACATCCAAGGATTCATCGATAAGAAGTATGATGCGATCCTCGTATCCGCGCTCGATCCCGAAACCTACGCCGATACGCTGCGCGACGCCATGAAGAAGGGCATCAAAGTCATCACATGGGACGCCGACGTGAATCCGACGGCGAGGAATTACTTCGTGAATCAGGTCGAAGGCGATCAGATTGCGATCCAATTGCTCAAGGGTTTGTCGGGAGATTTGAGCACGTATACCGCATCCAACAAGGCTACGGTCGCCCTGGTCTCGACGACCAACGACTCGCCCAACCAGAATGCGTGGCTCCAGGCCATCATAAACGAATACAACTCGAAGAAGACGACCGAATACAAGCACATCAACCTCATGAGCGATCCCAGCCAGATCGTCTATGCCGGTAACGACCGCGGCACCGCGGACGAGAAGATCAAGTCCTTGTTGAGCGCGAACCGGAATATCAAGGGCATCATCGCGCTCTCATCCAACACGGTTCCCGCGGTTTCCTCCGCACGCGATCAGCTTGGCATCAAGGAACAGATCAAGATCGTCGGCATCAGCGTTCCCGAGTCCTCCCGCAAAGACATGCAAGATGGGAAGATGTCGTCGCTGGTTCTTTGGCAGCCCTTCGACCTCGGCTATCTTACCCTCTTCGTTACCTACGACGTGCTGACTGGAAAGAACCCGAGCGGCTCTTTCTATAAATCCCCCCTCAGCGGAACGAATATGATCACCAGCTTCATGGATGGGAAAACCCCCTTGCTCTATGCCAAGGAGGGACACAAGATCCTTCCGAACAACGTGATAATCCTTGGCGAGCCCATGGTGGTGAATCTCAAGAATATCGATCGCTTCCGCGGCTATCCGCAGGCGGATAGCGGGATGGCCTACTTCCTGAAATAGGATGCATCGCCGGCCGAATCGGCCATCGTGGCCGATTCGGCCTCATGCCAGTCGTCCGATTGGCATAGCCGCTCGGAACAAAGATCCGATGCTGCTTGTGCCGGTTGAGTTTCATCTCGGCTCGGAAAGGTCTCCTATGGAAAGCGGCAAGGTATCAGTTGGTTCCGAGATCGCCCTTCGCATCGAAGGCATCAGCAAAAGCTTCCCGGGGGTCCGAGCTCTCTCGGACATGTCTATCGACCTGCGCCGCGCCGAAGTACACGCCATCTGCGGCGAGAACGGTGCCGGCAAGTCGACACTCATGAAGATAATAACGGGAGTCTATAAGCCCGACCGCGGACAGATGAAGCTGGACGATGAACCGCTCGATATCAAAAATCCCAACGAAGCCTATGCGCGCGGCATTGCCATCATATTTCAGGAGACCAGCCTCTTCCCCGATCTGACCGTGCTGGAAAACCTGTTCATGGGCCACGAACTCAAGAAGCCCCTCGTAGGGAAGCTCAAGCTTATTTCGATTCTCGACTATGCCGCAATGGAAGAGAAAGCCGAGGAAATATTCGGCCGATTGGGCATGTCCGTGGATCTTGATGCCAGGGTTTCGAATCTCGGCGTCGCCACGAAGCAAATGGTCGAGATTGCCAAGGCACTGACCTTCGATTCACGCATACTCATTCTCGACGAGCCCACCGCGGCGCTGACCAACAAAGAGGTCGACACGCTTTTCGAGACGATCCGCAAGCTGAAGGCCCACGGCGTCTCGATGCTATATATCAGCCACCGCCTCGACGAGATATTCCAGATCGCGGACAGGGTGACCGTAATTCGGGACGGCGAACACATCCATACGGAGGAGGTCGCCAAGGTCACCAAAGACGAATTGGTATCCTGGATGGTCGGCAGAACGCTTCACAATCTCTATCCCAAGGGGAAAGCCGAGATCGGCGAGGTAATCTTCGAGGCGCGGGGCATCGTCCAAGGGCCCCTTCTCAAGGGCATCGACCTGCAGTTGCGGCGTGGAGAGATATTGGGCCTGTCGGGCTTGGCCGGCGCCGGACGGACCGAACTGTCGCTCGCGCTTTGCGGTCTCTCCAGACCGGACTCGGGGCAGGTATACATCGACGGCAAGAAGCTTCATTTTGCGAATTACAGACAGGCGATGGATCATGGGATCGTCTACATATCCGAGGACCGGCAGAAATACGGCCTCATCGTTCCGATGTCCGTATCGGAAAATATCACGCTTCCGCTCCTCCGCAGCCTTTCCAGGAGGATGGGCATCATCGATTCGCATTCCGAACGCCGCATCAACGACGAGTACATGGAAAGACTCGCGATCAAGGCCCCGGGCGGAGATTTCATCGTAAACAATCTGTCCGGAGGCAATCAGCAGAAAGTGTCCGTTGCGAAGGCCCTGGCCACCACTCCCAGGATCCTGATACTCGACGAGCCAACGCGGGGAGTGGACGTCGGAGCCAAGAGCGAGATCCACCGCATCATCTCGACCCTCGCCGACGAGGGGAAATCCATAATCATGATATCGAGCGACCTGCCGGAGATCATCGGCATGAGCGATCGGGTAATCGTGATGAAGAACGGACTGAAAATGGGCGAATTGTCGCGGGCCGAGCTGTCCCAGGAAAGAATTCTTCAGCTCGCCCTGTAGAGGATGAAAAGATGAAGTTGAAAATCACTTTCAAGCGGGAATTCATCCTCGGGCTCATCGTCCTCGCGTTCATGTTGTTCCTGGCGCTTACGACTCAATTCGCGACCAGGAACGGCTTGTTCAGCATGATGCTGGATGTCAGTCCGACTATCATCGGAGCTATCGCCCTATCCCTCGTCATTTTCACGGGGAACATCGATATATCGGCCGGCACTATCCTCGGTTTCGTGAGTTATACTGCCGGTGAATTGGCCATTCTGGGCGCGCCGATTTGGCTTTTTGCCCCGGCGGCTTTTCTCGTCGGCGTATTGCTGTCTGGCTTGAACGGCTATATTTCGGTCAAGTTCAAGGTGCCGTCCATTGTGGTGACCCTTGCGATGAACATGGTTCACCTCGGCTTTTACGCGACATTTCTTCATAATTCCGGTTGGCTCGAGAATCTCGGCGACAATTTCACCTGGTTTGGCCGGGGCCAAGTGTTCGGCATAATCCCCTTTATCTTTATCGTGTCCATAGCGGTGGCCGCGCTTTTCATCTTCATCATGAAGTTCTCCAAATTCGGGAAGTCGGTCTATGCCGTCGGCGGCAACAGGCTGGCCGCGATCTACGCCGGGATCAACCCCGATATCACGGTTATCAAAGTTTTCCTCATAGAGGGACTTTTACTCGGCGTCGCGGGAACGCTCAAGGCGGTAACCCGTAGCGACGTGCTTCCGTCAAGTTTCCAGGGACGCGAAATGACCTACATCGCGGCCGCGATAGTCGGCGGAGTGAACATCATGGGCGGCTCCGGTAAGCTGCTAGGTGCGGTATTCGGGGCTCTTCTGGTCTATCTGCTGAGCACCGCGATGATCTATATGGGTTTTCAAGACTATTTCCAGTACGCTCTTCAGGGAATCATCATCCTGGTCGCCGTGTTCATCACCATAACTGATTTTTCAGCCTGGCGAAAGAAGCGTGCGGCCGTTATTGCGGAGCCCGAGAGGAATTGACAGCAATGGAACAGCCAACTTCAAAACGGCAGCGCCGCGGCGGCTTCCGCATAACGTATCAATTGGCGCTCTTCGTCCTTCTGGTCTTCCTTGTACTGCTTTTCGGCATATTGCAACCCGTTTTCTTCGCGCCCGACGTGCTTTTCAATGTCACGACGATCATCGGCGAAATAGGGATAATGGCCCTCGCCATGACCTTCATCATAACGACGGGAGGGATCGATCTCTCCGTAGGTTATAACCTGCAACTTTGCGCTATTGTCTTCGGATCGGTCTACGCGTCGAACCACAATGTGCCGCTCGCGATCATCCTTTCCGTCGCTTGCGGGATATTATGCGGATTCCTCAACGGGATGATAATCTCCCGTACCAAGATACCTCCCCTCGTGACTACCCTTGCGACGATGAGCCTTTTTCGCGGCATCTCCATGATAATAGCCGGTACGAACACGTACTCGGGCTTCCCGGACAGCTTCAAGAAAATATCGACCACGTACATATTCGATGTCATACCGATCCAATTCCTTTACTTCATCGCCTTCTTCGCGATTTTCAATCTTTTCTATTCGCGAGGGCGGCTGGGGCGCAACCTGAAAGGGATAGGATTCAACGAGAACGCCTTGATTTTTTCGGGAATAAACACCAAGCGCAACCTTCTCTTCATCTACACTTTGAGCGGCTTAATGTGCGCCATAGCCGCGTTGATCTATCTGGGGCGGCTCTCCGCCGCGACGACGAGCATGGGCAATGACCTGAACCTCCAAGTGGTCACCGCCGTCGTCCTCGGCGGCACATCGATAATGGGCGGCATAGGCAGTGTCTCGGGAACCTTCATCGGCGTTCTCATAATCGGAGTGCTCCGCAAGGGTTTTACCTTGATCAATTTCAGCGGCAATATTTTCAATTTCACGCTTGGTGTCATCCTCATAGTGGCGCTGGTGGTTTTCGCCTGGCTTGAAGAACGAAAAAAGAATTCGGGGAAAACGTCCAAATACGTCGCCTAGAAACCTTTTGCCGAATATCAGGAAGGGTCAAATGGAGAAGCAAAGGAACCCAGTCGATATGATCTGCGCCGCCGGTCCGAAACCCGTCCGCGGGAGCTCGACATGAGCGATTCGAAAAAGGAAGCCTTCAAGAGGGTTTTGGCCCACGAGGCGGTTATGCCCGTGCCCTATTCGATAAAATTCACCGTGGAGTCCCGCGAAAAGTACGTTTCCTACCTCGGCAAGCCATTCGACGAGGTCGATGACCTAGGCTCCTATGTCGTTGCCTCGCATACTAACGGAGGTTGGACGGAGGTCAAACCGGGGTTCTTTCGGGATTACTTTGGCGTCGTCTGGAACAAGACCGTCGACAAAACCCTCGGCATCGTATCCGAATATCGTTTTCGCGAGCCTTCTTTTGGCGATTACCGATTCCCCGATGCGGCGGACCTTCCCGTTTACGCCACTATACGCAGGAATAATGGGCGGTATCCCGAAGTTTTCCATATGTTCTCGATCGGTTTCGCGCTTTTCGAACGTGCGTGGTCCTTGACGGGGATGGAAGAACTCATGGTCTGGATGCTCACCGAGCCTGCATTCATACATGAACTCCTGGACAGGATCACGACCTATAACATCGCGCTGATCAACGCTGCGGCCGATATCGGCGGTCTCGATTGCGTGCATCTGGGGGACGATTGGGGCTCCCAACACGGGCCCCTCATTTCTCCCGAGACGTGGAGAGAATTCATCAAACCGAGGTTCAAAAAAACGTGCGACGCGATCAAAGCGCGAGGTCTGTCGGTGAGCCTTCATTGTTGCGGTAACGTCGAGGTGCTCATGCCTGAAATAGTCGAGTGTGGCGTCGATGTCTTCGATCCATTCCAACCGGAAGCGATGGATATCTGGAAGCTTCATCGGGATTTCGGAGATCGGATCGCCTTCTGGGGCGGACTCAGCGTTCAAAGCACTTTCCCCTGCGGTACGGAGGAGGATATCCGAGAAGAGGGCGAACGCCTTATCCGTGAGATGGGCCGGAAGGGCGGCTACGTCCTTGCCCCTTCCCATGCGCTCACCGGGGATATACCTCCGCAGAATATCTCGGCATTCATCGATCTGGCGAGGATGCAGCCAGGCAGACATGAATGAAGTTCTTGATCCCCAAGAGAAGGCCTCGAATGAATAAGAAGAAATTCTGCAGCGACAGGGAAGCCAGGTCGGTGATCTGCGACATCGGGAAAAAGATGTACGACAAGGGATTTGTCGCCGCCAATGACGGGAACATCACCGTCAAAGTCGGAGAAAACGAGATCTGGGTTACTCCCGCGGGTGTCAGCAAGTCCCTTCTTCGGCCCGAGATGCTGGTAAAGACGGACATGGAGGGAAACATCCTTCGAGGATCGTGGAAGCCATCGAGCGAGCTTTTGATGCATCTGCGTGTCTATAAGGAAAATGGCGAGGTGGTGTCTACCTGTCACTCGCATTCCCCGTTCGCGCTGGCCTTCGCCTGCACAGGGATCGAGCCGGATCTGGCGATCGCGCCCGAACCGATGGTCCTCGTCGGGCCGGTGCGGATCGCCCCCTTCGCCTATCCCGGTACCGCAGAGCTGGCCGATTCGATAGCGCCGTATTGCAAGGCAAATAAGGTCGTCCTTATGGCCAATCACGGGTCCCTGACCTGGGGCACCCGTCCCATGGAGGCTTGGTATCGGATGGAGGCTCTGGAGGCCTATTGCAAAGTCATAGCCATGTTGGAGTTTTTCCCCCGCAAGCCGCGGCTTCTCGGCGACGAACAGATCGAGCATATCATGTTCCATCCCGAATATGGGGTGGAGGCCCTCGGTCGTCACAAGGGGGCTTCCCGATCCACGAACACGGAAACCGGGGTTCCCCTGTCCACCTTATCGCGCGGCGCATTGCTCGACGATTTGGCGGAAAGGATCGTCGGGCGGCTTGCCGCGCTCACCGGGCAAAGCGAGGGGAAAGGTAGTCCGAGATGACCGGAAACCATCTTGCCATCGATATCGGGGCCGAGAGCGGGAGGGCGATCGTCGGCTCGGTCAAAGACGGTAAGATTGACTTCGCGGAGATACGTCGTTTCGAGACCGGTTATACCCTGTTGAACGGTCATTTGGTCATCGACATATACAGGATTTACGAAGAGATACTCCAATCGCTTAAAAAATATGCAGTATCGTTCGGAGCCGAGTTGGAGAGCGTTGGAGTAGACGCTTGGGGATCCGATTTCGGGCTTCTCGACGAATGCGGCAATCTAATCGGCCTGCCTTTCTTTTACCGCGATCGGCGTACCGAAGGCGTGACGGAAACGATCGAGTCGAGTATGGGGTACCGACGATTGCACGAGTTGACGAATCACCGACGCACGGCGACCGGGTCTCTGCACCAAATCATCGCCATGGCGAAGGACGAGGCCCAGTCGCTTCGTAACGGCCGTGCGATCCTGTTCATCGGCGACATATTCAATTATTTCCTTTCGGGGAAGATATGTTCCGAATATACCGCAGCGTCTTATTCCCAGATGTTCAGCTTGAAAAAGCGGGCATGGGAACCGGAGGTGTTCGATGCCTTCCGAATTCCGCGCCGGATTCAATCTGAAATCGTGTATCCGGGCGATTCCCTCGGCCTGTTGAACACATCGGTTTCCGCCTTTTCCGGTCTTGGTGAGGTGCGTGTCATCGCGCCGGCCGTACACGATACCGGAGATGCCGTATTGGCCGTCCCCGCAGAAGGTCGGGAGTGGGCCTTCATCAGCAGCGGAACCTGGTCTCTACTCGGTATCGAATGCGATGCGCCGATAGTGAACGAGAAAAGTTACGAGGGCAATTTCTCGAATTCCGGTCTGGCCTTCGGAAAGGTGCTTTTCAAGATCAACATCGCCGGTTTGTGGATAATCCAGCAATGCCGGAAAAAATGGAGAGAGAACGGGCTGGAGATCGATTATGCGGCGATAGCCGAGTCGGCGGAGAAATCCGAATAGTTCAAGTCCTTTTTTAATCCCGAGGCGCCCGACTTCCTTGATCCGACCGATATGCCCGGAGCGATCCTACGATTCATTGAAAGGACCGATCAGGCCGCCGTCGATGGCGAGGATATCGGGCTGATCGCGCGTATCGTATATGAAAGCCTGGCGCTACGATATCGACAGGGCATCGAGATGATACAGGATGCCGCAAATAAAGAGATTCGGAGGATACATATCGTGGGCGGCGGTAGTAAGATCGATCTCCTAAATAAATTTACGGCGTCGGCCACCGGTCTGAGCGTAATCGCCGGGCCGGCGGAAGCGACCGCCATCGGAAATATCATGCTGCAGGCATACGGTTGCGGCGAAGTCGGTTCGTTATCCGAGATCAGAAAAGCGATCGGTGATTCCTTCTCGTCGAGGATATTCGAGCCGCTTGCGGGCGATGCTTGGCGCGAACCTTATAATGAATTCCTCCGAATCAGCAAGGAGTCATGAACAATGACGTCGAAAGAGCGCGTGCTCAGGGCATTCCACAGAATCGCGGGGCTTCCGGACAGGCCTCCTCTCCAATTCGATCTTTGCAGGCAATTGACCGAGCGTTTCCAGGCCGAGCTGGGCATAAAAGCCGAGTATTCCCCGAGCTACTACGAAGACCTGACTTACAGAATCTCCGCCAACGCGATAAGGACGGCGCTCGGCAGCGATTGCGTGGTGGTCGGCGGCACCGTACCCGCGGGCTACGCGCCCGAGCGCGTGCGGGATGATATCACCCTCAACGAGTTCGGCATGGAGATGAAGCCTACCGCGCTCTACGTGGAGGTGGTGAAGTGCCCGCTCAAAGACGCCTCCTCCGTCGAGGACGTCCGGAAATACCCCTTCCCCGATGCCTACGCTCCCGGCCGCTTCGCGGCGGCCGAGCGCGACATCGCGCTCTTCGGAAAAGACTATTTCGTCATCGGCGACTGCGAGCTGAGCGTTTTCGAGCTGGCCTGGCACCTCACCGGCATGCAGGAGTATCTACTGGCGCTCGCGATGGAGGAGACCTGGATAGAGGCCTTGAACGACAGAGTCGAGACATGGACTCTCGGTATCGCGACGCAGCTCGTCGAGCGGGGCGTCGACGCCATTTGGTTCGGGGAGGACTTGGGGTCCCAGACTTCCACGCTGATCAGCCCCGACATGTGGAGGGATAAATTCAAGCCTCGCTACGCGCGTATGATCTCGGCTCTCAAGAAAATCAATCCCTCTGTCATGATCATCATGCACTCCGACGGCGCGGTCGCGCCGCTCATCGACGATTTCATCGAGATGGGGATCGAGGTGTACAACCCCGTCCAGCCGAATGTCGCGGGCTCGGACCCGCGGGAGCTGGCGGACAGATACGGCGGCAGGATCAATTTTTTCGGCGGCATCGACCAGCAGGAGCTGCTGCCATCGGGCGACTTGCCGGCGCTCGAGGCGGAGATCCGGCGCCGCGCCGAGATACTCGGAGCGGGGGGCGGTTACCTCATGGCTCCCGCCCATATCATCCAGGCAGACACCGCGCCGGAGACGGTCGTGGCCATGATAGAGGCCGTCAAAAGCCTCGGCTTAAGGGGAGCCATCACAACATGAAACGAGTCGCCTTTAAGATGAAACTGAAGCCGGGCTTCCGCGACGAGTACAGGAAGCGCCACGACGCACTGTGGTCCGAATTGAAGGCATTGCTCAAGTCGCAGGGGATCTCGGACTACTCGATCTTCTACGACGCGGAGACGGACATTCTTTTCGGAGTGCAGAATGTGGAGGGCGAAGCCTCCTCGCAAGACCTCGGGACAAAGGCCATAGTCCGGAACTGGTGGGCATTCATGGCCGATATCATGGAAACCAATCCGGACAAGTCGCCGGTGACGATTCCCCTGGAAGAGGTCTTTTACCTGCCCTGAGCCGGGATTCTCAGACCAGGACTATCTCCACTCTCTTCTCCCGGAGCGCCGCCACGATCGGTCCTTCCGCCTCCTTCGTGGTGACGATCCTGCTGGCCTTCTCCACCGGACAAAGGGCCAGGTTGCCTATCGCCCCGAACTTGGTCTCATCGGCGAGGATGACAAGCTCGCGTGCGTGGTTGATCATCGCCCGTTCCGCCTGGATGAGGAGAGGCTCCGAATTGGTCAAGGTACTTTCGGTGATGCCTTCGATCCCCATGAAGGCGATGGCCGCATGGTAATTCGCGAAGGGATCGGCCGAGAGCGTGCTGAGGATGAGCTGGGAGCTTGGATTGACCGTCCCTTCCGGCAGGATGACCGTGCAGTTGGAATGCTTGACCAGGTAGGACGCGATGGCGAACGAGTTGGTGACGACGGTGATGGAGAGAGACGAGAGGTATTCCACCATATGGAATGTCGTGGACCCGCCGTCGATTATGATTGTTTCTCCCGCCGCAACGTATGAGCAGGCCTGACGGGCGATCCTGCGTTTTTTCTCGCTATTGACGCTCACGCGGTGGTCCAGGGGCGGCTCGACCCGCGAGGAGCCGCTTGTCTTCTCCCTCACCAGCTCGACGCCTCCGCGAACTCTGCGGAGACGACCCGCTTCCTCCAAGTCGATGAAGTCCCTGCGTATAGTCGCCTCGGAGGCCCCGCTGGCTTCGACCACGTCGTGGATGCTCGCCCAGCCGTGAAGATCGAGGAGGCGGAAGATCGTGTCCTTGCGTTCCCGTTCCAGCATATCAAGCCTTCAGGGAGTCGAGGAGGCTCCTCATACGGCGCATGGACGCTTCCCTTGGCTCGGCGCCGGAGAAGAGCGAGGACGAGCCTGCCACGAGGACGTCGGCCCCCGCGTCGACCATCAGCGGGATATTGTCCCAGCTCACGTTGCCGTCCACCTCGAGCAGGGCTTCCAGACCCTCGCCGTCCAAGTAGTCTCGGAGCTCGGAGATCTTGTCGAGCATCGAGGGGATGAGGCGCTGCCCCGCATAGCCGGGGTTCACCGCCATCACGCAGACCAGTTCGACCTCGGGGAGAAGGTACTTTAGGCTCTCTATCGTCACCGCCGGATCGATGGCGATGCCCGGCCTCGCGCCGCATGACTTGATCAGGCCGAGGGTGCGCAAGGGGTGATACGACACTTCGGGGTGGAAACAGATCCATGGCGATTTGAATTTCGCGAAGACCGGCACGAAGGCATCGACGTTCTCGATCATCAGGTGAATGTCGAGGGGGATGTCGGTCCCCGCCGCGACGGCCGCGCCGATATCGGGACCGAGGGTGAAATTGGGGACGAAATGCCCGTCCATGACGTCGATGTGGATCATGGGGACATCGAACTCCTCGAAGAGCCTGATCTCCTTGGCGAGATCGAGGAAGTCGGCGCACATGAGCGAGGGCGAGAGGAGGGTGGCCCGGGCGCTGCGGCTCATGGTCAGAGCCCCGGCTTGACGATCGTCTTGAGGCCCTTGCCCGATTCGTGGAAGGCGAGGGCCTCCGCGATCTCCGCGAGCGGGAAGATCCTGGAGATGTACTGCTTCGCGTGAACCGTGCCATTCGCGATCATGTCGACGGCGATCTTGTGTTGGCGGGGGAGGGAGCCGTGGCTCCCCATGATGAAGCACTCCTTGTAGTGGATCAAATTCGAGTCGATCGTGAGCTTGGGCTGGTTCTTGAGCCCGCCGAAAAGATTGACATAGCCCCGGTGGCGCACCATGCGGATGGCGTCCTCGTGGGCTTTCACGGTTCCGGCCGTGGTGATCACAAGGTCCACACCCTCGCCTCCGGTGGCCGCCATGACCGCTTCCACCGGGTCTCCATCCTCCGTGCAGATGAAGCTGGCGTCCTCGCGGAACGGCCGCGCCATCTCGAGGCGGGCGCGCGAGCGTTGGACGGCGAACACTTTCGAAGCGCCGAAGGCCTTGGACAGTTCCAGCATCATGCAGCCTATGGGGCCGAGCCCGATGACGCACATGCTCTTCCCGATGCTCATGTTGGCGAGCTCGAGGCCGTTGATGGCGCAGGCGAGAGGCTCGGCGATCGCGGCCTCGTCGAAGGATAGCCGGTCGGGAATCTTCGTGACCGGACCGTATTTCAGTACGGTCTCGTTGAGCAGCATCTTTTCCTCGAAGCCGCCCGGAAACTGATAGCCGATGGCGTAATTGATCGCGCAGTTGGTGCCCATGCCGTTCGTGCACCAATAGCACTTTCCGCAGGGCACGTCCGCCCCGAGCGCGATCCTGTCTCCCGGCTTGAGAAAGTCGACCTTCGCGCCGACGTCCGTTATTATCCCCGCAATTTCATGTCCCATGATGGCAGGTGGCTTTACGCGTTCGTTGCCGTACTTGAAGATCCGTAAATCGGAACCGCAGACGGCGCAGGACTCCACCTTCAAGACCGCTTCCCCCTCCCCGCACGAAGGCTCGGGGATTTCCTTGACCCGTATCGCACCTTGGCTCTCCAGCACAGCTGCTTTCATATATCATTCCTCCCCCGAAGATGAGTTAGTATACATAATTTTCCAGTATCATCAATCATTTTCAATCTTAATTGATTGATATTTTTTGCTTTTCGTGCAAATATGACGAGTGCGAGAATGAAAGGATGGTCGAATGAAGGCTTTGGTACTGACGAAGGATAAAGAGCTCGAATACCAGACAGTCCCCACGCCCCGCATCTCGTCGCAGGGCGATGTTCTCGTGGCGGTGAAGTATGCGGGCATCTGCGGATCGGACATACCACGAGGCTTTCAGGGCGGCGCCTATCATTATCCTCTGGTCATGGGGCACGAATTCTCCGGGATCGTCGAGGAAGTCCAACCGGGCTCCGCCTATGCGCGCGGAGATCGCGTAACCGCCTTCCCCCTCCTCCCCTGCGGCGTCTGCGGCCCCTGCCAAACCGGCCATTACGCCCAATGCGAGAACTACGATTACCTGGGCTCGCGGCGAGACGGCGCCTTCTCCGAGTTCGTCGTCGTTCCGGAA
>Ga0181520_10007676_pt1 | contig 15744 bp, 6 predicted proteins | sample PEATcosm2014_Bin_29_FD_132451 | JGI IMG/M metagenome (GOLD analysis project Ga0181520, IMG submission 132451) | Peatland microbial communities from MTU Mesocosm Facility, Houghton, MI, USA - PEATcosm2014_Bin02_30_metaG | ecosystem: Environmental > Terrestrial > Soil > Wetlands > Peat | place...
CATGACGATGGCCGTAAGCCAATTGATTTTGTTTCTTCCCTGGGTTGTATTCACCCGAAACCATCCTTCCGTGACCTTGCGCTGCGTTTGCGGCAAATGCGGCAGGGGGAGCAAGCGAAGGTCACGCCACTGTTACTTCATAAGATAGCAACCGCGGGAAATGGGCATTGTAAGACTTCTGTAAGTCCCGGAGCAGCGGATTCCGGCCGAATTGCGGGTGTTTCCAAGCGCATTCTCCCAGGCCAGTTTGCAAAGAAATGTTACGTTTCAAGTGGGTTTTCAAGGAGTGTCAACCAGCACGGAGATGAAGTCGTCTATTTTTAAAGTGAGTCACCGGGGAGCAAAGAATGCGAATGCGAGTGAATGTTTGGGCGGTAGCAGCAGTACTGGCGATCGGTCTATGCGGCGCGGCAGTGGCACAGGATACGCCGCCGCAGGGTGCGCCCGAGGGGCGTGGATCGGGCCGGCATATGGGCGCAGGCTTCCACGGCGTCGGCGGGCAGATCACGGCGATCGAAGGCACCACCATCCGTTTGCAAACTCCCGACGGTGGAACTGCAAAGGTCACGACGACGAGCTCCACGCGATTCATGAAAGACCGCAACGAAGCGAAGCTGAGCGACTTCAAGGTGGGCGACCGCGTCTTTGCCATGGGCGAGCAGGATAAGGACGGCGTGTGGACCGCGCAGGTCCTGGGACAACGCACCGGGGGCGGAGATTTCCAGCGCGGTGGTGGGATGGGTGGCATGCAGCCAAGGCCGGAGGATAACGGCAAGACCTACATCTTCGGCGAAGTGACGAAGATCGATGGGACGAAGCTGACCGTGAAGAAGCCAGACAACACCGAGCAGGTGATCGAGGTGGATGACGACACCTCATTCCGCAATGAGGGCCGCGAGAGCGTGACGCTGGCGGATGTGAAGGTCGGGGAATTTGTGCGCGGGCAGGGAGCGGTGAAGAACGGGGTGTTCGTGCCAAAAGTCCTGAACGCTGGCCGGCCTCGCGGAATGCGGCCCGGTGCTTCTCAAGGAACTTCGCCGGACGCCGCTCCAGCAAGCCAGAGCCAGGCCGCACCGGCTGCCGACGATCAGAAGAAGTAGGGCAGGGAATTCATGAGGCTTCGCGGCAAGCTAGCGGGATTGCTTTTTGTGTCGATTGTGCTGGCGTCAGCCTCATGGGCGCAGCAGCCCGCGCCGGTACCTGGCGCGGACGGACAATCCGGTGCTGGAGCGCCCGCAGCGCCCTCCACGACATTCTCGATTCACGGAGTGATTCACTGCGGAAGCACAAAACTTCCCGGCGTCACGGTGACGGCGGCGCACTCGCTGACGGGCCGTAAGGTGATTACATCGACCGATGTCGATGGATCTTTTCGTCTCGACTTGCCGGGTAAGGGACGCTGGGTGCTCCGGGCGGAGTTTCCTGCGTTCGCCGCGCAGACGGCGGAGCTGATGCTGACTCCCATGCAGCCGGAAGCGTCGCATGACTTCGAGTTGGTGTTGCTCTCGCGCGTGCCCAAGGCAACGGAAAATGCGGGTGAGGGAGAAGCTACCCAGGATGGCACGGCGCAGCAGCGCTTCTCGCACTCTCCGGCGGGCGCCGGACGTGGAGCACAGCGGCTGACACTGAACACGGATGACGCCGCACTTGCGCAGTCTGCGGGTTCCAGCGAGGGCGATGCTGCGTCATCCAATGTGAGCGGGTTGGCGGCAAGCGCCGATGCAACCAATCAGTCGGTCTCGGTCACCGGACGCATGGGGAATGCGCAGGACTTCGGCCTGCAGAACATGGATGAACTGCGCGATCGCGTCGAGGAACTGCGTGCGCGCGGGCAGTTGGGCGGCATCGGCGCGGACAGCGGTGGCGGTGGCGCCGGCGGGAGTGGAGTCTTCGTCATGGGCCCGGGTGGCGGCCCGGGCGGCGGCGGTGGCCGCATGCGCATGGGTTCGCTGACCAAACCGCACGGGCAGATCTACTACACGGCGAGCAACGCCGTGCTGGACGCATCGCCTTTTGCGTTGAGCGGGCAGGAGTCGCAGAAGCCGGGGTATGGCTCCAATCGCTTTGGCGGGATGCTGGGCGGTCCGTTGAAAATTCCGCACGTCTTCGACGACGGCGGCAAGACATTTGTTTTCCTGAATTATTCAGGCACTCGAAGTTCCACGCCCTATGATGTGTTTTCGCACGTGCCGACGCTTGCCGAACGTGGTCAATTGCCGTCATCTGGCTGCGCCGGTGCCGATTTCAGTGCCACAAAGGTGAATGGCAGTGCCGTGCAACTCTACGATCCCACGAATCCTGGAACGCGGTTAGCGAGCAACGGAACGTGCATCCCCGAGGCTAGTATCAAACAGCAGGCATTGTATTTGCTGGGCCAGAATCCGCAGAGTCGCAGTTACATTCCTCTGCCCAACGTCACCAATGGTTCGCTGCAGAACTTCCGCTTCAGCTCTGCATCGGCCGCTGATTCTGACATCTTCGCCCTCCGTTTGACGCACAACTTTGGCGCCGCCACCGGCCAGCGTGGAATGCCGCCGCCGCCGCCCGGAATGCCAGAGCCTCCCGGCGCGGGTGGCGAACGCGGCAGGCGCTCGCGAAACAACCTGAGCTTCGGTCTCAACTACCAGCGTAACGAGTCGGACATACTGGAGCCATTCCCCACCGTGGGCGGCAACACCCACAGCAACGGATTCAATGCCAATGTGGGCTGGGCGTTGAGCCGGGGCAAGCTGAGCAATCAGCTCCGCTTCACCTGGAATCGCAGCCGCTCGCATACCGGAAACTTGTACGGAGACGCGCTGAATGTTGCGGGAGACGCTGGAATCACCTATCCGACATCCATCGATCCAACCAACGATCCAGTGAATTGGGGCGTACCGGGACTTGCGTTTTCACATTACGCCGGACTGAACGACGTAGCCCCTTCGCAGCGGGATTCGCAGACATTCTCGCTGAGCGAAAACCTCGGCTGGGTGCGGAGCAAACATCATCTTCACTTCGGCGGCGACTATCGCTGGATCGACAACAAGGCTTACGCCAGCTCGAATCCGCGCGGCTCGTTCACGTTTACCGGCTCCTCCACCGCGGAATATATCAATGGAGCGCCAGTCGCCGGTACGGGCTATGACTTTGCCGACTTCTTGCTGGGATATGCACAACAGACGTCGCTGGCGTATTCGACGGTGCACGATCAGTTTCTGGCGAACAGTTATGACTTGTTTGTGCAGGATGATTGGCGGGTACGCGGCAATCTGACTCTGAACCTCGGCCTGCGCTACGAGTTCATCACACCCTACCGCGAAGCAAATGACCAGCTTGCAAATCTAGAAGTGAATTTCAGCGGTCTGCAATTCCTCGATGTGGTTCCGGTTCCCGTAAAGCCAGCTGAGAACCGCTATGGCAGGGGGCTGCTGAATCCGGACCGCAACAACTTTGCTCCACGCATCGGCGTTGCTTGGAAGCCTTTCGGATTGAGGACCGTAGTCCGCGCGGGCTACGGCATCAACTACAACCTCGGCCAGTACGCATCGATTGTGCAGAACCTGGCGGCACAGCCGCCTTTTGCCGTGAATATGACCAATGCGGCGCCGGCGACCGCGCCCAGCTCGTACCAGCTCAAAAGTCCCTTCCAGACCACTTCGACCGTTCCCAATCCGCCGCCCACGAACAATTACGGAATTGATCCGAACTACCGTACGGCTTACGTGCAGATGTGGAATCTCAACATCCAGCATGAGCTGACTCCAACCTTGCTGCTGAACGTGGGGTACACCGGGAGCAAGGGTACCGCGCTGGACATGCTGCGCGCTCCCAATCGCGGGCCGGCAGGATTGAAGTTCTCTGACATTGAGGCATTCAACTGGGAGACCTCGCAAGGCTCGTCCATCCTGCACGCGGGCTCCATTCGTCTGCGCAAGCGGATGACCAAGGGCGCCGCGGTCGGCGGAACGTACACGTATTCAAAGTCGGTTGACAATGCGTCATCGATCGGCGGCACCGCCCAGGTGGTCGCGCAGGACGATACGAATCTGCGGGCCGAGCGCGGGCTCTCAAGTTTCGACCAGCGGCACAAATTGTCCGCCGACTGGACGCTGGAGTTGCCTTGGGGTGAAGGGCGCAAGTGGCTCACCAAGCCTGGATTTGCACAGAAGGCGTTCGGCGACTGGTTGCTGCAGAGCAGCTTGACGGTGGCTTCCGGCACGCCCTTCACTGCGCGCGTGCTGGGCGCGGCCACCGATGTTGCGGGCGGGACCAACGGGACGTTGCGCGCCGACTACAACGGCGAGCCAATCCGGATTGGCAATCGCAGCATCGGGCACTGGTTCAATACAGATGCGTTTTCAGCACCGGCCTCCGGCTTCTACGGCAACGCAGGCAGGAACACGATCATCGGGCCGGGCAGCTGGGTCATGAACCTTGTGCTCTCAAAGAACATTCCGTTCAAAGAGACCATGGGATTGGAAGTGCGCGCCGAAGCCGACAATGTGTTGAACCATGCGAACTACTCGGGGCTCGATACCACTGTGAACTCGCCCACGTTTGGGCAGGTGACCGGCGTGGGGTCGATGCGCAAGATGGTGCTGTCCATGCACTACAGGTTCTAGGTGACGGGAACGATGGGATACTGGCGATGACAGGGTGCAGAATCAAAATGGTTCGAAAGGCGCTGGCCGTGCTTCTGTGCTGCTCGATGATGATTCCGCCAGCGGTTCTGGCGCAGCAATCGCGCGCGGGCGAAAGCGGATTCACCTTCAAGGTGACCAGCGAACTGGTGCTGGTAAGCGTTACCGTGCGCGACAAGAAAGGCGCGCTTGTCCGCGGCCTTAAGCAAAGCGACTTCACTGTGCTGGAAGACGGTAAGACCCAGCACATCCAGAGCTTCGACATTGAAGATGTGGAGAACTATCTCCCCACGGCGCAGGGTGGTCCCGCACAGGCTGAGACCGTGGCTCCGGCCAGCACCGATCTGTTCACCAGCAAGAAAGCTCCCTCGCACGAGGCGCTACGCGACCGCCGCTTAATCGTTCTCTTTCTCGACCTGAGTTCGCTGCAGAGCGACGACAGCGACCGCGCGGTGGAGAGCGCAAGAAACTTTGTCGCCAAGCAGATGACGCCCGCCGACCTGGTGAGCATCGTGAGCTTCGACACCGCGCTGAAGGTGGTGCAGGACTTCAGCAGCGACAAGAAGTTGCTGCTGACGGCGCTCGCCAAGATTGCGGGCATTGAGGGCGTCGGGCAGGAGGCGGGCACCACCGGCACCAGCGAAGGCACGCCCGACGACGCCGGTTCCTTTGTCGCCGATGACACGGACTACAACATCTTCAATACGGATTTGCGGTTGCAGGCGCTCTCTACGATTGCCAAGAACCTCTCCGGCATCGACCAGAAGAAGTCGATTTTGTACTTTAGCAGCGGTATGACCAAGACCGGGGTGGAGAACCAGGCGCAGTTGCGCGCGGCGGTAAATGCGGCGGTGCGTTCCAATGTTTCCATCTACGCGGTGGATTCGCGCGGCCTTGAGGCGATGCCGCCGGGCGGTAACGCCGGTTCGGCAAGCCTGCGCGGAGTCTCCTCCTACAGCGGCGCTGCCGTGCAGAACGATCTGGACTCCAACTTTGCCAGCCAGGAGACGCTGGTGACCATTGCCAACGATACGGGCGGTAAGGCCTTCCTCGACTCCAACGATTTCAGCAAGGCCTACGCAAAGGTGCAGGCCGACAGCGAAACCTATTACGTGCTCGGCTACCGCAGTTCGAATCCGAACAAGGACGGACGCTTCCGCCGTATCCAGGTGAAGCTGAACCGCAGCGACGTGAAACTGGAATATCGCATGGGATACTACGGCCCCAGGGATTTCCAGCACTTCACGAAAGAAGACCGGGAAGAACAGTTGCAGGAAGAGCTGATGTCTGACCTGCCGAACACCGATCTTCCGGTGTACCTGGCGAGCGGCTATTTCCGCGCACAGGAAGGCAAGTTCTACGTGCCGGTATCCATTGTTGTGCCAGGCTCGGCGCTGGTAACTCAGCGCGACAAGGAGAAGGCCTCGCTCGACGTGCTCGGTGTGGTGCGCGACCGCGAGACCCGGTTCCCGGTGGGCAACATTCGAGACAACATCAAGCTCACGGTGGAGCAGACGCAAAGCGTGGCCACCGTTGCCGGAGCAGCGCAATCCGCCTCCGCGCCGCAGCGCAAGAATGTGCAGTACAACACCGGCTTCCTGCTTCCGCCCGGACGTTATCACTTGAAGTTTGTGGTGCGCGAGAACCAGAACGGCCGGGTGGGAACCTTCGAGAGCGACGTGGTGATTCCGGACCAGCGCAAGGAAAAGATGAAGATGAGCTCCGTCATGCTTTCCAGCCAGAAGGCTCCGGCGGGGAAGAAGTCGCAGGCGAATCCCCTGGTGAGCGACGGGCAGGAGATCATCCCCAACATTGCTCACGTCTTTACCCCAGAGCAGTCCATGACGCTGTACTACGAGGTTTACGACTCGGCCAAGCCGGCGGATAAGAAGGACGCGATTCATCTGCTGACCAACATCGAATTCTTCCGCGGCAAGGTAAAAGTGTATGAGACCCCGCTGGTTGAGGCGCGGCAGTTAAACGCCGCTGACCGCAAAGCCGCGGCCTTTCAATTGGAAGTCCCTATGAACGCGCTGAACCCGGGCTGGTATACCTGCCAGGTCAACGTAATTGACGATGCGGGCGCGACCTTCGCTTTTCCGCGGACGCAGGTGCTGGTGAGGCAGTTACCCGGACGCTTGCCGTAGAACTTACCCATATGGGAGACTCGTTCGAAGGAGCCCTTGCCGGAATCTGCTGGGACGCTTAAGCTTTCATGCACTCCCAGTTTTGAGGGCGTCAATGACACACGGGTCTTGCGGGACTGCCTTAATTGCGGCGCTGCTGTTCTGTACAGTCAATGGGTTGTCACAGCAGAATAGTGAAGTGAAAAAGTTCATTTATCCCACCGCTCCAACCAGCAATCAAGTAGATGACTACCACGGGACCACGGTGGCCGACCCTTATCGCCCGCTCGAAGATCCGGATTCCGCGCCGACGCGTGCCTGGGTACAGGCCGAAAACAAGCTCACCTTTGGCTATCTGGAGCAGATTCCAGCGCGCGAAAAGATCCACGCGCGCATCAAGGAGCTGCTGAATTACGAACGTTTTTCCGTGCCCGAAAAAAAGGGCAACCGCTATTTCTATTCCCACAACAGCGGACTGCAAAACCAGAGTGTCTTGTATTGGCTGCCCGCGCTGGAAGCCGAGCCAAAGCTTCTGCTGGATCCCAACACACTCTCCACCGATGGCACCGTTGCGGTGAACAGCACGGCAGTCAGCGACAACGGCGAGCTGCTGGCCTACAGCCTGTCGTCTTCCGGTTCAGACTGGATCGAGTGGCACGTGCGCGAGGTCGCCACCGGCAAGGACCTTCCAGACCTGCTCAAGTGGTCGAAGTTCTCTGGCGCTTCCTTCAGCAAAGACGGCAAAGGGTTCTTCTATAGCCGCTACGACGAGCCCAAAGAGCAGTCGAAACTGCGCGACGCCAATTACTACCAGAAGCTCTACTATCACACGCTCGGCACACCGCAGTCGGCCGATAAGTTGATCTACAAACGCGACGACCGGAAGGAATGGGGCTTCGCTGGCTCGGTCACCGACGACGGCAACTATCTCATCATCCGGATCAGCGAAGGCACTGACCCCAAGAATCGCGTTTACTACAAGGACCTCACCAAGTCCGGCAGCCCGGTCGTTGCGTTGCTGGACAAAATGGACGCGGTCTACCATTTCATTGACAACGATGGCCCGGTGTTCTGGTTCGCCACCAACCTGAACGCACCGCTCAGCCGCGTCATCGCCATCGACACGCGCCACCCGGAGCCCGAGCACTGGAAGACCATCATTCCTGAAGCCGGGGAGACACTGGTGGGCGCGGCGATGATCGGTCACAAGTTCGTGGCCTCCTACCTGAAAGACGCGCATAGCGAGGTCAAGGTCTTCGACGCCGAGGGCCAGTATCTGCGCACGGTCGAGATTCCCGGCCTGGGCACCGTCTCAGGCTTTGAAGGCAAGCGCACCGACAAGGAAACCTTCTACTCCTACACCAGCTATTCGACGCCCGCAACCATCTACCACTACGACCTCGCCAGCGGAAAGAGCGCGGTATTCCGCAAACCGCCAGTCAAGTTTGATCCAGAGCTCTACGAGACGAAACAGGTTTTCTACACCAGCAAGGACGGGACTCGGGTTCCCATGTTCATCACCGCCCGTAAGGGCGTCAAACTGGATGGCAACAATCCAACCTTGCTCTACGGTTACGGCGGTTTTGACATCTCGCTTACTCCTGCCTTCAGCGTTGGCAACCTGGTGTGGATGGAGATGGGCGGCATCTATGTGCAGGCAAATCTGCGCGGTGGCGGCGAGTACGGCGAGCCCTGGCACCTGGCCGGAACCAAGTTGCAGAAACAGAATGTCTTTGACGATTTCATCGCGGCTGCCGAGTGGCTGATCGCCAACAAGTACACGCAGCCGGCAAAACTGGCCATCAGCGGACGCAGCAACGGAGGATTGCTGGTCGGCGCCTGCCTCGCGCAGCGTCCGGAACTCTTCGGTGCGACCCTGCCGGGAGTGGGGGTGATGGACATGTTGCGTTTCCACAAATTCACGATCGGCTGGGCGTGGACCTCGGATTACGGATCGTCGGATGATGCCGCGGAGTTCAAGGCGCTTTACAAGTACTCGCCCTTGCACAATCTGAAGCCGGGAACGAAGTATCCTCCCACCCTGATCGTTACCGCCGACCACGACGACCGCGTGGTTCCGGCGCACAGCTTCAAGTTTGCCGCCACCTTGCAGGCCGCGCAGGCGGGTGACGCTCCGGTGCTCATTCGCATTGAGACCAAGGCGGGCCACGGCGCAGGCAAGCCCATTTCCAAGGCCATCGATGAGATCACCGACGAATGGAGCTTCCTGGTGAAGAACCTCGGCATGAGCGAAGACCCTTGGGCAAAACCGTAAACGCAAAGCGCGCAAAACCAGACGGCCACCTGCATCGCCGGTGGCCGTCTGGTTTGCAAACTGCGCTCCTACTGTAAACGGAAGAACTGGCCGCCCTTCCAGTCGGGAATGGAGTTCAGCTGCAGATCGTAGTTGCCCGGTGACTGCATAAAGAGATAGCGCACCGAGAATCCCACGCTCTGCGAAGAGTAGTCTGCCGTATTGTTGGCATTGACGAACGTGCCAATGTACCAGTTTGGCGCCATGCGATAACCCATCTTGAACTCAAGATTGTAGTTGGCTCCGGTCTTGGCCTGCCCGGGGTAGATGCCGCCCTGGTTCACCGGTTTGTTCAGCGGGAAGTAAGGCGTCGGGTCTTCGGAAAAGAACTGCGAGCCCAGGCTCCCTGCAATCGAGTACTCCATCCGTTCCCATCGCCCTACCCAACGGATGGGAGCGTTGAACAGGAAGTAGCTCTGCGGGCTGAAGTAGCCGCCCTGTCCAACCGTGAAGTAGCGCAGGTTCTGGTCGTAGTGCATGCCGGTCAGGTTCATGCCAATGGTCAGCCGTCCTTGCGGGCGCTCCAAGATCTTCCAGTAGGTTCCGGCGGTTCCGGAGATGCGGCTGTTGTTTGCGACCTCGTGCCCGGTGAGCCGGTCATAGCCAAACTGGGCATAGATACCGGAGTTGCCTCCGCCCCAGTTTCCGCTGCCCTGTACGCCGGTTGCCATCACGCCGCCCCAGATGGTTTTGTCCAGAGGGTTCTGCGTGCCGGAGTAGGAGAGCAGGGTGTCGGTTACCGCGGCGCGATTGAGCTGTACCGTGAACGGTCCGCCCATGATCTTCCAGCGCAATCCGGCTTCAACGTTGCGCACCCAGAAGCCCTCGGGCGTCATGCCAATCATCGCCCCGAAGTTCTGCGTAGAAATCTGCACGTCCCCGGCAGCTCCGGAGGCAGACTGCGAAGGGAAGGTGGTCTTCGCGCCCTGCGTTCCGAACCACAGATTGCTGGTGCCATCGGGCTGCCCGGCGTAGATGAACGTAGGTTTGTAATCGACTCCCACGCGCAGTCCCTCGCCCAGCATGAAGCTGCCGCTGATGTTGCCCTGCTCGGTGATAGCGCGGTCGAAGCCAGCGGTACCGGTGCGGCTGCTGACGACGGTTCCGGCGCCGAAGAACGGCGTGTTGCGCGACTGTACGGCGTTGATCTCGTCCTCAATTTCCTGCCGCTCGCCCTGCTGTTTGCCGGGGGCGATGAAGGTACTGTCCCAGCGCGACGCTTTGCGCTCAATCAACTCGCCCAGAGCCAGGTCTGTTTCCTGCTGCGCGGTCGTGCTCTTGCGTGGAGCTGGTTCATTGGAAGCCGCTGCTGGCTCCGCGCCGCTGCCCGGTTGCGACGGCAACTCCTGCAGATCGTAATCCGCATTGGGGCGGCGTAGAGCGATGGGACGCGCCGCGGGATACTCATCCACCTGAGGTGCCTGGTCCTGTTCCTGCTTCTTCGGCGGTTGCTTCTGGTGAGCCGGAGAGCCCGCGGCCGTGCTGATTGCCGGCAACGCAGATTCCCGCGTGTTCATCTGCTGCCGGATCGCCTTTGGCACCGGAGGCAGCGCGTTCCCGGTGGGCACATCGCTCATCGTGGACTGCGCCCGAGGGGTGTAGACACGGGTCAGGCTGTTGCGGTTCATCGGTGGCAGTTCGCCATCCGGCATGAGCAGCTTGGCCAGGCTTTGCGTGGCCTGTGACTGGTGCGGAGCTTCCTTGCCGTGCCCGAGGATGCCGAAGAGCGAGTCGCGGTCACCGTCCGGTGGCATGGCCTCCAGCGCGGCCTTCCAATATGCCTCGGCCTTGCTGTAGTCCCCGCGCGCGGCGGCCTGCTTGCCCGCAACCTCCAGCAGAGGTGCGCTCTTCGGCCACTTCTGCAGTGCGGTCTTGGTCCAGTGCTCGGCCAGTTGCGTGGCCTGCACGCTCATCGCGGCGCCAATGGCGCCCAGGTAATCCTCAACTTCTGCCTCCTGCATTCCCCACTTTTCGTAGACCAGCAGGGCACGGCGGGTGTCGCCCGTGCGGAGGAACATCCCTGCCAGCCCGGCGCGAATTTTATTGTCCGCCGGGAGTGCCTGTGCGGCGGCGGCAAGAATGCCGATGGCGCGTGCTTCGTCGCCCGCCTCCAGCGCTTGCTGCGAACGCCGCAAGCTCCAAGTTGACCAGATCTTGCGCACGTTCTCGCGCTGGCTCGGCGTCAGGTCGTTGCGCAGGTTGATCGTCGTCAGCAGGGCGTAGAGCTCTTTCTCGCGGCCATCCGCGTCCAGATAGCTCCAGGCAAGCTGCACGTCGAGATCGGCGGGCGGCTGCCGGCGCATCACGTCGTAAGGCCAGCGCGCTTCCTGCAGCAGGCGGATGCCGCCCTCGCTGTCGCCAATGCCCACATGCACGGAAGCCATCAGCGCCAGGTAGTTTGCGTCCTTCTCCAGAAGCTTGCGCACTTTGTCGGGCATGCGCTCGGCTTCGGCCATGGCGCGGTCGTCGTCCTTCTGCTCGTGCAGTCCGTTCAGATAGCCGCGCCAGGCGTCGGGATCGTTCTCGTTCTGATCCACAATGTTCTGGTACAACTCACTGGCGTTTTCGAGCCGGCCCTGGTGCATGTAAACATTGGCGAGTTGCAGCTGCGTATTGACCTGTGCGCCGTGTGGGAGACCGGGAAGTTCCAGCGCCTTGTGCAGGAAGGCTTCCGCGCTGTCGTACTCTCCCTGCGCAATGTAAATGGCTGCAATCGAATTCAGGAACGGTCCGGAACGAACTGCCTGCGAGTAAATTCCCTGCGGCATGGTCTTGATCGCGGCAATCGCGCGCGCGTAGTCATTGATCCGCAGGTAGGCTGCGAGCAAGCCCTGCCATGCGTTCAGATTGTCAGGGTTGCGGTCAGCCACGCGCTTGAAGAACGCCGCCGCCTCCGCTGCCTGGCCCTGGTCCAGCATGGTGTTTGCGAACTGGAGCTGAATGTCAGCCGCCGCGCGTGGCGACTGCTGGCCTGCGATCTGGGTGGCGCGGCGCAACATGCGCTCGGCTTCCATCTGCTGCCCGGTAGCCTGGTTGGCCAGCGCCAGCGCGGTCAGCAGGTCGGCGTCATTTTCCAAAGCGTCGCGAGTCTGGGTGGAGAGACGATGGTACGCCTGGATGGCGGCCTCGGAGTTACCCGCCTTGTACAGTGCGGTTACGTAGCCGCGCCACGCCGGAGCATTCTGCGGATCGGCTTCGGCGACTTTCTTAAACAATGGCAGCGCGGATTGCACGTCGCCTTTCTTCATCAGCGAACCAGCCAGCCCAGTGGTGGCCTCTGCATTGGTAGGCCGCAGAGACAGCGCCTGCTGGTACGCGTTGATCGCGTCGTCGCCGCGGTCTTCCTGCAGCGCCAGGTTGCCGCGCTTCATTTCGGTCCAAAAGCGCGCGCTCTCCAGCGCCTGCTGCACTGCCTTGTTCTGCGGCTGGATTTTGGCCGCATCTTCAAAATTGTGGAGGGCGTTTTCGAAGTCCTCCTTCTTCATGTTCACAAAGCCCAGGCCGGCGAGTGCCTGCGCGGCGTTGGGATGACGCTTGAGTACGCTCTCAAAGCGTGCTTGAGCCTCTTCCAGATTTCCCGCATTCAGCGCCTTGTAGCCGCGATCTTCGTCGGGGTCGGCTGCGGGCTCTTCCACTCTGGCCGGATGCAGCGCCGTGACTTTTTGCTCCTGCGCGCTCAGGTCGTGGTCCGGATAGCGCTTGAGATACTCGCGCACCGAACTCTGATAGGCCGGGTTGCTAGCCTCCCAGCTCAGCGCCTGTCGCCAGGCCAGCCGTGCCGGCTCACTGTACGCATGTAAAGAGGCAAGCAGTTGAATGCCCTGCATGCGTGTCTTGGGATCGTAGGTCAGGAGCCGTCCCAGGGAGAGCTTGTAAGCCTCATTCGAGGGGTAGCGCTGCACCAGTTGATGCAGCGCAGCCAGTGCCGGCTCGCGGCCGTTGGCCGAGGCGGCCTCCGTTTCATAGTAGGCCACTGCCCATTCGCCCAACGGGGGATCTTCGCCGAAGATCTCGCGATCAATGCGGAATGCGTCGTCGGGGCGTCCCGCGCGGGCCAGCCGTCCAGCTTCGTCCAGCCGGGCGTGCTGCTGTGGAGTGAGTACCCGCATCGCCTCAATGCGTGCAATCGCCGGGTCGCCCGGGTGGGCACGCTTCAGCCGGTCCAGGTATTTGCGGGCTTCCTCAGGCTGTCCGCTCTGCTTGGACCAGCGGGCCAGTCCGGCCAGCGCCTCGGCCTGGTTGGGATCGGCCAGCAATACCTGCTGCCAGCTCTGGGCTGCCAGGTCCGGGCGTCCGCGCCCTTCCAGTGAGCGCGCTTTTTCCAGCAATAAATCCATGGCGCTCGAAGCCGCCAGCATCATGGGCGCCAGCAAGGCGACCGTAATCATCAAAAGGACCCAACGCTTCCATTGCCTCATTTACTTCTCCACCGAACTTCTACTTCTCCATCGAACTTCCAAAGCGCCTTCGGACGTGAACCAAAACCGTTCCTCTAGCCATCCCGTACCGAAGAGCGCGAGATTCTGATCGTAGTATCTGGGCGGATCCCCATAGAGGCCGCTCTGCGGTTTGCGTGCAATCTCCAGCCGGTTTAACTGCAAGGTCAGAGAGCGGTTTTCGCCCAGGGTTTTCAAAAGCGGCAACAGCGCGGCCGAATATCCCACTCCCGCGCGATCCGCGGTGACCTTACCCTCCGCCGACACGATCATCGGAGGATAGAAACTGTCTTTCATGTAGCGGCGCATGCCTTGCAGCGCCGCCAGCAATTCCTTGCGTCCAGGCGTGTGCGGATCGGTCATGCCCGCCCACAGATACACGCGAATCGCATCGAAGCTTGCGCGCGGCTCAGTCGCAGGTCCGCGCCCGGGCTCCCAACCCTTTTCCGCCGAGTACCTCATCCAGTCCAGCACAAACCCGTGCGGCGATGCATGACGCACAATCGACGGCGTATTCCCGGCGAGTTCTCTCCATGGCCCGTCGGGAAGCGCCGCTGCCAACCCGTACAGCACGGGCAGTGGTAGATAGCTCGGATTCAGCTCCACGGAATCCTTCGTGCGGAAGCCGGCCGGTGCAGGCAGCAGCACCGTGCCCGCGCCTGGCAACCTGAGCACGCTCTGTTCGGCGACCTGTCCGGCGATGGCCCCTCCCAGCTTGATGAACCCAGGTTCCTGCCACAAACGTCCAGCCTGGATCAGCGTGTATGCCATCCACAGGTCAGCGTCGCTCGCCGGATTCTTATCCAGCACGTGCCACTTGCCATCGGCATCGCATCCCCAGAGCCACGCCGGCAGATTCGCCGTCAGATCGCCCGCCGCCAGGTTTGTCTGCGTCCATTGCAGAATTCGGTCGAAGCCTGCACGGTCGTTGGCCACCAGTGCAAAGAACAATCCGTAGGCCTGCGCCTCGGAGGTGGTGCGTGCTCCATCATCGTGATCCACGATGCGGCCGCTCTCTACGAGAAAGCCGCGCTTATAGCCCTGCCACAGCTCCCAGCTCGCCACCTCGGAGCCAGATTCGTGGCCGGCCGGCGAAACCTGGGCCGCCGGCCTCTGGTTATTCTCCTGTGCTGCCAGCGAGCCAGGTGAAGCCAGACTCTGCAAGGTCAGGCAGGCAATCAGCAGACTCCTCAATTCATCCTCACAGCGCGTCCGGGTTCAGCCGCTTCCAGGCGTGGCGCTCCACGGCGCGGTCCAGCAGTACGGCCACAATCAGCGCGGCGATCAGCATAAAGACCGGAATGAATCCGAAATATCGGATAAAGGTCAACATCATGAAGTCAAAGACACTCAAGCGTCCGGCGCGATACGTATTCCGCGCAATGTGGAACGATTGAAAGGCGCCGTTCTGCGCCACGGACACCGTACCGTAGACATTTCCCCGCCGCAGCGATGGCGTAAACAAAGTGGAAAGCACGCTGGTGTTGTTCGGATCGCGTGGAATTAACATCACGACGGAATGTTGCCGGTTCAGCGGCGACGCAAATCCCTCAACGTATCCGTCGATCATCGCGTCCTGGGTCAGCAGTCCCGAGGCAAGTTGACGGTCCACCGAACGGATCGGGGAATCGGGCTGCATGCGCTCCAGCCAACTGGCCGGAGCTCCCAACTGCCCCCCGGTTTCCGTCACCGGGATGGGCATCGAAGATGACCACTGGGTCACCAGGGGCTGATCGAAGACGCTTCCCAGCACCACCATGTCACGATCGGCATAGCGCCCCACCGATCCCGGATCCGTCACCGCAACCAGCAAAGCCGGAGAGCCGGTCTGCGCCCCGAAAAATCCCATCAGGTTGAGCAGCATCTCAAGCTCCGGGGTTCCCGGATTTGTGGGCATCACCACCACTGAATCCGCCAGGTCGCTATGGGTGGTGAACGGATAGCCCGCCTGCGAAAACAACTCCAGCTTCGGCATCATTGTGGAGTGACGCACATTGCGCAGTTCAATCTGCGTCTCCCGCAGGATTTGCCCATATTGCGGATTCGAGGGCGAGGGATTGCCCGCAAACAGAAAATCAGCCGTCAATGTGTTGTTGTAAGCATTCAGCGCGCGCACGGGCAGCATCACGCGATCGCTGTGGACCACGCCCACTCCCTCGGGCTTCAATGCAATGCTGCCAATAAACGTGCCATTCAAGCGGATGGATAACTCACCCTTGGTTCCCGGATCGACCCCTCCATACTGG
>Ga0181520_10007677_pt1 | contig 15744 bp, 8 predicted proteins | sample PEATcosm2014_Bin_29_FD_132451 | JGI IMG/M metagenome (GOLD analysis project Ga0181520, IMG submission 132451) | Peatland microbial communities from MTU Mesocosm Facility, Houghton, MI, USA - PEATcosm2014_Bin02_30_metaG | ecosystem: Environmental > Terrestrial > Soil > Wetlands > Peat | place...
GCACGTCGAGGTAGTTGTCGCGAAATGTATTGTTCTGCTCCGGGTCAAGAGTTTCCAGCAAAGCGGAGGCAGGATCGCCGCGGAAGTCGCGGCCCAGCTTGTCGACCTCGTCCAGCATCATCACCGGGTCGTTGGTTTCGGCGCGGCGGATGCTCTGGATAATTTGCCCTGGCATTGCGCCGATGTAAGTGCGGCGATGGCCGCGAATCTCCGCTTCGTCGTGCATGCCGCCCAGCGACACACGCTGGAATTTGCGGCCCAAAGCCCTGGCGATTGAACGGCCCAGGCTTGTTTTGCCCACGCCCGGAGGCCCAACAAAGCATAGGATCGGCCCCTTCATGTCCGGCTTCAACTGAAGCACGCTGAGGTAGTCCAGGATGCGGTCCTTCACCTTTTTCAGTTCGTAGTGATCCTCGTCCAGAATCTCTTTAGCCTTGCTGATGTCAATTTTGGGACCTGAGCTTTTGGTCCAGGGCAGCAATGCCAGCCACTCGATGTAGTTGCGGGTGAGCGAGTAGTCGGCGGCCATGGGAGACATGCGCGACAGGCGCGCGAGTTCCTTAAGGGCTTCTTTCTTCACATCCTCGGGCATTCCAGCGGCTTCGATCTTCTGGCGCAGTTCGTCCGACTCGCGCTGGCCTTCGTCCTGCTCGCCCAGCTCCTTCTGGATGGCCTTGAGCTGTTCGCGCAGGTAGTAGTCGCGCTGCGACTGTTGCACCTGGTCCTGCACCTCGGTCTGAATCTTGGTGCGCAACTGCTGCACCTCGATCTCTTTGGCCATATGATGATTCAGCAGTTCCAGCCGCGTACCGATGCTGGGCGTCTCTAGCAGTTGCTGCTTGTCATCTGTGGTCAGGAAGGGCAGCGATGAGGCCACAAAATCCACCAGCCGGCTTGGCTCCTCAATGTTCGCCGCTATGGTCCGCAGTTCATCAGAGAGCGTGGGGGACTCAGCGACAATCTGCTGAAACTGCCCTATGACGTTGCGCACCAGCGCCTCCGCGCTGGCCGTAGCCTCCGGATCCACGTCCGCCAGCGTCTCCACCTCAGCGATCATGAACGGTTCGGTCTGGGTGTAGCGCACCAGCCGAACACGCTCCGTCCCCTCGGTGAAGACAAACCGGCTCTGATTGGGCATGCGCACAACCTTGTGCACCGTGGCCAGGGTTCCCACAACGTGCATGTCGGCTGGCTGGGGCGAGTCAAGACGCGGGTCTAACTGAGCCACCACCGCGATGGCCCGCTCCTCGCCCAGAGACTCGATCAACTGGATGGAACTTTCCCGGCCCACGGTCAGAGGCAGCACTGCATGGGGAAACAAGACCGTGTCCCGGACCGGCAGGACGGAAACCAGGCGCACACTGGACATATCATTTCCGGAGAGGATCTTTGAGGAAGGCGGAATGGAAGGGTGGTTGGGCATTGAGTGTCCTCGTATCAACTTATCTTATGTTAGACGGCGCAAACTTACAAGAGATTCAGGATTATCTCTTTTCCTGCCTATTTCCTCCATCCTATGGCCGGGCAGAACCTCTGGTACGGTTTAGCCTACACGGCAGTTCCACTGCTGGACTGCAGATTGTCGGCTATCTTAGCAATGCGCGGGATAATCTCAAGCTAAGTTCGTCCCGAGGATCCGGAAATGATGTGAAGCCAGACCATCCCATTCTCCCATCCGTAGCCAGCGGAATGCACTGTAACTGGAAGAATGTATCGGCTAAAGCAAGCGGAAAGTGAGCGCAACAGAGCGTTAGAAGCAGACGAAGCTGAAGGCTATGAACACGCCGGTACTAAAAAATAACCCACGCTGTTTCCGCAAGGGGAAGAGTGGGGCGATTATGGGGCATTTTACGGTCTAAACAACTGCTGGAATGCCAGCGGAGGCCGATCCTCGTTAGTATAGAAGAACAGTGGTCAGTGAACAGTGCACAAGCAGGGATCGGGAATACTGATCACGGTCCTCTGTTCACTGATTCAGGAGATATGGTTTTGAGGGTAAAGCCAAGGGGTCAATGCGGCAGGCGGTCTCGGTGCGGCATTCTCCTGGCCTGTGTCCTTGCTTGTGGACTTTCGAACGGTAGCGGCATTTGGGGCCAAGCCTTGGTGAATACCGCCGGCAGTTCCATCAAAGGTGACACTCCGGCTACATCGATGAGTGAAGCTTCAGATACACGGATTTCTGTAAGTACCCTCTCTGAATGGGAGGGTTTTCCTGTCAAAAGCATCTCTTTCGCTGGCGTTTCGGCTGATCGTCTTGCCCCGCTGGCTGGGCATCTGGATCAGGCTGCGGGAGCGCCGCTGGGCCGGGAAGAGTTGAAGAGAAGCCTTCGCCAGCTCTTTGCTACCGGCCTCTATGAAACCATTGCCGTGGATGGAGTTCGAGAACAGGAGGGCGTAGCCCTCACCTTTCGCGGGACGCCGCGCACCTTCATCGGCACGGTCAGCGTGGACGGCGCCCGGAGCGACACGGTCAATACGCAGTTGGAGCGCGCCAGCCAACTGGCTCCCGGCGCACGTTTTACCCCCGCCAAACTCACCCAGGCCTTGGAACAGATGCATTTGACACTGGCGCAGAACGGCTTTCACGAGCCGGTGATTACTCAGACCTTGACGGCCCACACGGAGGAGCAGCTGGTTGACATTGCATTTCATGTTGTCAGCGGCCCGCTGGCGCGCGTGGGCTCAGTGGATGTAAGCGGCGAACCAGGGATGAGCTTGAACGATTTTCGCCGTCATGCGCACCTCAGAGAAGGGGAGCGCGTAGATCGTGAAACCGGCAACCGGGCCCTGGCCGGAGTGTTGAAGGCCTATCGGGGCGAACAGCGCTTGGAAGCTGAAATCAAGCTGGAAAGCCAGCAGTATTCTTCGGAGAGCAAAAAGGTCAATTACCGTTTTTCCGCCAACCGTGGCCCAGAGGTCAGGGTGCGGGTAGAAGGCGCCAGCGCCAGTCCGGAACTGCTGCAAAAGGTGATTCCCATCTTCGAGGAAGGCAGTGTGGACGAAGATCTGCTCAATGAGGGCAATCGCCGGCTGCGCGACTACTACCAGCGAATAGGCTACTTCGACGTAAAGGTGGAGCACGAACAGCAGTCCGCGACCGCCGGGCAAGTGACGATCCTCTACACGGTGCGCTTGGGACCACGGCGGCGAGTAGAGAAGGTCTCGGTGATCGGCAACCACTACTTTGATTCCGCTACGCTCAAAGCGCTGCTCAGTGTTCATGCCGCCGACGCCCTTGACCGGCACGGCGACTACAGTCAGGCGCTGGCCTCCGCCGACGTCAACACCCTTCAGAATCTCTATCAGAACAACGGCTTCTCCAAGGCCAGGATTACACCCGAGACCAGTGCGGCAGGGATGAAAACCAATAAAACCAACCCGCTCACTGTGACCTATCGCATTGAGGAAGGCGAACAACTGCGGGTAGGCACGGTACACCTTGTCGGAAACGCTCATGCGGAGGCAGCCCAGCTCGCTCTTCTGATGAACACCGTCGCAGGACAACTGCTTTCACCTCAAAATCTGGCAGGAGACCGTGACGCGCTTCTGATCGACTACTTGAGCCGGGGCTTTGACCAGGTGCGGGTGGAGGTTAGCCAGCAGATTGAGCCGGCGGATGCGAGCAAGGTGGACGTGGTCTTCCATATCACCGAGGGGCGGCAGATTTTTGTGCGCAAGGTGCTGCTGACAGGGCTGCATTACACCCGTCCCGAGACGGTATCCAAAGCCATCACCCTGCATCCCGGCGACCCGCTCAACGAGACGGCGCTGATGGATACGCAGCGCAATCTCTACGACTTTGCATTGTTCAACGAGATCGACACGGCCATCGAGAACCCCTCCGGCGAGGAGACAAATAAGACCGTGCTTCTGCAAGCTACAGAGGCGCGGCGCTGGGCACTGACCTATGGTTTTGGTCTCGAGTCTCAGACCGGAACCCCGCAGTTCAACTGCGGCGGCATCATCGCCAGCGGCGCCACTTGCAATCCCAACGGCAAGGTGGGCGTAAGCCCTCGTGTACTGGCCGACATCACCCGCAATAATCTCTTCGGCCGTGAGCAATCCATCTCGCTGCGCGCCACCTACGGATTGCTGGAGCAGAAGATCAATCTGCTATTCCAGAACCCGCACTTCGAGGGCAATCGGAACTTTGGGCTGACGATCTCCGGCGGCTACGCCAACAGCCTGGATGTCTCTACTTACGTGGCCTCCAAGCTGGAAACCGGGGTGCGCTGGACCCAACACACCAATGCGCGGGGGTTTGCCTTCTCCAAGGCCAACACCTTCATCTACGAATTCGACTTTCGCCGAGTCAAGGTGCAGGCCAATAGCCTGCAGGTTTATCCAACAGAGATCGCGCTGTTGTCCACGGCGGTGCGCGTGGCAGGCCCGTCGCTGACGTGGATTCGCGATACCCGCGATTCACCCCTGGATGCGCATCGCGGCACCTATACCAGCTTCCAGGAGTTTCTCTCCGGAGATAGTTTCGGCGCGCAGGCCAACTTCAATCGTCTTGATCTGTCGAATTCGAGTTACTACAGGTTCGATAAGGGCCGTTTTGTTTTGGCTCGCAATACGCGCTACGGGCAGGAACGGGCCTTCGGCAAACTCCAGGCGGAGCTGATACCCCTGCCCGAGCGGCTCTACGCCGGTGGGGCCACTTCACTGCGAAGCTTCGGCCAGAACCAGGCTGGGCCGCGCGATCCTGAGACGGGCTACCCCATCGGCGGGGCGGGCGCGCTCATTAATAGCACCGAATTGCGCCTGCCGCCGCCTACGCTGCCCTGGCTGGGCAATACGGTCAGCGTTGTACTCTTCCACGATATGGGCAACGTCTTCACCAACGCGGGCGATGCCTGGGCGAGCGCACTCCGGGTTCGCCAGCCGCTGCGCGATAACTGCAAGGCACTTGCGACAGTCGGCGATTCCAACAGCTACCTGCCTGGCGGAGCCGATACATCGACCGGTAAACAAGGGACGTGCAGCTTCAACTACTTCTCCCACGCACCGGGAGCGGGCTTGCGCTACCATACGCCGGTGGGGCCCATCCGTTTTGACTTCAGCTATAACCTGAATCCTCCCATCTATCCGGTGAATTACAACTACTCGCTTACTCTACCGGGGTCTAACCCGCATGTGGGCGAAGGCACGCACTTCAACTTCTTCTTCAGCCTGGGGCAGACTTTCTGATGCGCATCCGGACTCAAACACGGCACAAGAGCAAGCTCGGACTCGCCTGCATGGGAGCGATGGCGGCCTGCCTGGCCGTCCTTGGATCAAATTCTGCTCTGGCTCAGAATCCCGCGCATGCGGCTCCGCCCGTCAACGCCGTGGTGCTTGACCGTGTGGTGGCCGTGGTCAATAACCAGGCCATCCTGGCCAGCGATGTGGACGATGAGGTGCGGCTGGCGGTGCTGGACCCCGGTGTGGCGGGAATGGTGCTTACACCACAGCGCGCCCTGGAGCAGTTGATCAGCCGCGCGCTCATCCAGCAACAGATTCGCCAGGAAGACGCGCAGGTCGCTGAGCCGACACACGCCGAAGTTGATGCCCGTTTGATGGAGATTCGCAGGGAAGTGCCGGCCTGTATTCACTTCAACTGTGCCACGGAGCAGGGTTGGGCGGCGTTTCTGGCCGCGCATGGGTTGACGCCGAAGCGTGTGGAGAGCTATCTCCGCTACCGGGTTCAGATTTTGCGCTTCATTGAACTGCGCTTCCGGCCGGGGATTCGCATCACTCCCGAGGAGATTGACAAGTACTACCGCGAAACGCTGCTGCCGCAGTACACGCCGGGCGAGGCGATTCCGCCGCTGGACGAGGTAGCCCCGCGCATTGAGGAGATTCTGCTGGAACGGCAGGTGAATGTGCTCTTCGATGACTGGCTCAGGAACCTGCGCAAGCAGGGTGATGTGGAGGTGCTCGACCCGGCGCTCGACGCACCTGAAACCCCAGGCGGAGCAGGGAAGGGAGGAGCATGAGCGAGCAAGAACCCACGCCTCCAGATAATTTGGATCCCGGCGCGTCTGAACCAGATAAAGCGCCCCGCCCCAGCCGTCTGCGCCGCTTCTTCCTGCGCCATCTTCCCTTGTCGTTGGCTGCCGTGACGATTCTGTTGGCAGCAACTCTAGCCGGCCTATATTTTGCGGCGAGCTCGGCGGCTTTTGAGAATTATGTTCGCCGCCAGATGGTGAACAGGCTGGAGACGACCACAGGCGGGCGCGTTGAAATCGCTTCCTTCCACTGGCATTTGCTCAGTCAGGAGGCTGAGGCAGACGGGTTGGTCATTCACGGCCTCGAAGCTCCTGGCGAAGCACCTTACGCCCAAGTCGAGCACATGCGCATGCGTTTCAGCGTGCTGGGTTTCCTGAGCCCGCGCATTCAATTACGCGATCTGGACATCGTGAAGCCCCAACTTCACATGATCGTGTACTCCGACGGCTCGACCAACCAGCCGCAACCCCGCAAGGCCAGCAAACCGGGGGAGCCTTTGTTCGATAGATTTTTTGATTTGAAGGCCGATCACGTCACCTTCGAGCAGGGCGTTCTGGACTACGATAATCGCGCATCGGAGTTCGACTACCAGGACCGGCACATTCCGCTCGATTTTGCAGCCAGCGATTTCTCCCTGCGCCTGGTTTATTATCCGAAGGGCTTCACTACGCCAGTGCAGAGCGTCCCTCCCTTGCGCCGGTCAATCGAGAAAATAACCGGCGCACGAGCGAAAGATCAGGAGTCCTTTCTTATTGAAGCCGGCGTCCGCGATCTGAGCCTCTCGCGCGGCGCTTCGTCCAAGCAGGGCAAAACGCCGCTTCCGGTACAGGGATACATTCAGGCCACGCTGGAGCTGACGCGCAACGCCGCGACCCTGCGTTCGCTGCGCATCACCGCCAGCAGCCGCGGAATCAAGGACCGGAGCCTAGACATCTCCGGCACATTGGATGATTTTGCCCATCCCCGCTGGCAGGCCAAGGCCGTGGGCGAGCTGGACCTGCGCCTGGTTGAACCGATTACAGGCTACAATCGCGCGCCGGAAGGCATTGCCCATCTGGACCTCACCGCGTCAGGAGATGCAGGAAGCTTCCGCACCGATGGCGGCGTTCACGTCGAGGGCGGCTCTTACATCGGGACCGGCGTGGTGGCCACCGGCTTTGGACTCGATGCGCGCGTTCATGCCGATGCAAAGCAGTTGATGGTTACCTCGATTGTTGCGCGCTTGCGTCAGGGAGGCCAGATTGAAGGTGATCTCTCGCTGGCTCCCTGGCTGACTCCGCCACCGAGCCCGGCCAAGAGTAAGGCCCGCGCCGCCGCTCATCCGCTCCCGTCCGCGGACGAGATCATTATCCCCGTCAACGGCAAGGTTGCTGCTCAATTCAAAGACGTTGCTCTGGACACAATCCTGGAGATGGTTTGCGATCCTCCCTTTCAGCATCTTGGCTTTGATGCGCGGGTCAACGGCGCCGCCAACGCACTGTGGGTCAAAGGCGACGATCATACGCTCTCAGTGGGCGCGCAGTTCAGCCTTACACCGCCGGCCAAGGCAGCGCAGGGGAAAGTGCTGGCTGGAGGCCTGATTGATGCAACCTACACCCACCGCGACGGTGCGGTTGATCTGCGCAGGCTGAAGCTCAATCTGCCCGCGAGCCAACTGGAGGCTCACGGCCATCTGGGCGCGTACCCCATGACCAGTCCCTCAGCGCTCACGGTCGATTTCCATAGCGGCAACCTGGGCGAGTTCGACACTGTGCTGCGTGCACTGGGGCTGAGCCGCAAAGGAAGGGAAGGCACGGCCGCGCTGCCTGTCGCACTCTACGGACAAGGCGAGTTTCACGGCGCCTGGACAGGCTCGTTGGTCGATCCGCACCTTGCCGGCTTCGCCAAGGCCACGCAACTGGGGGTCGAGATTCCTGTTAGCAGCAGCGGCGACTCTGCCCATAAGCCACCCCAATTCGTCCGACTCGATGCAGTCGAAGCCACAGGCAGCTACTCGGCAGCCCGGATTGAGATTACCCATGCGCTGCTGCGCCAGGGAAACGGCGTGATTGATCTCAGTGGCAGCCTGACCCCAAGCCTGGTAGCTGGGAGCGTTGCTCGCGGCTCAGCGCCTCCGCCACCTTTCGACGCCAATGCAGTGCTTCATCTGCGAATGCACGCCGGCCAGGTTGGCATGGACGGCTTGCGCCCGCTCATTGGAGAGAACCTGCCCGTGGCTGGCTTTCTGGATACGCAAATACAAGCCGACGGGCCCATCAACGTACTGGCCGGCTCAGGATGGGTCGAGCTGAATCATGGAAGCGTCTATGGAGAGCCTGTGGCGCGCATTCGCGCGCAAGGCAACATTGCCAATCAGATCATCAATTTGACCTCAGTAACGGTAAGCGAGGACGCGGGAAAAATTGCGGCAACTGGCAGCTACAATCTCTCCTCACGACGATTCCAGTTGGACGCCAAAGGCGCGGGGATCGATGTGGCCCGCATCGAAACTATTCGCCGTCACGGCCTGGCGATGACCGGCAAATTGGGATTTACAGTGCAGGGCACGGGGACGCTCGACGACCCGCGCCTTGAAGCCCGCGCCACCCTGACCAGCCTCGCGCTGAGCGGGGAACCGCTGGGCAGCATGGAATTGAAGGCACACACTGCCAACCACTCCATCACTTACGATCTGACAAGCCGGCTGGAGGCTGCCGAACTTACAGCACATGGCCAGACGGAGCTAGTCGGCGACTATGACACCAAAGCGCAACTTGATTTTTCGCGATTCGACATCGGTGCGCTCATCAGATTGGCTCATATTAAAGGGTTAAACGGACAATCCGCGCTGGCTGGTACAGTCACCTTCGAGGGGCCTCTGGCGCGGCTCTCTGACATGCGTGGCGAGGCTCGCTTGCAGGAGTTGGCCGCGACTGTCTCCGGCGTTTATCTGAAGAGCGAGGGCGGTGCCCATTTCACACTCGATCATGGCGTCCTTCATCTCAATCCTTTACATGTTACCGGCGAACAAACCGACCTGCGCGCCCAGGGCAGCCTGTCGCTTAAGGACAAGAACGAATTGGATTTTTCCGCCAGCGGGGCGATTAATTTGAAAGTGGCCGAGACCATCGACCCCGACCTGACCGCCAGTGGCAACACCAGCTTCCAGGTAGAGGGGCACGGGCCGCTGATGAATCCCAATCTGCAGGGCCGCATTGACTTTCAGGACGCGGCGCTCTCTTTTGAAGACCTGCCCAACGGCCTGAGCCAGTTGCGTGGAAGGCTGGAGTTCAACCAGAACCGGCTGGAGGTTAAGTCGCTGACAGCCATGAGCGGCGGCGGCCTGCTGAGCGTAGGCGGCTATCTGGCCTACCAGCACGGCATCTATGCGGATCTGACGGTTAAGGGAGATCAAATTCGCATCCGCTACCCGCAAGGGGTTAGCTCTCTGGCCGACGCTTCGCTTCGCCTGCAAGGCTTGCAGAACAACATGCTGCTCTCCGGCGACGTGCTCGTTACACGCTTCACGGTAAGCTCCGAACTGGATCTGGCGGCGCTGGCCGCGCAGGCCAATACCATTGAGACTATCGCCCCTCCGGATGCTCCATCCAACCACGTTCGCCTCGATGTGCACATCACCTCATCGCCGCAGTTGAGCTTCCAGAACGCCTACGCCAAGCTGGCTGGCAATGTCGATCTGCGCCTAAGGGGCACCCTGGCTGCGCCCTCGCTGCTGGGCCGCATCTCCATCACCGAGGGCAGCGCCATCCTCGCCGGAACCCGCTACGAGTTGCAGCACGGCGACATCTATTTCACTAACCCGGTGCGCATTCAACCCACCATCGACCTGAACGCCACCGCCCGCGTCGAGGACTACGACATTACCCTAGGCTTGCGCGGAACGCCAGAGAAATTAGCGGTCACCTACCGCTCCGATCCTCCGCTGCCGGAGGCCGACGTGGTGGCCCTGTTGGCGTTGGGCCGAACCGAGAATCAACAGCGCCTCTACACCCAGCAGCAAGAGACCGCCGGCGCCAACCCCACCACCGACGCCTTGCTCGGCGGCGCGCTCAACGCCACCGTCAGCTCTCGTGTTCAAAGGCTTTTCGGAGCTGGCTCGGTGAAGGTGGACCCCAACTACCTTGGCGCTCTGGGCAACTCCACCTCGCGCATCATCGTTGAGGAGCGGCTGGGCCCCAACGTCACCCTCACCTACGCCACCAACGTAAACACCACCGCCCAGCAGTTGATCCAGGCGGAAGTTGCCGTCAACCGCCACGTCTCGTTGCAGTTGGCTCGCGACGAGTCTGGCGTTTTTTCTGTGGTTATCAAAGCCACACAACGTTTCCGCTGAGGTGTTTACGGCTGCTAACGGACCAGAATCTAGACCCGCCTAATCCGCAGATTGGTTTGCGGCGAATTCCGGCTCCAGAGCGCGTTCGGCTCCAACCCAGGATATGAAACGGCCTGGTTGCAAGCGTCTCCATGGCAGCACGCCGGAAACTAACAGGACAACCACGGCAGGCTCAATCGCCTGGCGATAATCCATGATCGGTTTGGTCATGTAGTAAGTGAGAGGAAAGATGCCGATGAGCACCAGATAGGGCCAGAGGGCGGTGCGGTTCCGGCGCCAGAACCGGCAAATGCCGCGCAGCATCAGCAGAGTGATGCAGGTTAGATAAAAACAATTTTCCAGGGTGAATGGTTGCGCCCGAAGTTCTTCAGAGGAGAAGCTCCAGTAGCCCGTCCAGTAATAAACAATGCGGCGCAGAGTCTTGGTCACCAGAAATGCATAATGCGGATGATGGTGGAAATCGTCCATGGACATATCGTGCTTGTTCTTCAGATAGGCCGTTTCACCCATGGAGAGATATTTCTGCATCTCTTGCGCACTGTCTGGTGGATATCCCCGGCCACCCGCGGTCGGCGGTGAGGTATTGTCCCAGGGAGCATTGCCGAAGTCGTCGGCATAAAATTCCAGCCAAATGTTGTCGCGGATGGGGCAGAGGACTCCGAGGACCTGATAGTTGCGCACGGTCCACGGGGTGAGCACGGCAAGTAGAGCAACAGAAGTAAGCGCGCCGTTCATGAGCCAGCGTCCGCCCGCCTTGCGTACCTTGTAGAGCGCCAGCAAAAGCAGGAATGGAATCGAGGACAGTATCGCGGGATTGGAAAGCGCGGTGAGGCCGCAGAGCGCGCCCCAGCCCAGCCATGCCCAGAGACTCGAGGAGTGGTGCAGGCGCTGTGCAATGCAGAAGCAGGTGGTAAAGAGCAGGCCGGTCAGGGCATACTCCCATACGCGACCGGCGGAAAAGTAGATGGCAAAAGGATAAAAGGCCCATACCCAGGCCGCAACCCGAGCGCCGCGCGCGCCGAGAGAATATTTGGCGCTGAGGTAGACCGGAATGCAGGTGAGGGCGCTGAACAGGCTGTTGATGGAAAGGATGATGAATCCCGAGGTCAGCGAGTAGATGCCGAAGAGCTTGAAAACGCCAGCGAGAAGCGCTGGGTAGAGTGGAGACTCGATAGCGGTCGGTCCGCTGATGGGGTAATATGGCGAACTGAATCCGTGGCCGCTGGCCAACGCGCGCGCGATCCAACCCATTTCCCAGCCGAACTGCTCGTAGTATTTATCCGCGTCGGGCAGGCCGCGATAAGTGAAACAGACCACCACCATGCGGATGGCAAAGGCGGCAAGAATAATGAGTGGAAGAAGCCAGCGGGACAAGCCCTTTTGTTCGGCTTGCGCGGTGAGATCTGTAGATGTCGGCATATACGTATTATATTGAAGCGCGGCCCAGGACCCTGCCTCCCGGAAGCCTAACGGAGAGTACAATACTCTTTGTGTTGCTACACCGGATGACCGGGCCTGTACTCCTTCGTTGCGCTCCAAAGCTGACTTAGGGATTTCAATTCAGAGGCGGGAATTGCATTAAAGACAGCGGCGCTGGAGTTGCAAGGAGATAATTCGTGGCGAAGGATCTAGATAATAAGAACAAGAAAAGCAAACATTCAAGCAATGCTGTCTACATAAGCGTGATTGCTCCCTGTCACAACGAGCAGGAGTGCATCGATGAGTTTTACCGACGTATGCGGCGTGTTCTGGAAGCAACAAATATAGCCTATGAAATTGTATTTGTGAACGATGGCTCCTCCGACCGGACGGAGGAGAAACTCATAGAGATACAACATCGAGACCCAAATGTAGTCATAGTTGATCTATCCCGCAATCATGGGCATCAACTGGCTCTGACAGCGGGTTTGGACGTAGCCCAGGGCGAGAGAGTGCTGCTTATCGACGCCGATTTGCAGGACCCTCCGGAGTTGTTGCCGGAGATGATGGCGGCGATGGACTCCGGAGCCGATGTGGCCTACGCCAGGCGCATTTCGCGGGACGGCGAAAGCAGCTTCAAACGGATAACCGCCGGACTCTTCTACCGGCTTCTTCGCCGCTTGTCCAAAACCGATGTACCTCTGGATACAGGCGATTTCCGCTTGATGAGCCGGCGAGTCGCCGATGTTTTACGGCAGATGCCGGAGCCGCATCGCTTTCTGCGGGGCATGGTTACCTGGGTCGGTTTTCGTCAGGTGGCGGTGAATTATCACCGCGACTCCAGATTTGCGGGGAAGACTAAATACAGCGTCAAAAATATGATGGGGCTGGCCATAGACGCCATTACAGGATTCGCTTCAGCGCCCCTGAGGTTCATGTTTTATTTGAGCGCCGTGGCGGGCATTGCGGCGGTATGTTTTCTTGCCTGGACGTTGTATGTGTTTATGATTCTTCGAGCCGTTCCGCAATTGGCGATCATGCTGTTCGTTCTACTTATATTTTCGGCCATTAACTTCTTCGCTTTGGGGCTGATTGGCGAATATGTTGGGCGCTCCTTCATTCAGGGAAAAGGCAGGCCGCTGTTTATTATTCGCTCTGTGACGCGGGGCGTAAGCGATATGGAAACCATGCCGGATGACTCGTCTGACAACGCGGGCAAGAGCAACAAAAAACTCTCCCGTGGCTAAGACGGGATTCAGCGCAACTATTCCCTGAAAACCGTGTCTAATCACGCAATGGCAAGCCTCAGAGTATACTGTGGCTCCATGAACCATTGGGTTCGATTCACGAGGAGGAATGAAAACATGACTTGGACGATAAGCAATCCCCGCAAGATACTCCTGGCGGTGATGATCGCCGGAGTCATTTTGAGTCTCCCCCAGATATCGGTGGCGGCAGGCCAGGACCAGACCCCGGCTCAGACTCCGGCTCAGACCCCTACTCCTGCTGCCACCGCGCAGGCAGCCAGCCCGGCGGAGAGCGATGTCGCGGCCCGGCTGGACAAGAAGCAATTTCACAATGTAAAGGTGACGGTGGACGGGGGCACCGCTACCTTGACCGGGACTGTGGACCTCTACGCATACAAGGCTGAGGCCGACAAGCGCGTGCGCAAGGCCAAGGGCGTCACCGCGGTGCACAATTTGATTGTGGTCGCCGGCCCCACTATTTCCGACCAGATTCTCAAGGAAAAACTCGGGGAGAAGCTGGAATATGACCAAGTTTTCTATGGCAATGCCTTCAACGCCATTACTCTCAGCGTCCATAATGGCGTTGTCACCCTCGGCGGCCACGCCTTCAACTACTTCAATTCAAAGGATTCCGCACTGGCATTGGTCAGCTTCTTTCCCGGCGTCAAAGGCGTGGAAGACGAGATACAGGTCGATCCCGCCTCCATCTTGGACGACGGGATTCGAATGCGGGTCTACCGCGCTGTCTATGGCTATCCGACTCTGAACCGGTACGCCAGGGATCCCGGCAAGCCTATCCGCATCTCCGTACAGAACGGCCATGTGGGGTTGTATGGAATGGTGGACACGCAGGCCGACAAGGATGTCGCCTTTATGCGCGCCAACGGCGTTCCTGGCGTCTTTGAAGTGAAGAACTATCTGGAGATTGCCCCACCACCGGCTCCAAAACAGAAGAACTAATTTCTGCGCGGGTGGCGAACGGCTCAGAGATTACAGACAAGGCCGGCCTGAGAGAATCGTAGGATTCTCTCAGGCCGGCCTTGTGAGTTTACCGGGATTTCCTCTTAGAACTTGACCGCCGGAGCCGTCCTCGCGCTTTCCGGGGCCGCGAAGTAGGCGGTGTTCTCCTTGAACCCGGCCATGCCTGCCCAGATGTTATTGGGGAATTGAAGAATGAATGTGTTGTACTCCTGAATCGCGTCGTTGTAACGCTTGCGCGCCACGCTGATGCGATTCTCTGTCCCCGCCAACTCATCCTGCAAGCGCATGAACTGGTCGCTGGAGCGTAGTTGCGGGTAATTTTCCGTGAGCAGCAGCAGGCGGCCGATGGCCGAATCCAACCGGCCGTTGGCGGCTATTTTGGCCTGCGGTCCCTGTGCATTCAACATGCCGGCGCGTGCGTTGGCAATGTCGCCGAAGACCGTGCTCTCCTCCTTGGTAAAGCCCTTCACGGTCTCCACCAGGTTGGGAATCAGGTCGGCGCGCCGTTCCAACTGCACGTCAACCTCCGACCACTTGCTCTTCACCGCCTGATCCTTGGCCACCATCTGGTTTCTGGCGCCCACATAGCTGGAGAAGGCCGCCAACGCAACCACAATGATAAGAACAAACAAACCGCCAATCACCGCCAATGCAATCTTCAGTCCCTTGCTCATATAGTGCTTTTCTCCTCCGGGTTACCCTCTGGTAGCCCTGTCATCAATCTACCAGCTTCCGTCCGAACCGCCGCCACCGGTTTCGCCGCCGCCAAAACCTCCAAAATCGCTCCCGCCGGAATCCCCCCCGCCGCCGGAATCTCCTCCGCTATCGATTCCGCCACCCGAGCCTCCGCCACCAGAACTTCCTCTTCTGCCGGAGCCGACAGACAGGGTCCAGCCCCTGCGCTTGAAAAAATCAAGACGAAACAATGGGCGCAGAATCCAAGGGCTGATAACGATCAATGGAATGATAGTCAACATGAAAATGGCGCCAATTTTCGCCCCCAACGGCCATGGCTCTTCCTTCAATGGAGCGGGAGCAGGAGGCATTTCCGTAGCCTCCTCATCCAGCGTCACATTGGCATCGGCGGCGATCACCTGCGCCACCTCACTCACGCCCAGCGTCACAGCCCCGTCAAAGTCGTTGTTGCGTAGATAGGGAACCATGTCGCGGCCAATATCGCCGGTCTTGGCGTCAGGCAGGATGCCTTCCAAACCGTAGCCAATCTTGATGGAGCGCTTATGGTCGTCGATGGCAAACAAAAACAGAACGCCGCGATCCGTTCCCTTGCCGCCGATCTTCATTTTTTCGAAGAGGCGGACAGCATAACTGGCCGAGTCGTCGCCACCCAGGGTATGGATGGTCACCACGGCGATTTGTGTATGGGCGTTCGAGTGGTCCAGTTGCGCGCAGAGTTTATCCAGCCGTGCAATGGCCTCGGGCGAAAGCACATGCGCATGATCGCTGACGTAATCTGTGGGTTTAGGAAGGTCTTCGACCCGTTCGGCTTGTACAGTCTGTGCAGCGAATGCGACGAAGGCAACACAGACTGCCACGAACAGCCAGCAAACGGCTAAAGGTACACGACGAAATATCCTCATAGCTTATTTATTGTACGTGGAGTGCCAAGGGTAGGTTCCCAAAGCGCCGTTCTGCTTTGCATTCGAGCGTTATCGATCCGGCTGAAAGAGTGAAACCTACCAGCTACCGCCAGCGCCGCCGCCGCCAAATCCGCCGCCGCCACCACCAAATCCACCAAAACCTCCGCCACCCCCA
>Ga0181520_10007679_pt1 | contig 15742 bp, 8 predicted proteins | sample PEATcosm2014_Bin_29_FD_132451 | JGI IMG/M metagenome (GOLD analysis project Ga0181520, IMG submission 132451) | Peatland microbial communities from MTU Mesocosm Facility, Houghton, MI, USA - PEATcosm2014_Bin02_30_metaG | ecosystem: Environmental > Terrestrial > Soil > Wetlands > Peat | place...
GAACGCTTTAATTAGTTAGTTAAAACGCCGTGCGGGCGAAAGCGGTGTCGCCGCTGCGCTCTGCCACCGCACTCCAAAATGCTGCTTTGCCACGCGCTGCTTTTGCCCGTTTTGTGGCTATAGTTTTATTTAAAATGCTCTAATTGAAATGCTATAGCGGTCACCGCAATCACCGGTGCGCCGAACTTTGGAATGCGACTCAGTCCGCTGGCGGACAGCCAGCAGTTTCCGTCCGCGCGCCGGGTTCCGCTTGCTAGGGCGGAACCGGCTGGCATGGGCAGGGAATATCAACGTAAGCCGCCTCGTCCAGCGCCCGCAAAAACGCCGCCAGCGGACCGGTTGCGGACCCGTCCAATGATATGCCGCTCAACTGCGGATCGGCGTTCCTCACGTTTCCGGCGCGGGCTTGGGCGGAAAAGTTCTGATAAAATGCGATGACATCCTCGATGGTATCCATCCGCCCGGTATGCAGATAAGGTTCGGAACTGACCAGATCGCGCACCGTGGGCGTTTTGAAACGGGCGATGGTCGCCGGCAACGCTGCCTCGGGCGGCAAAGTGCTCAGTTCCATTGCATAAAATCCCTGCGGCGAGCCGGGGGCGGCGGCATTGGTGAAACTGAAATAACCTTCGCTGTCAAAAGCGTTGGTGGCAATCACCGTCCAAGCGGCCAAGGGAGACGACAAGTTCGTCGAGGCCAGGACAAAATACGTCCAGCCCGCCGCGCGGTTTGTGCCGCTAAAGATAAAATTATTTCCGCTCATCGCGGCCTGGCTGATTTGCGGCGGCGGCACCGACAGCAGTTGCGGCAAAATCTGCTGCAGCCCGGCCTGGGGCGCGGGAAAGTCGGGATTGGCGAAAACATTCCATAATCCCAAGTCAGCCAGTCCCGGATTGTTCGTGGCCGGGGGTGTTTCAAACGTGCCCAAGGCGTAGGGATGGTTGGTGGTGGCCGGCAGATAGGCGTTGTAATTGCTCTGGCGCACGGAATATCCCGGCACCGGGAGTGCCATGAAGGCTCCCGTTCCGTTTATGGCGTCGTATTCTTCCTGCGCTGCGCCGGTGTTGTGAAAGATAAAATCGCTGAAGGCCGGCGGCGTGTGGCAGGCAATACAATTCCCAACTTCGATTCCGGCGGTAAGGCCCTGTTGCTGCAGATTGGTGGCGACATCAAGGCTCGTGTTGTCGGTAAAAAAAATCTCCAGCCCGGCCAGTTCATTCGAGCCAAATTGAAACAACTGGCCGTGGGCGTTGGTCACGAATTGACCGTCAATTCCGTTGGTTACCCATTGCGGATTGGGCAGAGCGGCGATGAGCCGCAACAGGCGGCGGCCATATTGGAGCGGGGTTTCATTGGGAGCCGGCTGTTGGGGCAGCCCATTCTTGATTAAAAAAACGTCAAAGGGCGAGCCGTTAAAATTTCCGTTGTTATCCTGCGAGAAGACCAGGGTTTCCAAATACTGCTGAATCAAGTCCGCGATGTTTTGCACTATTTGATAGTCGGTGACGTAATCCTCGCTGTTCGTGTTGGTGATGGAGACGAACATGGTATTTGCATGAGGTATCAAGTATTGCGGTTCGATGGGCGGGTAGTTCAAATTGCCATTGAATGCAGCCGGGTAAGACCAGCCGCCATATTGCTGGGCCAGACCACCGGTGCCGTCGTCGTTTCGGATGATATTGGCGATATGATGGATGGCGGTCTGGTATTGCGCCGGGGTCCAGCCGTAATTCCGACCCGTCAAGGTGGCGATGATCAAATCCTGGGGCGTCGCGAATTGTCCGTCAAAATGGAGAAATAACGGGGTTTGGCCGCGCGGCAACAAGGCATCCACCAGCGGCATGGCGTTGCGGGTGGTGGTGGCGCGCCCGTCATTGATGTTAGGAATTGGACTGCGCCGGGCAAAATCGCAATAAGTCCGGTTGCCCGTGCTTTCCTGTTCTTCCACCAGGTGACAGGCGCGGCAGTTCATGGATTTTCCGGCAAAAGGCCCGGGCAGACTTCCGTAAATTGGAGAGACCGTGTAATTCATCACCGGATCACCGTTGGTTAACCGGGCATTGGCGTTTCCACCTGAGTTGGTGAAAAAGAATTCGGCGAATCGCGTCTCCAAAAACAGCCGTTCGCCGATGTTCGGCCCGCCCAACTGGTCATTGTCAGTCTGGGCGCGAGAATCAATGGCAAAAGCCAGCACGCAGAACAGGGCGACAATAATCCCCGTTCCTGGATAAAGCGCAGCCTTTGAAAGGTTCATTTAGTTTCAAGGATAGGCCAGGCGGTAGTAGCCGCCCGGCTTGGTGGGATCAATGGGAATGGAAATAAAATTATTGGTCGAGGAACCGGGGACGGCGCCCCAGTCGTTGGTGCTGCTGCTGACGCCAGCGGCCAGGTGGTTGGTTTGCATCAGCAAGCGCCAGCCGAGGTGATCCAAGGGCCAGGATAAATTGAGATTAGTCCCGTTCAATACCGCGGTAATGTTGGTCGGGGTGTTGGCGATGGATATTGCGCTCAACTGGCTTGAGTTGCTGGAGACTGCGCCCAACTGACCTATCTGCGCAGGCGTTAGCGCCTGATTGACATAAACCGAGACTTCATCCAACTGGCCGATGAAGTAGCCGTATTCTGGATCCGCCCCGATGTAAGACGAGCCGTCAAACTCTGCCACCGCGTGGGTCGTGAAGTTGGTCGCTCCGGATAACACCCCATTCGTGACCAGGTACAGTTGCGCCTGCGTCGGTTGAATCACCAGGGCAACAAACGCCCATTGATTGTTCGGCACCACCAAACCGGAATCAAAGAAGTAAGTGCTGGGGTCATTGTTCCAGATATAACTCAGTTCATTGGCGTTGCCAAAAAAAAGGCCGGAGGCAGTGAAGATGTTATAGAAAGAGAAAATCCCGGTAAACTGATTCTGCGTGGCGCTGCTGTTCACCCAGGCGGTGATGGTCACAGTGTTATTGTTCAGGTTCAGCGGCGGAATCAAAATAAATGAACTGCCATTGAAGCCAACCGACGTCCCGGTGTTCGAGGTGGCCCCGGGCAGGCCGGGAACACAGTTGTTATAGGTGCCGTCGTAACCGCTCCGGGAATCCACGACGGTCGTGCCGCCAGTTTCATCGAGTTTCCATTCGGCCAATGGCGGAAATGCCACAGCCGGGGTTCCGGTGACGGTCACGTTATCAAAAGTCGCCGTGTTGAGCAGAGTGCTGACGCCGCTGCCGACAGCCAAACCCGCACAAACCACCGGCTCCATGTCAACCGTCGCAGTTCCGCGCTGAGTCCAAGTGCTGCCATCGGGCGAGGTGTAGCCAGTCACGGCACCCCCGGTACGAACCAGCCGGACCCAGAGGGGGGTATTGAGGCTGCCCGGACCGGTCGTACACGCAACCGGGCCACCGACAGCAGTGCGAGACTCAAAAACCGAGTTGGTTGTGCCGCCGTCGAACGCCATGAAAACATCCAGTGAGCCGCTACCGGGACCATTGCGAATCATGACTCCCGCCACAGCGTTGCTGCCGGTGTTCTGTCCCGCTGTGACCCGGGCGGTGATGGTCAGGTCGCCGGCAATTGACTGGAAGACGGATTGAAACTGGTCGCCGCTGCCGCCAACGCAGCCGGACCCGATGACGGTGTAAGTTCCGGCCGCCTGGCCAGCGGCGCCGCTGCCGGGAACCGCGCCGACATCGTGCGCCTGCCACGGTCCGGGCAATGCCACCGCCGGTGGCGAGGCGGCAAAAATCCGGGCACTGTTCCCCAGGCCGACGACATTCGTGCCAAGAACGCGATAATAATACTGGCCCAGCGGAGTCACCGAGTTATCCGTGTAGTTTGTAACTCCCGGTCCCACACTGGCGACGTTGCTGAAGACGATGCCATTGGTGGAACGTTGGACCACATAGCCGGCTTCAGTCAGTTTGATGGCGTTCCAACTAAATGCCAGCTGATTGGCAGCAACGGTGGAAAATGCCAGGTGGGCCACCGGCGGCAGCGGAGTGCCCGTGGTGGTCAGAGGAACCGCCGCAGAGCTGATGCCGTTGGCCGAGACGCTCAATTGATACGTTCCCGGCAACAGTCCGGCCGGTAACGCCATCTCAGTGGTCATCACATTCGTGCCCGTGAAAATGGACGTACTGCTCCAGTTATAGGTGCGGGCATAGCGGACGAAGCCGGTGGAGTTGGTGAGGCGCGCAACCGGGAAGTCGGAGTTGCACTGGAAATCATCGCCAAAGGCCGCGCCTTCGGAAATGCCGTTGAATAAAGTGCCCGTCAGATGATACGACCCGTCAAGATTGGTGGTAACGCTGTTGATAACGGGTTGGCCGTTGGTCACCGGTGAACCATCAGGCTTGTAAACATAGAGCTGCCGGTCGTTGGAATCACAATACAACACCGAGCCGTCTGGCAGATCAAGCAAGTGCTGATTTTTGGCCGGCGACAAGTTAGAGGTTGGACCGCCAGTCGGACTGCCAGCCTGCGTGAAGGCGTTGGATACATAATCATACTCGTAAAAATATGTCGTGGTGGCCAATGGACTGGCGTCCGAAGCAAGGACACAAAGAACTTTTCCATTGGCCATCATGGCCGCAGGCGCATCCAAGGCGCCCAACTGGTTGGGAATATCAGGGCCGTTCACCCAGGAACCCACATTCGTCGTCCCGGAAGGAGTGTAAATGGCGGTTTTATTAGTGCCGCCAATTTGGAAGACCTTCCCGTTTGGCAGCAAAAAGCCCGCGCCGATATCACCGGCAAAGAGGGCAAACTCCTGTTGCGAAACCGAGGTGTCCGCAATCCATTCATTCAACGCAGGGATGAAGCGTTCAGAAGACGTGTTGGTGGAATTCGGTGGCTGATAGTCAATCGAAACAATGCTGTTGTCGGGCAGCTTGATCCAACTCGCCTCCTCCTGGCTCGCCAATGGCCCCGAACAGGGCACCCATTGGTTCGAGGCGACTTCGTAAATCAAATTGCCATAATATTCAAGTACATCGCCGTTGGGCAACAATTCAGAGGGCGAGTCAACGAAGCTAAAAGAGTCGTCGGATTGCCCCAGCGCCGACGCCGGGTCCGATGTCGCCGTCCAGGTATTGCTGGTTATTTGGTAGATCTCCGCCTTGCCATGGCCGGAGCCAGCCTCGCCGCCGGCGACGAAAAGCCGGCCGTCGGGAAGGATCTGTGATTGGAATTCGTCACGGTCATCAAGCATGCGGGCGGGAATTGACCATGTCCCATTTATATAGCTGCCATTGGTGTCGGGCGTCAAACGGTCCCAAACACTGGTGGTCCATTTTTGACACATGACGGTGCCATCCGGGAGCAAAATCATGGCGCCAATGTTTATGTCGGGAGCCACCGTGGCCAGGGGCGTCCACGCTCCCACCGCAAGCGTCCGACCCGGAGCGAGCAGGCCGAACGCGGCGAGCAGCAGCGCCAACAAAGCGCGGCGCGGCGCGAATAATCGCCGGGTAAAATGCAGAGCAGGGCTGTTTAGTTTTGGCTTCAAAGGACTTTGGATGAATTGCGCTCCTAACCGAACCGACTGCAAACGGGAGTGGCCCACTTGCAAGAAGCACATTAGCTATTGTTCTCCTAATTGTCAATTGAAATAATAATTTGAGGCCTGGCAAGCCTGATCAAATTATAGTCCGGCGTCACGGTTAAGGGATTCATTGGTTTTTCTCCAGCGATGGAGCCGGGTTGTGATTAAACTCGCAACCGGCATCCTCTTTCCGGCGATTTCAGTATTTCAGCTTTTCAGCTTTTTTTTGCGACCGGCGGCAACTATAATCGGGGCCAATTTTTATTATGAGCAAAGCCCCCATTCGTATCGCGGTCACCGGCGCGGCCGGCCAGATCGGCTATTCCCTTCTGTTCCGCATCGCGTCGGGCGCGGCGTTTGGCCCGGAGCAGCCGGTCATCCTGCACCTGATTGAAATCCCGGACGAAAAAGCGATGGCCGCTTTGGCCGGCGTCTGCATGGAACTCGACGACTGCGCGTTTCCGCTGCTCAAAGGGCTGGCGCCGACCTCCGATCTCAATGAAGGTTTCCGGGGCGTGAACTGGGCGCTGCTCGTCGGCGCGGTGCCGCGCAAACAAGGCATGGAGCGCAAAGACCTGCTGGGCATCAACGGGAAAATTTTCACGGGCCAGGGCAATGCCATCGCCCAAAACGCCGCGCCCGACGTGCGGGTGCTGGTGGTCGGCAATCCCTGCAACACCAATTCGCTGATCGCCGCCAACAACGCGCCGGGCGTGCCGAAGGACCGCTTCTTTGCCATGACCGCGCTGGATGAAAACCGCGCGAAGTCGCAGCTCGCGCAAAAGGCCAGCGTGGATGTCACCGCCGTGAGCAACCTCGCCATCTGGGGCAATCACAGCGCCACGATGTTTCCCGATTTCTTCAACACGAAGATCCAGGGCCGCCCGGTGCTGGACGTCATCAGCCATCGCGAATGGCTGGAAAAAGATTTCATTTCCATCGTACAACAGCGCGGCGCGGCCATCATCAAGGCGCGCGGCCTGAGCAGCGCCGCCAGCGCCGCCAACGCCGCCGTCAACACGGTCTATAAACTCACGCACCCGACGCCGGCGGGCGACTGGTTCAGCGTGGCGGTGCATTCCGACGGCAGCTACGGCATCGAGAAGGGTTTGATCTTCAGCTATCCCATCCGCAGCAACGGCACGCAATGGGAGATTGTCCAGGGCGTGCCGCTAAATGAGTTCAGCCAGGCAAAAATCACCGCCACGGAAAACGAGTTGAAGGAAGAGAAATCGCTCGTCGCGGACTTGCTGCCCAAATGAACCAAGCCGTGATGAGTCCTGCGTGACGCCGGCTGCTTGCAATGAAATCACGCCCCAGAATTGGTGAAGCCGGCGAACTGGCCATTGCCACCGAGATGAAGCACGCGGTGGAATTTGCGGGCAACGGCATGCCTGCCGTGGTTTCCACGCCGAACATTGTCGGCTTTCTCGAACGCACCGCGCGCCAAACCATCGCTCCGCATCTGGATGCGGACGAGCGTTCCGTGGGCATCGAGCTGGACATCCGCCACCTGGCGCCGACACCCGTTGGCGAGACGATTCATTGCACGGCGCGCGTCATTGCCGTGGACGGCGGCAAAATTTCCTTCCAGATCGAAGCCCGCGATGAGCATGAAGTCATCGTGCGCGGCCTGCACAAACGCGCGGTCATCCACACCGAAAGTTTCAGCCGCCGCGTGAAAGCAAAAGCGGGGTGACTCGAAAAGCGCCGGTCGCCGGCTAAAAACCATACCCCGGCCAGCGGCCCAACGGTTTTTTAAATGTGGCTGCCGGACTTCAAATCCAGTGGACATTGAAATTCAACTGGATTACACATGCTTGATGTGTCACGCCAGCGCGGTTCATAAAAACATGGCAGGACCTGTATATAATGGTTGGTGGGGGATTTGTAGTCCGCGATTGTCCGGGCGGGTTTCCGTTCAACTGCTGATTGGGTGCTGCTTTTTTTTTCTGGCCCGGAATAATTTGTCCGGTCGTGATTTGCCGGCGTTTGCGGAATATCAGACGACGATCTGGCGGGTGGAGGACGGCCTGCCCCAAAGCACAGTTACGTGCCTGGCCCAGACAGCAGAGGGCTATTTGTGGCTGGGAACGCAGAACGGACTCGTGCGTTTTGACGGGGTGAAATTCCGGGTGTTTGATGAAAACAACACGCCCGCTTTCAAGAACAGCCGGATTGTGCGGCTGTTGAGCAATCAGGACGGAACGCTTTGGGTGGGCACGGAGCATAGCGGGCTGGTGGGTGTGTATGATGGTCATTTTACGTCCTATAATGTCCCGAGCCGGGGAACGACCCATGATTATGCGCGGGTGTTTTGCAATGATCGCGCGGGCGCGCTTTGGGAGGTATCGTGCGAGTGGCAGCTCATCAAATGCGCGCAGGGACAATTCACGGTGCCTTCCGATGGCTGGGATCTATCCGGGGCGCAGGCTCATGCCCTGACGTGTGATGCGGCGGGGAAAATCTGGGTGGGAACCGAGCGTGAACTGGCGGTATTGCAAGCCGGCCGGTTTCAGCCGGTGTGGAGCCAAACCAACGAGGCGAATTTTCAAGTGGACTTCCTGGCCCCCTCCCGCCTGGGCGGAGTCTGGGTGGCGGCCAACGGACGGCTGCGAAAATTCGAGGCCGGACATTGGACGACTGATCTGGGCGTCTATACGTGGACGAACCGGCCCATCTATGATTTGTATGAAGACAGGGAAAACCGGCTTTGGGTGGCGACCCTGGGGAGCGGCCTGTTCCGCTATGACACGAATGGGGGGGTGCTGCACCTGACTTCGCAGAATGGACTGCCGACGGATTTTATCCGTTATGTCATGGAGGACCGGGAAGGCAATGTCTGGGTGGGAACGGAAGGGGGCGGTTTGTGCCGTTTGAAGCCAACCATCTTTCAGACTTATGGCGTGACCCAAGGGCTGGCGAGCGATCAAGTCATGGCGGTGGCCGAAGCGGGCGACGGCGGTTTGTGGATTGGCACGGATGGCGACGGGCTGGATCATTGGCAGGACGGCAAAGTCAGGCATTACGGACTCAACGAGGGTTTGGGAAACGGTCATGTGTGGTCGGTGTTGCAAGATCGCCAGGGCACAGTCTGGGCCGGAACCTGGGATGGACTTTATAAGTGGGAGAACAACACCTTCAATGGAATTTCCGACGGCCAGAGCATTGGCTGGCAGGTGCTGGCGATGTATGAGGACCGGGCTGGCAATTTGTGGGTGGGTCAACAGGCGTTTGGCGGCATTACCCGGCTGCGAAACACCGAAAAGAGTGTGGTCAAAATCCCCGGCACCTCGGCAAATCTGGATGTGCGGGTGATCATGGAAGATCACGAGGGCGACTTATGGGTGGGCACCAGCGAGGATGGCCTGTACCGGCTGCATGACGGGCAGGCAACCCACTTTGGCCGGGAGGATGGGCTGGGCAGCGATTCCATCTGGTGTTTGTACGTGGACGAACAAGGAGTGCTCTGGGCCGGCACCTGCCGCGGCGGACTCAGCCGCTGGGACCATGGCCATTTTAGCACCTGGACCACCAAGAACGGTTTGCTCAACAATGTGATCTGCCAAATCCTGGAGGATGCGCGGGGCAATCTCTGGCTGGGATCTTATGGCGGCATCTTCCGCATCAACAAACAGGAGTTGAATCAATCCGCAAAAGCAGCCGGCCACGAAGTGCATTGCATCGGGTATGGTTTGGAAGACGGCCTGCCCAGCCTGGAATGCCAGGGTGGCTTCCAGCCCTCCGGCTATAAATCACCGGATGGACGCCTTTGGTTCCCGACCATCAAAGGCCTGGTGGCGGTGGATCCGGCCAAGGTTCGCCAAAATGCTTCGCCGCCCAATGTGGTGATTGAAGCGGTCATTGCCGATGGCCTGCCTGATTCGACCACGAATGCGGCGGGCCAGTTGCGCATCAGCGCGGCGGGGGAAACCGTCATCCCGGCCGGCAACCAGCGCCTGGAGTTTCAATATACCGCCTTGAGTTTCGCCGCGCCCAAGGGCGTGCGTTTCAAATGCCGGCTGGAGGGATTGGAGAAAAACTGGGAGGACGCCGGCACCAAACGCGTGGTCGAGTACCGGCATGTCCCGCCGGGGAATTATCAGTTCCGGGTAACGGCTGGAAACAGTGATGGGGTGTGGAATGAGACCGGCGCCAGCGTGGCCGTGGTGGTGCTGCCTTTTTTCTGGGAAACCGCCTGGTTTCTAACTTTAAATGGGATGGCGATTCTGGCCGTGGTGGTGCTGATTGTGCGCTCGTCGGAAAGACGCCGCATGCTCCGCCGCCTGGAACGGGCCGAACGCGAGCGCGCCATCGAGAAAGAACGTTCCCGCATCGCCCAGGACATCCACGATGAACTGGGGGCCAATTTGACCGAGATCGCGTTGTTGAGCGAATTTGCCCAGGAGCCCACGGCTTCGCACTCACAAGTTCAGGCCGACATGCAAAAAATCACCCTGAAGGCGCGGAACCTGACGCAAATGATGGACGAAGTTGTCTGGGCGGTGACGCCCCAAAATGATTCGCTGGAAAAATTTGTGACGTACACGTGCAGCTTTGCCGAGGAGTATTTGCAGACGGCGAAACTCTCGTGCCGCCTGGAGCTGCCGGAGATTCTGCCCGAGATCATTCTCAGTTCGGAGGTGCGGCACAATCTGTTTCTGGCGGTCAAGGAAGCGCTGAATAATGTGGTCAAACACGCCAATGCTTCCGAGGTGCGGATTAAAATCGCCCTGACCCGCGGCCGGTTTACTTTGACGATCCAGGACAACGGGAAAGGTTTTGTGAAAAACCCCGCGGCCAGTCCGGAGCAAAATATTTCCACCGGCGGGCAACAAGACGGCCTGTTCAACATGCGCCGGCGGATGGAAAATATCAGCGGGGAACTGGAACTGGAAAGCCTCCCCGGCGGCACTTGTGTGAAATTGGTGATCCACCTGGAGGCCGCAGCGCAGCAAAAAAACCCGGCCGCCGTTCAGAATCCATCGGCATGAAACGGCGCCGTCACCTGACGCCGGGGCGCGTGTCCTTCATTTGTGCGACGCCACGGAGCCGGTTTTCGCTCGCGTGCGCCCGCCCGCGCGATATGTTCTAGAACCAGCGATGAGCTTATGCCTATTCTAGTTTCCATAGTCGAGGATGACGACGGCGTCCGCTCCGGACTGGTGCGGCTGCTGGAAAAATCCCGGGATGTCCGGCTGCTGGCCAGCTATTGCAATGCGGAAACGGCGCTGGCCGGCATTCCGACGGCGCGGCCAGACATCCTGCTGATGGACATCAACTTGCAGGCGATGAACGGCATCGAATGCGTCAAAAGATTGCACGCCCTGGACCCCGCGCTGCGGGTCATCATGTTGACGGTTTACGAAAATCCCGAACAGATATTTGATGCGTTACGGGCGGGGGCGGTGGGTTATCTGCTCAAAACCAAGCTGTCGGAAAACCTGCTGGAGGCGATTCGCGATGCGCATCAGGGCGGCTCCCCGATGAGCAGCCAGATAGCGCGGAAGGTGGTGCAATTTTTCCAAAGCAGCCGGCCCACGGAAGCGGGCGAGCAGTTGTCGGCGCGGGAGGTGGAGGTGCTGACGCTGTTGTCCAAAGGCCATCTGATCAAGGAGATATCCGACCAGTTGGGCATCAGCTTTGTCACCGTCCGCACCTACATCCGGCGCATTTACGAAAAGCTGCATGTCCATTCCCGCTCGCAGGCCGTGGCCCGGTTTTTCCAGCCGCCGCGCTGAGGCCGGCAACTGTAGTGCATTTGGACGGCAAGACAAAACTCGAAAAGGGGCTATTGTTGCAACAGCTAATATTCGCATTAGTTGTCAACCAACAAAAAAACCAAAACACCGGAGGTTAAGTTCGCATGAAAATGAAGAAAATAAATCAAGCCCTGCTGGGAATCGGACTCGCTTGCGTCTGCGGTTTCAGCGTCCAGGCCCAGACGATTGTGCCAAGCACTTACAAACACATCACCATTGACGGCTCGTTTGGCGATTGGAATGGCGTGCCGCTGGCCTACACGGCCCCGGACGGGTCAACCAATGCCATCGAATATGAGAATGTGTATATTGCCAACGACCAGACCAACCTTTACATCCGGTTCACGCTCTACACGCCACGCCCGAATGCGTTTGCCAATTCGTATGACAATATCTTCATTGACGCCGATGACAACACCGGCACCGGCTATGCGGTTGGCGGAATCGGTTCGGAAATGCTGATCCAATGGGGCGGCGGTTACCAGGAAAAAGACGGCAGCTTCAATGAGGGCCCCATTAACGGGCTGGGCTGGAACATCGCCGGGTCGCCGGACAGCACGGACTTTGAAGCGGTCATCTCGCTGGGGGCCACTTATGCCTCAGATGGCACGCCCGTATTTACCAACAGCACCATCGCCATCCTGCTCGAAGGCGATGCGAACATCACCTATGTCAACACGGCATTTGCGCCGCCCTCCGGCGGCTTCGTTTACACGCTCGCGACCGCGCCGACACCGCCGGCCACCAATTTTGCGCTGATTGCGCTGACCAATTCCTGGGAAGTGAACGCCACCGGAACCGACCTGGGCACGAACTGGCTGGGTCAGGCTTATGATGATTCGGCGTGGACCACCGGCGAGGGCCTGTTTGGCTATACGCCCTCGCCCGCGTTTTATCCGACCATCAAAACCGCCCTGGCCAGCGGACCCAATACTTATTATTTCCGCACCCATTTTCAATGGACCAACGACACGGCCAATGTCGCCTTCGTGGTCACCAACTATCTCAGCGATGGCGCCGTTTATTACCTGAACGGGAGCGAAGTCCGGCGGGTGCGCATGGCGTCCGGCACGGTCGCCTATGCCACGGCGGCAGCGGCCACGAATTCACCGGCCGGCCACGCCGATGTTTTTGGCATTGATGGTTCAACCTTGGAACCCGCGACCGTCGGGGACAACATATTCGAAGTCGAAACACACCAGGCGCCGGCCAGCAGCGCGGACATGGTATTTGGCCTGTCGCTGACGGCGGCAGCGCATTACCCCGTGCTGGTGGTGAGCACCAATTTACCGGCCGACCAAGCGGTATTTGCCGGACAATCCGCGACGTTTTCCTCGGATGTCATTGGCAGCGGCCCGCTGACTTATCAATGGTATTTCAATGGCACCAATGCCATTGCCGGGGCAAATACCCCAACTTATACGGTTCCTTTGGTGCTGACCAACAATGCCGGAACCTACTCCCTGGCAGTGAGCAATTCGTTTTCCGGGGCATTCACCCGGGCGGCGGTGCTGACCGTGAGCAATACGCCAATCTTCATTACGTCCCAGCCAGCCCCTCAACTCGCCTTGGAAGGTGCGTCCGTAACCTTCAGTGTAGCCGTCACCGGCACTCCGGTGATCCAATATCAGTGGTATTTTGGCGGCAATCCGATCCCCGGTGCGACCAGTGCCTCGTACACCATCCCCATAACTTACCCGACCAATTCGGGTGTTTACCAGGTGGCGATCAACAACCCCGCGTCCAGCACCAACAGCAGCGCGGTCAACCTGACGGTTTTGGCGAATGTGATACCGCCCTACCTTACCGCCATTGTGGCCACGGCCAACCAGATTGTAGTGAACTTTTCGGAACCGGTTGATGCCGTGACCGCGAGCGACAGCTCCAAGTATTCCATCAGCGGCGGCGTCACCGTTTTGTCGGCCGTTCAAAACCCAAGCAATCCGGCCCAGGTGACCTTGACCACCGGGGTGGGCATGAATTTCGGCACGGTTTACACGCTGACGGTCAATGGCGTGAATGACCTGTTTGGCCATAATCCATCCCATATCAGCGGTCAATTTGCGCGCGACATCACCATTGACGGTTCGTTCAACGACTGGGCCGGCCTGACACCCATATACACTTCTGCCGCTCCCAGCGGGTGGGTCCCGCCGAACGGTGACAGCCCCTTAGCCGCCGATTTCGAGGACATTTACATGTATGATGATGCCAATTATTATTATTTCTACGTCGTACTCTGGAGTGATATTGATCCCGCTTACGGCGAGTTTCCCGATTATGTGAGCATGTATTTTGACACGGATAACAATCCCAGCACCGGCTATTTGGCCTTTGGTTCCGATATGTTGGTTCAAAGCGGATTTGGTTATCAGGAGAAAGATGGCACTTATAATGACGGGTATGCAATCAACGGATTGGGCTGGCTCTCCCTGCCGGCAGCACCGGGAACCAACTTTGAATTTAAAATTTCAAAGGCGGCCACTTTTGAGCAGGACGGCACGCCCGTCTTTACGGCCAACGTGCTGAATTTCCTCTGGCAAACCGCGGATGATGGTTGGGCAGCCGCCAACACCGTGCCGCTCAGCGGGGTGATTTCCTACACCGACGCCACTCCCGTGTCCGTGGCGGCGTTGCCGCTGGGCCCGCTGGCCATCTATACGCTGCCGGGCGGACAGGCGGCGGTAGTCTGGAATCCGCCGGGAACCTTGCAGCAGTCGTCGTCACTGGCCGGCGGTTCATGGACTAATTTGCCGTCCGCCACGAGTCCTTATGTGATACCGGCCACCGGCTCGCATCAGTTCTTCCGCCTGACTCAGTAGCCAGCATCAATCAATGGGAGGCGCGAACCGGTCGCGCCTCCCAACTATTAAAAATTAAAGCCGCAGCAAAAAAAACGAAAGACCAGCATGAAAGTCCGCAAATACAAGATCCTGCCACCTGGCCACGCAACCCAGCCACGCAGAAGTGGCAGGCAGGGATTTACCCTGATTGAGCTGTTGGTGGTCATCGCCATCATTGCCATTTTGGCGGCAATGTTGCTGCCGGCCCTCTCGTCAGCAAAGTTAAAGGCAAAAAATATTGGCTGCGTCAGCAACTTAAAACAGCTTGCGATTGCCAACACGATCTATGTTGGCGACTTTGGAAAGACGGTGGCGTATGACACCACCCAGCTTTGGATGGTGGAGCTTGGGCAATACGATGGGCAGGCGAACCAGGCCCGGGTCTGCCCGGTGGCCAGCAATCCCACCACCAGAACCGTTTATAGCCCGCAATACACCTATGGCACGGCTGATCAAACGTGGAAATGGGATCCCGCGGGTGTGACCAACCTGGGAAGCTACGCACTTAATGGCTGGCTTTATACTGGAAATTATAACGTAACAGATTTGCTGGGGCTGCCAAATTCATGGAAATACCCGAATGAAGCCACCGTTAACATGCCGTCCATCACACCCATTCTGGCCGATGCCATGTGGACGGATGGCTGGCCCACGGAAACGGAAGGCCCGTCCAAAGATCTGTATAATGGAAACGCCGACGTGGACATGGGGCGGTTTACAATAGCACGGCACGGCAGCCGGGCTCCGGGTGCATTGACCATTGGATCAAGCGTGGGCATACCCGGCGCGATTAACATTTCGTTTTACGATGGGCATGCGGCAACAACGAAGCTGGCAGCCTTGTGGGCGTTGAACTGGCATGCCGGCTGGGTAAATCCAGGCGCCATACCCGCTCCCAAGTAAAAGCAAATAAAACGGTTTGCCCCGCACGCTACGGTTCACGTTTTGGAAAACCACGACCAGCAGCCATGACCTGCCAAAATACTAAAATCAAACCAGCCGGATATACATTGCCTGTCTGGCTGATGGTTGGCTGCGCCTGTGTTTTGGCAAATGACTCGCGGGCTGGCAATAACGGCCAGCTTGCTGAATTCAACACCACCCAATCCTATCTGATTTACTATGGCAACTGGACAGCCGGCCAGGTGGATTACGCCCGCACAAACTATCATCTGGTGATTTTGCATCCGGCCAGCAACATCACGTCCAATCAAATCGCCACCATCAAACGCGGCGAGGACAATATTGCCGGCACGGCGGATGACGTGCTGGTGCTGGCGTATCTTTCCATCGGTGAAGACGACCGGAACGGCGTCCCGGTGGCCGGCGATCGCATGGGACCGCGCGTGGATCCGCGGGCTTCGGACAGTGATCCTCTTTCCGGCATCACCAACGCGCTGGGGGCGCCGTCGGCTGGCGGCACCAATTACGCGTCTTATTACCTGAATGCCAAAAGCAATCAGACCGGTATGCCCGATGAAAACGCCAACTTTGGAAGTTACTATGTCAACGCCGGCGCGCCCGCCTGGTGGACAGTGCTGCAGACCATGACCAAGGCCACGAGCGGCCAGTCCGGTCTGGCGGAAATATTGACCACCAAC
>Ga0181520_10007680_pt1 | contig 15741 bp, 13 predicted proteins | sample PEATcosm2014_Bin_29_FD_132451 | JGI IMG/M metagenome (GOLD analysis project Ga0181520, IMG submission 132451) | Peatland microbial communities from MTU Mesocosm Facility, Houghton, MI, USA - PEATcosm2014_Bin02_30_metaG | ecosystem: Environmental > Terrestrial > Soil > Wetlands > Peat | place...
CTGTTCCATTCGCGTCGTCATCATGCTTAAAAGCAGGCCGGGCAAAATCATGACCAGCGGCAGGATGAGCGGGATAAAAGCAAACAACGTGAACAGCCATTTGAACGGCGTGAACTTTGCCAGCGTCCCCAAAATCGCCGCGCCAATGCCGCCCGCCGTAACGGCTTTGGCGGAAGATGACGCCAACACACCGGCCATGACGGCGGGGACAAACGTTTTGGCCGGACGCAAATTGGCCAGCGAGCCTTCGAGTTTTTCTTCCAGCCGCTCCCGCAACGCGGCACGGGCGCGATGCAGGCGCACCCGCAATGCTATTTCCGAAATTCCCAGCGTGGCGGCGGCTTCCGCGCCGCTTTTGCCTTCGAGATAAAACAACACCAGACATTCGCGGTGCGCGGCTGGCAATTCGGCCAGCGTCTGCCGCAGCGTTTCCGGCGGGCAAAGTTCGGCTGTTTCGCCGGTGGCCGGGCTGGCGGCGGCGGGTTGTTCCAAGGCCCAGCGTTCGCGTTTGTTCAATTCGCGGCGGTGGCGCAATCCCAGATTGATGGCGGCATGGCGGGCGATGGTGGTGATCCACGCGGCAAATTTCGCGCCGTCGCCGAGCAGCCACAATCGCCGGTAGCCGCGGATGAACGCCTCCTGCGCCGCCTCCTCGGCCAGCGCGGCATCGCCAAGCCGGCTCCACGCCACGGCAAACACCCGCCGTTCGTGGCGCTCGACGAGTTCGCGGTAGCGTTCCGCGTCGCCGCGCCGCACAGCCGCCACGGCGGATTCGTCCTGTTGCGCGCTGCTGGTCATTTCGATTGGCATCATTTAACCGCAAGACAGCCGCGAAGGGGAATTGTTACAGGCGGCATCGTGACGCGTGATGCGTGATGCGTGAAAATATTTTGCGCGCACCGGAAAATTCACGCATCACTCGTCACGCATCACTTTCCCATCAAATCAGGTGGCAAAACATCCCGTCGCGCAGCTTTGGCTCGAACCAGGTGCTCTTGGGCGGCATGATTTCGCCCGCGTCGGCGACGGCCATCAAATCATCCATGCCCGTCGGGAACATCGAAAACGCGCATGCGTATTCGCCGCTGTCCACCAGTTTTTCCAGCTCCGACGTGCCGCGTATGCCGCCGACAAAATGAATGCGGTCGCTCGTGCGCGGATCGTCAATCCGAAAAACCGGTTTGAGGATGTGTTCCTGCAACAGCGTCACATCGAAGCTTTCAACGGGGCTATGTTTTTTTCGGGCATTTTCGGCCTTCAAATTTTCGTCAGGGTTGTCCAATTGCAAGAATTTTTCGCGGAAAGCAAGCGCGCGCCATTTGCCGCGCATATAAAAGCCGATTTCATGCCGGCGCGCGGGTGTCGGCGAAGCGTCCGGATTGATGGCAAAGGCCGCGCCAAAAATATCCAGCACCTGCTCCGGCGTCCAACCGTTCAAATCCTTCAGCACCCGGTTGTAGGGCAGAATCTGCATCCGGTCGTGTGAAAATATCACGGCGAGAAAAAATCCGCTGCCGCCCGCGCCCTCGCGTTTTTGAAACACGCGCGCCGCCGCCGCGCTGCGGTGATGGCCGTCGGCGATGTAGAGCTGCTGAATTGCGGTAAACGTCTGCTCAATGAACTTGATTTCCTCGGCGGCGGAAACCGTCCACGACGTGTGCCGCACGCCGTCCGCGGCTGTGAAATCCACGTCCGGCCTTCGGGAAACTTTTTTGGCGATGAACTTGTCCAGCACATTGCCGGCGCGGTGCGCCAGAAAAACCGGGCCGGTCTGCGCGTTCAGCGACTCGATGTGGCGGACGCGGTCGTCCTCCTTGTCCACGCGCGTCAGCTCGTGTTTTTTGATGACGCCGCGCAGATATTCCCCGCAACTCGCGGCGGCGACGAGGCCGGTTTGCGAGTGTTTGCCCATGATCTGGCGGTATAAATAAAAACACGGCTGCAAATCCGGTTTCAGCGCGCCGTCGCGGATGAGTTTCTGAAAATTGTCCCGGCCTTTCGCATAAACCTCCGGCGCATGGGCGTCCGTGCCCGGCGGCAAATCCACCTCCGGCCGGCTGACGTGGAAAAAACTCAACGGCTTGCCGGCGGCGATGGCACGCGCCTCGTCTGATGACAACACGTCGTAGGGCAGTTCACATATTTGCGGGGCGAGCTTGGGACTCGGTCGCAGCGCGGCAAAAGGTTTTATCGTCGCCATTAAACCGCGTCAGGATACAAACAGCGCCGCCGCCGCGCACGGAGAAAATTCAGATCGAAAAGTCGTCCGGGAAGATTTTTACGTTTTTCAACTCCACAAAAATCTCCTCGCCGGCCTTCAATTGCAATTGCTGGAACTCTTCCTTGGCCAGTTGCACGGTGAACGGCCCGCCGCCGTCCAGCCGTTCCAGCTCCAGATTCGCCATCGGCCCGGCGGCGTTGCAGCGGACAACGCGCGCCGGAAAGGTCTTTTGCCCGCCGGATTCGCGCGTGATGCGGATGTCGTGCGGACGCACGAACGCCACGGCGTCCGAGTCTGTTTCCCCGGCGGTTTCCGGCATGGCAAAATGCGATTCGCCAATCACAACCTTGCCGTCATGCACGCGGCCGCTGAACAGATTCACGTTGCCGAGGAAATCATAGACGAACGGCGACGCGGGATGGTCGTAAATCTCCTCCGGCGTGCCGATCTGCTCGATTTTCCCGTCGCGCAAAATGGCCACGCGGTCGGCCACTTCCAGCGCCTCCTCCTGGTCGTGCGTCACGAACAGGGTCGTGATGTGGATTTCGTCGTGCAATTTGCGCAGCCAGCGGCGCAGATCCTTCCGCACCTTCGCGTCGAGCGCGCCGAAAGGCTCGTCCAGCAGCAACACTTTCGGCTCCACGGCGAGCGCGCGGGCGAGCGCGACGCGCTGTCGCTGCCCGCCGGAAAGCTGGGACGGATACCGCTTGGCAAGCGGTTCGAGCTGGATGAGTTTCAAAAGCTCGCCGACGCGGACGCGGATTTTTGCCTCCGGCGGGCGCGTGGTCTTCGGGCGGACGCGTAAACCGAAGGCGATGTTTTCAAACACGCTCATGTGCCGGAACAGCGCGTAGTGCTGGAAGGCGAATCCGGCCTTGCGTTCGCTCGCGGGAATCTGCGTCACGTCCTCGCCGTAAAATAACACCTGCGCGCCGCCGGGATCGGGAAATTCCAGGCCGGCAATCGTGCGCAACAGCGTGGTCTTGCCGGAACCGGACGGACCGAGCAGCGCGACCAGCTCGCCGGACTCGATTTTCAGGTTCACGCTGTTGAGCGCTGTGAAACTGCCGAATGTTTTCGTGACGTTGCGGACTTCGACGCTCATAAATTATTAACCGGCTTTTTTGCGACCGGCACGGGCGTGAATGCCGTTCCGCGCAGTTCGTTGTTCCGATATTCCACCCACGTTTTCAAGGCGAGCGTGACGAGCGCGAGAAATGTCAGCAGCGACGCCACGGCGAACGCGCCAGTGGAATTGTTCGATTCATACAAAATCTGGACGTGCAGCGGAATCGTGTTTGTCTGGCCCTGGATGTGGCCGCTGACGACCGAAACCGCGCCGAACTCGCCCATCGCGCGCGCGTTGCACAAAATCACGCCGTAAATCAGGCCCCACTTGATGTTCGGAATCGTCACGCGCCAAAAAGTCTGCCAGCCGCTCGCGCCAAGCACGCGCGCAGCTTCTTCCTCCGTCCGTCCCTGCGCCTGCATCAGCGGAATCAATTCCCGCGCGACGAATGGAAACGTGACAAAAATCGTCGCCAGGACAATTCCCGGCACGGCGAAAATGATTTTCATGTTGTCGGAAAACCACGAACCAAACCAGCCTTGAGCGCCAAAAATGAGAACATAAATCATGCCCGAAATCACGGGCGAAATCGAGAACGGCAGGTCAATCAGCGTGAGCAGAATGTTTTTGCCGCGAAAATCAAATTTTGCAATCGCCCACGCCGCCGCGACGCCGAAAATACAATTCAGCGGAACGGAAATCCCGGCGACAATCAAGGTCAGCTTGATCGCACTCACCGTCATCGGGTCGCGCAGCGTTTGAAAATAGAAGCCAAAGCCCTGTTTCAACGCCTCGGCAAAAACAGAGGCGAGCGGCACGACCAAAAACAGCGCCATGAAGGCCAGCGAGATTCCGATAAGCAGTCGGCGCACGAACGGCGGTTCGCTCATGCGATGCGGCGCGTTGATTTTTTCGGCGGCGGTCATTCGAGATTGCTGGTGTTGTAACGATTGCTCCACCATTGCAGCACGTTGACGGCAAGAAGGAGCAAAAATGAAACGATAAGCATCACGATGGCGAGCGCGGTCGCCTTCGCGTATTGGAATCCGTCGAGTTCGTTCATGATTAGCATTGGGACAATTTGTCCGCCTGGAAGACCGCTGGAAATGAATACCACCGAGCCGTATTCGCCAAGCGCGCGGGCGAACGCGAGCGCGAAACCGGTGAGCAGCGCCGGCGTGAGCGTCGGGAAAATGACGCGCCAGAAAATCTGCCAGCGGTTCGCGCCGAGACTCGCGGCGGCATCTTCAAGTTCCGGATCAAAATCTTCGAGCACCGGCTGGATGGTTCGCACAATGAACGGCAGGCCGATGAACGTGAGCGCGACAAAAATGCCGAGTTGCGTGTAGGCGACCTTGATTCCCAGCGGCGCGAGCAGGTGCCCAATCCAGCCGTTCGGGGCGTAAAGCGTCGCCAGCGTGATGCCCGCGACGGCGGTCGGCAGCGCGAATGGCAGATCCACAACCGCGTCCACAAATTTTCTCCCGAAAAAATTGTAACGCACCAGAACCCACGCGACGATCAAACCGAAAACCGCATTGACCAGCGCCGCGCAAAATGACGCGCCGAAGCTCAAGCGATACGCCGCAAGCGCCTGCGGCGAAAAAACGGTCTGCGAAAATTGCGCCCACGAGAGCGTGCTGGTTTTGATGAAGACCGCCGACAGCGGAATCAGCACGATGAGGCCAAGATAAAACAAAGTGAAGCCGAGCGTCAATTTGAAACCCGGCATCACCCTGAATTTTTTCACTCCTGTCTGTCTGATCGCCACAATTTGTTTTGAAACCGCGAAAGCAAAAGCTTTTACGCCGGCGTTAGCAAGCCGCTAATGTCGTCCGAATCGGTGTTCACGTCGGCGAACAGCCACGTGGACAGGTAGCGTTCCGAAGACGACGGCACGATGGCGACGATGGTCTTGCCCTTGTTTTCCGGCCGCTTGGCCACCTGCAACGCCGCCCAGACCGCCGCGCCGCTGGAAACGCCGACGGGAATGCCGTCAAGCTGGTTGACCTCCTTGGAAATCGGGCCGGAATCCGCCTCGTCCACCTTGATGACCTCGTCCACGATTTTCGTGTTGAGGTTGACTGGAATAAATCCCGCGCCGATGCCCTGCAATTTGTGCGGCCCAGGCGTGCCGCCGGAAATGACGGGCGACTTCACCGGCTCGACGGCGACCGCCTTGAACGACGGCTTCAATTTCTTGATGACTTCGGCAACGCCGGTGATGGTGCCGCCGGTGCCAACGCCCGCAACGATGAAGTCCACTTTGCCGTCCGTGTCGCGCCAGATTTCCTCGGCGGTGGTTTTGCGATGGATTTCCGGGTTGGCCGGATTGGAAAACTGCTGGGGAATGAAGCTGTTGGGAATCTGCGTGTTCAATTCCTCGGCCTTGGCGATGGCGCCTTTCATGCCCTTCGCGCCCTCGGTAAGCACAAGCTTCGCGCCAAGAATTTTCAGCAGCTTGCGGCGTTCCAAGCTCATCGTTTCGGGCATCGTCAAAATCAATTTCAATCCTTTGGCCGCCGCAACGAACGCGAGCGCGATGCCGGTGTTGCCGCTGGTCGGCTCGATGATGACGGTATCCGGTTTGATCTTCCCGGCCTTGATTCCGGCGTCAATCAGGGCGATGCCGATGCGGTCCTTGACGCTGGAGAGCGGATTGAAGAATTCGAGTTTAAGCAGCACGTCGGCGACCGCGCCGTGTTTTTTCGCCGTGCGGTTCAGCCGCACGAGCGGGGTGTTGCCGATGGTTTCGGTGATGTCGTTATGAATGTGTGACATAATTTTGGTTTAGACTTCGTAGGTTTCAGTTTTGGTTTTTCCGGGTTCTGCAACGGCAGAACGGCGGGAAATTGTATCCGCCTGGAGCAGGCTCACCGCCTCCTCCGCGCGGAGGTTGGGCAGAAATCGAACCGCGCCGCGCGCGTTGAAATAGGCATGATTGACCTCGCGAATTCCCGCTTCCCGGCAGAAATCTTGAAAATCGAGGATGGAGAAAAAGTGTAGGTTCTGGGTGTGATACCAATGCGACGGCAAAAACTGGGTCATTGGCGTCCGCCCCCGCAACAACACCTGCAGGCGCACGGAAAAATGGGCAAAGTTGGTGTGGGCAATGACAACGTGACGCCCGACGCGGAACGCCTCCTGAAGAATGTTCGCCGGAGACACCAGCTCTTGAAGCGTGCCCAGCAACAGCACGAAATCAAAAGCGCGGTCGCCGTATTGGTCCAGACCGTCCGCGATGTCGCCCTGATGCACGACCAGTCCGCGTTCGACGCAGCGGGCAACGAGCGCGGGATCTTTTTCCACGCCTTCGCCGGTCGCCTGCCGGGCCTGGACCAGGCGGGCGAGGAACGCGCCAGCGCCAGCGCCCAAATCCAGCACGCGGGATTTTTCGGGAATCCAGCGCAATACAGTTTCGTAAATTCCGGGGTGCATGGTTCAATCCCGTGCGAGGCGGTATTCGTTTTCCAGATAATTTCGCACGACGCCGGCGAAGGCGGGATTTTCGATCAGAAACGAATCGTGGCCGTATTCGGTGCCGATATTGATGTAGGTCGCCGGAATTCCGGCGCGCTTGAGCAGTCGGACCAGCTCGCGCGACTGCGCCGGCGGATAGAGCCAGTCGGATTCAAATGAGATGACCAGAAAATGGGAGCGAAGGCGCCGCAAAGTTTCCGCCGCCGGGCCGTTTTCAAACAGGTCGAACTGGTCAATCGCCCGGGTGAGGTAGAGATAGGAATTCGGATCGAACCGTTTGACAAAATTTTCCCCTTGGTGCTGCAAATAACTTTCAACCGAAAACGGCGACGATTTGTCCCCGTTCGCGCCTTGCTCCAACCGCCGTTGCCGCCCGAACTTGTGGGTCATGGCAAACTCGCTCAAATAGGTGACGTGCCCCACCATCCGCGCCACCGCCAGCCCGTGAACCGGGCGGCGGCTCGCGGAATAATTGCCGCCGTTCCAATCGGGATCGCTCAAGACGGCGTGCCGTCCGATTTCGTTGAACGCAATCTGCATCGCGGTGTGTGAAATACAGGTGGCAATGGGAATGCAGACGCACACCCGCTCCGGGTGATCTACCGCCAAAGCCAGCGCCTGCATCCCGCCCATGGAACCGCCGATGGCGGCGAACAATTGCGGAATGCCGAGATGATCCAGCAGTTTGATTTGCACGGACACCATGTCGCGGACGGTCACGGGCGGAAAGTCCATGCCGTAAGATTTGCCGGTGCCGGGACGCAACGAGGCGGGGCCGGTCGTCCCGCCGCAGCCGCCCAGCACGCTGGCGCAAATGACGAAGAACTTGCCGGTGTCAATCGCCTTCCCGGGGCCGACGTGATAAGCCCACCAGCCCGGCCGGCCCGTGTGCGGGTCCGTGCCCGCCACGTGCGCGTCGCCCGACAGCGCGGGGCAGACCAAAATCGCGTTGTCGCGCGCCGGGGAAAGCGTTCCCAGCGTTTGATAGGACACGTCCACCTGCTCGAACGTGAATCCCGACTGGGTCCGCAGCCCCGGCAGCGTGACCGTTTCCGTGCGCGTCACCCCCAAAGGCGATTGGTAATCTGCAACTTTCTGATCTTGCAGATCGCCCCGGGCAAAGTTGATTGGTGACGCGGCCATTTGAATTTACTGCGCGGCAACACGTAATGCTTGTTCAATGTCGGCCTTGATGTCGGCCGCATCTTCGAGGCCGATGGAAAGCCGAATGTAATCGGCGGTCACGCCAGTTTCCTGCTGTTCGGCGGGCGTCAATTGCTGGTGCGTGGTCGAGGCCGGATGGATGACCAGCGACTTGGCGTCGCCGATGTTGGCAAGGTGCGACAGCAGCTTCACCGAGTTGATGAATTTCTTGCCCGCTTCCAATCCGCCTTTGATGCCAAAACCGACGATGCCGCCGAAGCCGTTCTTGAGATACTTCGAGGCGAGCTTGTAACTCGGATCGTCCGGCAGTCCGGGATAAGTCACCCAGCTCACAAGCGGATGGCTCTTGAGAAACTTCGCAATCTCCAGCGCGTTCGCGGAATGTTGTTTCTGCCGCAGCGGGAGCGTTTCCAACCCCAGCAGGAATTGGTGGGCGTTGAACGGACTCAACGCCGCGCCGATGTCGCGCAGGAGCGTGACGCGGATTTTCAGGATAAAGGCGACATTGCCGAGGCCGAGCACGTTGCTCAACGCGTCCCAGTATTTCAAACCGTGATAGCTCGGATCAGGCTCGGTGAATTCCGGGAACTTGCCGTTGTTCCACTGGAATTTGCCGGAATCCACAATCACCCCGCCGATGCTGGTGCCGTGGCCGCCGATGTATTTCGTTGCGGAAGTGGCGAGGATGTCCGCGCCGAAATCAATCGGCTTCACCAGGCCGATGCCGACGGTGTTGTCCACCACGAGCGGAATTCCATTTTCGTGCGCAATTTTGGAAATGGCCTCGAAGTCCGGCACGTCCAGCTTGGGATTGCCGACGGTCTCGACATAAATGGCGCGGGTCTTTGGCGTGATGGCTTTGCGGAACGCCTCCGGGTCGCGCGAATTCACGAACTTCGCCGTGCGGCCCAGCTTCGGAAATGTGTAATGGAAAAGCTGGTAAGTGCCGCCGTAAAGATTGTTGCCCGCGACAATTTCATCGCCGAGCCGCGTGATGGCCAGCAGCGAATAAGTGATGGCCGCCTGGCCGGACGCCACGCCGAGCGCGCCGGTGCCGCCCTCGATGGCGGCGACCCGCTGCTCAAAAACGTCCGTGGTCGGATTCATCAGGCGCGTGTAAATGTTGCCGAATTCCTTCAGCGCAAAAAGATTCGCCGCGTGCTCGGTGTCTTTGAAGACATAGGACGTGGTCTGGTAGATCGGCACCGCGCGCGAAAGCGTGGTGACATCCGGGGTTTGGCCGGCGTGCAACGCCAGCGTTGAAATGCCTTTGGTTTGTGTGCTCATAATTTTGTTGTCGGTTTTAATTTCAATGGTTGTGCGGTTGATGGCAAGCTCATGCGCCGGGCGTGAATCGCCACGACGAAAAAGTCGCTGCCAAAATTTGCTCATGGTGTCTGGTTGATTTTGGCTGGAGGCGGTCCGGCGGCGCAAAACGGTGCGCGCGGAGGAACCACGACGTGGCCGCAAAAGCGGGCGCCGGCGTCACCTCCAGCCTTGATCGTTTTGGTTTTAGAATTCCCATTTGGTTGTGATGCCCCAGACGCCGTTGGCCTGGTCGTTCAACACGTTGCCGAAATGTCCGTAGCCCGCCGCAAGCGTTAGATGTTTTTTGACAACGTAAGCCGCGTCAAGCGTCCACCAGTCGCCTTCCTTCTGGACCAAACTGCCGATGGCCTGGTAATTGCGCGGCTGTTCCTTGTATTCCGCCGCCAGCGCGAAATTGCCGGTGACGAACATAACCACGTTGCCTTCAAAGACAACCCTGTAACTGTCGGTGAACCCGCCCAAACCTTCCCAGACACCTTCCGTCGCGCGTCCGCCGAGTTCGAGCAGAACCGGGTGATGCGGCAGTTGCGTGAACATTTTTGAGGCGTAGAGCGTGTAATCCACGCCTTGCTGACGCGAGAGGCCGGCTTGACCCAGCAAGTCCGCGCCCGCGCTGGCCTTTACTGCATCCCTGACATCGTTGATGCCATCGTTGTATTTGTAATGCACACCAGCGGTCAGCGCCGGAATCCATTTTTGATCAAACTCGCCTTCCTTCAAAATCTGGAAACGCGCGTTGAAGTTGTGCAGTTGAACGTCATCCGGACCGTTGTAACCTTTAGGAGCCAAGGCACGATCCAATGCCACCGGCAGATTTCCCAAGCCCAAGTGATCCCAGCCGTAGCCAAGTTCCAAACGGCTCAACGGCGATTCCGTAAGCGTGAACGCTTCGAGATTTTTGTCGGAGCCGAGGTTGACGTAGGCAAAGCCGATGCTGGGACGCCCAACCGGCTCGCCGTTGCGCGGCGGATTGACGATGTAAGCCGACAAGGTGGCAAAGATGCCGCCGTTGCCTTCGATCTGATGCAGCGGCAGCGGATCGCCTTTCTCGGCCGGCTTGGCGGCGGTCGGTTGCACGGGTGGTGTGTTGGTTTGTGTTTGATCCGCGTTCACACTCCAGCCCACCGCAACCAAAAATGCGGCAAGCCAGGCGGTGGAACGGTTTCGGTTCTGTTTATTGCTTTTTTTACGGACGTATTGGCCGGTTTTCATTTTGCTACTTAATTTTATCGCCAGCAAACCGCCGGTCGTCCGGTAAGTTTGGTGCAGTTTTGTATTTTTGTTTTAGCCGCCAGTTATCTGGTGGGGATTAAATTTGTGTCAGTTCATGTTTGATTCAGGCCGCGCATTCGCCGCGCCGCGCCTCCGCTTTGAATGGCCGGCTCGCGCCCATGTCGCGATACAACGCCGGATCGGCCTCGGGTTCGTCCACGCGCGTCAGCGGTTCCAGCCGCTGCCGCACCCGTGCCAGCCCGACGCGGTTCACGAACGCCGCAAAATTTTCCCCGGCGGCGCGCCCGGTCTGGTAAAATTCCAGCGTCTGCTCCACCGCTTCCGACACGCGCAACGCGGGAATTTCCGCGACACGCGCGCCAAAAGCCTCCGCCGAATTCGCACCGCCGAGCAGCAAAACGTAATGCGGCACGGGCCGGCCATGGATCTGCCGGGAGACGCCATAAAGCCCGATGTCCGCCGCGTGATGATGGCTGCACGAATTGGGGCAGCCGGAAACGCGGATGCGCAGGCCGCGCAGCAGCGGATCGCGCGCCAGGTTTTTCTCGATGGTCGCCACGATTTTTTCGGCGGCGGGTTTCGGATTGGTGATGGCGGACAGGCACGCGACCGCGCCCACGCAGCGCGTGACATCCAGCAATTGCTCCGCGCAGTATCCGGCCAGATTGGCCGGACTTAAAAATTCGTGGAGCGCGGGCAACGCCGATTCCGGCACCCACCGCAGCACCAGGTTCTGGTCAATCGAAGTGCGAATGCCGCCGGCAAACTGGCGGGCGGCCTCCGCCACCCGGAGAATTTGCGCCGGCTGCAAATCGCCGAGCGGACAACGCACAAACACCGTCGCAAAGCCGGGCTGCCGCTGCGAACGAACATTGGATTGCCGCCAGATTTCGTAGGCCGCCGGCCGGCTTGGAATTGCAGCGGTCGCGCTGTCCGGCCCCCGTTCTTCAGCCACCGGAGGCAAAATCACCGACGGCGTATTCTGGGACAGCAACCGCGTTCGTTCCGCCGTTATTTCGCTTCGCAACCGTTCGATGCCCCAATCCGCCAACAGCCATTTCAGCCGGGCGCGCGCGCGGTTGTCGCGGTCGCCATGCCGGTCAAAAATCCGGAGGATTGCCTCCAGTGTCACGAACAGACTGCCGAGTGGAATGAATTCCTCGAACACCTGCGCCGTTTTGGGCGAAGCGCCCAGCCCGCCGCCGATGACGATGCGAAATCCTTGTTGCCCGTCCTTGCTTGACGCATGCACGCCGATGTCGGCCACGAGCGTGCGAACGTGGTCGTGCGCGCAGCCTTCAAACGCGATTTTGATTTTGCGCGGCATCCGCTGCAAATCCGGGTGCTCCCGGAAATACCGGTCCGCCGCCAGCGCGAATGGTGTCACGTCAAAAATTTCGCCGGTCGCCACACCGGCCAGCGGGCAGCAGACCACCCCGCGCACCACGTTTCCGCCGGTGCGAACGGTGGTCAGCCCCACCTCCCCAAGCCGGCGCAAAAAATCCACCACGCGCCCGGCGGGCACGCCCGCGATCTCGATGCCCTGCCGCGTTGTCAAATGCGCGCCTTCTTCCCATCCCGCCGCAGCCGTCAACGCGGCGACGGTTTCCAACTGGTCGGCGGTCAAAATGCCGGCGGGCACGCGGATGCGAACGACGTATCGCCCCGGCTGCCCGCGCAAACTGTAAATGCCGTGACGCACGCGGACGGCTTTGGTCTCGTCGGTCAGGCCGGATTCGGACTCGATCCGCAAACTCTGCTCCAGTTGTTGGAAGGAATCGTTCACGTCACAAATTGGGCGCGTAGGAGATGAATTTGCGGTATTCGGTCAAGATGGTCTGCAACGCCGCGACAAAGGCGTATTGCTTCTGAAACTCCGGCGGCGCGGCGGGCGTTTCCAAGATGATTTCAAACGGACGCGGATGGACTTTCGGCGGCGCGCTCAAGATGCCGTCGTATTTGTCAGTAATGACGCCGTTGCGCGCGCGAAAGCCGTCAATGATCTCGCCCTCGTTGCGCGCGAGCAGTTTTTCGGCGGCCTGCAACGCGGGTTCAATGAGGTGTTTCGTAAGCGTCGCTCCGTGGGCGAAGCCGTAAAAGCCGTCGCTCGTGTCGTCGGTGTGCAGCGAAATGATGCCCTGAAATGAGCGCGAAATGAGTTCAGCCTGCAAGAGCCGGACTTCCGGCTGGTCGGAGTTCTTCCAAAACTCGCGGTTCAAATCCTTCCCGCTGCGTGAAAATCTTGTGCCGTCCTCGAAGCCGGTCGGATTGCAAACCGGATAGAACGACAAATAATAACCAGCGGCCAGTTCCGGTTTCGACTCCAGCAGTTTGACGAACTGGACAAGTGCGTGCGCGCCTTCCGGCTCGTCGCCATGGATGCCGGCGAAAATGCCGATGCGGATCGGCGTGTCGCCGCCCTTCGGCCCAACGAACAGGTAGCGCGGCAATTCGTAAGTTTCGTCATCCGCGTCAAATTTCGCCTCGTAATTAGCCACGAGATTCGGCGAATGGACGGCGATTTGATCCAGCGGTGCGAGCAGCGCGGCGATGGAGCGGCGGCGCGCCAATGGCGGTTTCGCGATAGTTTGATATGGATTGTCGGCTATGGTCATGATGATTTTGGTTTTGCGAGGGCAGCGGCCTGATGGACACAAACCGCCGCCATCATTTTTGTTTGGAGGAATGTTTTTACCGGTTCATGGCGCGTAGATTTGGTCAAAGACGCCGCCGTCGGCGAAATGGGTTTTCTGCGCCTTGGTCCAGCCGCCAAATTCCTGGTCCACCGTGACCAGTTTCAATTGCGTGAAGTTGGCGGCGTATTTTTCGGCGATGGCGGCATTGCGCGGGCGGTAGAAATTTTTCGCCGCGATTTCCTGGCCTTCGTCCGAATACAGATAATCCAAGTAAGCCTTGGCCACTTCGGTCGTGCCGTGGCGACTTGCATTTTTGTCCACCACCGCCACCGGCGGCTCGGCCAGGATGCTCAATGGCGGTGTGACAATGTCGAATTTGTCCGCGCCGAATTCCTTGAGCGCCAGGTGCGCCTCGTTTTCCCACGCAAGCAGCACGTCGCCGATGCCGCGCTGCGCAAAGGTGACGGTCGAGCCGCGCGCGCCGGAATCGAGCACCGGCACGTTTTTGTAAAGCTTCGTGATGAAGTCCCTGGCCTTCGCGTCATCGTGACCGTTCGTTTCCAGCGCGTAGGCGTAGGCCGCGAGATACGCCCAGCGCGCGCCGCCGGAACTTTTTGGATTCGGAACGACGACGGTTGTGCCCTTTTTCACCACATCGTCCCAATCCTTGATGTTCTTCGGATTCCCCTTCCGCACCAAAAACACGATGGTCGAGGTGTAGGGCGTGCTGTTGTTTGGCAGGCGCTGCTGCCAGTCGGCGGGCAGCAATTTCGCCTGTTGCGAAATCGCGTCAATGTCATACGCCAGCGCGAGCGTCACCACGTCGGCTTCAAGGCCGTTGATGACCGACAACGCCTGCTTGCCTGAACCGCCGTGCGATTGCGAAACGGTCAGGTCGTCGCCGGTCTTGGCCTTCCAGTATTTGGCGAACGCGGCGTTGTAGTCCTGATACAACTCGCGCGTTGGATCGTAGGAGACGTTCAGCAGTTTGATTTCCTTCGCGCCCGCGGAGATGGCGAACGTCGAAGCCAGCAGAATTTTCAGAAATGTTTTCATGTCGTTCGTGTTTTAATTGGATTTGAATTGATCAGAACTTGTATTGGATGCCAAGCGACGTCACTTGGTGTTCAAAGTTGCGGTATTCCGGCCCCAATGCGGCGGGCAGGTTGTTCAGGGCGTTGGCGCCAGCGTCGTAGGTGTAGGCCACATTGGCGCTTAAATGTTTGGTGAAGGCGTAGGTGATGCCCGCCGAAAGCTCATATTCCATGTCGTCCCGCAGGCTCGAATTCTGGCCGGTCGAGGTTGGCGTCACTTCATTGCCGACGGTATAGTCACCCTCCAAAACCTTCCCGCCCAGATCGAATCCCAATTGCGTGGTCGCGTTCCAGTGGTAGGTCAGGGCGAAGGTGCTGTCGAAATACGGCACTTTGCCGGTGCTAGAAACCCACTGCCACTGCTTGTAATTGAACGTCACCGACTGACTGGGAGTAATCGTCGCCGTCAGCACAGCTTCGCCATAATACTTGACCGGATTATGATCGGCGACTGGTGCCAGGGAGTTGTAGCTGCGGAAATCCGGGCCGCCCGCCAGCTTCACGTTCAGCCAGTTCCATGGCTTTCCTTCCAGCCCCAGCAGCACCCGCTGATAGTCGCTGGACGAATGATGATTGTCCGAGGTGATCGCCGACGGGAATTGCTGCTGGTATTGCGAGCCGTAGCGGTAACCCAGCGTCGCGGCGAGTTTGGGCGTCAGCTTGTAACCCAAATCCACGCCGCCGTTCACGTCGTAACGATCCACATAGTTTTGATAGCCTACCCAAGGCGCAGATGAGGTTTTGTGCCAGTCGGTCAGCAGATTGTAATCCAGCAGTGAAGCCGTCGGCCTAACGAAAAATTTGTCCCAGTCATATTGCAACAAAATGGTGGCGCGGTCCTGGGTTTGTGCCAGCCGCTCGCGGGGGACTTGGTGGGCGTAGTTGTTGCGGTATTGATCAAACGCGTTGCCACCCGCCCCTCCTGCGGGGCCATAAATCGGCGCCTGGTGGTTTCCGTCGTTGTAGAGAAAGGCATTGTCCAGCGAGAATGAAAAATCACCGGCCTGGCCCTTGATTGAGTCGCCAATCTTGTGCGCGTCGTAGTTCTGCGACGGCGCGTTCTCATAAATATTGAAATCCGGCGAGTAGACCAACGACAGCGTCTGCAATATGTTGGTGTTTTGATTTCCCAGCAGCGGCGCGAAATTAAATCCAATCTTCGGCGACACCGTGGTAACCCAGGACGATTGGGGCACCAGACCATTGCCGGACACCAGCAGCAGATTGTCGTCGTAGCTTTCCTTGACGCCGAGGGACAAATCCGTCAGCCAGACCGGCTTTTGCCAGGCGGCGGAATCGGAGGCAATCGCAGGACTGCCTGCGGCGTGAGCTTTGGTTAGCAAACCGGCAACTCCCAAAAGGCAGAGGCCGGAATAGATTTTCGTGTTTTTCATTTTTGTTCTTTATTCGGCCTCCGGTTTTTCGGTCGGCACTTGATGTCGTTTTTTGCCTCCAGTGTTCTGGTCGGATTAAATTATCGGCGTGCGCGATTTGTCCAGCCGCACCCGTTCAGTC